>Ga0306924_10000135_pt1 | contig 52746 bp, 56 predicted proteins | sample sta12Can44000111_FD_203756 | JGI IMG/M metagenome (GOLD analysis project Ga0306924, IMG submission 203756) | Lab enrichment of tropical soil microbial communities from Luquillo Experimental Forest, Puerto Rico - statanox.12C.anox.44.000.111 (v2)... | ecosystem: Environmental > Terrestrial >... | reverse complement strand
TATGTCGCCATCGGTCGGGTAGTTGCCGCCGGCGCGCATGCGCTTCTGCGCCTCGCCATCGGCCAGTTTCTGGCGCCACGGCTGGAAGCGGTCGGTGGTGCGGGCGTCGATCGCCTCGCACAATTGCTGCAATACCGATTTGCAGTCGCCGACGACCGGAATGTCGATGTTCCGCGCCGAGTTGCCCATCTCCTCGGGGTCGATGTCGATGCGCGCGACTTTTGCATTGGGGCCGAACCGCGGCGGCAAAGCGTGGCCGATGACGTAATTGGTGCGCGTGCCGAGAATGATGATCAGATCGGCCTCGCGGAACGCGTCGTTACGCATCGTCAGGTAGGCGTAGGGGTGGTCGTCTGGGACGACACCGCGCCCCTGCGGGGTCGTGTAGAACGGGATCCCGGCCTTTTCGACAAAGGCCTTCATCTCGTCCCAGGCATGCGACCACAACACGCCGCTGCCCGAGACGATGATCGGCTGACGCGCCTGGTTGATCGCGTCGACGAGCGCGTTGAGCGCCTTGGGCTCGGCATAAGGACGCGCTCTGATGATCTGCCGCCCGCAGTAACTCCAATCGACCTCGGCCTCGTTGATCGTCGTGTAGAGCACGTCGCCCGGAAAATCGAGATAGACGGGACCCGGCTTGCCGTTGAGCGCCTTTTGGAACGCGAAATTGATCTGCTGCGGCAAGCGCTTCAGATTGTGCACGCGGTCGGCGTATTTGACCCAGCCTTCGAATGCCTTGACCTGATCGATCTCCTGGAAGACCTGGCGGCCGAACTGGCTGATCGGGCTCGAGCCGCCGAGTGCGATGACCGGGCAGCAGTCGATCAGCGCATTGGCGAGTCCGGTGCCGAGATTGAGCGCCCCGGGACCGCTTGCTCCTATGCACACGCCCGGCCCCTGGGTCACTCGCGAATAGGCCTGCGCCATATAGGCCGCACCCTGCTCATGCCGGGTGTCGATCAGGCGGATTCCTTCGTTGATGCACGCCGTCTCTACGTCGAGCATCGGCCCGCCCATGATGTAAAAGATGTCCTTGACCCCCTGTGCCTTGAGACACCGGGCGACGATATCGTTACCCGTCATTTCGGCCATTTGCGTTCCTCCTCTCGCGGTTGCTCGTCATTCCCGCGAAAGCGGGAATCCAGGGTCCGAGGGTTGAGCGGTCGGCCCTGGGCCCCCGCTTTCGCGGGGGCGACGGTTGGGTCAGATCACCCCTTCCTTGCGCAGCGCCTCGACATCCCCGGCACTCATGCCAAGCCATTCTCCGAAGACTTCGCCAGAGTGTTGCCCGAGCAACGGGGCCGGCGCCAATTTCGGCGGACGGCCGTCAAAGCGCACCGGCCAGGACGGCATCTTGAAGGGACCCGTCGGGTGCTGCACGACCTGCAGGATGCCGCGCACTTCGAAGCTCGGCTCGTTCATCAATTCCATCGTGTCGAGCACCGCGCCGGCCGGAACGCCGGCGGCGCCGATGATGCGCATCGCTTCGTGCTTGTCGCGCCGCTTCGTCCAGTCGGTGACCATCGCATTGACCTCCGCGATGCGCTCGCCGCGGGCTTTTGGCGTGTCATAGTTCAGGTCACCGATCAGGTCCTCGCGACCCAGCACCTTCAAAAGCCGGTGCCAATGATCCACCTGGCGGGCAAAAACATAGACCCAATCATTGGGGCCGCCCGGCGCGCACGGAAATATACCGGCCGGGGCAACCGCCGTTGCACTGCGCGACCCATTGCGCCTTGCCGCCTTGCCAGTCGCCGCCTGAGCCTGAAACGCGATGCGGATGTAATGCAACATCGCGTCCTGCATTGCGACTTGGAGACGCCTTCCCCGGCCGGTCGCGCGGCGCTCGTAGAGCGCGCCCAAGATGCTGATCGCCATTGTCATGCCTGTCCCAGTGTCGCCGAGCGACGGGCCGGGTTTGATCGGCGGCCCATCCGGCTCGCCGGTGATGCTCATCGTGCCGCCGCAGGCTTGCGCGATCATGTCGAAAGCGAGGTTTTTCTCGTACGGGCTGCCTTCCCCGAAGCCCTTGACCTGCGCGTAGATGATGCCCGGGTTCAGCGCGCGGATATCCTCGTAGCCGAGCCCCAGCCGCTCGATCGTTCCAGGCGCCATATTCTCGATCATGACGTCGGCTTTCTTCGCCATGTCTTTGACCAGCGCCAGGCCACGTTCGGATTTGAGGTTGACGGTGACCGACTTCTTGTTGGCGTTGAATTCGAAGAAATAGAAGGAGTCAGGGCTGTCTGGGGGGCCGGCAAAGGCCGTCCGGCCGGGCTCACCGCCGCCGGGGTTCTCGACCTTGACGACTTCGGCGCCGAGCCAGGCGAGCGCCTCGGTGCAGGATGGCCCTGCTTCGAATTGCGTCAGGTCGAGCACTTTCACCCCGGCAAGACAATTGAGGGGCGCGCTGTTTTCGTTCATAAGCACCAACTCCACTGAAACCTTGTCGGCCGAACGATAGCGCAGGGGCACCCCAATGGCGAGCAATCAACCAAGCGTTTTCATCGACGGCGAAGCCGGCACGACCGGGCTCGGCATCCGGCAGCGGCTTGAAGGGGTGCCCGAGATAACACTGCGCAGCCTACCCGCGGCGCAGCGTAAGGATCCGTCGGCCCGACAGGACATCATGGGAGCGTGCGACCTCGTCGTGCTGTGCCTGCCGGACGATGCCGCAAGAGAGGCCGTTGCGCTCGCCGGGGCATTGGGCAACGACGCACCGAAATTGCTCGATGCCAGCACCGCGCACCGGGTCGATCCCGACTGGACCTACGGCTTTCCGGAAATGGCGTCCGATCAGCCCGGGAAGATCGCGATATCGAGCACGGTCAGCAATCCGGGCTGCTACCCGACCGGCGCCATCGGGCTATTGCGCCCGCTCGTCCAGGCGGGGCTCGTCCCACCCGATTACCCGATCATGATAAGCGCGGTCAGCGGCTATTCCGGCGGCGGCAGATCGATGATTGAAGCGCACGACCGCGCCGGCGGGCCGGCCTTCGAGCTTTACGCGCTCGGTCTCGAACACAAGCATGTGCCGGAGATCGAGTTGTTCGCCGGGCTGTTACGGCGGCCGATCTTCATGCCCTCGGTCGGGCATTTCCGCCAGGGCATGCTCGTTTCCGTGCCGCTCTACCTTGACGACCTGCCCGGAAGGCCCACTGGCGCCGATTTACGAGAGACCATGCGCGCCTTTTACGAGGGTTCGGAGCACGTAACGGTCGCGGTCGGCAGCAGGCCGGACAAGCTCGAACCGGAGGGGCTCAACGGGACCGACCGACTCGATCTCTACGTCTGCGCCAACGAGCCACGCGGCCATGCCGTGCTCATCGCCCATCTCGACAATCTCGGCAAAGGAGCGTCGGGCGCGGCGGTGCAGAATTTGCGGCTGATGCTGGATCTTGACCCTGGGCCCAGCTGACCACCGCGCCGGAACAGCGCCTCTGTTCTCTTGACCCATCAGTCCGCCGGCGCCGCCTCCAGACTTGCGAGGCTGCGCCCGCGAGTTTCGGGCAACAGCAGAAGCATCACGACCATGATGCCGGAGGCGAAAGCGCTGAAGAGGGCGATCGTGGCGCCGAGCGGCAGGGTCTGGCTGACAAACCCGACCAAGGTTGGGAGAAACGAGCCGATCGCCCGGCCGGCGTTGTAACAGAAGCCTTGCGCCGTCCCGCGCACCGCGGTCGGGTAGAGTTCCGTCATGAACGGCCCCATCGGCGGGAATTTCACTAGAAAGATTGTGAAGAGCGGGATACCGACGAACAGCAGTGCGGTGTTGTCCATCGGTACAAACATGTAGATGAGGATCATCACGAACGAGCCGATCGCCGACCACATGAAGGTCCATTTCCGGCCGATGGCGTCGCTCAGATACGAGCCCAAAAGAAAGCCGAACAACGCCCCCAATATCTGGACAAGCAGAAACCCTCCGGTGCTGGTCGCCGATAATCCCCGCACGGTGCGCAGATAGGTCGGCATCCAGATCCCGAGGGCATAGCCGCCGCCCTGCGCCCCGGCGACCATCAAGGTGACTTTGACCGTGGTCCACAGAAAGGGGCCCTGGAACGCCGCGAAGAGATGGCTGAGGCCGACCGATGGGCGATCGCGTCGCCGGTCGCGGAAGATCTCGGGCTCGTCGATGTGACGGCGAATCCAGAAAACGAAGGCCGCCGGTAACAGGCCGATCGCAAATAGAACGCGCCAAGCGATCGCCTCGGGCAGAAAGGCATAGAGCGCGGTATAGATCAGCGCCGAGGCACCCCAGCCGACAGCCCAGCCGGTCTGGACGATCCCGACGCCGCGGCCGCGGTATTTGTCGCGGATCACCTCGCCCATCAGCACGGCCCCGGCCGCCCATTCGCCGCCAAAGCCGAGCCCGTGTAGCGCACGCAGTACGAAGAGCTGCTCAAAATTCTGGGCGAAGGCGCAGAGAAAGGTAAATATCGAATACCACAAGATCGTGATCTGCAGCATGCGCACCCGGCCGAAACGGTCGGCCAAAGTGCCGGAAAACCACCCGCCTAGTGACGATATCAGCAAGGTGACCGTGCCGATCAGGCCGGCTTCACCACGCGACAACCCCCAAAGTGCAATCACTGTCGGGATCACAAAGCTGTACATCTGTACGTCGAACGCATCGAGCGCCCAGCCGCCAAAGCAGGCGCCCATGGTGCGGCGTTCCCTGGCGTTTAGTTCACCGAACCAAGCCAGCATCGCGTTTCTCCCTCAGTGCCTTATTGCGGGGATGCTGGCTTGCCCAATGCGCCGATGGCAACGGGATTTTACTATGGCTACCTATGCGCCAGTGGTGGCGCGCCGAATTCGGTCAATCGGCGGCGCGCACCTTGACGTAGGAGCCGGGGGCGTCCTCGAGCGGTTTGAGCCTGCCGTCGCCCGGGTGCCGCGCCGGCACCTCGCCCCCGGCGTATTGCGAGATCCAGCCCTCCCATGTCGGCCACCAGGAATCGGGGTATGCTGTCGCGGTGGCGAGCCACTCCTCCGGGGTCGGCGGGTTCCCATCGTTCTCCCAATGGCCATATTTGCCGCCCGGCGGATTGACCACGCCGGCAATGTGGCCAGAGGCGGACAGCACGAATTTGATAGGCGCACGGTAGAGCTGAGTCGCAGCGTAAGTCGATCGCCAAGGAGCGATATGGTCCTCACGGGTCGACAATAGAAAGGATGGCGTCCTGATCTTGCGTAAATCTATTGGCACGCCGTCGAGAGCGATCCCGCCCGGTTTGGCGAGCAAATTCTCCTGATACATATTGCGCAAATAGAAGCTGTGCATGGCTGCCGGCATGCGCGTCGAATCGGCGTTCCAGTACAACAGATCGAATGGGAACGGCGACCTGCCGAGCAGGTAGTTGTTGACGACAAAGGACCAGATCAGGTCATTGGCGCGCAGCATGTTGAACGTCCTCGCCATGTCGCGGCCTTCGAGATAGCCCTTGGCGTTCATCCGTTCCTCGAGCGCACTCAGCTGCTCCTCATCGATAAAGACCGAGAGTTCGCCGGCCTCGGCAAAATCGACCATCGTCACGAAATAGGTCGCGCTCTTGATCCGGTTGTCGCGCTTGGCCGCCATATAGGCAAGGGTACTGGCGAGTAGAGTGCCGCCGAGGCAATAGCCGATTACGTTAACCTCGCGCTCACCAGTTGCCTGTTCGATCGCATCGAGAGCGGCAAGCGGCCCCTCCAGCATGTAGTCGGTAAAGGTTTTGGCGGCGAGCCGCTCGTCGGGATTAACCCAGGAAACCACAAAGACGGTATGGCCTTGCGATACCGCCCAGCGAATGAATGAATTACTGGGGCGCAGATCGAGGATATAGAACTTGTTGATCCATGGCGGGATAATCAACAGCGGCCGGCGTTTTACGTTCTCCGTCGTCGGATTGTACTGAATGAGTTGCAGCAGCTCGTTCTGGTAGATGACCTTCCCGGGGGTGACGGCAATGTTCTCGCCGATCCGGAACGCCTCCATATCGGTCATTCTGATCGCGAGGCGCCCTTTGCCGCGCTCGAGGTCGTCCAGCAAATTTTTTAGCCCATTGAGCAGATTTTCGCCGCGGCTTTCTATGGTCGCTCGCAATACTTCGGGATTGGTCATCAGAAAGTTGGAGGGTGCGATCGCATCGACAAACTGGCGTGTATAAAAGTCGACCTTGCGTGCAGTGCGCTCGTCGATGCCCTCCACATCACGCACCGCATTCTGCAGCCAGCGAGCCGTCAGCAGATAGCTCTGCTTGATGAAATCGAAGAGCGTGTTGTCGGTCCATGCCACGTCGCGGAAGCGCCGGTCCCCGGCGGGCGGCTCGATGACTGGCTCGGTAGCGCCGCCAAGAAACCGCTGCGTTGTGCGTTGCCACAATGTCAGATAGTCGTTCCACAGCGACAGTTGCGCTTGGACCAGCCGCGAGGGGTCCGACATCAGGCGCGCCGTCATCTCGAGGAAGGCGGCGCCGATCGCGAGCGGGCTAGCCATTCCGACGCCGTCCTCAGCGGCCTGCCGGTTGAGGAATTCGGCGACCAGCTCCTGGCTCTTCTGAGCAATTTCGGCGATTTGCTGCGAGAGCTCCGCATTGTCGGGAAAGTCATCCTCGGCCTTGCCATTGGCGGGCGGCGTGACGTTCCCGGTGGGTTCGCCCGGGTGCTTACCGCGACTTTTTTTCAGGGACGCCTTCCCCGCGTCGGGCTGGCCGAGAGATGGGCTCGTCGTTTCGTCCTTTACAGGCGGCGCGGTTTCAGGGCTGGCGTTGTCTTGGCTCGCGTGGTTCATTGCGTTCCCTCAAAGATCTCCCCCATCGCGAACCCGATCTTGGACAAGCGGGCTACAACGGTTTTGGCTATTAAATGTAGTGACGTGCCAGTCCGGATCTAATACATCAGCGCTGATCGATTTGTGCCGCTCGTACGCGGATCCCGGACGCTAGCGGGGGGCACCGGGGCCAATTGCCCGGGAATGCGGTCATGTTTATGCACGAATCACTGTTCTCTTGGTTTGGTGTTGGGGAAAGGGCAAGGCGGCCGGCGTGCCGGCTCGCGGTCTTGGCGTTGCTGCTCGGCCTTGGCGCCTGCAACCCGGTCGAGACGTGGCGCGACTGGACCGGCGCCAGCCAAAACGATCCCGATCCGGACACGACACCAAATACCAAAAATTTGGCCGCCGGAGAGACCGCAGATTACCCTAATCTTGCGACGGTACCACCTCCGCCGATTCGGGCGATGACCGCCGCTGACCGAGAGAAGCTGACGCAGAGCCTGATCGCCGACCGGGCGAACGCCCGCTACACGGACGAGCAGCTGCGGGCGGGGTTCTCCTCAGCGTCGGCGGCTCCGCTACCACCACCAGCTTCCTCGGCAAACGAACCCGGGAGCACCCAGCCGGAGCCAGCGGGAAGCACGCCCAATTCATCACTTGGGGTTTCTGCAGCAATCGAACCCGGGGGTAAGGAGCCGGCGCCCGCCGCGGCTGCGCCGCAGCCTTCGTTGGCGCGGATGACCTCCTCGGCACCGGTGACGCCCTCGGTGAAATCGGCCTCAAGCAGCGCGGCCAGCGAAAACCCTGGCGCGCCTTCAAGCTCAGCCACCTCATCTTCAGGAGTAAAGGGAAAAAAGCCTGCACAGCCGGGCGAAGGGTTGCGCAAACAGGGAGAGCCGCCCGAGCCCGGGCCGATGGAATCGAGCCTTGAAATGCCGCAAGCGCGGGCGACCCCGCAGCCCGAACAGGTCCAGCTGGCACCATCGGCACCTTCGCCGCCGCCGACGCCTAAGGTTGCGAGCACACCGCCCTCTTTGCCCCCGGGGCTGGCTGCAGGAGGGGTTCTGGCGCCTACCCCGTTGGCGGGGGCAAAAGGTGCCGGCGGGTTCCAACCGCCACCCCCGATACCGGAGCTGGCGCCGCCTTCGCCCTCGCGCTCGATGGCGGCCGGTGAGGCCAAAGCGAGCCCTAAATCACCGGTCCCGGTCAGCACGCCGGTAACCGAGATCAAATTCGGAGGCGACTCGACGAGCCTGACAGACAAAGACAAGCAAACCCTCGAAACGGTCTTGCCGATCTACCAGCAGAACCCTGGGAAAGTTCGCATCGTCGGCTATGCCGGCGGTGGCGGCGGTGCGGTGGAGCAGCTGAACAGCTACCGCACCGCTCTCGACCGTGCTCAGGCGGTCGCCGCCGCGCTGAGGCAGGCGGGAATACCGTCCGACAAGATTGAGGTGGAGGCGGCACCGGGGGGCGCTAATTCGGGAGAAAACCGCGCCGAGGTCCTGCTCGAACACTAATCGAGGCGCGCCGATTTCGAACCCGAAATTTGCCGCGGGGCTTCCGCCGGTGTCGTGCGGCGCGGCGGGCCACCGCGTTAACCCTGGAACACTATCGAAAAATCAACGCTCGGACGGTACAAATGCGCGGGTTGCGCCGCCGTCCGGGCGGCTCTAGCGTTTCGCCCACCGCAAACGGGTTGCTGTCGTGAAACCGCCGTTGAAGGTCGCCGTCGCCGGGCTCGGTACGGTAGGTGCCGGCATCCTCCAACTACTGGACCGTCAGGCAGAGCTGTTGGCGCAGCGTGCCGGCCGCCGGATCGTTGTTTCTGCGGTTTCGGCGCGCGACCGCCGCCGCGATCGCGGATTCGATTTGTCCGCCGTGCGCTGGTACGAGGACGCAGCGGCTATGGCAGCCGATCCCGAGATAGATGTCGTCGTCGAGTTGATCGGCGGGGCCGATGGGGTCGCCCGCAATGTGATCGAAACTGCGCTGGGGCATGGTAAACACGTCGTCACCGCCAACAAGGCATTGATGGCGCATCACGGGACCCGGCTTGCGGCACAAGCCGAGGAAAAGGATGTCGTTCTCTCTTTCGAAGCTTCCGTCGCCGGCGGTATCCCGATCATCAAAGGCCTGCGCGAGGGTCTCGCGGGTAACCGGCTCCAGCGCGTTTACGGCATTCTTAACGGCACCTCGAACTACATCCTGACGACAATGCGCGAAACTGCACACGAATTTGCCGAGGTGCTGAGCGAAGCGCAAAAGCTCGGCTATGCCGAGGCCGATCCGAGTTTTGACATCGACGGCATCGATGCGGCGCACAAACTAGCGATTCTGGCAAGCGTCGGCTTTGGCCGCCCGGTCGACCTTGATGGAGTTTATGCCGAGGGGATCCGCCACGTGTCGAGGCTCGACATCGACTTCGCCGAAGAACTTGGTTATCGCATCAAGCTGCTTGGCATCGCGCGGCTGACCGAGGAGGGGCTCGAACAGCGCGTACATCCCTGTATGGTGCCGCGGGCGACGCCGATTGCCGCTGTCGAGGGTGTCTACAACGCCGTCGTTGCCGAGGGCGATTTTGTCGGCCGGGTGGTGATGGAGGGGCGCGGTGCCGGCGCCTCGCCGACCGCATCGGCGGTCGCCGCCGATCTTGTCGACATTGCCGCTGGCCGCCGCGTTGCACCCTTTGGAATCCCGACCGCTGATCTGCGTGCAATACCCGGAATACCGATCGAGCGGCACCACAGTGCCTATTACATTCGCCTAATGGTGGTCGATCAGCCCGGCGTGATCGCCGATGTGGCCGCTGCATTGCGCGACGAGCAGGTCTCGATGGAATCGATGATCCAACGCGGCCGCGCCCCGGGCGAGGCCGTGCCGGTCGTAATGACGACGCATATCACCGTCGAGGCGGCGATGCGCCGGGCTCTCAAAAGAATTGAAGCGCTTGACACCGTGTTGGAGCCGCCGCGAATGATCCGCATCGAGGATTTGAGCGTTTAACTCGGCACAAGCAGGAGGAAAAGCCATGCCCGAGACGTCGAAGATGGATCGCAATCTGGCGCTGGAGGCCGTCCGCGTGACCGAAGCCGCGGCCCTTTCGGCCTCGCGGCTGATGGGGCGCGGTGACGAGAAGGCCGCCGACCAGGCCGCAGTCGATGCGATGCGTGAGGCGCTGAACAGCCTCTCGATCGCAGGCACCGTCGTCATCGGCGAGGGGGAGCGCGACGAGGCGCCGATGCTCTATATCGGCGAGAAGGTCGGTACCGGCAACGGTCCGCCGATCGACATCGCGCTCGACCCCCTCGAAGGAACGACGATCACCGCGAAGGGCGGCGCCAATGCTCTCGCAGTGATCGCGATGGCCGATGCGGGCGGGTTTCTCAATGCCCCCGATGTCTATATGGACAAGATTGCGGTGGGCGGCGGGTTGCCCGACGATCTCGTCGACCTCGACGAGCCGCCGGGCGTCAACCTGAAAAATTTGGCGAAGGCTAAAAAGGTCGAGGTTGCCGACCTCGTCGTCTGCATCCTCGACCGGCCACGTCACGCAGAGCTGATCGCCAAGGTGCGCGAAGCCGGCGCCCGGATCGCGCTGATCTCGGATGGTGATGTCAGCGGCGTCATCGCGACCTCCGAACCGGAGACCGGGATCGACATGTATGTCGGCTCGGGTGGTGCGCCCGAGGGCGTGCTGGCCGCGGCGGCGCTGCGCTGCATCGGCGGCCAGATGCAAGGGCGGCTGCTGTTCCGCAACGATGACGAGCGCGGCCGCGCCCACCGCATCGGCATTGCCGACCTCGACCGCAAATACAAGCTGCTCGATCTCGCTTCGGGCGACGTCATGTTCGCGGCGACCGGTGTCACGAACGGCACGATGTTGCGAGGCGTGCGCCGCTTTACCGGCGGCGCCTCGACGCATTCCGTCGTCATGCGTTCGAAATCCGGCACTGTCCGCTATGTCGAGGCGCGCCACGATTTCACGCGCAAACAAAGTTTTGCGCCGTTCGCCCGCTGAGCCGCCTTGTCCGCGATTCTCCTCAAATCGCCCGACCTCGTCTTTCCCGCGAAAGCGGGAATCGACCAGCGTCAAGTACTTGCAGAGGATGCCCTGGACCCCCGCCTGCGCGGGGGTGACGATAAGCACAGGGATAATTTGCATTAGGGCTCGAATATGAACGACGGCGTGGGGGACGCCGCCATGGTTTTCGAGGCGATGCTGGGGGTCGAGCGGTCGGTTTGTGGGCGCCGCTGGCGCTTGCGCAGAGGGGACGACCGAATTGGGCAAGCCATCGCCGAGCGATTAGCGCTGCCCGAAATCGTCGGGCGGCTTCTAGCGCAGCGCGGAATCGATATCGATCACGCCCCGGGTTTTCTAGCCCCCCGGCTGCGCGACCAGCTGCCCGACCCTTCGCATCTGCGCGACATGGACGCGGCTGCGGCGCGGCTCGTCCACGCCGTGCGCGACCGCGAGACGATAGGCATCTTCGGCGATTACGACGTCGATGGCGCGACATCCGCGGCGTTGCTGACGCGGTTCTTCGCCGCTGCCGGAGCTCCGACCCGGATCTACGTACCCGATCGCCTGCGCGAGGGCTACGGGCCGAACACCGCGGCGCTGTTGCGCCTGCGGGAGGAAGGGGTAGGCGTCGTGGTCACTGTCGATTGCGGCACGAATGCCCATCTGCCGCTCGCCGAGGCCGGCGAAGCCGGGCTCGAAGTCATCGTCGTCGATCATCACGTCGCCGAGCCGCTGCTGCCGCGCGCCGCGGCGATCGTCAATCCGAACCGACTCGACGAGACCAGCCCGCATGGCGGCTTGGCGGCGGTTGGGGTGGCCTTTCTGCTCGTCGTCGCGGTCAACCGCGCGCTGCGGCAAGCCGGTTGGTACGGCGGCGGCCGCGCCGAGCCGGATCTCCTGCAATGGCTCGATCTGGTGGCGCTCGGCACGGTCTGCGATGTGGTTCCCCTCGCTGGACTGAACCGCGCGCTCGTCGCCCAAGGGATCAAGGTCGCGCGGCGCAATGACAATCCCGGCCTCGCGGCGCTGGCAGCGGTTGCCGGGATCAACGAGCCGCTCGACGCCTACCATCTCGGCTTCATCCTCGGCCCGCGCGTCAACGCCGGCGGGCGGGTCGGCGCCGCCGATCTCGGCGCGCGGCTGCTGGCGACCGACGATACGGCGTTCGCCGCCGAGCTGGCGGCGCGTCTCGACGCCCACAACCAAGAACGCCGCGACATCGAGGCGCGGACCTTGGAGGCCGCGATCGCTATAGTCGAAAGGACGCCGCAGTCACCGGTCCTCGTCTTTGCCGCGGCCGAGAATTGGCACCCTGGGGTGATCGGGATCGTCGCGGCGCGGCTCAAGGAGCGCTATGAGCGACCGGCCTGTGTCGTCGCGTTGGCGGACGGCATTGGCAGGGGCTCGGGCCGCTCGGTCGCCGGGTTGCCATTCGGTCCGGCGGTGATTGCGGCGCGCCAGGCGGGGCTGCTGATCAACGGCGGCGGCCATGCGATGGCGGCGGGTTTCACGGTCGCGATGGAGAAGCTCGATGCCCTGCAGGCGTTTCTGGCCGAGCGGCTCGGCGATGGGCTCGGCGGCGAGCACCTGGTTCCGGAACTGGCGGTTGACGGGCCGCTCTCCGTCGCCGCGGCCCAGGGTGAGCTGATCGACCACATCATCCGGCTGGCGCCCTTTGGCGCGGGCAACCCCGAGCCGCGCTTCGTGTTTCCCGGCGTTCGCATCGTCCATGCCGAGCCCGTGGGGAGCGGCCATCTGAGCTGTGCTCTGGCCGATCCGCTCGAAACGGGCCGGTTGCGGGCGATCGCGTTTCGCGTCGCCGGAACGCCGCTCGGACAATTCCTCGCCGAGACGCGCGGCGCAGCGATCCACCTCGCCGGCCAGCTGCGCCGCGACAGTTGGCGCGGCGGCGACGCGGTGCAGCTCGTGATCGAGGACGCGGCGCCGGCAAACCCCTGCCTGTGATTTCCCGTTCGACGAGAAAATCATAGAAGCATCGGCTTCTCGCGGTGGCGAGTGAGGGTGGTTCGATTCCGCCCCAACACCGTCACTTCGTGGCAGTCATGCCGATTTTGATTTCCGGGCTACGACCTAACCAGCCCGAAGGCGTTTTCACACCGATGTGAGTGGCGCGGGGGTTGAGAACCCCCTAGGCTTCGCCGGGACAGAAGATATCGCATGACGTTAGGGGACCCGCCCCGCGCGGGCCCCCGAGCCGTGTTTTGTTCTGAAGTAAAAATTTCTTTGAGCCGTCGCATCCGTGTCGCGCCCGCCCGCGTAATACCCAATGGGCGTCCCGTCACGAACGATATTGGAAAAAGCCGATTTGTCACCGCGAGTGTTGCTGATCTGCGCTCTTCTGGTCATCGCCGCACCTGTGGCGGCGTTCGCGGCGCCGTTTATCCCCACGTCTGACAGCCAAATACTGGAGCGCTTGCCGTTCACACCGAGCGACCCCGCCATACGGGACCTGCGTACCCTGCACAGCGAGTTGGGGCGTGAGCCGGGGTAATCTGCCCCTGGCCCTGCGCGTGGCGCAGGGCTACCTCGCATTGGGTCGCGTCACTGGTGATCCGCGTTATGCCGGCTATGCCGAAGCGGCACTTGGCCCGTGGTGGCGCCTCGATCAAGCCCCCCAGGAGGTGCTGGTGGTGCGCGCCACGTTGCGCCAGCGCGCGCACCAGTTCGACGCCGCTTTGGCGGATCTAGCTGCTGTGCTGAAAGCCAACCCCCGCAACGCTCAGGCGCGATTGACGCGAGCGACGATACTGCAGGTGCAGGGCGCATACGAGGGTGCGAGGGAAGAATGCCGCGCCCTGCAAGATTTGACTCTGGAATTGGTGTGGGCCGCGTGCCTGGCGAGTGTAAACGCGGCGACCGGCAAGCTGCGCGAAAGCTATTGGCAATTGCGCGCCGTGCTCGGCAGACATGCCAACGCCCCGCCGGGCGTTAAGAACTGGGTATTGACCAGTCTCGCCGAAATGGCGGTGCGTGCGGGTATGACGCAGGAGGCAGAGGGGCACTTTCGCGCAGCGCTCGCCCTTAATGCCGCGGATAATTACCTTCTCGGCGCCTACGCGGATTTCCAATTGGACAGTGATCGGGCGTCGGAGGTCGTCGGCTTGCTTCGCGACCAGACGCGCGCCGACCCCTTGTTGCTGCGCTATGCGCTGGCATTGCAGGCATTACACTCAACGGAACTGCCGGCTCAAGTCGAACAACTGCGCGACCGCTTCGAGGCCAGCCGCCTGCGCGGCGACCGTGTGCACCTGCGGGAGGAGGCCCGTTTCACATTGCACTTGCTGATTGCTCCTGCTGCGGCACTAAAACTGGCGCAGGAAAATTGGCAGATACAGAAAGAACCGGCGGATGTCCGCATCCTGCTGGAGGCGGCCCTCGCGGCGGGTGATGTCGCCGCCGTCGATTCCGTCACGGAATGGCTGAGCAGCTCCCGGCTGGAGGATGCAAAGCTGCAAAAAATTTTGGCACCGCGAGGTTGAACAGGTGGGCGCCGAGCCCGCTCAATGGCAGAAGGAGGCAGGGTGATGAAACACGTGTTGCACCTACTCGTCCCAATGCTGACGACATTCGCCCTGGCATGGGGCAGTCCCGCCGAGGCGGCGAGCCACCGCGAAGCTCCTCTCATCGCATTGGATCCCAGCGCCGATAACACCGACGTCTACGCCTTTGTCAGTTACGACGCGGCGAACCTGGGGCGCGCCGCGGACGATCGGCGGGTCACGTTCATTCTGAATGTGAACCCGGGGCAGGACCCCAGCGACGGGCCTAATTACTTCAACTTCGACGACAATGTTTTGTACGCCGTTCACATCGATAACGACCGGGACGGCAAGGCCGATGACATCGTCTATGAATTCCGCTTCAAGACCGAGAACCGGCCGATCGGCGGCTCGGGCGGCCTCACTTCGCCATTACCGTATCTGGGCAACCCGCACATTACACCCGCCCTTCCGCTGCAGGGGATCACCGCGCTCGACGGCCCCGGGTCCGAAGGGTTGACGCGGCGTCAGACTTATAGCGTGACCGAAATCCGTCATGGGAAGCGCACCGAGCTGCTCAAGGGCCGCACATTGGTTGCGGTCCCGTCCAATGTCGGGCCGGCCACGATGCCCGACTATCCCGCGTTGGCCGCGCAAGGCATCTACAGCGACGATCCGACTGGCACCCGCGTGTTCGCGGGGCAGCGCGCCGAAACCTTCTACATCGATCTGGGTGCAGTGTTCGACACGTTGAACCTGCGGCGCTATCTGCCGGCGCTCACCGCGGCGGAAGATGTCGACAATGTCAACCCGTTTGGTGTGAACCGCTTCAGCGGGGCCAATATCAGCACCATCGCGATCGAGGTCCCGATTTCGCGCGTGACCAGCGACGGCAAGCCGGCCGCTATCACCAACAACCCGGTCATCGGGGTTTACGCCAATACCTCCCGGCAGAAAGTCAGAGTGCTGGGCCAACCCGGCGAGCCCGCGGACGAGGACGGGCCGTTCGTGCAAGTGTCGCGCATGGCAAACCCACTGGTGAACGAGTTGATTATCACGACACCGTTCAAGGACGGATGGAACGCCGCGGAACCCGAAGATGAGGCGAATTTCCAGGAATTCTACAAGAACCCGGTAGTCGCCACGGAACTGAACCTAGTATTTGGCGTGCCGATACTTCCGATCGACGGGTCACCGGCAAACCAGCGCACCGACCTGATGAGCCTTCTGCTGAAATACTCAGGCCAATCCCTAAACGGCACGGATTGCGGCCGTCCTTGCGCCGAACTGCTGCGGCTCGATTTACGCGTACCGCCCACCGCGCCCGAGAACCAGCGCCGTCTGGGCTCCGTGCTGGGTGGGGACCTGGCGGGCTATCCGAACGGACGCCGCCCCAACGACGATGTCACCGACATCACGATCCGCGTGGTTGGCGGCACGAACTATATCGCCAACCGCATTGGCGATGGCGTCAACTTTCTTGCTGACGCCCCGGGGACGGTTGGCGTGGACATTACAGCCAACGGCATTGCCAGGAACTTTCCGTTCCTGCCCACGCCGCACGATGGCAAGAACCGGGTCCACGTAGATTGCGACGAGACCGGACCGGGCGGCAATCCCTGCGGACCGCCGGTTCCCTGACACGGAAACGGGGGTGCTGCTCGCGCCTTGTCTCACGTGGGTTTGCGCTGTCGCGGCGGTGCAGAACGCTCCGCACAGGCTGCACTGTAAAGCAAGTCGATGCGGCGTTTCGGTCTCGTCTTGCTGCTGTCGCTGTGGACGGCATTGGCTCACGCCCACAAACCGAGCGACAGCTATCTCACACTGTCGGTGCAGGGCGAGCATGTAACCGGACAGTGGGATATCGCACTGCGCGACCTCGACTTCGCCATCGGGTTAGATGCCGACGGCAATGGAGAGATCACCTGGGGCGAGGTCAAGGCGAAGCACAAGGAGATCGCTGCCTATGCCCTCTCGCGCCTGGTGATTGCCGTGGACGGCGCGAGTTGTCCGTTCACGGTGACCGATCAGTTGATCGACAACCACAGTGACGGCGCCTACACGGTCCTGCGCTTTATCGCGGTATGCCCGCGCGCGATTACCGAGCTGCAGGTGACGTATCGCCTGTTCTCGGACATCGACCCCCAGCACAAAGGATTGCTGCGACTGCAGATAGGCGGCGACACGCGTACGGCCATTTTCAGTCCCGAGACCGCGCATCAGACCTTCAGGCTCGAAGGCGCGAGCGTGGGGCAGCAATTTTTCGATTACCTCGCCGCTGGCGTCGAGCATATCTGGACAGGCTACGATCATATCCTGTTCCTGCTTTCGCTGCTGCTGCCGGCAGTCGTGATGCCCGGCAGGAGGCGATGGGAGCCAAGTGAGAGCTTCCGCGTTGCGTTCATCGACGTCCTGAGAATCGTCACCGCCTTTACTGTGGCGCACTCGATCACGCTCAGCCTTGCCACACTGCAGGTCGTGAGCCTTCCGGCGCGCATTTCAGAATCCGCGATCGCTCTGTCGGTAATGCTCGCCGCTCTCAACAACTTGTTCCCGATCATCCGCGCCAACCGTTGGATTGTTGCCTTCTGCTTTGGTCTCGTTCACGGCTTTGGCTTTGCCAGCGTGCTCACCGATCTGGGTCTGCCCCGAGGGACGCTCGCCGTGGCGCTGGTCGGCTTCAATCTGGGCGTCGAAGTGGGGCAGATTGCCATTGTCGGCGGCTTTCTGCCGCTCGCCTATTTCCTGCGCCGCACCTCGCTGTATCGCGGCGTCGTGCTGGTGGGAGGCTCTGGTGCGATCGTCGCGGTAGCGGCGTTGTGGTTTGTCGAGCGGGCCTTCGATCTCAAGCTTCTACCCGTTCATTGAGCCGCAATGCCGGAGAGACGGTTCAGCCGATCGGCTTTCGGGCTTCGATCATGGCGGAGGCGACGTGATCCTCGACGCCGCTCCCCGGCGCCCAGCTCCTGACGAGCTCGCGGCTTTCCGGCTTGACAGTGATGCGGATATCGGCAAACCCCGCCGTTGCCAGCCACTGCTGGAGTTGATCGGCGGAAGCCGCTCCGGCGATGCAACCGCACAGCAGCGCTTCGTCGCGGGCCAGCTCGGCCGGCAGCGGAGCGAGATTGACGACGTCCGAGACCGCGATGCGCCCGCCAGGCTTCAGCACTCGTAAAGCCTCGCGGTAGACCTGTTCCTTGTCGGGAACCAGGTTGATCACGCAATTCGAGATGACGACGTCGGCGGTGTTGTCGGCGATCGGGAGATGCTCGATCTCGCCGAGGCGGAACTCGACGTTTGCGAAACCGGCGGAAGCGGCGTTGTCGCGCGCCTTTTTCAGCATCTCGTGGGTCATGTCGACGCCGACCACCCATCCATCCGGGCCCACCCGCTGCGCCGCGAGAAAGCAATCGAATCCGGCGCCGCTGCCGAGATCGACGACAATCTCGCCCGGCCGCATCGCCGCGATCGCCTGCGGATTGCCGCAACCGAGGCCTAGATTTGCGCCCTCCGGCACCGAGGCCAGCTCCGCCTCGGAATAGCCCATCTCACACGAGGCCTGCTGCGGGGTCGCCGCGGGACCGCGGCAGCCCGCATTGTCGGCAGCAACCGCAGCATAGTGGCTGCGCACCATGTCTTTGATCTGTTCCCCGTCCATGGCCTTCTCCCAAATTTCGATAATTCACAAAATGTCGCTTGACGTACGATCTCGCGAGCTTATATACGATTATCGTCGAAATATGGAAACGGTGTCAATGGATCAAAAACACGCGATTGCTGCGCTCGGGGCCCTCGCGCAGGAGACCCGGCTGCCGCTGTTCCGCCTTCTGGTGACCTGCGGCCCGGAAGGGCTTTCCGCCGGCATCATCGCGGAACGTCTCGGTGTCGCGCCGTCTTCCCTTTCCTTTCACCTGCAGCAGCTCGCTCATGCCGGCCTGATTACGCAGCGGCGGTTGAGCCGGCAGCTCATTTATGCGGCCGATTACGGTGCGATGAATGATCTCATGGCCTATCTGACCGAAAATTGTTGCGCCGGCGCCGCGGTGTGCGCGCCAGCCTGCAATCCCGCCACTACTTTCAGCAAAGGAGAGACCGATGAAGCGCCTCCACGTGCACGTGCATGTTGACGATTTGAGCCAGTCGATCCGGTTCTATTCGACCTTGTTCGCGGTCGAGCCCAGCGTTTTGAAGGAGGATTATGCGAAATGGATGCTCGAGGACCCGCGTGTCAATTTCGCGATCAGCAAACAAGCAGGCGGCAATGTCGGCATCTCCCACCTCGGCATCCAGGCTGAGGACGAGGCCGAGCTCACCGAAGTCTATGATCGCCTCACTCGCGCCGAACAGCCGATCGTTGAGGCTAAGGCCACTACCTGCTGCTACGCGCGGTCGCACAAGAAATGGATCGCCGACCCGCAAGGGGTACCCTGGGAAACCTTCTTCACTTATGGCGAAGCGGAAGTCTACGGCGAGGGATCGCTGGCGAAGCTGAGAGAGGCCAACGAGCGCGCCACGTGCGGCTGCGAACCGCCCTTCGCGGAGCTCGCACCCGAGCCGGCCGCCGAAGACGCCTGCTGCTCGCCTTCGTGCTGCGCCTAACCTCGTGAGCGAAAAAACGTACAACGTTCTCTTTCTCTGCACCGGTAACTCCGCACGGAGCATAATGGCCGAAGCGCTGCTCGCGCACTGGGGGAGCGGACGGTTCAACGCATACAGCGCGGGGAGCTTTCCCAGAGGCGCCGTGCACCCCACGGCCCTCGGCCTTCTCGAAAAGGCCCATCTCGACACAAGCGGACTGCGCAGCAAAAGCTGGGATGAATTCGCGAAACCGGGTGCGCCCCAAATGGATTTTGTCTTCACCGTTTGCGATCAGGCGGCCCGCGAGGTCTGCCCCGTCTGGCCCGGCAATCCGGTGACCGCCCATTGGGGGGTGCCGGACCCGGCTTCTGTCAAAGGCACGGACGCCGAGAAGAACCGCGCCTTCCGTTATGCCTTTCAAGCGCTCGAAGCGCGCATCAAGCTGTTCACCAGCTTGCGCCTCGAAGCGCTCGATCGCCTGGCCATCAAACGAAACGTCGACGAGATCGGCCATCTTCGGGTGGTCACCTCCGGGGAACCGACGCGGTGACGTCAATCGCGACGGCGGCGCCGCGGCATGCGCTGAGCCGCCCGCTGGTCCGTGAGGCTTTCACTGAGCTTGTCGCGACAGCCTTTCTGCTCATCGCCGTGGTCGGCTCGGGCATCATGGCCGAGCGATTGTGCGGCGGCAATGTTGGCCTCGCCCTGCTCGCGAATGCGATCGCTACCGGGGGCGCGCTCACCGCATTGATCCTGGCATTCGGGCCGCAATCGGGCGCCCACATGAACCCCGTCGTCACGTTGGCCGCGGCGGCGACCGAAGGGCTGCGCTGGCATGCGGTGCCGGCCTACATCGCTGCTCAGATTGTGGGTGCCGTCCTCGGCGTCTGGCTGGCGCATATCACGTTTGATCTGCCGATTTGGCAGCTGTCGCAGCATGTACGCACCGGGATGCCGCAATGGGTCGCCGAGGTGATCGCAACCTTTGGCCTGCTTGCTGTCATATGGGGTTGCCGTGCACACCGCGAGCCGGTGACGGCTTTTGCCGTCGCAGCCTATATCACCGGGGCCTATTGGTTCACCGCCTCGACATCCTTCGCCAACCCGGCCGTGACCATCGCGCGGTCGCTAAGCGACACCTTTGCCGGTATTCGCCCGACGGATGCCCCGGGCTTTATTCTCGCGCAGCTTGCTGGCCTCGCTCTCGTACTGCCGTTGCTGCGTCGGACGCACGTCAGCCCGCCCGAGGTGTAGCAACGCGCTCCGGCGATGGCTGAATAGCGCTTCGGACTGGGGATAACCCCTTCCCCGGCTATGCCATAAATGCGTAATCTCGTGGGCGGAGACTTCTTCGGCCCCCGGACCGCGACGGCATCTCGCGCGTCGGTCGGCGTCCGCCCGATTTTACAGGAGGAAAAGCATGAGCGAAGTCGACGGCGCCACGTTGATTGCGAGGAGCCTCAAACAGCAGGGCATCGACCATTTGTTCGGGGTCGTCGGGTTTCCGGTCGGCCCGATCGCCGCGGCCGCGCAGAAAGAGGGCGTTGCCTATATCGGCATGCGCAATGAGCAGGCCGCCTCCTACGCCGCGCAAGCCTACGGCTACCTGAAGGGACGCCCCGGCGCCTGCATCGTCGTGACCGGCCCCGGTGTCGTCCATGGCCTCGCCGGTCTTGCTAATGCGCAGCAGAATTGCTGGCCGATGATCCTGATCGGCGGCGCCTCGGAGACCTATCGCCGCGGCATGGGCGCCTTCCAGGAGGAGCGCCAGGTGCTGCTGGCCGCGCCGCTCTGCAAATTCGCGCACGCCATCGATAGCGTAAAGCGCATCCCCTATTATGTCGCGGAGGCGACCCGCCAGGCGACCTATGGCCGCCCGGGCGCCACCTATCTCGACATGCCGGACGATATCATCACCGGCAAGTGCGACGAGAAGGACGTCATCGAGAGCTACAAGATCCCTGAGCCGCCACGCTTCCAGGCGCCGCCGGAGAATGTCGAGGCCGCGCTGAACATGCTGGAGCGGGCCGAGCGGCCGCTCGTCATCGTCGGCAAGGGCATGGCGTGGTCGCACGCCGAGGACGAGGTGCGCAACTTTGTCGAGCGCACGCAGATCCCGTTCCTGCGCTCGCCGATGGGCAAGGGCGTGATGCCGGACGAGCATCCGCTGGCGGTCTCGGCGGCGCGCACCTTGGCGCTGCAGAACGCCGACGTCGTGTTCCTGATGGGCGCCCGCTTCAACTGGATCCTGCATTTCGGCCTGCCGCCGCGCTACGCGAAGGACGTCAAGGTCATCCAGCTCGACATCGCGCCCGAGGAAATCGGCCATAACCGGCCGACCGACGTGGCGCTGGTCGGCGACGGCAAGGCAATCATGCAGCAGATGAACAACGGGCTCGCCGGGCGGCAGTGGTTCCACCCGAAGGAGTCACAGTGGCGCCAGATGATCGCGCAGAAAACGGCGGACAACGTCGAGACGATCCGGCCGCAGGTCGAGAGCGACGACGCCCCCGCCGGCTACTACCGGCTGCTGCGCGACATCGCGGCGTGGATGCCGAAAAACTCGGTCCTCAGCGCGGAGGGCGCCGGCACGATGGATATCGGCCTGACCATGCTGCCGAGCTTCAATGCCCGTTCCTGCCTCAACGCCGGCACCTACGGGACGATGGGCGTGGGCTTGGGCCAGGCGATCGCCGCCGCGGTCGTGCATCCCGACCGGCCGGTCATCCACCTCTCCGGCGACTCGGCGATCGGCTTTAGCGGCATGGAGATGGAGACGCTGTGCCGCTACAATTTCCCGGTCAAGATCGTCGTCCTCAACAATGGCGGCATCGGCCCGGGCATGCCGGAGATCCCGGACAACCCGATGATGAACATGAAGCCGAACTCGCTGATTTGGGGCGCCCGCTACGACCGCATGATGGACGCGTTCGGCGGCAAGGGCTTCTATGTCGAGGACCCGAAAGACCTGAAGGGCGCGCTCGAGGAAGCGATGAACTTCAAGGGCCCAGCGCTGGTCAACTGCCTCCTCAGCCAAGGCTCCGCCAGGAAGCCGCAGCAATTCCGCTGGCACAGCTGAGCGGCTGACACCTTACGCAATAGGGCCGCGCCACCCCGGCGCGGCCCTGTTGAGGACGGCCTCAGAGCCACGTCCGATCGGGCGCGATCTGAACAGATCATCTAATTTATTTGCGCCGACGTCGGCTCATCGTCACTGGCGCAGAATTTTGGTGGACGCTCACATTGGTGGACGCTCACAGAGGCACGCGCGGTCGTTTACGTTCGCTGATACCGCCAATTTTACGCGATTTCCGTTGCCGGCCGGCAGCGACGGGCGGATGTTTGGTGCTACTTCGATTGTCTTTCAACGAATGTCTTTCCACATGATTACACATGGTTCGGCGTATGGCTGTTCGTAACTCGCTGGACGAGATCATTTCCAAGAAAGCCGTAGAATTTGCCGATCAAATCAAAGCTGCCGCGGCGCGCGCTGACAAAGAAGAAGAGATCCGTATCGAGTCGGAAAAGCAGCTTGCATTCATCCAGAGAGACGCTGGCATTAAGTTGGAAGGAAAGCACGAGTTTACCGTGGCCAGCGGGCGTGTCGATTCAGTATACTCGCGCGTCATTATTGAGTACAAAAACCCCCACAGTATTGCCGATCGGATTGGGCCGAGAGGAGATTCTCCGGGGAGTAGGAAGGTCGTAGAGCAGATTAAGAAGCGTTTCTATGATATGCGCGACGAGTATCGACAGCATCTTAATTCGCTGTTTGGCGTCGGACTTGACGGTAACCGTTTTATTTTTGTAAGATTCCGTGATGATAAATGGCAGGCGCAAGAGCCGGTTGAAGTAAACCAACATACTGCAGAACGCTTCATCTGGGCGCTGTTTAACCTTGGTACAAAAGGTAAGCCTTTCGCGCCGGAATATCTTGCGCGAGACTTTGGTTCAGAGGGTGGCAATACTGTAGCCGTCAGCGGCATTCAGGCTCTCTATGACGCGATTATCGAGACCAATAACCCAAAGGCACAGACCTTTTTCAATCAGTGGAAAATTCTATTTGGCGAAGTCTGCGGTTACGACGTAGACAATCCGGCCGGCAAGCTTCGAAAGCTGGCTGAGTTTTATCAAGTGGGCACAAAGCATCTGAAATCTGCCGAGCTACTTTTTGCCGTCCATACCTACTACGCGCTTTTCATGAAACTGTTGGCGTCAGAGATTGTCGCCTTCTTCCATAAGTTACCAACACCGCTCCAGAAGATAATGCAGGCCGTCACAAGCGGCAAGCTTAAGCGCGAGATGGAGGACCTCGAGGCCGGCAGCATCTTTCGACACCTTAACATTAGCAACTTCCTGGAAGGCGACCTCTTCGCTTGGTACACCGCTGTCTGGTCCGAAGCCATTGAAAAATTAGTACGCGACATGGTTGCACGGCTAGACGACTACAATCCTGGCACCCTTTCCGAAGATCCTGCTGGCAGTCGCGACCTACTCAAGAGACTTTACCAGGAACTTTTCCCCAAGCGGGTCCGCCACGACCTCGGCGAATACTACACGCCCGACTGGCTTGCCGAGCACGTCCTGACAGAACTCGGTTATGTCGGTGACCCCGAGAAACGCCTTCTCGATCCTGGATGCGGTTCGGGCACCTTCCTCGTTATGAGCATCAACCGCATCCGCGATTGGTACGACAAGAACCGCGAGTCTTGTCGCCTGAGCGAAGGCGACCTCTGTCGCAAAATCCTCGCCAACGTCATTGGCTTCGACCTCAATCCCCTCGCCGTAATGGCCGCCCGTACGAATTACCTCATAGCGATCCGGGACCTTATCGGGCCCGTTTACTTGTGCGATTCAGTTATGACGCCAAGTGAGTACGGTGGGCTTTCAGCCGGAAAACTCGGCCGAGCGAAGGAGTTCAAAACCGCAGTATCTAATTTCATCATTCCAGATGAGATTTCCACCGACGGTGAATTGGTCGCTAAGTACGCTGATCAATTAGAATTCTGTGTACGCAATAACTATTCGTCAGCGGAGTTTATACAACGCTGTCGCGACGAGAACATTATCATCACGATGGAATCCTTACATAGCGAGTTATATAACGAGTTGCGCACCCTCGACAAGGCGAACAAGAACGGCGTTTGGGCACGAATCATAAAAAAATGCCTTTGCCCCGCATTTTGTGGGGCACGTCGACTTTGTGGTCGGTAACCCACCGTGGGTTAACTGGGAATACCTGCCTTCTGCCTACCGGCAAAGCATCATCCCACTGTACGAAGACACATACGGGCTCTTCCCCCACACTGGACTCCGTCGTAGACATGGTAGCACACGAATAGACATTTCGAGCCTTTTTACATACGTGTCCGCTGACAGGTATTTAAGAGACTCCGGAAAGCTCGGCTTTCTAATCACTGAGTCCGTATTTTCGACGGACTCAGGCAAGGGCTTCCGCCGAATGATGTTGCCGCGCGGCGTCCCGCTGAACGCTTACCGGGTCGACAACATGGTCAACCTCAAGCCGTTCGAGAATGTTGGCAACAGAACGGCCGCCATTCTGATCGAGAAGGGAAAAAAGACGGACTTTCCAGTTCCTTACTGCATTTGGGCCCAACGACCTGACTCCGAACCAGTAAACATGGACATGCCTTTATCGCGAGTCCTCCAAATTACTACGCGAGATCAGCGGCGGGCGAGACCCGTACGTGCAACGGATTTGTCCTCTCAGTGGAGTGCAGGAGGCGACTTCAATGACACGGTTCTTCAACGCCTCTCGGGGTCTAGTCGATATAAGGCGCACGCAGGGGTGTGTACGTGGCTAAACTCCGCCTTCTGGGTTGAGATCGTCCAGCCCGTCGGCACTAGGGCGATGCTTGTGCGAAATATAACCCGGGGAGCGAAGCTCCCGGTCCCCGAAACCACAGCGCAGATCGAAACGGAGTTTCTTTTTCCGCTACTGCGGCCGAGAGACATGAGGAGGTGGTTTGCGAAACCATCAGCGCACATCGTCGTTCCACAAGATCCTCAGAATCCAGCGCATGGGATTCCAGAAGCGACGCTTAAGCGGGTGGCACCGAAAACCTACGACTTTCTGAACACTTTTCGCGTCCAACTTACTAATAGGCCGGGATATAGGAAGTACCTGGAGCCTCACGGCGAACCGTTCTACGCTCTTTACGATATCAAGCGGTATACATTCGGCAAGCATAAAGTCGTTTGGCCACGCATAAGCTCATCTATAGACGCGGTTGTTGTATCAATTGGCGAAAAAACCATAATTCCACAAGAAACAATCATCTTGTCTCATGCTACGTCAGCCGAGGAAGCACATTATATTTGTGCATGCCTTAACAGTTCTCCCTCACAAATTTTCCTAGCATCTTACTCACAGCAAGGTGGTAAGAGCTACGCATCGACTCAAATACTTGAGTACCTGAAAATTCCTTCGTTCGATGGAAATAGCCCACTACATCGCCAGCTCGCCGATCTTTCGGAAAAGTGTCATGGCGCTGCCGTGGTACGCGACCAACGCAAGCTCGAGAAGATGGAGGTCGAATTGGGGAGAGTCGCCGCTAGACTTTGGGGGATCTCAGCACCGGTTCTTCACGAAATCGAAGCGGCGCTGTGTAAGATTGACTAAGACGTTCATCCAGAGATGTGGAACGATAACCGTTCACACCGGCCCCACCACAGACGGCCAGACACGAAGCCCTTCGAGCCGTAATCATACCATCAGGCGAGCCCCGAGAGAGGAACTCCATTTGCGGACAAGTTCCCTCAGCGTTGGCTTCGGGCGGTCGCTGATGAGATCGGGTGGCCCTGAACCTCCTCGAAAAGGCCGAGCGGCCGCTCGTTCTCGTCGGCAAGGGCATGGCTTGGTTGCGCGCCGAGGACGAGGTCCGCGCCTTCCTCGAGCGCACGCAAATCCCGTTCCTGCGGTCGCCGATGGGCAAGGGTGTCATGCCCGACGACCATCTGGCGGTCTCGGCGGCGCACACCTTGGCCTTGCAGCAAGCGTAGGGCGGAAAGCCAGTGTATTCCGCCGCTCTCCGCGGCCGAGGCTAAGCGGCCGATTTAATTTCTAAATGCACGGCGAGACCGGCGCGAGCGGCGAGTTCGACCAACGCATCCAGACTGAACTTGTCGATACGGCCGCGCAGCAGATCGTTCAGGCGAGGCTGCGTGACCCCGAGTCGCCTTGCGGCCTCCGTTTGGTTGACACGCCATGTCGCCACAGCCTCGCTGATTGCGATCATTAAAGTCGAACGGAGCCTCATGTTTGCGGCTTCGGTCGGGGTATCCTCCAGCGCATCCCACACGCTTTCAAAAGCCTCAGTGCTCATCGCATCCTCGTCATCTGTTCCCGCAGCCGTGACGCCGCCAAATCCAGATCTCGTTTCGCGGTTTGACGCGTCTTCTTCTGGAAAGCGTGAAGCACATAAACGGCATCCGCAAATGTGGCGACATAGATTACCCTGAACGCACCGGCACGCTCGCGAACCCGAAGCTCACGAACCCCTGCGCCAATTGACGGCATTGGCCTCCAATCATCTGGGTCAAGCCCGCGCTGTACCCGGTCCAGCTGATAACCGGCCTGCCGCCGGGCATCCGCGGGGAAACTCCTGAGATCGTCCAGGGAACCGCTCAGGAAGATAACTGGCTTCACGCGTATTCCTATACCGATATTGATATAATGGAATTGTAATGCGGCTTCAATCTACCGGCTTCCTTAAGAGAGCGCCGGCACGATGGATATTGGCCTCACCCAATTGCCGAGCTTCAATGCCCGTTCCTGCCTCAACACCGGCACCTACGGGACGATGGGCGTGGGCTTGGGCCAGGCGATCGCTGCCGCGGTCGTGCATCCCGCCCGGCCGGTCATCCACCTCTCGGGCGACTCGGCGATTGGCTTTTCGGGCATGGAGATGGAGACGCTGTGCCGCTACAATTTCCCGGTCAAGAACCTGTCCCGGCGAAAGCCGGGATCGTCGTCCTCAACAATGGCGGCATCGGCCCGGGCATGCCGGAGATCCCGAACAACCCGATGATGAACATGAAGCCGAACTCGCTGATCTACGGCGCCCGCTACGACCGGATGATGGAAGCCTTTGGCGGCAAGGGCTTTTTTGTCGAGGACCCAAAGGACCTGAAGGGCGCGCTCGAGGAAGCGATGAACTTCAAGGGCCCAGCGCTGGTCAACTGTCTCTTGAGCCAAGGCTCGGCGAGAAAGCCGCAGCAATTCCGCTGGCATTCGTAACCCATGACGCCCCCTCTCCGCCGCCTGGGAGGAGAGGGCCGGGGTGAGGGGCCGAGCGTGCGGACAAGCTTTTCCCAAGCGCGCTCGGGGTTCAATGTCGCCCATCATGGGCTTATGTGGCGAATGCAGACTCGATCGGGCCGGGCAGGGCGCAATGCGGAAACGGCAACTATAGAATTGCCATAATGGCGTTGTAATGTCGCGACATTGGATGCCCCGTCAGGCGGGTGATCTTAAATTTTAAGGAGTTGGGAATGCCTGATCTCGACCTGATAAAACAGGACGAACAGGGCAAGCGTGACGCGTTCGCGAATTATTCGCGTGGTCACTATAGCGGGGGTCGGCACGCAACGATGCTCGAGCTCCAAGGTTACGCCGCGGCGCGCTCATCCCGAAAAACCATGCCCAACATGAAGCCGAACGCGCTCATCTATGGCGCACGCTATCATCGGATGATGGTAAGCCTTCGGCGGCGAGGGTTTCTTCGTAGAGGACTGGAAGGCGATGAACTTCCGCGGCCCCGCCCTGGTCAGCGTCGTGATCAGCAGGGCTCCGCTGGAAAACCGCAGCGATTCCGCTGGCACCCGTAGTCGCTGATTGCCTCGCGAAGGCCGTCGCTTATGCTATAAGTGACCAAATAATTGGTCAGGAGGCCGAGGTGACCAGGGTCAGTCTCGCCGACGCAAAGGCGCAGTTGAGTAAGCTGGTGGAGGAGGCCGCGGCGGGAAATCCTGTGTGCATTACGCGCCGTGGCAAACCGATCGCGCAGATTGTTGCCGCCGACCTACCCCGCAAACGCATCGATGTGGCGGCGCTGCGGGCGATGACCGACACGATGCCGATGCAGTCGGAGGGCGCGCGCGACTTCATCCGAAGGATACGCAATGAAGATCGGTATTGATGCTCTATCTCGATACATCGCTGCTGGTCGCTGCGTTGACCAACGAGGCTGAGACCGGGCCGATGCAGACATGGCTCGGCCAACAACCGTTGGAAGACCTCGCTATTAGCGATTGGGTGGCAACAGAGTTTTCGTCTGCGCTCTCGATCAAGCTGCGCACCGGGCAGATCGGCCCCAACGACCGCGCGGAGGTATTGGCGAAATTCACCCGGCTCGTCGCCGACAGCCTCACGGTCGTCCCCGTGTCAAGACTTCAGTTCCGCATAGCGGCCCGCTTCGTAGATCAGCACACATTGAGCTTGCGCGCCGGCGATGCCCTGCATTTGGCGGTCTGTGCCGATCATGGTGCGACGCTCTGCACACTCGACCGCCGACTGAACGATGCTGGTTCGGTACTGGGTATAAAGACGATCTTGCTGTGAACTTGCCTCGTTGTTGCAGGCTGGGCGTAGTCAGCCGCTTCGAAGAACCTGGCGGCATGCGTACAACCGTTGCTCCTACCGGTGGAGGCCTTCGACGGCAGTCAAGAAAAGTCTCGCATAGCGATGGCAGATAACATTCGGCTCCGGCCCCACAGGGCCCTCATCTACGCGGCGGTCGTCATCGTCGCCGGGGTGTTGGCGACGACTCTGGCGCAGACGCAGGTGCTGGCGCGGTTGCCGCTGCAGAATTTGCTCAAGAACGAATTGCACGCCGACCGAACCGCGAATGCCGCGTTCTTTTTCTGGGCTGGCCTGGCTTGGTATCTGAAGCCCTTCGCTGGCATCTTGACCGACGCGTTCCCGCTCTTTGGCAGCCGGCGCAAGAGCTACATCCTGGTCAGCGCGACCTTGGCGGCGCTGTCCTGGTTGGTCTTGATCGTCACCCCCCACGAATATCGCGCTCTGCTGCTCGTCGTGATCGTGATCAACACGTTCATGATGATCACGAGCACGGTGGTCGGCGGCTACATGGTCGAAACGGCGCAGGCCAGTTCGGGCTCGGGCCGCCTCACCGCGCTGCGCCAGTTCGTCCAGCAGGCCTGTTGGATCGTCAACGGCCCCGCGGCCGGATATCTCGCCAGCATCGCGTTTGGCTGGACCGCCGCGGCCTGCGGCGGCGTCATGTTCCTGCTGGTACCGGTGACCCTCCAGTTCCTGCGGGAACAGCGGCAACCAGCGGATCCGCGCCTGCTCCTGCGGAACGCCCGCTTCCAGCTCGTCAAAATCGCCACCGCCCGGACGATGTGGGGAGCCGCGGGCCTGATGGCACTGTTCTACATCGCGCCGGGCTTCGCGACGGCACTCTTCTACAAGCAGCAGAACGAGCTGTACCTCGATACGCAAGCCCAGGGCTTCCTGCAATTGATCGCCGGTGTTTGCGGCGTCTTGGCGGCGGTCGGCTACGGCGTCCTGTGCCGGCGTCTCAATCTCCGCATCTTGCTGGTCGGGTGCATGATCTTCGCGACGGCGGCCAATTTAGGCTATCTGTTCTACAGCTCGCCAGGCCGCGCACAGGCGATCGAAGGATTGAACGGCTTCGGCTACACCTTGGCCGAGCTGGCGCTGATGGATCTGGCTGTGCGCGCGACGCCCGCCGGGAGCGAGGGGTTGGGCTTCTCGTTGATGGTCAGCGTCCGCAATCTGGCGTTGTTCGGGACCGACTGGTTCGGCTCGCATTTACTGGACGAATATCATTTTTCTTTTGATAGCCTGGTGCTCGCCAATTCGCTGACGACGTTGATCGCGGTGCCCTTGGTGTTCCTTCTGCCCCGCCTCCTCGTCATCCGCAAAGACGCCGAGACCTATGAGCCGGCTCCCGCGCTCAAAGCCGCGATGGAATGAGGTCGACGTGCGGAAGCCTTGGTCCGCTATAACTTCCCGCCCACGATCGTGGTCCTGAACAATGGCGGCATCGGCCCCGGCATGCCCGAAATCCCGGAAAACCCGATGCTCAACATGAAGCCCAATTCGCTGATCTACGGCGCCCGCTACGATCGGATGATGGAAGCCTTCGGCGGCAAGGGCTTCTTTGTCGAGGACCCCAAGAACATACGTGACACCTCACGTCAAGGGCCGACTATCATTTTGCAGGGAGACCTCGGTCGAGCAGCTCAAGGATCAAGGGCACAAGCGCCGCCGTCGCGAGGCCGTTCAGCGCCATCGCGAGGCCGGCGAAGGTGCCGGCCACCTCGTTCTCCTGAAAGGCACGAGCGGTGGCGATGCCGTGGCTCGACAGGCCCATCGCGAAACCGCGAGCGTGCCATTCCTTAACGCCGACGAACCGCAGCACGTAGCCCGCGAGGCAGGCGCCCGTGATGCCAGTCGCGATCGTCAGCACCGCGGTCAGCGCAGGGATGCCGCCGACTTGTTCGGAGATCGCCATCGAGATCGCCGCGGTCGCTGATTTGGGCGCCATCGACAGCCACAGCTCGCGACTTCCGCCGAGGCCGCGCGCGATCAACACGCTAGAGAGGATGGCGGTCACGCTGCCGATCCCGAGCGCCCCGATCAGGGCGCCGGCGGATTTGCGGATGATTTCGGTATGGCGATAGAGCGGCACGGCCATTGCCACGATGGCCGGCCCGAGCAGGAAATGCACGAACTGCGCGCCGTCGAAATACCGTTTGTACGATGTGCCGGTGGCGGCCAGGACCGCCACCACAAGGGCAATCGCCAGCAGGGTGGGGTTGAGAAGCGGCATCTTGTTGCATCGCTCGTTCACCGCCACGGCGGCGAGGTAGGCACCGAGCGTCAAGCTCAGCCAGAGCAGTGGCGTGGCAGCAAGGAACTCCAGCCCACCGGCGAGGCTGTCGGCGCTCATGGACCGGCGGACGCCTCGACAGCCTCAATGGCGGGCGGCGATAGCCACGTCACGACCAACCCCGTGATCGCGATCGTGGCTGTGACCGAGACCAGCAGAACGAGCAGGATGCTCCACCATTGGGTGGCAATCATCGGCAAGTAAGCGATGACCCCGACACCGGCCGGCACGAACAGCACGCCCAGATTCTGCAACAGGAAGCCGGACGTTCGGGACATCTCGTCGGGAATTTCGCCGCGCAGCACCAAGATCACGTACAGCAGAACGAGACCGATGATCGCGCCCGGCACCGGAAAACCACTCACTTGGACGATGCTTTCGCCGATCAGCTGCAGCACGATTAGCAAGAATATCGTAAACATCGTTCCCCCTCTTCTCCCGAAATCCTAAGGTTTTTACCTATGCGACCCGGATGCCCAGGTTAATCCGCTTCTGTTCGCGCGAATGTGAGCCGTGTCACAGCTGGAGCGTGGTCACTCAGGCTGCCGAATAAGCCGGCCGGAGACGACCAATTCCGGCCGCCCCGGAAAGACCCGGGAGAAATGCAACGTCATCACGTCTCCCGAAAGCGAGCGTTGGTAGGTCTGCAACTCATAATTGCCGTCGGCCAGGATACTCAGCACGTGCACAACGAGCGTGTTGCGATCGATATACGCCCATGCGGTGGGTCTATCGGCGAAGGGCTCGAGGGGCTCGGAACTGCGGAACTGGTTGGGCGTCGGGCCGGCGACGAACCGCATCTCGGCGTTGCGGCGGCGCACCGTCGTCTTATCGCCTTCGCCGGAACGGATGACCGTGGTCCAGCTCAGTCGGAAGCCGCTGTCGTCAGAGCGGAGTTCGACTTCGGCGTCGCGTACCTGCTGGACAAAGAAGCGATCGCCCGCCTGAACCTGCGCCTCGCCGCGGAAATGCCCAACGAAATCGGCAATCGACAACACGTCCGCGGCCTGACCGAGATGGCTTTCCGCGATAAGGGCGAGGCTTACGATCGCCGTCGCGACCCATCCCAGCCGACCTCGCAGGCCATCGTTTTTCCCGGTGGGAATGCTCGTCGACATCGGCGGCTTCGCATTGTCCAGACTGTGCGGTCAGTGTTGCATCTCGCCAAGCGGCGACACCGGGAGACTATCCTAAATTCGCTCGACCGGTGCATTTTGTCTTTGGCGAAAGCACGTCTCGACACAGTCGATGGCCGCGACGGTTATGGTGACAGTTTACTGAACCGCGATTCCGGGGTTTTCACTTGACATCCTCTGAGGTCGCGCCCCGCGCGCAGGCTCTTTCTTCCTTGGTCGATGCGGCGAAGAAACCGCGGATCGTTTTCGCGTCGGTAATCGATCCAATAATCCTCGGACCCGAAGCCGATCAGTACCCCGGCCAGTTTTCCGTTGCGGATAATTACGATCTCCTCATTTTCAGCTTCACGCAGAAACCGCGGGAGATCGTCCTTGATCTCGGACAGCGCAGCCCCGCCTGACGCCGGACTTCCGAATTGCCTCAGCCATTACGCGCTGAGCGCGATAACATTAGACCGGCGCCCTAGCGATGCCGGTTCGGCGCTCGATGTGAAAGCGATGCTATTGTAGCCCTCGCCCTTTCATCGTTGCATTCAGGTTCTACTTCACTGGAGCTGAAGGGGCGTAAACTCGGCTGATGGCGTACCAAACCTTTCGGGTCGAGATTACCCGCGACGAGACGCGTGACAATGGGCCGGTCAGCATCGAAATCACCGCCTATATCGACCGCATGCCCGAGACCAAGGAGGCGACGATCGGGCGGTTGGGCCGGGCGTGGCGCGGGGTATGGAACAGCAGGCTGCAATACGCCGGCGATTTCGACACCTTGGCGGAGGCGCTTGCGGCGATTGCGGCGGCCTATCCCGAAGCCGACCGCATCCGCTGCTACGAATATTCCGTCGACAACGAATTTCCGGTCGAGGTGGCGCCGCTGCTGCGATCTGGGGAGAAATGGCTGCCCGGCGGCTAGCTCCCCCCTCACCCCTCCGGCAGCGGAGGCCCCGGCTGCGGACCCATCCGCCGGCGATTATGCTCGATCGCGAAGATGTGGCTGTAGAGGGTCGCGGTCCATTGCTTGCCCTCCATCGTCATTTCGAGATAGCGCAGGGCGTCACCGATATAGCGCTCGATCTTGCTCCAATAGAATTGGGGATAGCATTCGATCATGTCGGCCGGGCTAGAGTAGCCAAGCTTCTCGTGAATGCCGTTTTCGGCGAGTTCGTGGTAGAGCGCGTTCAATTTGCGCGGGTAGAGCGGATCGCCCAATTGGCCGATGAGATCGCCGGCCCTGACGAGCCCCGCTTCCGTGTCGGTCGCGGCGTGGTCTTCGTCGTCCGGCACCGGGAAGCGCGTGAGCTCGATGGCCGCGGCGATGCGCTCCTCGTCTATCCAGGGAACGGGCGCAAATCGCTCGCGGACGAAAATCTTCCCCCGTTCGACGTGATAGGGCATCAGGAATGCGTCGGAGGCGCCGCGCGGGGGTGTCACGGTATTGCCGGCGGCGTTGATCACGAAATGCTCGGCCGTGTCGCCGGCGCAGATGCCACGCACATATCCGATGTCGTGGTTCAGCGCAGCTAAAATGGTGTGGCCCCAGTCGAAGGGCGTCATGGTCCGCTCGAGGCGCCTGCCGCGCAAAATGTCCTGGACGCAAAGGGTGACCAGGGCGGTGTGCTGGCAATCGTGATAGAGCGCATCGCTGCTGGCGATGCGCTCGATGACGAGACGGGCGGCTTCGTCCAGGGCGTGGGCAATTTGCGGCTCCCGCTCGCCATAGATCCTGCGGTAGGTCTCGGCCAGGTTCCGACCCAGTGCATCGGCTAGAAGGCTCGTCGGGTTCAGCATAATCGCCTCCTCGATAGGCCGGACGGGATCGAGTCAGTACGACACGTTTACGAAGATCGCCAGGGTTCTTCCGGGGGAACCCACCTTACACCGGATACCCAAATTGGCTTAGCCATACCTCGGCCCCCGATTTGGTCACGGATCGCTAGGAATTCGACGGTGTAACAAAATAGAGAGCTTGCATATCGGTAGGGGGCAGCCATTGAAACGCTGACGACCATCCTATCGACAAAGGGACAGATCATCCTGCCCAAGGCTATTCGGCAGCGGAGGCATTGGGAGCCCGGCACCCGCCTGGTGGTCGAGGACACTCCCGATGGAGTGCTGCTGAAGGCGGCACCGGTTTTTGCGCCGACGCGGCCCGAGGATGTCGCCGGCATGCTCGCTTACCGCGGGCCGCCGAAGACGCTCGAGGAGATGGACGCGGCCATAACTGACGAAGTAAAGCGGCGCGATGCTCGCGGTCGATACTAATATTATCGTCCGCTATCTGACGGCCGACGACCTGGAGCAATTCGCGAAAGCGAGTGCGCTGATCCACCACGAGGATGTGTACGTCTGCACGACCGTTCTTCTCGAGACCGAATGGGTGCTGCGACGTGGTTATCGGTTCGGCCGCGATCAAATCATTGCTGCGCTGACCGCCTTTGCGGGACTTCCACGCGTGACATTGGAAGATCCCGCTTTGGCTGCCAAAGCATTGGAATGGATGCGGAGCGGGCTGGATTTCGCCGATGCGTTGCATCTGGCGAAGGCGGAGGGTTGCGAAGCCTTCGTCAGCTTTGACCAGCGCTTCGCAGCGGCCACCAATGCTTTAAGCGAAGTCAAAGTGCGCGCCTTGATTAGATGATGAAAATCCGTCCTCGGGCCATGCTTCGGGCACCGGCGCTGATTCTGTTCGACGGACACGCCATGACGTTCGGCGATGTCGAGAACAGGCGACCCCTGCCGCTTGGCGCGTTTACCCGAGCGGCCACCGCGCCAGCGGTAGGTGCCGGCCCTGACCGTACTGGCTCCGCACGAGGACGAATTCGCGCACCGTCCAGCGGATTTCCTGGACGGTCTCGTCCGCGATCTCGCCGTCGTAATACATCAGGGTCAGATGTGGGTTGTATGGCGGCTCCCTACGTGGCGCGAACCCGATTTTCCGCAGCGCCGTGACCAGCTCAAGCTGAAACAACTGCAGTCCGGCAATACCGTCGCCTCCGACGAGGACTAAGGTCCGCCTGGGCCCGCGGCCGAAATTTGTCACTCGATCGAACGCGACCGTGAAGGGCGGCATCGTGACGGTGGAAACCGCGTAGTCGATTGTGGCGACGGCGGCGCGCGGCAGTTCGGCGTAATCGCCGAGGCCGTACAGCGAGACGTGAAAGCACCGCTCTGGGCGCGGCCGACCCCTCAACTTGTGCTTGCCGCACAGATACCACACAAGCCGGCCAAGGCGTCTTGCGATGTCCGGGTCCGGATAGAGCGCGAAAATACATCATTCGGCGTTCGCGGTAGTTTGCCGCCATGTTCAAGACCTTGCTCGGGCCAAAAGGTGCCCTGGCGCAGGCGATCATCAGCATCAGCGATCAGCATGGAGGCGTCTGACCAGTCCGTTATAAGGGATCGATTGAAGAACATAACAGGTACATCGTCAAGCGAGATTTCACTGGCATGCTCTTCGCGACCCATGTCACGGTACGTACAATGATGTTGTGTGGGAGGGACATATGCCCGGCAGCTTCATCATCGCCAATTTCCGGCACGTCGCTGATGGGCTACAGGAAGGCCAATTCGCGGTCGGTGAGCGGAAACGGGCGGCGAGCCTTGACGACCTCGATCCGATTTACCGACAGCTGTTCGACCGGCCGATCACGCAGACGCTCGGCATCGTCGGACCCGACGGGCGGCCGAGCCTGACCCCGATGTGGTTCGACTATGAGGACGACAAGATCCTGGTGAACACCGCCTCGCACCGTGCCAAATGCGAGTGGATCCGCAAGAGCCCACGCATGACCAGCCTGCTGGTCGATCCCGACAACCCATATCACTGGGTTCAGATCAAGCACAGAGTGGAGAAGGAACTCAGGGAGTGGGAGCCCGGCGGTGAGTACGTGACAAACCAGCTCGATCGGATCTGGACCAAATACACCGGTAATCCGCCGCCCTACGGCCTGCGCGACCCTAAGATTGACGAGAAACGAGTGCTGTTCGTCTGCAGCATCGACCGGATCGCAACCTTCGGGAAGCCCTAGCCGGCTCGCCCTCATTCGCGAGGGGGTGTCAAGGTAACCCCTTCACGGTAAATCGGCGCGCCGATTCAGGCATCGCATTCTGGCTATTTTCATGAACGGTGAGACGAGAGACCCGGTGCAGAGCCCTATTTACGACTTGTTCGTCCGTGCCATTGTCGGCCGGAAACAGGTCTTTTGCATTTACGACGGTTACCCGCGCGAGCTTTGCTCGCACATCCTCGGCCATACCAAAGGGCAGGAGGTGGCGCTGATCTATCAGTTTGGCGGTCAAAGCAAGTCAGGCTTGCCGGCTGGAGGCGAGTGGCGATGCCTCTCATTGTCGAAGGTTCGCAACGCTCGGCTCCGCGGTGGCCCGTGGCATGCCGGCTCGAGCCATACTCGGCCGCAGCCCTGTGTCGAAATCGTCGATATCGATGTCAACCCCTTGAGCCCATATCGCCCAAAGCGAAGAGCACGACGTTGATACTTGCAGGCTCGGCTGTTGACTCGCTCGGGTTTCTGATGCACCGATCCACGGAATTGCCGTCTCAGCGCCAGGGAGGAGATCATGGCGTCACCCAAAAAGCTGTCGCATATCGTCCTGCAGACCAATCGTCGGCCCGAGATGATCGATTGGTACTGCACGGTGCTTGGTGCCGAAATCCTTTACGAGGCCGAGCGCATCTCATTCATCAGCTATGACGATGAGCATCACCGTGTTGCCTTCCTCGACCCCGGGCCGCTGACGGAGCGGCAGCCGGACGCGGCAGGCCTAAATCACGTCGCATTTACCTTTGCCGGCCTCGACGATCTGATCGACAACTATCAGCGGCTCAAACAGCTCGGCATCCGGCCGCATCGATGCGTCAACCATGGCGTGACGACCTCGATGTACTACCACGATCCCGACCACAATCAGGTCGAGCTACTGGTTGATAATTTCGCCATGGCGCTCGAAGGCAAGGCCTACATGCGGGGCCGCGCCAAGAGCGACAAGAACCCGGTCGGCGTCGTCTACGATCCTGAAGAGCTCGTCGGGCGCGTCCGTGCCGGTTTGCGCATCGAGGAGCTGGCATCGATCAACTGAGCCGGCCGACGCCGGTCCCGGTAGGGCGACGACCGGATAGAGCCTTTGGCTAAGACCGGCAACCCCGCCCATCGTCAACCCAAAGCGTATCAGGATACGCGGTTTCTGCAGAGCAAGGATGCGCGCGCCCTGCGCATTCTTGCGGAGTATTTGGAGCCGCTCTATCGCTTCCAGCGCCATAATATCCAGGACACCATCGTCTTCATGGGGTCGGCTCGCCTGCTCTCGGAGGAGGCGGCAACGGCAGCGCTGGCCAAGGCGAAGCGGACGGGACAGGGGATAGAGGCCGCGCAGACCGCCCTGGAGCTGTCGATCTATTACGAGGCGGCGCGAGAGCTGGCCCGGCGCCTTACGGCCTGGTCGAAGAAGCTCGACCGTGAGGAGCGGCGTTTTGTCGTCTGTACCGGTGGCGGCCCCGGCATCATGGAGGCGGCCAATCGCGGCGCTTCCGAGGCGAAAGGGCTCAATGTCGGGCTGACCATTTCGATTCCGGAAGACGAATTCGACAACCCCTATATCAGCCGGGAACTTCATTTTTACTTCCACTACTTCTTCATGCGCAAATTCTGGTTCGTCTATTTGGCCAAGGCCGTCGTGCTGTTCCCCGGCGGCTACGGCACGCTCGATGAGCTATTCGAGATCCTGACCTTGGTGCAGACGCGCAAGACGCGCAAGCGCATGCCGATCGTCCTTTTTGGCACCAAGTATTGGGATGAGGTGATCAATTTCGACGCGCTGGTGAAATATGGCACGGTCGGCTCGCGTGATCTCGACCTCTTCCATCGAACGGATTTGGTAGACGAAGCCTACGAAATCATTACAAAGGGTCTCACCGAAAACGCTCTCGGCAGCCCGGGACCTACACTCTAAGCATGATCGCGCACGAGCCGACTTGAGAGAGGCAGGGCCATGACCGAAACCCTCATCCTGCGCGGTGCCTACGCGATCACCGACCCGCGCCTCGGGCCGCGCGGCGTGATCTCGGGCGGAGCCGTCGTGATCACAGATGGCAGGGTTGTTGAGACTGGATCGTTCGCTGCGCTTGCACCCAGATATCCCGGCGCCCGCGTTCTCGGCGACGGCACCCAGCTGCTGATGCCCGGTCTGGTGGACGCGCACAGCCATGGGCGCGGTCTCTCGCCGATCCAGAAGGGCGTGCGCAACGATTTTCTCGAAAATGCCCTCTTCGACTGGGCCTATATGCCCATCCTGCCGCCCGAGCTGACCGCCGCTATCTGCGCGTGGCGTCACCTGCGCAGCGGTTGCACCTTGCTGCATCACAACGGCTTCGACGACGACGGTCCCGAAGGCGCGAGGCGCGCTCATATTGCGATCAAAACCTACCTCGCAGCCGGCATCAGGCTGGCCTTCTCGCCGGGGGTGCGCGACGAGAGCAAGCTCGCAATGGGCGGGGAGGAACTCATCGGGACGCTTCCACCCGATCTGCGCGAAGCGGCTCGCCCGTTCGTCTTCTTCGACAAGGCGGCGTTCGCCGACGAATATTTCCAACTATTCGACGAGCTTTACGATACCTACAACAACGCCGATACGCGGATACTGTTGGCGCCGTGCTGGGCGCACGGTGCGAGCGAGGCGTTTTTGCGCCGGGTTCGCGCCAAGGCGGACGCGCGCGGCGGCGTCATGATCCATATGCACCTCCTGCAGTCGCCGGTGCAGAAGGCTTATGGCCTGCGCCGACACGGCAAGCCAACCGTGTTCTGGCTCGACGATTTGGGTCTCGTCGACAGCAACGTCGCATACGGACATGCGATCCACGTCACCGAGGCCGAAATCGAGCTGATGGGCCGCCGCCGGACCTCCGTCACCAGCCATCCGAGCTGCAACTTCCACATGCGCAATGGCGTCACGCCGGTGATGCCGCTGCGTGCGGCGGGGGTGAATGTCGCGATGGGGCTCGACGACAAGACGATCAATGACGACGAGGACGCGGTGATGGAGCTGCGGATGATGCACAAAGTGCACCGCCTCCACAGCTTCGACCTGACGGCGCCGGCGCTCAGCGCCTACGAAGCGCTGGAGATCGCGACGGTGAACGGCGCCCGCGCGGCCGGTTTTGCCGGCGAAGTCGGCGCGCTCGTCCCCGGCATGAAGGGCGACGCGATCCTCGTCGACCTCGACCGGGTGACGCGTGACCCATGGATCGATCCGGGATTCGACATTGCCGAGGCGTTCGTCGAGCGCGCGATGGGTGCGGACGTCGCGACCGTCGTGGTAGGCGGCAAAATCGTCGTTGAGGATCACCGGCCGTGCGCGATCGATGTCGATGGGCTCTACCGCGAAGTACGCGCATTCTGCGCCAAGGGCCTCACCCCAGAGCAGCGGGCACGTGCCGACCTGCTCGCCCAGATCAAGCCTTATGTCCAAGCGTGGTACGGCACGTGGCATCAGGGCATGGTCGACCAACCCTTCTATCCTGTGAACGGCCGGGCCTAAACATCCCCCGAGCGGGAACTCCCACGGTCTCGTCATGCCCTTTGTATCCGTCACGCGCCTTCGGGTGCGGTCATGGCGATATTTGCCGGCGTTTGTGATCCAAGCCTTGCGCGCGGCGCGTCAGGCTAGGCGTGCGGACCGAAACCTCGGGGTTTCCGTGCTGCGGGATGCCAATCGCGCTTTCTGGACCCGCACGGTGTGGACCGATGAGACGGCGATGCGCTCCTTTATGCGTTCGGGTGCGCATCGCGGGGTGATGCCGCGGCTGGCCAAATGGTGCGATGAAGCTGCCCTTGCGCATTGGGAGCAGGACGGGCCCGAACCGCCCTCCTGGCCGGAGGCACATCGGCGTTTGCAACAGCAACGGCGCCGCTCGCGCGTCGACCAGCCATCGCCGGCACAGCAACGGTTCGAATTTCCGTCGCCCCGCGCCCCCGCTTAGCCGAAGCGGGGCGGGGAGTATTCCCGCCCAACGAGCGAGTTGCGCCCGCCCCACAGACGCGTCAACCTAGGTCGATTGCTTGCCGCTCCGACAGGGATGCCTGCGGCTATGCGCTACGTAAGACGGGTATTGCAACCGGGAGAGACCGTCGTCTATGCCACGAAATTGCATTGGATTATCTATTGGCCGGCTATCCTACTGCTGATCATTTGTATAATCCTGGCGGGGGCGGCCTGGTACATGGCAGACAATAGCAATGTCAGTCTCGCACTCGGGATTGCAGCGGTTATATTTGCGTTATTGGCGCTGTCTTCGGCTTTCCGGGCATTTATCCATTGGGCGACGACCGAACTGGCTGTGACTGACCGGCGTGTCATCTATAAGACCGGTCTGATTGCCCGGCATACGATCGAGATGAACCGAAGGCAAGTCGAGAGCGTCGACGTTGATCAATCGATTTTCGGCCGCATGATCGGCTACGGAACGCTTATCATCCGAGGTACGGGAGGGAGCCTGGAGCCGATGCGTCGCATCGACAACCCGCTGACCTTCCGTACCTACATCACAGCTGGCTAAATCTCCGTAGTAGGGCCCCTTAAGCGCGGACGGGGACGCCCTTCTGCTCGAACAGCTGCTGCAATTCGCCGGTTTCGAACATTTCGCGGATGATGTCGCAACCGCCCACGAACTCGCCCTTGACATAAAGCTGCGGGATCGTCGGCCAGTTCGAGAATTCCTTGATGCCCTGGCGGATCCCCGGATCGGCGAGCACGTCGATGCCCTTGAACTTGACCCCGAGGTGGCTCAACATCTGCACCACCGCCGCCGAAAAGCCGCATTGCGGGAAGACCGGCGATCCCTTCATGAACAGCACGACCGGATTGTCGGTGACGTCCTGGCGGATGCGCTCGTGAATGATGTTTTCCATCTGTGATCCTCTATTTTCGGAAGTTGGGTTGCGGAAACTGGGCTCAATCCTCTGGGGCGCCGGTCTGCAAGGCGAGCGCGTGCAGCTCGTTGCCCATCCGGCCGCGCAACGCCTGATAGACCATCTGATGCTGCTGGACCCGGGTTTTGCCGCGGAACGCGCCGGAGACGACATGCGCTGCGTAATGATCGCCGTCGCCGCGCAGGTCTTCGATCGAGACCTGGGCGTCGGGCAGGCTTTCCTTGATCAGCCGCTCGATCATCGCCGCGTCCATCGCCATTGCCTGTCTCCCGCACTCAACCCTGGGCCATATAGCTTGGCAGCCAAGCCTCGTTCATTGCCTTCAATGTGTCCACGGATATGGCACCAGCTCCAGGGAGTGTCAACGAAACGCCATCGACCACACCGATGACGCGAGCGGGAATTCCCGCCTCCCGCGCCGCTTCGAGTATCACGTCGGGATGAGGCGTTTCGAGCAAGTATCGCGATTGATCTTCGCCAAACAGATAGGCGTGGTGCGGCAGGCCTGGAGGGAACTGTTCGAGGCGGACGCCGCGCCCACCGGCGATCGCCATCTCGGCTATGGCAACGAAAAGCCCTCCGTCGGACAGATCGTGGCAGGCAGCGATTTGTCCGGCGCGGATCTGTCTGCGGACGAAGTCGCCGTCACGCCGCTCGGCGGCGAAATCGACGGGAGGGGGCGGGCCAGCCTCGCTGTCCTCGATCTCGCGCAGATAGAGCGAGCATCCGAGATGGCCGCGGGTCTCGCCGATCAGGATCAAAGCGTCGCCGTCCCGTTTCAGCGCGAGATCGACCGCGTCCCGCGCGTCGGCGATCAAACCGACGCCGCCGATCACGGGAGTCGGCAGGATTGCCCGCCCGCTCGTCTCGTTGTAGAACGAAACATTGCCGGATACGACCGGGTAGGCGAGGGCGAGACAAGCCTCCCGTATCCCTTCGATCGCGCCGACAAACTGGCCCATGATCTCGGGCCGCTCCGGGTTGCCGAAATTCATGTTGTCGGTCAGGGCGAGCGGCTCGGCGCCGACCGCGGTCAGATTGCGCCAGCTTTCCGCGACCGCTTGAGCGCCGCCCCGCACCGGGTCGGCGCGGCAATAACGCGGGGTGCAGTCGGTCGCCAGCGCCAAGGCCTTACCAGCCGGAGACACCCGGACCACCGCAGCGTCGCCGCCCGGCCGCTTGACGGTGTTGCCCATCACCAGATGATCGTATTGCTCCCAGATCCACCGCTTCGACGCGAGCGTGGGTGAGGCGAGGAGCCGCTGCAGGCATTCAAGCGGGTCACGCTCAGAGAGCGAGGCCGGGTCGATTTCGGGTTCGGGTTCGGGATGCTGCCAAGGGCGGCGGTAGACGGGCGCCGCGGTGACCAATGGACCAACCGGGATATCGGCCGCGATGTCGCCGTGCATCCGCAATACCAGCCGGCCGCTCTCGGTAACCTGGCCGATCACCGCGAAGTCGAGCTCCCATTTCTCGAAAATGCGCCGCGCCTCCTCTTCGCCGCCGGGACGCAGGATCATCAGCATCCGCTCCTGGCTCTCGCTCAGCATGATCTCGTAGGCGCTCATCTGGGACTCGCGCACCGGCACCCGGTCGAGATCGAGCTCGATCCCGAGCCCGCCCTTGCCGGCCATCTCGACCGAGGAGGAGGTCAGACCGGCCGCACCCATATCCTGGATCGCGACGATTGCGTCCTTTTCCATCAGCTCGAGGCAGGCCTCGATCAGCAGTTTCTCGGTGAACGGGTCACCAACCTGCACGGTCGGCCGCTTCTCTCCGGCATCGCCGCCGAACTCGGCCGAGGCCATCGTTGCCCCGTGGATGCCGTCACGTCCGGTCTTGGCGCCAACATAAACGACGAGGTTTCCCGGTCCCGTCGCGGCCGAATAAAAGATTCGATCAGCCGGTGCGAGCCCGACGCACATCGCATTCACCAGGATGTTACCGTCGTAGGATGGGTGAAATTCGCATTCGCCGCCGACCGTCGGAACGCCGACACAGTTGCCATAACCGCCGATGCCGGAGACGACGCCGGAGAGCAGATGGCGCGTGCGCGGGTGGTCGGGGCTTCCGAAGCGCAGGGAATCGAGGATCGCAATGGGCTGCGCCCCCATGGTGAAGACGTCGCGCAATATGCCGCCGACGCCAGTCGCCGCACCCTGATACGGCTCGATGAACGAGGGATGGTTGTGGCTTTCGATCTTGAACACCACAGCGTCGCCATCGCCAATATCGACGACGCCGGCATTCTCGCCGGGACCGCAGATCACACGCGGTCCGGTGGTCGGCAATGTCTTCAGCCAAATCTTCGATGATTTGTATGAGCAGTGCTCGCTCCACATCGCCGAGACGATCCCGAGCTCGGTGATGTTCGGCGTACGGCCGAGGATCGCGACGGCGCGGACGAATTCCTCTTCGGTCAGCCCGTGCTCGGCCGCGAGGGCGGCGGTAACGTTACTGCCGCCAATCACGTGATGCCCTGGAGGTATTTCGCAGCTATGTCAGTAGCGAGCTCGGGCCCTTTTCCGGCAACCTTTTCCAACATTTCCTTAGCGGTCGCCTTCCAATAGGCTTCTGGAACTTTGGCGTATTGGATGCAAGCTCGAAGTACCTCAAGGTCGTTAACTCGATGCTTTACTCTGATATCAAGCCGCAAATCGGTCCGGTCGATTCTGGTGCTATCCCGGCCGTAGATAAATCCATGACCTTCTATATTGTTGTCCAAAAACACTAAAGTCTTCTCCTGTAGAACATGATGCTTTTGGATATTTTCTTCGCCGTCAGCCAAAACGTTGTCGTGCGTTGGGTAGTAGGGATCGCGCGGTGGGACAGGTATTTTTCGGACCTCTTCTCGCCAAGCGTGCCATTACATCCCCGAAAATTTTCTGTCGTAGAGCGGAAAAGCGGAGTGCATTCCGCCAGAGCTGAGTTCGGTCGGCCCCTGCGAGGCGCCGACGATGGAGTGAGAGACTGCCCCTCGGTGGTCTCACGCGCACACGCGCGAGACGAAGAGAGATCAGGACCAACTGTTTGAGATTCCTGGATTTCGGATTTCGAGAACAGGTGATAACAGGCGATGTCAGGCGGAGTTGGGATGACTGACCCCCGCGGGTGCTTGCAGAGACGTAACACATATGTTCCTGGTATGTTCGGTCAAGGGCCGGGTGAAATATACCGCGCGGCTTACTCCAGGGCGCCGACAACGCCAGCAAAGAAGGCTTCTCCGTCGGTGCCGCCAAGCAGCGGATCTGTGACGTTCTCGGGATGCGGCATCAGGCCGAGGACAGTGCGGGTCTGGTTGAAGATCCCGGCGATGGCGCGTGCCGAGCCGTTGAAATTCTCCTCATCGGAGATCTCGCCGCTCGGTCCGCAATAGCGGAACGCAACGAGCCCGCGATCCTCAAGCCGGTCGAGCGTCTCGGGGTCGGCGGCGTAGTTGCCGTCGTGATGCGCGACCGGGACCCGGATCGTCTGACCCGTTTCGTAACCGGAAGTGAAGATCGTCTGGTTGTTCTCGACCCGCAAATGAACATCGCGGCAGGTGAAGCGCAGTGAGCGGTTGGGCAATAATGCCCCCGGCAGCATTCCCGCCTCCGTCAGGATCTGGAAGCCGTTGCAGATGCCGAGGACCGGGGTGCCTTTCTCGGCCCGGTCGCGCACCTCGCGCATGATCGGGGAATGCGCCGCCATTGCTCCGCAACGCAGGTAATCGCCATAGGCAAAGCCGCCGGGGAGAACGACCAAATCGCTCCGCGGCAAGGTCGTGTCGCGGTGCCAAACCAGGATCGGCCGCTTTCCCGTCGCGCGCTGCAGGGCGGCGCAGACATCGCGATCGCGGTTAGAGCCCGGGAAAATAACGACGACGGCCCTCATTGAGGGATCTCACATACTCTGCAGGTCAGCGCCGTTCAAGGCGACGCGAGCTCGATCGTGTAGTCCTCGATCACCGGATTGGCGAGCAGTTTCTTGCACATCGCCTCGACCTGGTCGCGAGCGCGAACCGCGTCGGTTTCCGCGAGATCAAGCTCGATCAGCTTGCCTTGACGCACTTCGCCAATCCCGACGAAGCCTAGACCAGTCAGCGCGTTGCCGATCGCCTTGCCTTGCGGATCGAGCACGCCCGGTTTCAGTTTCACGTGAACGAGCGCCCTCATTGCGGTGTGGTTTTCATCGTAGCAGAGGTAAAGACATCCCGCCATGGCGTCGGTTCGGGCAGCCATCCGGCAAAGCGGAAGATCGGCTTGCGATCCAGCTCGTCAAGCGCAGGGAGAGCGACGAGGGCGCTGGAAGTGGTCCCGTAGCCGTTATCGCGGAACCGCATAGCCGCGGTTGCCGGCTCGCCCACCGGTGCTCGGGTACTGCCGAGCAGCGATTCCCAAGCCGACCAATCGTCGTGATCGGGGTCGGGGGCGGGCCACTCCCGAAAGGCCGGCAGCGCCAGTTCAAGACGTCGGGTTCTGATATCGTCGATCTCGCCCGCGGCGATCATCGACAGCCCGTTCTTGAGCGGATGCAACTCGATGCGGGTGCCGTCGGCATGGCGCAGCCAGAAGCCGTCGCGCTCGTCGGCAATTATCAAGTTGAAAGTGCGATAGGCTTCGGGCTCCAGATGCGACAAGGCCTCGGCGGCCGCCGCGGCATCGGCATGGTCGAGCGCCTCGAGCACGAGTTCGCCGCGGGAGCGCCGGTCGGGTGCTGGGCCGAGCGAGCCGTGTCGGTTGAGCACCGCGGCCACAACGCCCCAATCGTTGATCCCGAGCCAGGACCCGCCAGCGAGGATATCGAGCCCAGCCACCACTTCCGGCCGGTCCGGCCAGTGTCGTGCGGGCGGTTGCCACGGCCGGTCGATCATCTCGTCGCGATTGGCACCGATCAGCACCGGCCAACGATGATCCGGCCGGCGCAAGATCACCAAAGTGCACATTCACCTGCTCGCATAGCTGCTCCGTCGCGCTAATATACCGGAATGCAACGGCGCTTTGCCGCGTCGCTCAGGGTGAGAGGACTATGACCACCTTTGCCGACCGAGAGAAAGAGTTCGAGGCCCGGTTCAAGCACGATCAGGAGTTCCGCTTCAAGGCCACCGCCCGGCGCAACCGGCTGTTGGGGCTCTGGGCGGCGCAGCGGATGGGGGTGACCGGCCCAGAAGCCGAAGCCTATGCAAGGGAGGTGGTTGCCTCCGAGTTCGAGCCGGGAGGCGACAAGCACATCATCGACAAGGTCGCCGCCGATCTCGCCGCCAAGGGCCTCACCACCACGCACGCGCAAGTCAAGTTTGAGCTCGATCACTTCGCTGAGCAGGCGAAACAACAGTTGATGAAGGAGTGATGCCGCTCAGACCGGCCGGTCGCCCTTGACCGTCACCCGATTGCCGGAGCGTGTATGCGGCCAGTAGTCCCACATCGCGTGGTGCTGAACGCAGCGATTATCCCAGAAGGCAATCGAGTTCTCTCGCCAGCGGAAGCGGCACTGGAACAGCGGGTTGGCCATGTGGTCGTAGAGATAGTTGAGGATCCCTTCGCTCTCGTCGCGTGAAATGCCGAGAATGCGCCGGGTAAAACCCTTGTTGACATAGAGCGCCTTTTTTCCGGTCACCGGATGGGTGCGGACGACCGGGTGCTCGGCGCGCGGGTAGCTCTGCTTGTCGGCGATACCATAATTCGCGTACTGGCCGCGATAATGTTCGCCGTCATGGATCGCCATCAGCCCGTCGAGATAGGTCTTCATGCGGTCCGACAGGGCCTCATAAGCCGCGTACATGCTGGCGAACAAAGTGTCGCCGCCGCGCGGCGGGCATTTCCTGATGTAGAGGATGCTGCCCATCGGCGGCTCCGGATCACAAGACACATCGCTGTGCCAGCCCTCGCCGTTGGCGCGCGGCGAATCCTTGTCGGCATGGATTATCATCAGCTCGGGCCTGCCGGGCGCGTGCGGCGCCGCTGGATGGAGATGCAGATCACCGAACAGCCGGCCGAAGGCGAGATGCTGGTCTTCTGTCAAGTGTTGGTCGCGGAAGAAGATCACAAGGTTCTCGGCGAGCGCGCGGTGGATCTCGTCGAGAGTGCGGTTGCCGAGCGGCTTCGACAGATCGACCCCGCCGATCTCGCCGCCAATGATCGGCGTCAGCTTGTCGACAGTGATTGTGTCGTATTCCGCCGTTTCCTCGGCCAGGTGCTTGTAACGGGGTCCGTTGTTTGAACGAACGGGATCCATTGCGCTCTCCTTCAACTGCTGTAGAGATCCTATCACGTTTGGTCGGCTTCGATCGCGATCTTGCGAGCGAGCAGATCCGCGATTTTGTCATCGGCCAAACCGGCTTCGTGCAGGATCTCGCGAGAATGCTCGCCCAGCCGCGGCGCAGGACGACGCAAACCACAGTCAGCGCTGCTGAACCGTACCGGCGGCCGGACGATCCGAATGCTGCCCTCGGTGGGATGGTCGGTTCGCGGGAACATCTCTACTGCCGCCAGGTGCTCGTCGGCCGGCAATTCGGCGAGTGGGTTGACCGGGCCGCACGGAATGTCGGCCGATTTCAGCTTCTCGAGCCAGAACCCGGTCGGCGCCTCGCGCACGCATTCGGCGATCAGCGCGTAGAGCTCGGCGACGTGGCGGCTGCGGGTTTGCGGATCGGCGAGGCGCGGATCGTCAGCGAACTTGGGCCGACCGGCGATGCGGAAGAAATCCTTCCAGTGGCGATCCGTGTAGGGGAGGATGCAGATATGCCCGTCCGCAGTGCGATGCGGCCGGCGGTCGGGGGCAAGCATCCGAGAATAGCCGGGCGCTCCAAGCGGAGGGTCGAAGGTCAATCCGCCCATATGCTCGGCCATGACAAAAGCAGTCATGGTCTCGAGCATCGGAACCTCGACAGCCTGGCCAACACCCGTGCGCTCGCGCTGCAGCAGCGCGGCCATCACCGCATAGACCATTGTCAAGCCGACCGTCTTGTCGCCGATCAAAGTCGGCACAAAACGCGCCTCACCCCCGGTCGCTGCCTCGAGCGCAACTAGACCGCTGCCGCCTTGGATGATGTCGTCAAAGGCTGGCCGGTCGGCGAACGGGCCATCCTGCCCGTAGCCATGCGCTGAACAATAGACGAGGCGGGGGTTGACCTCGCGCAGACGATCCCAGTCGAAACCGAGCCGCGCCATTGCCTGCGGCCGCATATTGTGCATCAACACGTCGCTTCGCTGCACCAAGGCCAACATCACCGGCACCGCATCCGTGTGTTTCAGATCGAGCACGAGCGAGCGTTTGTTGCGGTTGAGGTTCAGAAAGACGTGCCCCATCTCGCGATGCCGGGCGGGTCCCGCATACCGCATGATGTCGCCGTTCGGTGATTCGATCTTGATGACCTCAGCACCGAGATCGCCGAGGATCTGCGTCGCAAGCGGACCCAACACAACCGTGGTCAAGTCGAGGATCTTGATCCCCGCGAGCGGCCCCGGCTTTGTTTCACTCACTTCGGCACCTCAGAAAGCGAAAGCAGGATGGGTTGCAGCGTCCCAGCGTTGGTTAGGATAATGCGCTGGCCCAGAAGCCGATCGAGGAGGATAAAATGGCAGTGACGATGTATCACAACCCCCGCTGCAACACCTCGCGCAGAACGCTGGCGTTGTTGCGGGAGAAAGGCGTCGAGCCTGAGATCGTCGAATATCTGAAAACGCCCTATACCGCGGCCCAGCTGAAGCGGCTTCTCGGTCAGCTGAAGATGCCAGCGAGTGCAATCGTCCGGAAGAAGGAGGCGGCCGCTGCTGGCATTGATCCGAAGAACCTCCCGGAAGCGGCGTTGATAGAGGCGATGGTCAAGAACCCGATCATCGTGGAGCGTCCGATCGTCGTTTCGGGCGACAAGGCCGCGCTCGGCCGTCCTCCGGAGGCCGTATTGGCGGTGCTGTAACGCGTGCCTTAAGCGCGCGGGGTCTTGGCGGTGTATTCGGCGGCGCAAAAAGTGCCGCCTTGGTAATGTTCGGCGACCGGGTCGGTGGGGTGGCCTGGTTCGGCGGCGAGCACCGCCTCGGCATAGGGCTCGGAAGCGTCCTGCGGACGGTACCCGAGCCGCTCTGCGTTCGAATTGTCATACCAGGAGCGCCGGTTGTTCGAGACCCCGTAGACGATTTCGTAGCGGATGTCGGGGTGTTCGAGCCCGATGCGCACGAGCTGGGTGTAATCGCGCGGGCTGATCCAGATCGACAGTCGGCGTTTGTCGATCGGTTTCTCTCCGAAATTGCCGATGCGCGTACAGAGGACGCCGATGCCGTGCTTGTCGGAGTAGAGGCTTGCCAGCGCCTCGCCAAACGCTTTGCTGACGCCGTAGCGGCTGTCCGGCCGGGGCACGACCCGATGATCTATCGTCTCGGCGCGCGGATAGAAGCCGACCGCGTGATTGCTGGTGGCAAAAACGATGCGTTTTACGCCGGCCCGGCGCGCCGCCTCGAAGACATTGTACAGGCCGACGATGTTTCCTTCGAGGATCACCGGCCACGAGTTCTCGCCCGAGATGCCGCCGAGATGGATAATTCCGTCGACGCCAGCAACCATGCGCTCGACTGCCGTTAGGTCTGAAAGCTCGGCGCGGTCGACTTCTTCGCCATCACGCGCCGGCGCCAGGGCCACCCGGTCGGAGAGGCGCAAGATCGGATAGACGCCGCGCAGGGTTTCGCGCAGCGAGCGGCCGATCCCTCCCGCCGCTCCGGTGATCAGTACACGTTTCATCCGGCTCCTCCTTGTCTCCCGGTGCGCCGTATCGTCGGCGCACAGCTTCGCCAAGTTTGGCCGGCCCGACAATGGGTTCCTCAGTCGCCTGCCTGTGTCGCTGGGTTTTATTCCCTCGTTCCAATGAACTGTCTGACGATCTTCCAACCGAAAGGTGATTGCACTATAAGAAAGACCTGCTCTAAAAATATCACCGCGGTTAGGCCGATGGCGCCGACGAGCAGGGCTGAGTTAAGTCTTCTGATTCTTTTTGCGGTGCGCCGGACCTCCTTCGTTCGCGGTCACCTCTGATAACACAACGAAACCTAGAAATTTAGTACATCTGGAACGATTTTTGGTATAGCTATGCCAGTGTCGACTTTCGGGAGCTCGGGACGCACGTGAAGCCGCTCAAATCGTCTCTGCGGCCGATACCAAGACCGACAACTTCGAGTTCCGCAGAGTCGACTCACATCAGGGGCCGATGCTTTGCGCTACTCCCGGGCAACGAATCAAATGGTTGGCGAATGCGTCAGCGCTCCTCCTGTTGATCGCGGTATATGGAACGTTGATCGCGTGGCGTGTTGGTTTGAATGCGAGGGATGTGTCGTTAGTGGCGCGTCGATTGCTTCGATTGAACGGGGAGCCTAACGAAGGCGGACTATATGCGCCCGCGTCGCCTTCAAGCAAGGAAACCCACCCGCGAGACCGACGGCGGCTTTGACGTTGCGGGTATTGGAGATGTGGTGATCAATCAACTGCAGTTCTTATTGAGCAAGACCTTCTGACCCGATGTACGCCAAATTCTACCGGCTTGCCGCCCCGCCGTTCCAGCTCACCCCCGATGCACGGTTCTTTTTCGAAAGCACCGTGCATCGCCAGGCGATGGCCTACCTCGTATACGGGCTACACCATGCGGAAGGCTTCATTGTCATTACCGGCGAGGTTGGTGCCGGCAAAACCATTCTTGTCGAGAATCTGCTGTCGACGATCGATCAGGCGAATTTTATTGCCGCGAAAATCGTCACCACCCAGTTGGCGGGCGACGACTTGCTGCATCTCGTGGCAGGCGGGTTCGGCATTGCAAAAGAAGGGCTGCCCAAAGGCTCCCTGTTGCAGCGGATCAGCGATTTTATCCTCGGGCAGCACCGCAGCGGCAAACGCATGCTACTGATCGTCGATGAGGCGCAAAACCTTACTTTCGAAGCTCTCGAAGAACTCCGCATGCTGTCCAACATAGTGGTGGACAGGACGATGGCATTGCAGAGTTTTTTGCTCGGGCAGCCGCAGTTTCGCGCCACGCTCGGGAGCCCCCGGCTCGAGCAGCTGCGGCAGCGCGTGACCGCGGCCTACCATTTGGGTCCACTGAATGAAGCGGAGACCAAAGCCTATATTGAGCACCGCTTGCGCCGAGCCGATTGGAAGGGCGATCCGCAATTCGCCGATGAATGTTTCCCGTTGATTTACCGTCATACCGGCGGAGTGCCGCGGCAGATCAATACACTGTGCTCGCGGCTTCTCCTCTTCGGCTTTTTGGAGGAGCTCCACACGCTCAAGGAGAATGCCGTCGAGAAGGTGGCCAATGATCTGCGGGACGAACTCGCGGTCGTCGGGACCGGAGTAACCCTCGGCGGCGATATGCCTGGCGGAGCCAATGGAAAATCGGAGGCAGTCGCCCAGGTCGCGCAACGACTGAGCGTTCTTGAGGAGAATGTCAATCGACAGGGGCGGGTGATCAAGCGTGCAATCGAGATCGCTGCCAGTTATTTCCACAGCGACCGATCGTGAACACGGCAACCGGGGGCTTCGGGAGAGCTCGGGCACGGCGTCGCCTGGAGAGGATCCACCCTGTCAGGCGGTCTCGGAACGGCTGCAAGGGCGGGAACGCTACGGCATCGCGACCGCGATTGGGAAGTTCTACGCCGGGCGTCGGAGCGGGGTTCAATCCGACATTACACCCCAGAGTACCGACAGCGTCGCTGAGGAATCTCACTGAGCTCTCTGGCACTGGCTGCGGTCGTGAAGTATTCTTTCTCTTGCCGTCCCCGTAGCTCAGCAGGATAGAGCAACAGTTTCCTAAACTGTGGGTCGCAGGTTCGAGTCCTGCCGGGGACGCCACAATATCAATAAGTTATCGATGACTAGGCGTGGCCACGTGGTCTCCTAGGTATCCCCGAGGTATCACGAGGTCCAAAGTCGGCCCGGAATGCGGGACCGCACTAATGTCATGGACGGGCGGGATTGCGCCCCCCGCGCGGCCGTGGGGAAGGTCTGGTCCGCAGGCGACATTTGCATCAGCAGCCCGCTGGCGTGACCGGAGAGGGTGTCGGGACCAGGCGCGGCGAAATGTCGCTCCCCCCATCGCTCCATTTTTGAAGGATGACCCGCTCCGCGCCGCGGGCCTACCGCACGTCGGAAGTGATCGCGGCCATCATGTGGTGCGGCAGGGGCACCAGGGTCGTTCCGTCTCCAAAAGCGGCGGAACAATAACAGTGGCGGGTAAATACGGCCCCTTCAGGCTGCTTCCGTTTTCCGCCGGATCAGTAAATCGTTACTTCCGTCAGCGGCGGCCCGGTCAGTTCGAAAAACAGCTTGCCAAGGTCGTAGACGGCCCCGTGCGGGCTCCATCTGCTGACAGCCCGATAGTTGTCCTTGCGGCGCCCCTCGATCAGCCACTGCGAGCCGTCGAACCCAAGACGCCTCTCCTCCGGGTCGAGCGTCCAGAACGATGCGGCGATCAGCGCATCTTGCAGGCGAGCCCAATCCACTAGCGACAGCAGTACAACAGGGCCCTCCCCGCCCCTCAGCGTGTACCAGCGATAGATCCAGTGAAGCGCGATTTGGTCACCCTGGCGACCGATGCGAACCGCGGCGTCGCCATCGAAGCTGCTGCGCCAAGTGAGGCGGTACACCTCGGCTTCGGTCCACATGGTGCGGCAGAGAGGCTCTTCGTCCTCGCCGAGCAGCCGGTATCGGGCCTGAACGCGACAGCACGCGATCAGTTCAGCGGCTTCCCGTGGCGGCGGCTTGATCGAGTATGGGCAGTTGGTGGGTATCCTCATCGGCGATCCGATACCGAAATCTCTCTCCAACCCTGTGCCGAGTTAGCGTCCGCGCTGGTGGTGGAAAATCGAGGGTAAGCGCGCGTCGGGCGGAATGCCCGATGACATGGAGCTCGGCGCGCGCGTGAGCGACGGGTGGTCACCGGGAGGGTCGGT
>Ga0306924_10000132_pt1 | contig 52927 bp, 48 predicted proteins | sample sta12Can44000111_FD_203756 | JGI IMG/M metagenome (GOLD analysis project Ga0306924, IMG submission 203756) | Lab enrichment of tropical soil microbial communities from Luquillo Experimental Forest, Puerto Rico - statanox.12C.anox.44.000.111 (v2)... | ecosystem: Environmental > Terrestrial >... | reverse complement strand
CGCGCGTGGAACCGAAGCCGCAAACCGTGACTGCGACGCCGGCGGCGCAAGTCACTTCTACTGCTGCGCAGGGCACACTGATCGAAACCAAGAAGTACTAAGGGCTACAGCTCGAAGGAACGGCGGGACGCTGGGGCGTCCCCGTTCTTTTTGCGTTCTTTGCCAGGCGCGGCGCTAGGCCGGCGCGAAAAAATTCGTTCCGCCAGTTGGCTGACATACAATAAAGCAAAATGTCTCCCGGCGTATTCAATAGGATGTTCGGCAACTCTGACCACCAGCCTGCACCAGGCGAGGCGGTTTCCGGCGAACGCATACAGCGCCGCTCCACCGGATTCAGCGAATTTATCAAGTGGATGGCGCGGGAAGAGGGATTGTGCGTGCTCGATTTGGGGCCGACGTCTCCCGCAAACATCACGTTCTTTATTGGGCTGGGACACAGGTTTCATCAAGAAGACCTGTTGCGGTTGTCTTCGGACAAGTCGCTGCTGGTCCCGAATGGAGATGACGGAACGGCGTTCGATGTGGACCGCTTCCTCCGTGAGAACCTGCGTTTCGAGCGGCAGGAGTTCGATGCAGTCTTGTTCTGGGACCTGGCTGACTATCTTCCCGAACCGCTAGTGAAGCCGGTCATCGAGCGGATTCACGTTGGCATGAAACCGGGTGCGATCCTGTTTTCGTTCTTCCACACTAAAGACGCGGGCGCAAATGCACCCTTCTACCGCTACAACATCGCCGCCAAAGACACTCTGGAATTGCAGCCTGCCGCTCCGTATAAGCTGCAGCGAGTATTTCAGAACCGGCACGTAGAAACCCTCTTCCGCGATTTCAACTCCATCAAGTTTTTTCTGGGACGAGACAATATTCGCGAGGTGCTGGTGATTCGTTAGCATGCGGGACTAGCCCGTCGAGTTTTGCCGATGAAGTACGGCAGCACTCCGGGCGTGCGCAGTAGCTCAAAGACAGCAATCTGGAGCGGACGCGGCCAAAACAAGAGACGGCGAATTCGGGATGCGGTGACGATGGGAGCCGCGAATTGATTCCTGTAATTAACTCGGTAGGCCTCGACGGCTGCAGCCAGCGACATCGAACCTTGCAGGAAAGCCTGTAATCCGCCGGCAGCAACGGCTCCGGTACGAAGCGCAATGGAAATTCCGTCACCAACGAAGGGATCGATAAATGCGGCGGCGTCTCCCACCAACAAAAAACTACCGCTGGCCGGCATGGGCTCGCGATAGATGAGCGGAGCCGTGGCAACGGGGTTAGTTGCCGGTTGCCACGTCTGTACTCGGTTGGCAAGCGTAGCATCGAGAGCAAAAACTTGCGGCAGGGTGGTGGCAGCATCCGACCGCACCATGACACAGGCGTTAACGAGGTTTTCCCCGACTGGCTGCACGCCGCAATATCCGCCCTCGAAGAAGTAGAGGCCGGTTGAGAGTTGTGGCCGGGCTTCGCGAAAATGCGCCTTGATGCCCAGCCATTTTGGCCCTGACGGAACTGCGACGCTGGGAGTGAACTTAGACCAGCGCCCTGCTGCGATTACAACCGCCGTTGCGGTCACAATGGAATGTTGGGTTGCAATGTAAAAGGGGCCTTGGCCTTCGACAGAGCCCACCTCGCAGTTGTCGAAAGCGCATACTCCTGCTCTTTGCGCCGCACGCCATAGAAGACAGTCGAGATCGTAGCGCGGGATGCTGATTCCCGGCGGATCGATAGCGGCTCGAACGCAGCGGCCGCGGAACCACAAACGCGTCTCGCCGATGACAGGCGCGGCGGCGAGTACCCGCTCGGCCTCTGGTGTATCGCGCAGCAAATCGTGCAGGATGTGCAGCGACTCGGCTGAGACGTACTCACCGCAAACTTTGTGTCGGGGAAATTGCCCAGCCTCGACAAGAACCACTTTCGCACCCAGGCGCGCAGCTGTGATAGCTGTTGCACTGCCGGCAGGGCCGGCACCAATGACTGCGAGATCAAAGGTAGAACTTGCGTTCATAGATTCAGGAATTTCTATTTCCAGACAATTATGCCCATGCGATAGAGGAAGTGGTGCGAAACCTCGGTTTTGTGCGCATTGAAAGCTGACAGCAGCGAGCGCATTTCGCCAATGGAGTAGGCCGCACGGACAGACGCCGGCGCGTCGTGCCAGGTGATGCGGCTGCGAAAGAGTGGTAATCCGAGGTACACCAGAAGCAGATGCAGGCGGCTGCGAATCAGGTCGTTGATGATGACGGCGCGACGGCAAACGCGCAGGGCCTCACTCATCATGATGGCTAGAGAATCCGGAGCGAGATGATGGGCGAAGAGCGAGGAAGCGATGACATCGAAGGACTCGTCGCGGAATGGGAGATGAACGGCATCTGCTACAACGGACGGCGTACCGTTGTGCGGCAAATGATTCCACAGGCGGTCAAGCAGCGTTACATGAAGAGATATTCCGCTCTTCGCAAGCGAGTTCCTGGCCAATAGCGGGACGTCGCCCTGTCCGGCGCCGATTTCGAGAAGGGAGAGACCGGTAGTGCGGCACTTTCCGGCAACCTGGCGTAACAGGCCGATCGTGGTGCGTGTGCCACCGAACCACTGATTGATGTTACGCAGGTCGCGGAGAGTATCAGCAATCTCGGTAGGTGTGCCGAGATCGTCGTCGAGAAGCTCAGGTGTAACAAGACGGTTCATGCATGTTTGCGCCAGTGCAGTGCGCATCCCAACCGCAGAAACCTGATCCAGAAACCAGGACCGGCCTGGTAGTTTGGTGCTACTGTTGGACGCAAGACCACTCGATGTTCATGCGCAAAACACTCTTGATTGTAGCTGGCTTGGCCTACCTGATGCCGTGTGGCGCTCAGGAGAACCCGACCCTGGCGGCCGTGCTCACCGAGCACTCGATCGCGTTACCGCCGGAACCGGCCCCGCATCTGAATGCCAGGATAACAAGCTACGGGATTCTCGACGATGAGAAGGAATTCTTGATTGGGTACTATCTAGATCGTCCGAACTATGAACTAAAGGCTCCGCTGCTGCTTACTCGATTCGACAAAACATCGGGAGCTGGGACAAGAGAGAATACGACGAGTCGCAATTGCGGATGTCGGACATCAAAGATGGCCCCGAGGTACCCTGTCTGGGCTCAGTGCTGCGCGTGCAACGAAGTGCCAAGTGGTACTTCTTGACACTTCATTGGAATCCATCAGCTGGTTGCTTCGTGGTTCTGAAGTCCGACGTTTCGGTCTCAGATGCACGGACGGGAGGAGTATGGAACACGTTTAGTTCTGGCTTGACGATTGTGGACGGTAACCTGGTTCACTTTGCTGACGTGCATCCTCAAACACTTTATCTTTACGATCTTCACAGCCGTCAAGCCTCGCCCCTTTATCCGCAGGCGCACGATGCTTTTCGCGAAGACTTTAGCCGCCGGCTGAAGGCGGCAATTGTTGAGGACCAATGTAGGAAGAACAACTGGGGATGCCAAACGGAACGGTTCACTACACATCTCAGCTATCCGATTGAGATCAACAATGAAACTCAGGCAATCGCATTTCGCGCATCCTTCGATCCCGAGGATTCCTGCCGCGCGAGGAAGCGGAACGGAGTGGAGCCTGGTACGACGATGACTACGCGTACATTTTTCAACTAAAGCCCTTTAGCTGGCGCGAGTTCTCGATTTATGGCCTCCAGCCTAAGTTCGGCACTGACTCCCTCGAGAAGCTCATCTCGCCAGCCCTGATCGAAAGGGTATTTGCCACTCCCGCACCGCCATAACCTATTTCAGCGTCTGCTTGCGCACGGTCAGCTTCTCGATGAGATCATGCCGCAATTCATACCCGCGGCCCGGCTTGTCGGTGATGGCGATGATGCCTTGCGGCGACACGACTACTTCGGGTTCGATGATGTCATCTTTCCAATAGCGCTTCGAGGCAGAGACGTCGCCTGGCAGCTTGAAATTCAGAAGTGTCGAGAGTGCCACATTGTGGGCGCGGCCAATTCCGGATTCGAGCATGCCGCCGCACCACACGGGTACGCCGAAGCGCTGGGCGATGTCGTGCACTGCAATGGCGTCGGTGAAGCCGCCAATGCGCCCTACTTTGATGTTGATGATGCGACAGGAGCCAAGCTCGAGCGCGGCTTCCGCGTCGCGCGAGCTGCGAATGGCTTCGTCGAGGCATATCGCGGTTTCTACCGATTTTTGCAGGCACGCGTGGAAGTAGAAGTCGTCGTTCCAGAGGGGCTGCTCGATCATGAGTAGCTTGAATCGGTCGAGGGTCTTGAGATGGTCGAGGTCTTTCAGGGTATAGGCGGAGTTGGCATCGCAGCTCAGCAAGATGTCGGGCCAGCGGGCGCGAACTTTTTCCAGCACGTCCACATCCCAGCCGGGCTTCACTTTGAGCTTGATGCGCTGGTAGCCGGCAGCTAGTTCAATTTCAATTTTCTGCAACAACTGCTCGTACGAGTCCTGAATGCCAATGCTGACGCCGCAATTAATCGCGGTGCGCGATCCGCCGAGCAGCTTCCAAAGGGGAATGTTCTTCGCCTGTGCTTCGGCATCCCACACAGCGTTCTCCAGCGCGCCTTTGGCCATGCGCTGCTCGCGCACACGGGAGAGGAGGCAGGGTACTTCCCTTCCGGACTGCATGGTCCTGCCGAGCAGCGCAGGACCGAGATATCGGACGATCACCTCCCAGGCGCCGTCGATGTATTCCGCGGAGTAATACGGATCTTCACCAGCAACGCACTCGCCCCAGCCTTCGAGTCCGTCGTCATGCAGCGTGAGCAGCAGAATGCGGCGATGATAGGTGCGGCCAAAACTGGTTTCGAAAAAATGGACCAGCGGGATATGCAATTCGCGGAGCGTGATGGCTTCGATTTTCATGATTGCCTTTTGCTGTTACGAATTCGGAGCATACGACCAGTTTTCATCCCAACGCCCAAGCAAGAAGAGGCCGTTTCCCTGGGCGTCGCTCTCGTATCCGAGACACGACAGCCCGCGCGCGAAGGCCGACTGGAAGATCTTGCGATTGCGCGACTGAACCTCTTCCGCTTGCGAGCGCAAGGTGGGATCGGCTTTCCACGCATAAATCTCATGCCGCACTTTGATTCGTTCTTCGAGCAGAACGGTCGGACGGCCGCCGTTCAGGACTGTCTTTACCCGCTGCGAATTCATCCACCACTCAGCCACCAGGCGATCCGTCGGTAAGAATCCCTGGAGTGGCGAATTGGTAATCCCGTACTGGTTCACGTTGTAGCGGCGGGCGATGGCTCCGAGACGTTCGAGGTTGAAGTAGGAGTTCTTGATCTCCAACGGATCGAAGGTCCACTCCATCAGCTCGTAACCGCGGGCGATGGCGTCTTGGCGCTGGAACAACTTGAGCTTTCGGCCAAGTCCGGTGTTGCGATAGCCCTCTTTCACGGCCACCATGTGCGAATGCAGGTACGGGTGCCCGTAACGATTGCCGGGGATCGCCATCGCATAGCCTACAAATGTTTCTCCGTCCCATGCGCCGACGACCTGCCCGCCGATTTTGGGTGCCAGGGAGAAGATCCGCAATGGTACGAGCTCGGCGTCACTGAAGCCCCAGACTTCCTTTTGCAAAGCCACGCACAAACGGAACCCTTCCAGCGTAGAGCAGTGACGCAACACAAGCGTATCGACGGTCACCGGCGCTCCTGGTGTTTGGATTCCTGCCAGAGCGCATCCATCTCATCGAGCGAGGCGTCGGAGGGCTTGCGGCCTTGCTCACGGAGCTTCGTTTCAAGGTAATCGAAGCGTCGACGGAATTTTCGGTTCGTATTCCGCAGGGCAGATTCGGGATCGAGCGAAAGGTAGCGCGCGACATTCACTAGCACGAAGAGCAGGTCGCCCACTTCGTCCTCGATGCGAGCCCGAAGCTCCTCCGGAATTTTCACTCCTCGAGCGCTGGCTACGGCCGAGGCAGACTGCGGCTGCGGGCCGGGCTCGGGATACTCCTTCAGGTTGTGACGAAGCTCTTCGGTCTCTTCGTGTAGCTTGTCGAAAAGGCCTTCAATATTGGGCCAGTCGAAGCCAACATGCGCCACCCGAGTGCTGATTTTATGAGCTTCCATGAGGGCAGGCATCTTCGAGGTCACATCATGCAAAACGGAGTCAGGATGGCCGAGCTCAGACGCCTTCCCTGACTCCTGCTGACGCTTCTTCTTTTCCTCGGCTTTGAGAGCCTGCCAATTACGAACGACTTCGCCGGGAGTAGCGGCTTTCACTTCACCGAAAACATGGGGGTGACGGTCGATGAGCTTGTTAGAGAGGCGGTCAAGAACATCGTCGATGGTGAAATGCTTCTCTTCGGCGGCCATCTCGGCATAGAACAGCACCTGCAGCAGCAGGTCGCCCAGTTCGCCGACCAGCTCATTCCAGTCGCGAGCGTCGATCGCCTCGAGGACTTCGTAAGTCTCCTCCAGGGTGTACGGTTTGATGGTATCGAAAGTCTGCTCGCGGTCCCAGGGGCACCCGCCGGGAGCGCGCAGTCGCGCCATGATAGAGACGACGCGCTCGAATCGCTCGCCTGTGATAGCCATTAGACTCACTCTAAACGAGGCGGTGGCGTTTTGCTATGGCGGGGTTAGTGAGAGTGAAACGTTTGATACAAAAGCTTCGGATCATCGGAGATGATGCCGTCGATGCCCCATTGGGCGAGCTGGCCCATGCGGGCTGGATCGTTCACCGTCCACGTCATGATTTGCAAGCCGCGGGCATGGGCTTCGTCAACGAGCTCCGGAGACAGGAAATCTTGACGCGGCAGCAAGACGCGGATGGGCAACACTCGCCATACGGCCGTCGCCTCGTTTCGATCAAAGATAAAACCCAGCGGCAGCGCAGAATCGAGCGCGCGCAGCCGGGTCAGAATTTCGGGGCAAAACGAAGACACCAAAAAGCCTTTCTGCGGCGGCGTCCTCTGCAATGCCTCGATTACAGATTCTTCGTTGCCCAGTACCTTAAGTTCGATATCCAGATAGGCGCGGTTCGAGAACCTCTTTAACACGTCCTCCAGAACGGCGAGTCGTGTACCGTTCTGACCGGTGAGAACGGCCGCGTCACTGGAAGCCAAGGGCAAACCTTGCCAGTCCGGGTCGTGCCACAACACATTGCTCCCATCGCGGGTGTAGCGCACGTCGAATTCGAAGCCGTCGCATCCCGCGGCAATCGCATATTCCAATGCAGCTAAGGAATTCTCGGTCGGCAAGTTTCGAGCAGACCAATCCCGGCTGCGGCGACCGCGGTGTCCCAGCAGAAGTGGCTTGTCTCTCAAACCAGTCCCTTAGTCGAGATCGAAGTCGCGCAACGGCTTGCCGGTATCGGGAGTTTCTTTCGCCTTGCGCAGGGCTTCCTGAAATTTCTTCTCCAGCAGGTCAGCCTGGTTCTTCTGCGCTTCGACCGATTGTTGAAATATGGACTCTTTGCGACTGTCGCGCTCCTTCATGGCGCGCGCAGCTTCTTCCATATCATTAAACGTTTTCGGAGCGGCTTTCGGGATGTGCGAAATAACTGCCTTTGTGGCTACGTCAATTTTGAGCAGCGCACCACAGCAGGGACACGGTACTTCGAATTGGCCTTGATTCTTCGCCATTGCGGAATCTTATCGCAACAAGGATTCGTAATCCAAGGCAGCAGACAAGGAAGTAACCCACGCGAGGATCTTGCACCGGGCACTGGGCAGAAACATCCAATGAGCTAAGTCGGCCCTGTCTTGTAGTCTCAAGCTGCTTTTGTTTCAAGGGCTGCGGAGAACGTCGCTTTTGCATCGGCCGCGCCGACTGAAGTTCCGCAGTGGCTCAAAAAAGATATTTATCGGCGCGACTGAAGTCGTGCCCTGAGCCGGATCATTCGCACAACGACTCTCCTGCCAGCTCTCACGCCAGGCTCTCTTCTAGCCGTCGGGAGGAGGGCCCTACAAGCGTCTGCTCCAGAGCGACCTAAAGTATCGGTTAGTGATTGATATGGCATCGCCGAAATAAGTTGTTGGTTATCACTTGTCAGTGTAGTGCTCGGATCTCCATTGAAAACGCCCTCCGCAAGGAGGGCGTATGTTTTTGCTCCAACGCTTTATTACGATGCAGCAAGCTGATGGCTGACGGCTGTTGCTACCGCAGCGCTTCCATGCACTCTTCCAGCACTTCGCGCGAGGGACGAATCAGACTCTCAGGAAGCGTAGCCAGCGGTGCATCAGTCATGTCCAGCATGTCGAGGAAATTCGGCGCCTGGGTGTTTACGTAGAGCACACCAGTGAGCACCTCTTCGGCTTCCTGCGACTCCATGATGCGCTTGATCGCCCCGATTTTATTGGTTGGATCGTAATCTTCCTCAATCTTGTGCAGGCGCAGCGACGAGCCGTCGTGCATGGTAACGTTGACGACCGAGCCCGGGTCGTAGTCCACGTCGATTTCTGCGAAACGCGGCACGAAGTTGATCTCGTGCAACGGCTCTTCGTGGTCCTTCATGAACTTGTACGACTTGGTCGAGCCTTCGTGATCGTTGAAGGTCACGCAAGGCGAAACTACGTCGATCATCACGGTACCGCGATGTGCCAGCGCTGCCTTCAGCATGGCGTGAAGCTGGCGTTTGTCACCAGAAAACGAGCGGCCCACGAACGTCGCACCCAGTGAAATCGCCAGCGCACAAGTATCGATCGGAGGAAGATCATTGATCACACCCGTCTTCAACTTTGAGCCCACATCAGCCGTAGCCGAGAACTGCCCCTTGGTGAGGCCGTATACGCCGTTGTCTTCGATGATGTAGATGACCGGCAGATTGCGTCGCATGAGGTGCACGAACTGGCCGATGCCAATGGAAGCCGTATCACCGTCCCCGCTGACGCCGAGAGCCACCAAACTAGAATTCGCCAGCACAGCTCCCGTGGTAACCGACGGCATACGGCCATGCACCGAGTTGAAGCTGTGCGAACGGCCCATGAAATACGCCGGACTCTTCGACGAGCAGCCGATGCCCGATAGCTTGATGACGCGTTCGGGCTGCATGCCCATCTCGTAGAAGGCGTCAATGATGCGTTCAGAGATGGCGTTGTGGCCGCAACCGGCGCAGAGCGTGGTCTTGCTGCCACGATAATCGAGCACGGTCAGGCCGATGTGATTCGTTTTGGGTTGAGTTGTGGAGGTGGCAGGCATTACTTGCTCTCCTGGGAAATGATGTCATCGGTAACGGACCGCCCGTCGATCGGCAGTCCGTTGTAGTGGCGCACGCTGCGCAGGCGCACGACGTGCTCTGCGGCAATGTCAAGTTTCAGCAGGTTCAGCATCTGGCCGTCGCGGTTTTGGTCAATCACGTACACGCGCGGATGCGAGGCGATGAAGTCATGCACCTCTGGGGTGAAGGGGAAGGCTCTCAGGCGCAAATAATCAGCATGCACGCCGTGATCGTCTTTCAACTGATCGAGCGCCTCGACCAGCGCGTGATGCGACGTGCCGTAGGCAATGATGCCGATGTCGTTGCTCTCGTCGCGAACGACTTCGGGCTTCGGAACCAAGGTGCGAGCGTTTTCGAATTTTCGGCGCAGGCGATCGAGATTGTTCTTGTAATCATCAGGCCGCTCGCTGTATTGCCCCTTCTCGTTGTGTCCGCTGCCGCGCGCGAACCAGGCACCCTGAGGGTGATCAATGCCCGGCAGAGTGCGGTAGCCGATGCCGTCGCCATCAACGTCTTTGTAGCGATTGAACCCTCCCAGCCGGTCGAGATCTTCTTTCTTCAGGATCTTGCCGCGCTTGATGGGCTCCTTCGGATACGCGAACGGCTCCGACATCCAGTTGTTCATGCCCAGGTCGAGATCGCTCATGACGAACACCGGCGTTTGCAGATGCTCGGCCAGATTGAAGGCCTCAGTCGCCATGCTGAAGCATTCCGAAACTGTCGACGGAATCAGCATGGGATGAAATGTATCGCCGTGCGACAGCTTGGCCACAAACTCAATGTCGCCCTGCGAAGTGCGCGTTGGCAGCCCGGTCGACGGACCGACGCGCTGAATGTCCCAAATGACACCGGGCACTTCGACGTAGTAACCGAGTCCGGCAAACTCCGCCATCAACGAAATACCTGGGCCGGCGGTCGCAGTCATGGAGCGTGCACCGGCCCATCCTGCACCCAGAACCATGCCAATGGCGGCGAGCTCATCCTCGGCTTGCACAATGGCGAAAGTTGCTTTGCCATCAGGTCCGACACGATAAGCCTTCATGTAATCGATGAGGGATTCCACCAGCGACGAAGACGGGGTGATCGGATACCACGTAACCACGGTGACGCCGGCGAACATGCAGCCCATCGCCGCGGCGGAGTTGCCGTCAACGATGATCATGCCGTGGGTCTTGTCCATGCGCTCGACGATGAACGGATCGCTCTTAGTGAGCGAGGCGTGGGCGTAATCGTAACCGGCTTTGGCGGCGTTCCAGTTGAGGTCAGCGGCTTTTACCTTCTTGGCGAATTGCTTGCGCAGCGCCTTCTCTACTTCGGCCATATCGATGTTCAGCAACTGCGCCATCACGCCGACATAGATCATGTTCTTGACCAGTTTGCGCAGCTTGGCCTCTGGACAAACGGCTGCAACCAGCTTATCGAACGGCACCGAGTAGAAGATGAGGTCGGAGCGCAACTCGCTGAGCTTGAGCGGCTCGTCATAGAGCACAGCCGCTCCGGAGGCGAGATTGAGGACGTCTTCGCGTCCGGTCTCGGGATTCATCGCCACCACAAAGTCGATTTCCTTCTTGCGCGCAATGTAGCCCTTCTTACTGGCGCGGATGGTGTACCAGGTCGGCAAACCGGCAATGTTCGACGGGAATAGGTTCTTGCCCGAGACGGGTACGCCCATCTGGAAGATGCTACGAAGAAGAATGGTGTTGGCGCTTTGCGATCCGGAGCCGTTGGCGGTTGCTACTTGGATGCTGAAGTCGTTGACGACGGGCATGCGCTCGGCCGACGTGGCCGAGCCGGTTGGTGCAATTTCAGTTGTGGCCATCCATACCCCTGATTCGGTTGCCCCACGCAACTAGTTCTGACACCGGCGACTTGGGGCACAGATATTATAGGACAGTGAATCGGTAGGCGGAAATCGTCAAGGGACCCAGCCAGGTGTACTCAATAGGTGCGGATTGCCTTAGAAATGAACAAGCAGAGGTCACAACAGCGGGAGAATTCTAGCTCGAGACCTCATGCTTCCCATTTCTCTTCTTGGAAGAGTGTCACCCACGAGGGCGAAAGGTTCATATCAATCAGTACCCTCACGCCCGCTTGAGCTCGACCTCACGCTCCTCGGAACGCAGCGCCGCCTGAGACAATGCCTGAGCAACATCCTCGGCATCGAGGTAGGGATATAGCTGGAGGATTCCAGCAGTGCTGTTGCCCTCGGCAAGCATAGCTACGATCATGCGGCGGCCACGACGTTAGACCGTCTGATAGTACTGCGCCATGTCCCGAAACTTCTTATATCGCGCCTCCAGCAGCGGCTGGAGCGGCAGCTTTTCCAACTGGCTCAGGTGCCGCTCGAGCGACTCGGCTAACGAAGCGGCAGCGGCATCGTAGTCATTCTGCGCGCCGCCCGTAGGTTCGGCAATTACCTCGTCGCAGAAACCCATCTCAAAATTGTCTCCCGCAGTGATGCGTAGCGCGGCGGCGGCAATGTCTTTCTTGGAAGCGTCGCGCCACATGATCGACGCGCAGCCTTCCGGCGAAATCACCGAATAGATGCTGTTCTCCTGCATCAGCACACGGTCGGCGACGGCAATCGCCAACGCGCCGCCGCTACCGCCTTCGCCGGTGATCGCCGCAATGAACGGCACGCGCAGGCGGGCCATTTCGCGCAGATTGTTCGCAATTGCCTCCGCTTGCCCACGCTCCTCAGCGCCCAACCCAGGGTAGGCGCCGACGACATCGATCAGGGCAAGCACCGGCCGGTTCCACTTCTCGCAGAACTTCAGGAAGCGCTGTGCCTTGCGATAGCCTTCCGGGTTGGGCTGGCCGAAGTTGCGCAGCACGCGCTGCTTGGTGTCGCGTCCTTTTTGTGTACCGAGCACGCCGACCTCGCGGCCGTGGAAGCGGGCCATGCCGCAAATCATGGCTGCATCGTCGGCAAATCCGCGGTCGCCGTGAATCTCGCTAAAGTCGGGGAAGATGCGATCGATATAGTCCAGCGGATAGGGCCGCATGGGATGCCGCGCCATTTCGGTGCGCTCCCACGGCGTGAGATTGCCGGAGACCTGGCGGCGCAGGGCATCGACGCGCTGATGCAGATTCTCGAGCTGTTTTAGCGCCTCCTGATTGTCGCCGGCAGCGGTCTGTAGTTGCTCAATCTGCTGCTCGATGCGTTGCAGCTCGGCCTGGGGATTGGTGGCTGTTTCCATTGGCGTGGTCGGTCCTGCCAGTGAAGCTAGTCGATGATGCGTACGCTGCCGCGGCCGCAGAGCTCTTCGACGCGATTGATGAAGGCGCGGTCCGGCAACACATTATAGCCTTCCGCTTCCATCACGGCAGTGAAATCGCCCCTGCGCTCCAGGTCGAAGAGCACCTTGGCCTCACCTTTACACGCCGCGCAGATGGAGTACAGGGCATCAATCGTGCCTGTGGAGGCCGACTCCAGCGGTATCTTGATGCGCAAACTGCGCGGCAGCTTGGGCTGCGCTTCCTCCAGCGGAGTGATGTCGCTGATCAAAAGCTTCGGGTTGGATCCTTCCTCGACCCGGACACTTCCCTTCACCAACACCGGCACTTCGAGCTTGAGCCGTTCCGAGAGGCGCTTGAAGGAGTCGGAGAAGCAGAGGACATCGAGGGAGCCGATCATGTCTTCCAGCCCGCCTTGCCCGTAGAGCTCGCCTTTCTTGGATTTCGAAATACGTACACCCTTGAGCATGCCGCCGACGAGAACCTCATCGCGCCCCGTGGAAGACTTCATGTTGCAAACGTCTTCGGTAGTGAGTGCACTGAAGTCGAGCAACTTGTCGCGGTACTTTTCCAGCGGATGCCCGGTGATGAAGAAACCGAGAATTTCCTTTTCGGCCGCGAGTCGCTGATGCTCGTCCCAGTCAGGGATGTTCGGCAACGGCTTCTCGGCGGGAGCGTCAACTTCCTCGGCGAAAACACCGAACAGGCCGTGCTGCCCCATAGCAGCATCGCGCTGCGATTTCTGAGCGTTCTCCATGGCAGCATCGACGACTGCCATTAGTTGCGCGCGGCGACCCAGCGGATCCAGGGCTCCTGCTTTGATGAGAGACTCGATCACGCGCTTGTTCAGCAGGCGGAGGTCCACCTTCTCGCAGAACTGGTAAAGCGACTTAAACGGGCCAACTTCTTTGCGAGCGATCACAATGGATTCGATGGCGTTGTGTCCCACGTTTTTGACCGCCGACAAGCCAAAGCGAATGGCTTCGCCATGCGGGGTAAAGGTGGCATCGCTCACGTTGATTTCGGGCGGCTCAACCGGAATGCCCATCTCCCGGCACTCGTTGATGTACTTCACCACATCGTCGGTCGAGCCCGAGACCGAGGTCAGCAGTGCCGCCATGAACTCCACTGGGTAATGCGTCTTCAAATATGCGGTCTGATACGCCAGGAGTGCGTATGCCGCCGAGTGCGACTTGTTGAAGCCATAACCCGCGAACTGTTCCATCAAGTCGAAGATCTTGACGATCTTCTTCTCCGGGAAGCCGCGCTCGATAGCTCCTTTTACAAATCTCTCGCGCTGCTTGGCCATCTCATCGGCGTTCTTCTTGCCCATGGCACGACGCAGCAAGTCGGCTTCACCCAGCGAGTAACCCGCCAGGCGGTTGGCGATCTGCATCACCTGTTCCTGGTAAACGATAACGCCCAACGTCTCTTTCAGCACCGCTTCCAATTCCGGCAACTCGTATTCGATCTTCTTGCGTCCCCACTTGCGGTCGATGAAGTCATCGATCATGCCGCCCTGGATCGGCCCTGGGCGGTAGAGCGCGTTCAACGCCGTAAGGTCTTCGACGGACGTCGGCTTGTAGCGCCGCAACACATCGCGCATGCCGTGCGATTCAAACTGGAACACACCCGACGTTAGTCCGGTGTGAAACACCTTCTCGTAAGTCACTTGGTCATCGAGAACCAGTGTTCCCATGTTCAGAGGCTCGCCGCGCGTCTGCTCGATAAGACGGAGAGCGTCGTCGATGATGGTCAGCGTGGTCAGCCCAAGGAAGTCCATCTTCAGCAGACCGAGCTTTTCCACCGCCTTCATGTCATAGGCAGTAACAATTTCGTCGTTCTTGGTGCGATGTAAGGGGACGAGGTCGATCAGGGGTTGCGGCGAGATCACCACTCCCGCAGCGTGGACACCGGCATTGCGCACTAACCCTTCCAGCTTCTTCGCAGTGTCGATCAGCTCTTTCGTCTGCGGCTCATTCTGATAGGCCGCAGCCAAAGGCGGCGAGTCCTCCAGCGCCTTCCCGATAGTGATGTTCAGCGTGGGCGGCACCATTTTCACGATGCGCTCGACTTCGGCAAAGGGAACGTCCATGGCCCGGCCAGAATCTTTAATCGCCGCCTTACAGGCCATTGTGCCAAAAGTGATGATCTGCGCCACCTGTTCGCGTCCGTACTTCTGCGTGACGTAGTTGATGACTTCGCCGCGACGGTTCATGCAGAAGTCAATATCAATATCGGGCAAGCTGATGCGCTCCGGATTCAAGAAGCGCTCGAACAGCAACTCGTTCTGCAGGGGGTCGATATCCGTAACGCCCAGCGCGTAAGCAACCAGCGCCCCAGCCGCCGATCCACGGCCCGGACCGACGGGAATATTGTGCTCCTTGGCGTAGCGAATGAAGTCCCAAACGATAAGGAAATATCCGGCGAACTGCATTTGCCGGATGATGCCGATCTCGCGCGTGAGCCGCTGTTCGTAGTCTTCCAGCGAGTGCTTCAGGCGTCCCATGGTCTGCAACTCGCGCAGAAGATTCAGGCGCTTGGCAAAGCCCTCGCGGGTTACATGCTCGAAGTAATCTGGAATCGTGAACCCCTCCGGCACCTCGAATTGCGGGAACGGGTCTCGCACTTTCTCCAGCCTGGTGTTGCATCGCTCGGCAATTTGCAGCGTGCGCTGCAGGAACTGCTCGTAGCCGGTGAAGGCTTTCTCCATCTCGGGATAGCTCTTCACAAAGAACTGGTTGTTGGCGAACTTCAGGCGGTTGGTGTCGTTGATCGACTTGCCCGTCTGGATGCAGACCATCACGTCCTGTGCGTGCGCGTCGTCTTCGCACAGATAGTGGCTGTCGTTGGTCGCCACCATAGGGATGCCGAGCTCTTTCTCGAGCTTCAGCAAATTGTTCTGGATCCGCTGTTCTTCTGGGAGTCCCTGGTTCTGAATCTCCAGAAAGAAATTCCCGGCACCAAAGATGTCGTTGAAGGTCGCTGCCGCGTCACACGCCTTCTCGTAGTGTTCAAACACCAGTTCTTCCGCGACTTCGCCTTTCAGGCAACCGGAGAGGCCAATAAGGCCCTTCGAATGCTCGGCCAAGAATCGCTTGCAGATGCGCGGCTTATAGTAGAACCCGTTGAGCGACGCCTCGGAAACGATCTTCACCAGGTTACGGTAACCTTCGTCGTTTTCGGCCAGCACAATAAGGTGGTTGTACGTGTCGCCTTCTGGCGCGGCGCGGTGGTCTTCCCTCTTGCAGATGTACAGCTCGCAACCAAGAATCGGCTTCACACCGACCTCTTTGGCGGCGTTCACAAAATCGACTGCGCCAAAGATATTGCCGTGATCCGTCATGGCAACGGCCGGCATGTCGAGTTGCTTGACGCGCTTGACCAGTTTGGAGACTTCGCACGCTCCGTCGAGCATGGAAAAGTCGGAGTGCAGGTGAAGATGAACGAATTGCGATGACATGGAGTTCTTATTAATTGTATGCGCTATTTGTATGCGCGTGTCGATGTGGAAATCAGGGAGGGAATTCGGTTTGTGATCAGGTGTGAACTGGTGGAGTACGCCTTCAGGCGCGCATCATGAGATCACCCTCTGGGCAAGGGCACGGCTTTTTGCGCCGTCTCTTTTAACCACGGCGGGCTTCAGCCCGCGGCAGGTTCGCTGCATCATCCACGGGCCCCAATAACACTCCGCCGGTAATCGTTCTTCCAGGTGGCGTCTGCCGAGGCTGGGCTCTCCGAGCCTCTTCCTGGGCACGCTTTCGAGCCAGAGCGCGATAGGCGAAGATCACCGCCAGCAGCGGAGCTGCTAACAGGACGCCCCAAAAGCCAATCATCATGCTCAGCAGGATCGGCACAAGCAATGATGCCCAGATGGGCACGCGCGCTGTGCGTCGCATGATCAGCGGCTGAAGCAGAAGCCCATCCAGAACGATGATGAGTCCATAGAGTCCGAGTACCCAGAGAAACAGCTCTAAGCCGCCGCCGATGATTGCCGCGAACGCCGGTCCCACAAACGTGAGCACGGGACCGAAGTGGGGAATGAACTGAAAGATCGCCGCCAGCACGGCCCAGAACGGGGCCCATGGCACATGCAGCCACGCCAGTCCGAGCCACCACATCAGCCCGACACAAACCGAGTCGTAGCACTGCGCCACAAACCAGTCGCGCAGCGCTCGACCAGTGATCTGCACATGACGTGAGAACTGCATAGTTAGTTGGATGCGCGCGCCCAGGGGCCCGCCGCAACCATGCTACACTGGCCTTGAACCCCCGCCTGGAGCACGTAACCATGAAATTCGGCGTCATCATCTTCCCCGGATCTAACTGCGATCACGACGCGTACTGGACCATCCAGCACGTCTCCAAGCAGCCGGTTACGTTCCTCTGGCATGACTCGCCCGACCTCCAGGGATGCGACGTCATCATCGTTCCCGGCGGCTTTGCCTATGGTGACTATCTCCGCACAGGCGCGATCGCGAAGTTCTCCCCGGTCATGGAATCAGTGCGCAAGTTCGCCGCCGATGGCGGTCTCGTGCTTGGAATCTGCAACGGCTTCCAGATTCTCTGCGAATCGGTGTTGCTTCCCGGCGCGCTCATGCGCAACGCAGGACTCAAATACATTTGCAAGCCGGTGCACCTTCGCGTTGAGAACACGAACACGCCGTACACTCACGGGCTGTCGAAAGGCCAAGTGTTGGAAATTCCCATCGGCCACATGGAAGGCAATTACTTCTGCGACGAACGCACGTTGGACGAATTGAGAGACCAGGAACGCATCATCTTCCGCTACTCGACTCCGAGCGGCGAAATCACAGCCGACGCAAATCCCAACGGCTCCATTGAGAACATCGCAGGTATCTGCAACTCCGGGCGAAATGTGCTCGGCATGATGCCGCATCCCGAACGCGCCAGCGAACCCGAATTGGGCATGACCGACGGCGTGAAGATTTTCGATTCGCTGGTGTCGGCGCTCGTGACGAGGTAGGCTGCCGCTTCAGGAAAACGACCGACTTAATGCGATCCGCGTTCATCGGCAAAATCCGCGGTTGAGTTTTCTACCCTCTCTCGGTGTCCTCCGTGGTGAACAATTCCTAGCGAAACGCCTCCTTATTCACCACCCACGGCATCTTCTGGATGTTGCCGCCGTAATTCTTCTCCAGCACATCAATCAATCCCTGAATGCAGCGTCCGGCCATACCGCGGTTAGGGTCCAGTGATAACCGCGTCATGCGTCCCGCACTGGCAAAGTGTGGATAGAGGCGGCAACGATCTTCCAGTTCTGGATCGCGCAATGGCGAATTTGGTGGCAGAGGCTCGGTTTCGTAAACGTCCAACGCGGCGCCGGCAATCCACCTCTCTTTCAAGGCGCGCGCCAGCGCCGCCTCATCAATCACCGGACCGCGCGAGGTATTCACCAGGTTAGCTGTCGGCTTCATCAGCCGCAGACTCTTTTCATTAAAGAGGTGATAGGTTGGGGTCTCGCCCTCTCCTTGGCGAATCAGCGGAACGTGCACGCTAACGAAATCCGCCTGCCTCAAGGCATCCTCGAATTCAACGTACTGAATAGTGGTTCCCTCCCGCTGCAAGCCGCTGATGTGCCGCAGGTCCATGATCGCCTGAATGGCGCTGAGGAATTTCGGCTGTTGAGGACCGGGCTCGTAGCACAAGATGTTCATGTCGAAGCCGGTGCATTTTTTTGCCATGGCTTGCCCGATGCGGCCAGCGCCAATGATGGCGATTGTCTTGCCCGTGATCTCGTCGCCGAGAAACGGCAGATAGGGATGCCAGTAACCCCACTGGTTCTCGCGCACGAGCTTTTCGGCCGGCCACAACCGGCGCGAAAGATCGGCAAGGGTAAAGAACGCCCATTCGGCCGTGGCTTCCGTAAGAACATCCGGCGTATGTGTATAGGGAACCCGGTAGCGGTTGGCAGCAGCACGATCGATGTTATCGAAGCCCACCGCGTACTGCGCCACGCCTTTCAGCGTGCCATCACCTGCAGCGAATACGTCGGCGTCAATCTTGTCGCGGAGAGTCGTGATGAGGCCATCGATTCGGCTGCGAACTTTCTCGATGATCAAGCTCTTGGGCGGCGGCTCAGGCTTTGGGTAGACCTCCACTTCATAGCCGCGCCTGCGCAGGCGTTCGAAAGCGGGGTCGCCAATGTCGGCGGTGGCAAAGATTCGGAAACGAGGGATGTTGGTGGCAGGTATCATGGCGGCACCGCAAATGGCTGATTGTATCGCTTGCGAGGAATCGGTTTTGGCGAGGGCGCTCCAATTCCAAAAATGGGAATGACCGCAGGTTCCGGCATCCCTCCCTCTCCCTCCCTGAAAATAAGGGGCTTACGGCGGTACATCGCCTTCTCGCCCGTAATCGATCGGAATCGTAAGAAGCCAGCCATCCGGTGCGGACGACGCAGAAAGTGGGGGCCCAGCTCGGCGCTCTTCTGCGTCCTATTTCACAAAGCTAGAGATGCTGGGCACTTTCACCAAAAACAGTTGTCAGGGGGTCGGTTGTCAGGTCTCAGAAAAAAAACCGCAGATCCTTCGACTCGATCGCCACTGCCGCCCCGCTCAGGATGACAAGTGAGGTTGTCGGCGGCAAAAAGGGCCCGCTCGCGGCGGGCCAGAAAACAAAGGAGTAGAGTCAGCTACAGGTTCTTCTTCGTCCACTGATCGATGCGGTCCAGTGCGATCTCGATGTTCTCCACCGAGTTGGCCACGCTGAAGCGCAGGTAGCCTTCGCCAAATGCACCAAACGCCGTGCCCGACAGCGCCGCCACACCGGCCTCATCCAGCAATGCATCTGCCAGCTTCTTTGAAGGCCAACCTGTCTGTGTAATGTTGGGGAAGGTGTAGAAAGCGCCCTTCGGCAGCCGACATGAGAAGCCCTTGATCCGGTTGATGCCATTCACGAACACGTCGCGCCGCCGCTGAAATTTCAGCCTCATCCGCTCCGTCGCGGTCTGGTCGCCGCGAATAGCCTCGATGCCTGCCATCTGGGTGAAACTCGCTGTGCAGGAGTTCGAGTTGGTCATCAGCCGCGCGATGTGTGTGGCCAGGTCGGCGCGCATCACTCCGTAGCCCATGCGCCAACCGGTCATGGCGTAGGTCTTCGAGAAGCCGTCAAGGATGATGGTCCGGTCCTTCATGCCCTCAACCGCCGAGATACTGAACGGCTCGCCTTCAAACAGCAACCGGCAGTAGATCTCGTCGCTTAGCACCATGAGGTTGCGATCACCGATGGCTGCCGCGATGTCGTAGATGTCATTTTTTGTCAGTACGCCGCCCGTCGGATTCTGCGGCGAGTTGATGATGATTAGCTTCGTCCGGTCGGTGATCCGGCTCGCGAGCTCGTCCACGTCAAGGCGGAAATCGCGCTCCTCGTGCAGCGGAATCGGCACCGCCTTTGCTGCGAGAAAGTTGATCATCGACTCGTAAATCGGAAATCCCGGATTCGGATAGATGACTTCATCTCCCTCTTCCACCAGTGCCAGCAGTGTGAAAAAGATGATCGGCTTTCCGCCGGGCACGACGACTACTTCCTCTGGCGTAAACTTTACTCCCCGCGAGCGCGAAACATCTTCCGCAATGGCTTCCCGCAGGTCGGGCAGTCCCGCGGACGGCCCGTAATGGGTGTAGCCCATATGCAGTGCGCTCACAGCCGCATCGACAATGTTCTTCGGTGTATCGAAATCGGGCTCTCCGATCTCAAGATGAACGATATGTTTGCCCTGCTTCTCCAAGGCGCGGGCGCGGACCAGCACTTCGAAGGCAGACTCGGTGCCCAGCCGCGACATGCGCTTGGCCAGGTGCAATTCGGTGGGTACAGAAATCATGGTTGTGCTCATTTCATGTCCTCGTAACTACCGGGTTTACAGGCTCCAGCCCGCAGTCGTCCATTGGACATTTTGTGCCCGGTTACACGGTTGCGCTGTGACGGCCGGACGTTGCTGTTGTGATGCTGCGCACGGCCAGGATCCAGGGCCGGGGCCGACGGGCCGATGCTGTGCAGCACTTCTTTGGATGCAGTTCTTGGATTATTCGAGGTATTCGATTGTGAAGGTTATCTTGGCCGTCTTTTCCAGCATGGCGGACACCGAGCAGTATTTTTCTTTCGACAGACGTACGGCGTCCTCCATCGCTTTGTGTGTCACTTTGCCGCGCACACGATACACCAGCTTGACCTCGGTGTAAACCTTGGGGAAGTCACCAGCACGCTCCGCCTGGGCCGCAACTTCGAGTGCGGTGAAAGGCTCCCGTTTCTTGCGGAGAATCCCCACGACGTCGCTTGCCGTGCAGCCGCACAGCGCGATCAGGACAAGCTCGATCGGCGAACTCGCGCTCTTGGTATCGCCGGCGTCGACAACCAGGGCATGACCGGAGGTGGCCTCGCCCAGGAAGCGGTCCTTGTCGGTCCAGATAGCTCTGGCTTCTACCATGGGAACTCCTTTGGGCAATTGGGGGTGCCGAGCGGGCTAAAGCCCGCTTGAAAAAATAAACTACAGAGACGCTGGCCTGAAGGCCAGCTCTATCCGACATCTATTTTCTCGCAGGCTCACTTGCCGGCGTCAGCTACTGCGGTTTGTCCTGGGATGCCGGAGGCTGAGTGCTCTTCGGCTTGTCGTACGTCGAAAATTGCTCGCCCGGCCGCTTCAGTCGAATCTGGATGTCCATGGTTGGCTGGTTGACCTGGTAATCTTCGCCGAAGGTCTGGAACCCCGGCGCCAGCACCTGCACCCGAATCGGACCGTAGGGAATGCCCTCCGTAGCCGTATTCCCTTCGTTGTCGGTCTTCAACTGAAAGCCACCCTTGCCTTGCGTGCCGTTCTTGTTGACGGGATGGAGAATGACACTTGCGTTGCGCACCGGCTTGTTGTTGTCATCCTTGACCACAGTAAAGTGCAGATTAGAGTACTGCTGCTGACCGGATTGCTTATCGCTGGCAACAGCCCAAGGCGTCAACAGGAGCATGCAAACGAGAAAACTGACCAATCCACGAACCGGCATGCGGGTATTCTAGGCGGAGAATTCGAGCTGTCGCAAACCGTGACTCGGTAACACACTGCAGGCGATGATCCCACAATTCAATCGCACGATGACTAGGTCTTCGGCAAATACCAACCGACATTTGGGCACGAGGCTCAAAGAGTGGATTAGCTCGCATGCAGCATTATTTGCCGTTCTGATCACCGTGCTCGCGGCAGCGCTGCGAGTGTTTCACCTTGGAGCGCGCAGCCTGAATCTGGATGAGGGCTTCAGCATTTTCCTGGCTCGGGCGAGCGTGTCCGAGTTCTGGAGCTTTGTGCGGCTTGGCGAATTCAACATGGTGCTCTACTACTCCTTGCTCCGGGGCGTAAGTGGGGTGGCATCCACAGAGGCTGCCTATCGTTCGCTTTCTGCTTTTTTCGGGATTATCACTATTCCCGTTCTCTACATGCTTGGGCGACGGCTCTATGGCCCGGTTGCCGGGCTCACGGCTGCGCTCCTGTTTGCCATTCACCCTTACGCGATTGCAATTTCACAGCTTGCCCGCTCTTACGCCCTGGTTGTGCTGCTCGCGGGGCTTTCCAGCTGGCTGTTGCTCACATTCCTGGAGCGGCCGTCCTGGAGGACTGCATTCGGCTACGCAGCTTTCACTGCTTGTGCAGTTTACAGCCACATCTTCGCCCTCCTGCTGATTGCAGCCCAATTAGTATGGCTGCTCGTATTTCGGCGCGAGAGACTCTCGGTTATTGTGGCAGCCGCTTTTGGCACTTTACTCTTGCTGCTCTTGCCGATGTTCTTCCTTATTGCTCGTGCGAATGGGTCAGGTCTCGCGTGGGTAGCTCCGCTTAGTCTCGCCCAGATACGGTATGTCCTTTATGCCCTCACGCTGAGCCGTGGACGCTCGCTGCTCTACGTCTTAGTTTGGGGAATCGCACTCTTCGCAGCACACCGCGACAGGACGGGGAATCGCGATCGAATGATTCGCTTGTAATCCTTTGGCTCACGCTGCCACCAGCCATCACGATTCTGGCGTCTCTGCTAAAACCCTTGCTGGTGGAGCGCTATCTCGCAATCTGTTTGCCGGCAGCGGTTTTACTGGCTGTGCGCGGCCTGCTGTATCTGGCAGCTTACGTGCGGGCTGTCGCAGTCGTGCTTTTTGTGTTGATTATGCTGTATTCGGTAGGCTCCATTCGGTTCTACTTCCGGCATCCGAATTACGGCGAAAACTGGCGCGCCGTTATAGAGCATGTACTGTCCAATGCCAGCCCCGGGGATGATATTGTTGTCGATCCTTACACGCGCTTCACGTTCGACTACTATGCGCGGCGCCGCAGCAGTTCTGCGCGTGAGGTCCGCATCAGCGCCGACCTCTCCTCAGCCGTCTCAGCTATGCCTCAGCCGAACGTGATCTGGGTTTTGGGGCGAGGTTCGGATCAATCAGCGGTACAACAGTTCGAGAATTCTCAGGGGCAGTACTGCCTGGCAAGGGAGCCGATGCCAATGCAAGAACTTGGGGTATGGAAACTCTACCGGTGTAGGAAACATTAGGAGCGAGAGTTAGTCGCCGTAATCCATGACCTGTCCCAATTGCAACTTCTGCGTGAGTAAGTTCGAAGCAAAGACCTTAGTCGGGATTGGAATTGGTGCGCTTGAGAGTTGGCCGATCGTCGCCGGTATCAGTTGAATTCTGGGATGAATTCTGCGGTGGGGCTTGCGTCGTCTCCGGGGGGGCGCTGTCTTCCGTGTGCTTGCGCAGCACCGGACGGTTCCCACCCTGGTCAACGGTCCGCCGATGATTGCCTTGCAGTGCCAGCAGGCGGGTCTTCATGCTGGCAAATTCGCTGGTATCGACCACATACCTGTCGCGACTTGGCAGGTACTTCTGGATTTCCGACTGCGCCGCGGTGATCCGGTCGGCAGTCATCGGATGGGTCGAGAACACCTTGGCTATCTTGCTATGCTTTCCCGCCTTCTCTTGCGCCTTCAGACGTTCGAAAAACTGGATAAACGCCTGCGGATCGTATCCGGCAGCATAGTCATATTGCAGGCCCAGCATGTCCGCTTCGCGCTCGGAATCGCGCGAGAACTTCAGAAAGCTCATCGGAACCGCAATGCTGGCTACTTCGGCAATGGCGTAGCCCGCGGGCCCACCTACAAACATCAGCGGAATCGAGGCCATGTTCCAGATCTGCTGCTTAGTCATGTTCTTCGTAGCATGCCGAGCCGCAACGTGTGCGATTTCATGGGCCATGATGGCCGCAAGCTCGGCTTCGCTCTCGGCCGCCAGGATCAATCCGCTATCCACGTAAAAAAATCCCCCCGGCAAAGCGAACGCGTTGATCTCCCCGCTGTCGATCACCTTGATGGTGAAGGGCACGCGCGCGTCCGAGTTCCGGACCAAGTTCTGACCGATGCGGTTCACATATGACGTAACGTCCGGGTCATTAACCAGCTTCGAACTCTGCTCCACCTGCTTGGCCAGGTCCTGGCCGACCGCGATCTCCCGCTCTAGCGAGTAGAAGTTCAGCCCGTTTCCAACATTTCGATGCCCGATCAGACTGACGTTGTACTTGTCGGGCTCGTTCGCCGACGGAGCAGTAACCGGTGGCAAACTGGGGGTACTGGCCACGGCGCTCGCAACCGTTGAAGGCACCGCACTGCTCGAAGAAGCGGAAGTCGGCGCCAATGGCGCCTCGGAAGCGGTGAGCTGCGTGCTGGCTTGGGGGTCATCAGGAATAGTTTGTGCAATTTGATTCGAGCTTGACTGAGCTACGGGGACTGGCGTTGCATTCTGGGAAGTGGATTGGGAATGCGACGAAAACGGCAGGAACAAGGCCGCTGCACAGGGTAGTATGACGCGCGAGATGGTTAGCATCCACCGGCTGGGGGGCCCCATACCAATCTCTCCGGACCCTTAAGGCTTACACCTTTAACAAAAAATATGCAACCGAAACGGGACCCCAAGAACGCGTGTCAACCGAGATCCTAGACGAACGATTGGATTGTGTTTGCTGCTGGAATGCTGCTTTAGTTGTTGCGGCTTTTTTCACTTGGTGTCCCATGCATCGATTGGCGTGACTCAACCAAAAGCGAGCGCGACCGTCGACGCCCATGGCCTTGCCATTTGTTCCTGGCGCAATTTCGTGCAATTTGAAATTTGAGTGAATTACGCTCATATCCGCCTTGACAAAGCCTACGACTTTTAGGTAAATTAGCACTCGCTGGATTTGAGTGCTAGCAGCCCAATCTGCTGCCTTCTGCACCAAGCTCCGGCTGGATTAAACCCTAGAGTTTCAATGGCCTTGGCTGGGAGATCAACCCAACCTCGGCGTCAGTACGGCAATTCAATCTGAGCAAATGTTGGAAAGGAGTTCCAAGAATGGCAACCAAGCTGACTCCCCTGCATGACCGCATCGTCGTGCGTCGTGTAGAAGAGGCTGAGACCACCCGGGGCGGCATCATCATCCCCGACAGCGCCAAAGACAAGCCGCAGGAGGGCGAAGTCATCTCCGCCGGCCGTGGCAAGACCAACGACAAGGGTGAGACCTTCCCGTTGGATGTGAAGGCGGGCGACCGCGTTCTGTTCGGCAAGTATGCCGGAACGGAAATCAAGATCGACGGCGAAGACTTCCTCATCATGCGTGAAGAAGAAGTCCTCGGCATCCTCGAAGGCGCTGGCAAGCCAGCCTTCGCCACCAAGTAAACTTTCCGGCGGGTACCCCAGCCCTCTCCGAAGGAGAGGGATGGGACGGACGGTTTTGAAAGGGCACGGCTTTAGCCGTGCCGGAAGAGCTAACCAAAATTGCGGGGCTTTAGCCCCTTGAGGAGAAGCAAGCAATGGCAAAGCAGATTCTGCACGGTGAAGAGTCACGGCAGTCGATTCTGCGGGGCGTCAACGTCCTGGCAGATGCCGTGAAGGTCACCCTCGGCCCCAAGGGCCGCAACGTTGTAATCGAAAAGAAGTTCGGTTCGCCGCTCATCACCAAGGACGGCGTCACCGTGGCAAAAGAAATCGAGCTGAAGGATCCGCTCGAGAACATGGGCGCACAGATGGTGCGCGAAGTCGCCTCCAAGACCTCCGATGTCGCTGGCGACGGCACCACCACCGCCACCGTTCTGGCGCAGGCCATCTACCGCGAAGGCGTGAAGACCGTTGCTGCCGGCGCAAACCCGATGGCGCTGAAGCGCGGCATCGAGAAAGCTGTCGTGGCTGTCTGCGGCACCTTGGACAACGACGGCAACCGTAATCCCGGAGCCATAGACAAGTTCTCCCAGAAGGTTTCTGGCGAGATGATCGCGCAGGTAGGCACCATCTCAGCGAACAACGACGAGACCATCGGCAAGATCATCGCCGAAGCGATGAAGAAGGTCGGCAAGGACGGCGTCATCACCGTCGAAGAGTCGAAGACCATGGAGACGCAGCTTGAGGTCGTGGAAGGCATGCAGTTCGACCGCGGTTACCTGTCCCCGTACTTCGTGACCGACGCCGAGCGCATGGAAGCGGTCCTGGAGAACCCGTACCTCCTCATTCATGAGAAGAAGATTTCGTCGATGAAAGACCTGCTCCCGCTGCTCGAGAACATCGCCAAGAGCGGCCGTCCGCTGGTCATCATCGCGGAAGACGTGGAAGGTGAAGCGCTGGCCACCCTGGTGGTCAACAAGCTGCGTGGCACACTGAACGTCGCGGCCGTCAAGGCCCCGGGCTTCGGCGATCGCCGCAAGGCCATGCTGCAGGACATCGCCATTTTGACTGGTGGCAAGGCCATCACGGAAGACCTCGGCATCAAGCTCGAGAACGTGCAGATCCAGGACCTCGGCCAAGCCAAGAAAGTCACCATCGACAAGGACAACACCACCATCGTCGAGGGTAAGGGCAAGGCCGGCGACATCGAAGGCCGCGTAAAAGAAATCCGCAGCCAGATCGACAAGACCACCAGCGACTACGACCGCGAAAAGCTGCAGGAGCGGCTGGCGAAGCTGGTCGGTGGGGTTGCCGTGATTAAGGTCGGGGCGGCCACGGAGACCGAGATGAAGGAGAAGAAGGCCCGCGTCGAAGATGCGATGCACGCCACCCGCGCTGCGGTGGAGGAGGGCATCGTGCCCGGAGGTGGCGTTGCCCTGCTCCGTGCCGGTGACGCAATCAATGCGCTGAAGCTGGAAGGCGACGAGAAGATCGGCGCCAACATCGTGCGTCGCGCCCTCGAAGAGCCGTTGCGCCAGATCGTCGGCAATGCCGGCGAAGAGGGCGCGATTGTGGTCGGCCGCATTCGCGACTCGAAGGACGACGCATTCGGCTACAACGCCCAGACCGGCCAGTTCGAAAACCTGGTCAAGGCTGGCGTGATCGATCCGACCAAGGTGACGCGCACCGCGCTGCAGAACGCCGGTTCGATCGCCTCGCTGATGCTGACGACCGAAGCCCTGGTTTCCGAGATTCCGGAAGAGAAGAAGGAACCGGCGGCTCCGCACGGCGGCGGCATGGGCGGAATGTATTAATCAGTGGCTAGTAGCTAGTCAAATGCGTAGTTAATCGAAAAGGTCTCGCGTATGTGAGGCCTTTTCTTTTGCGATGCATCGTATCAGGGCACGGCTTCAGTCGTGCCGAACAAAGCCATTTGTGAATTCGGGCTTCAGCCCCTGATCTGGGTGCCCACTCAACCTTCCTTTGGTTGAGTGGGGGTTTTCCGTTTGGATCACTGAAATTCTGAAAAAATAAGGCCTTTTGCGGCGCTCATCCTGAGTAAGGGTAGCGAGAAAAATCGCGGTCTGAGTCGAAAGATCTGCTGGTCTCTTAGCGAAATCGCACGCGCATCCGGTTAGGTCCCAGAAAGCCTGGTCGCGCTAGGCGGACACGATTCCTCTTATAATCGGGTCGGTGATCTCCTTCGCTTTGTCTTTGTCCTAACAATGCTCCCTAGTGAAAATTTCGGCGTCCTGTTGCGTAACTGGCGCGGCGTTCGGCGCGTCAGCCAGTTGGACCTGGCACTCGATGCAGAGATCTCAACGCGTCATCTGAGCTGCGTCGAGACTGGCCGCGCACAGCCGAGCCGGGAGATGGTCCTGCGTCTTGCCGAGGCGCTGCGGGTTCCATTGCGTGAGCGCAATGCGCTGCTGCTCGCGGCCGGCTATGCGCCGCTCTATCGTCACACTAGTCTCGATGCACCTGAACTAGAGGCGGCACGCCGGGCTGTGGAGGTTCTCATAGCGCAACTTGAGCCGAATCCCGTACTCGTAATGGATCGCTATTGGAACCTCCTGAGGATGAATGCTGGTGCACAGCGCATCCTTGCCCTCTTCCCCGGCTGCGATTCTGTTACGCCTCTGAATGGCCCCCGCCTTGTATTTCATCCTCAAGGGCTGCGGCCCTTCATTGAAAACTGGAACGTGCTCGCCGCACACATCACTCGGCGGGTACATCGCGAAGTTGCTGACAACCCTTCTGACGAGACGTTGAAGTGTTTCTTCGAGGAGTTGCTCAGCTATCCTGGCGTGCCGAGCCGCTGGCGCACACCCGATCTCGATGGCACTCCTCCGCCGTTCTTGACCATCAATTACAAGTGGAAGAACTCGACGCTTCGCCTGTTTTCTGCGCTGACTACCTTGGGCACGCCGCTGGATGTTGCACTGCAGGAACTGCGCATTGAAACTCTTTTCCCCGCAGATGAAGCCACGCGCACTATAGTGAATCGCCTGGCCGACCCGGCGCTTTAGCAACAGAACGCTCCCCTACAGCGCTCCACCACAACCCCTGTTCTGCATGACCTCCGAGGTCATGGACAGCATTCGTTCTCCATCGAATACTGATCCCCGAAAGCCTCGGTGAGACCGAGCACATTTCTCGAATGGAGGACGCTCTAACATGCGGCTCACAACCAGCATAGTTATCGTGTTGATTTCCTCACTGGCGTTTATTCCTGCTCAAGGGCAGGCGAAAGATACCGGTGATACCGACACGATCAAGCAACTCGAACAGGATATGGGAAATGCAATGGTGGCAGGCGATATCGAAAAGCTCAGTCAGATCTACGCCGACAATTTCGCAACCGTCGGCTCCTCCGGCGAGGTTGTCACTAAGCAGACCCTTTTAAGCGATTTCAAATCCTTCCATGACCAACTCGAGTGGTTTGAAAATGGGCCTATAGACGTGCAGGTGTATGGCAATGTTGCCGTGGCCTCTGCCCGTGTCAAAGAAAAGAGGAACCGGGACGGAAAAGATACCAGCGGTGAGTTTGTTTGGATGGATCTTCTCGAGAACCGGGGCGGCAAATGGGTGGTCGTGCGCAGCGCGGGCGCCAGGTTGAGCCGTTAGCTGGCGTGAGCCAGCTCGCGAAACCCTGAGCGAGCAGGTGGCTGCGGGTGATCGACGAGGATCTTCTGCCTTCAGTTGCGAAAGGATCGGCTAAGAGTCCTGAAAGCCGGTTGCCCCACTTAACCTTCCGTTGGTTGAGTGGGGCTCTTCATTTGGCATCAGCATCTTGTAGGTGGCCCCCAATTGCCTTCGTTTGGCAATCGTGGGTTCGCATCGACAAACCTCACCACATCGCTCCGCATCTCCCAAAGTAAGGTGAAACTCTGACAACTCACATTGAAACCTGCGAAGAATCCCCCGTCGATTCCGACTCTATGGCGAGAAATTGGCTCCTGTCAGGGTATCGGCAAATGGCATCCCATGCTGCGGTTGTAGCGGGTTTCGGCGAGACCCCCTGCTCAGTTCGGAACGTTACCTCACAGGGCGGCCAAAAACGGATCGAGCGCCTGCGCGAAGTAAATCCCGCCGAGCACTATTACCGTTACGACATCATTTCCAAGCAGATGCCGGTCTCACAGTATAAAGGGTGAACTTCGCATCCAGGACTGCGGTGACCGCACCAGCCTCGTTCTCTGGAGCAGCACCTTCCGAGTGAAAGCAGGCGACGAAAGCAAGACTGCCAGCCCCAGCGCCCGGAACCGCCGCAGCCACACATACCCGGTTTCCGGGCTGATCCCGAAGCTTTCGCACAGCTCCGTCATGGTGTGCCCACCTCGTTTATACTCCACGACGAATCGTACCTTCTCCTCCATCACAGCTCGCTTTCCAAGGTATGCCGTCCTTCTACATGCCACTGGGCTCTCTGCGCAGTGTCAGGAGTGCTCCCGGTCTGTTTTGTCAGGGATCCGCGCGGTCTGTACCGGGTGCAAATAACCCTCCTCCCACCTGCCTAACATATCCATACTTCTGCCGACAGGCATATACTTGAGTCGTACCAAGAATAGCCGAAACACCAGTATCACCGCCGATTCGCACGTCGCATTGGCGTTATGAACCGCCGCGTTCCGTAGCTATGCAAGCTTTCACTCGCGCATTGAGGCATACCTTTATGCACAGAAATACTCTCCTGACGTTCCTCCGCCAATGCACAGCTATCTTCTGCATTGCAGCACTCGCGTCCGGCACCGCAGCCGTGGCAAACCCCACACCGCCGCCTCAGGCTACATCCCAGGATCAGTCGGCGCTGCTGCCCGCCGATCAGCTCGACTCGCTGGTCGCGCCTATCGCGCTCTATCCCGACCCGATGCTGAGCAATGTCCTCATGGCATCCACTTATCCGCTGGAGATCATTCAGCTCCAGCAGTGGCTTAGCCAGAACAAGAATCTAAAAGACAAGGCTCTGGCTGACGCGGTGGCTAAACAAAATTGGGACCCGAGCATTCAGTCCCTCGCGGCCTTGCCTGACCTCGTCAAGCAACTCGCCGATAACGTCAAGTGGACGACCGATCTCGGTAACGCTTTCCTCGCACAGCAGGACGATGTTATGGCCGCCGTGCAGCGCATGCGCAAGGCCGCGCAAGACAAGGGCAATCTCAAATCCAACGAGCAGATGAAGGTCGAAACGAAGACCGTCGAAAGCAAACAGGTCATTGTTATCGAGCAGGCGAATCCGCAAGTCGTTTACGTGCCCAGCTACAACCCAACGGTTGTGTACGGACCTCCCGTTTATGCTTACCCGCCTATTGCCTATCCACCCCCGGGTTACTATGCCGCGGGAATGGCCATATCGTTCGGCGTCGGCGTTGCCATGGGAGCAATGTGGAGCGGCGGCTGGTGCTGCGGTTGCGGATGGGGCGGCGGCAACAACAATATCACCATCAACAACAATAACAACTTCAACCGCAACTCTAATTTCAACCGCAATAACATCCAGGGCGGCAACCGCGTGAACGGCGCCAACCGCGGCAACTCTGGCTGGCAGCACAATCCTTCGCATCGCGGAGGCGCGCCTTACTCCGACCGCCAGCTTGCTAACAAGTATGGCGGTACGGCTAGAGGTGATTCATTGCAAAGCCGCCAGAATAACGCCCGACAGCGCCAGCAGGCGGGCGCGGGCACGCGGGATGTGGCCAATCGTGGCGGCGCGGGTGCCGGGAATCGCGGCGGAGTGGGCGGTCCTGGCGGCGTGGGTGGTGCCGGCAGTCGCGGCGGAGTGGGCGGTCCTGGGGGCGCGGGTGGTGCCGGCGGCGTAGGTGGTGCCGGCGGTGTAGGTGGTGCCGGCGGCCGCGGCGGAGTGGGCGGTCCTGGCGGCGCGGGTGGTGCCGGCGGCGTAGGCGGAGCCGGTAATCGTGGCGGCGGTGATCGCGTCGGCAACCAGCGCGTCCCAAACAGTCCTAGCGCGAACAATCGCAGTGCCTTCGGCGGCAGCGGCATGAGCGGCAGCGGCGCCCGTGCCAGCCAGTCCCGCGGGGCTTCCAGCTTTGGCGGCGGTGGCGCCCGTGGCGGTGGCGGAGCTCGCGGTGGAGGAGGAGGACGTCGCCGTTAGGTGCGGAAACCATCATGAGCATTCATCAAGCAGCGGGTCACCCGAGAAGATCGAAGATGTCTGAGAGTGTCATCCTGAGCGAAGCGAGTCCTTCCTTTGGACGAGCGGAGTCGAAGGACCCCTTTGTTTCGCATGCCTCTCGGGAAGCCCGCCTTTTCAATCGCACGAAGTTGTTTTTCGATCCAGCGAGGCGATAATGCAATCGACAAAATTCAAATCACTCAACCGCAATACGACTCTCGTCCTGATACTGTGCTGCTTGTCTTCCCTGATCGCATTCGGACAAGCCCAGCCCGCAACCCAAACCGCATCCGCACCTCCTGCGAAACCCTCCGTCGCGGCCACTCCCCCCGCCGGCGCACGCGCCTTCGCCACACCCGACGCTGCCGCAGACGCGCTGGTCAAGGCTGCCGCTGACTTCAACGTTGACGAGCTTCTGGCGATCTTGGGCTCTGAAGGCAAAGACATCGTTGCCTCGAAAGACACGGTGCAGGACAAGAACCATGCGGAGCAGTTCGCAAGCGACGCCGCGGCGAAGAAGACCGTGGAAATCAGCAAGTCCAATCCCGACCGCGCCACCCTCGTCGTCGGCAACAACGATTGGCCGCTTCCCGTGCCACTCATCAAGGTCAACGACAAGTGGTATTTCGACGCCAAGCAGGGTAAGCAGGACATTCTCTACCGCCGCATCGGCGCCAACGAACTCGACGCCATCACCGTCTGCCGCGGCTACGTCTCGGCACAAATCGAATACGCTTCGACGGTTCACGATGACTCGGGCATCAACCAGTACGCGCAGAAGATCATCAGCACTCCCGGCAAGCAGGACGGCCTCTATTGGAAAGACGCTGACGGCAAGTCCGCCGGTCCCATCGGCAAGCAGGTTGCCGATGCGCTGGAAGAGGGTTACTCAAGCAAGAAAGAGGGTTTTCACGGCTACTACTTCAAAATTCTGAAAGGCCAGGGTAAGGACGCTTCCAATGGCGCGATCAACTACGTCATCGAAAACGTCATGATCGGCGGTTTCGCGCTGGTAGCAGTGCCCGTCGAGTATCGTGTCACCGGCGTGAAGACGTTCATCGTCAACTACGACGGCGTCGTGTACCAGAAAGACCTCGGTCCCAACTCGCTGGAAATCGTCAAGAAGATGGAGCTCTACAACCCCGACAAAACCTGGCAAGCGACCAACGACGCCTGGCCCGAGAGCGTCGAATACGGCGAGAGCAGCGAGTAACGATCGGTTTGGGATGCCCCGTTCTACCGCCTTCCTTTGGCGGTAGAGCGGGGTGGACACCTGTGGACACTTGTTGTTGCGTTCCCAAAACTCGAGGCTGATTTTTTGATCCGTGTCATCTGTGTTGGTTAATTTGGGCCTTTTCACTGAGGTATGGCCGATACGCACCCCGATCACCCTACCATCTCCGCGCAAGAAGCGCTGCAACGCCTCATCGAAGGCAACGAGCGCTTTCTTCGCGGAGAAGCTCGCTTCCCCACCGTTTGCAAAGAGACACTCGCCGATCTCGCCAGAGGACAACATCCGTACGCGACCATCCTCGGTTGCAGCGACTCGCGGGTTCCCCCCGAGCTCCTTTTCGACGCCAACTTTGGCGAGCTCTTCATCGTTCGCATCGCCGGCAATGTCGTCTCTGCGGAAGTCATGGGCAGCTTGCAGTACGCCGGATCGCATCTGCACACACCGCTATTCGTCATCCTGGGTCATCAGGGATGCGGCGCTGTCGCGGCTGCACTCGATACCAGAGCGCATGGCACCGAGCACAAGTCGCGTATCCAGATTCTGGTGGATGGCATCGAGCCCGGACTCTCCGACCCAGATCCGCATCTTTCCCCCGAAGCGCAACTTGAAAAGGCGGTGGAAGAGAACCTTCGCTGGTCCATCGGCCAACTGCTCGCTACGCCGGAAGGAAAGAGCGCCGTAGAAGGAGGCCGGGCAACAATCATCGGCGCGATGTACGAAATCGCAACCGGGAAAGTGCGTTTTCTTGCCTAAGAATCCCGATATTCAGGTTTGTCGCCATTTACACTGATAAGTTGCAAGGAAACGGCCTTGACCGAGCGTCTCTACTACAACGACCCCACTCTGCTCCAGTTCGACGCCACCGTGACGGGCGTCGAAGACCGGGGTGAGCAGGCAGTTGTGACACTGGACCAATCGGCCTTTTATCCCACTAGCGGCGGACAGAAATCCGACACCGGACTCCTTTACGCGATGGCGAACGGCTCCCGCCTGCGTGTCATCGACGTTCAGGAACAGGAGGAGAGCGGCGAGCTGGTGCATCTTGTTGAGTGTCCCCCGGGTTGGCTGCGACCAGGCGTGCAGGTTCGTGGCGAAGTGAATTCCGCTCGCCGTCGTGACCACATGCAGCAGCACTCTGGCCAACACGTGCTCTCGGCAGCGTTTGAGCGGTTGTTCGGGTTCGCCACGGTTTCTTTTCACATGGGAGATGAAAGCTGCACCATCGATCTCGCGACGGGCAAGCTCACCGCTGAACAAGTCGCGGCTGCGGAGCGCTTGGCCAATGAAGCCATCTTTGAAGACCTCCCGGTCGCAATCCGGTATGCAACTCCGGAGGAGACGCGTGCTATGGGCGTACGCAAGATTCCCGCAGCCGGGCGCGAAAAGCTCCGCCTGATCGATATCCGCGACTTCGATCTGAACGCGTGCGGTGGCACGCACGTTCGCAGCACCGGACAGATTGGCGGGATTGTTCTGCGCAAGACGGAGAAGGTGAAACAGGGCGTTCGAGTCGAGTTCGTTTGCGGCTTGCGCGCTGTTGCCACATCGCGCCGCGATTTCCAGGCCCTGACTGAAGCGGGCTCAGTTTTCTCATCCCATCTATGGGATGTGGGGCATCAGGCGCTGAAGTTGCTGGAAGAAGTAAAGAGTGGCCAGAAAGCGCAGCATCGGCTGCTGGAAGAAATCGCCGAGTTGCAGGCCGCCGATCTGCTGCGCAGGGCGGAAGAACGGCCTGCGGGCACTGGTCAAAAGTTCCTGATGCAGTTCTTCGCGGACCGGAATCTTGAGTTCATCAAGCTGCTGGCGCTAAAGCTGGTTCGTCTGGAAAAGGCTGCGGTGCTACTTGGCTGCGGCAGCAATCAACCGTCGCTAGTGTTTGCCCAGACATCTGGACTCGCCAATGACATGGGCAGCCTTATGAAAGAGACCACGCAGAAACTGGGTACGCGGGGCGGAGGCAACCGCGACATGGCACAAGGCGGGGCGCGGGACATCGCCAGCGCAGAACAAGCGCTTCGCGAAGCCGCGAGCAAGTTAGGATAGGAGCGCGTCGAGACAGATTTTCACCACGGAGGTCGCGGAGAACACAGAAAAGACGAGGATAAAAACTCCGTGCTCTCTGTGTTCTCTGTGATGAAATCAGCTCCTCGTACGCGATAGGAGTACGGTGGACAATCGCCTCATTCTCATCACGGTTCTGATTCGCCTTGGCGTGGCTGCGGCGATCAGCAGTGTGCTGGTACGCGCGCGCCGCTTTCGAGTGCTGCTCTTCCGCGAAGAACGCACCCTGGGCGAGAAGATCGAAGTAGTCCTGGTCATCGGGATTCCGATTGCTTTGGGCGTTCTGGTTCGAGGATGGGTTAGGAACTTCTACGCCGCCGACATCTCGTTTGAAGGCGCAATCCTGATGGGTGTCATCGGTGGCCGCCTGGTTGGCACCATGGGCGGGATTCTCGTCTCACTTCCCGCACTTCTGTTGGGGGAATGGCTGGCGCTGCCGATGAACGTGATTGCCGGGCTGCTGGCGGGCGTGCTGCGCCACATGGCCTCGGAACGGGAAGTAGTGTGGTCGTTTTCGCCCCTCTTCGACCTGAACATTTACCACTGGGTTCGGCGTAGTATCCGAAAGTCCCTCATCGACTGGCAGACGTCGTTCTTTTTCCTCATTCTCGCTCTGGAGTTTGTCAGGATCCACTTACACCGGGCGTTTCCCCGGCGGCTTTTTGCGCTTTACAGCGATAACTGGTTGGTTGAGCTAGCCATATACACAGGAACGGTCATGGCGGTTGCGATTGCGCTGAAGGTCCTGAACAATGTGCGGATTGAAATGAAGCTGGAGCAGCAAGAGCGGTTGTTGCTGCAGACGCGAATGGAGGCTCTGCAGAGCCAGATCAATCCACACTTTTTGTTCAACACGCTGAACTCGGTGTCGTCGTTGGTTCGCCGCAACCCGGACTCGGCGCGCGAGATGATCGTCAAATTAAGTAACATTCTTCGCCGATTGTTGCGAAAGGGCGACTCTTTCGCTCCCCTGCGGGAAGAGGTCGAATTCCTGGACGACTATCTCGATATCGAGGTGGTTCGATTCGGACGGGAAAAGCTGAAAATTTACAAGGAACTCGACCCTAACTCACTGGATCATCTCGTGCCCAGTATGATCTTGCAGCCGCTGGTGGAAAACGCTCTCAAGCATGGGTTAGCCGACAAGGTCGAAGGCGGCAGCATCCACCTGCGAAGCCGGGCGGCCGACGAGCGGATAATCATCGAAGTTGAGGACGACGGCGTCGGCATGCCCGCGTCTGGCAGCAGCAGCTCGTCCGGAACAGGGATCGGGATGGTGAATGTCTCCGAGCGACTGCAGGTAGTTTATGGAGATGCCGCACAGATCACGGTCGAAAGCCAGCCCGGACATGGAACGCTGGTGCGGCTGGAGCTACCTGTGCTACTGGCTGAGGAAATGGGCGGCTCAGTGGCAGGAGCACTCTACGAAGCGCGCTCCAGCACCTCGCGGTAATAATCCTCGTACATGGGAATGATTTTGCTGGCGCAAAAACGAGCTTGCGCGCTGGCGCGTGCCGACACACCCATGTCTTCCAGTTTTTCCTGGTCCGACAAAATTTCGACCGCGAATTTCGCCATTGATTCGACGTCGCCGACACAGGCGAGAAAACCAGTCTTGCCGTGCTGGATTACTTCGGGAACGCCGCCGGCTTTCGTAGCGATTGGAACAACCTGACACGCCATTGCTTCCAGCGCTGCCAATCCAAAGGACTCAAGTTGGCTCGGCATCAGCATGACATCCGCCAAGGGAAGCTTTTCGTAAATGCGGTCCTGCTTGCCCATGAAGTGGATCTTGTCGTGGATTCCCTTTTCACCGGCGAGCCATTCGGCACTTGCCCTCTCTGGGCCGTCGCCGATCATCATCAGGCGCGCGGGAAGCTTCTGCTGCACGCGGTCGAAGATCTCGATCACGTCCTGCACGCGCTTGACCGGCCGGAAGTTCGAGAGGTGGACGAGCAGACGCTCGTCCGCTTTTGCGTACTTGGAGCGCTGCTGCATGATTTCTGGGGTGCGATGGTACATGTCGCAGTTCACGAAGTTGGGAATCATCTTGATGGGAGTGGTGATCTCAAAGACTTCGAGAGTTCGCTTCGCAAGATACTGCGAGATCGAGGTCACACCATCACTCTGCTCGATGGAGAATCGGGTTATCGGCAGGTAGGAAGGATCGGCGCCGACGAGCGTGATATCCGTTCCGTGCAAAGTTGTGACATAGGGCAGTTTGCGGCTCTTACGATGATGATCGTCGGCCAACATCTGGCGAGCGAGCATGGCGCTGACGGAGTGGGGAATGGCATAGTGAACGTGCAGCAAGTCGAGACGCACAACTTCGGCAATCTCGGCCATGCGCGTCGCCAAGGCGAGATCATAGGGCGGATATTCGAACAGCGGATACCGGGAAACTTCGACCCCGTGGTAGTGAATGTTAGGCGTACCGTTGGTGAGGCGGATGGGCTGGGAGTAGGAAATGAAGTGGATGTCGTGCCCGCGGACGGCCAGCTCAAGACCGAGTTCCGTGGCCACGATACCACTGCCGCCGTAAGTGGGATAACAGGTGATCCCGATCTTCATAGAGAATCGCTCTCGCCGACACGTTGCCGGAAGGCTACTGCCATCTTGAATCAGAGCATTGGATGGATTGTACGCGCGTGGGATGCAGGAGTTTGGTACCGACCTCAGCGTTTTGTCACAACCAACGCGCTTGCCAGAGCGAGCGCATGAGACAGAGGCCGGATTAGCCTAGATTGAGGGCGCGCTTAAACGAACCTCGATCGTTCTTGATCTTTTCCTGCAGCAGCATAATGGCGTAGATAAGCTGCTCAGGACGGGGTGGGCAACCCGGAACGTAGACGTCCACCGGAATCCACTGGTTCACGCCCTGAACCAGCGCGTAGTTGTTGAAGACGCCGCCGGAGGTTGCACAAGCGCCCATGGAAATGACCCATTTCGGTTCAGGCATCTGCTGATAAAGCTCGTGAATTACCGGGGCCATTTTCTGGGAGACACGACCTGCGATGATCATGAGGTCAGATTGACGCGGTGAAGGACGAAACACTTCGGCGCCGAAGCGGGCAATATCGAAGCGCGACGCGCCCATCGACATCATTTCGATGGCGCAACAGGCCAGACCGAAGGTCATGGGCCAAATGGAATTCTTTCGCACCCAATTGACGACGTTATCGAGCGAGGCAAGAATCACTCCCTCATGCTGCTGCTCGCCGAAGGTTGCGCGCAGAAGCTGCGATCGATCTTCTACCAGGCCGGCCAGGTTGCTGGCGCGCTCCGCACCGGTCTCAGGATTGTTGAATTTGGGGGTGAGATTGCTGGTATCCATCGCTGTCATTATACCCGTCTGTTTCGATACCGTGCCTGAGCCCGAAGATGCAACTTTGGCTAGCGACTTTAGCCCAGTGCTTTGGCCATGCGAACGACCGTCATGGTAAGCCCCTGGTCCAAGGGTACTTCGATCCGCTCGACTTCGCGATAACCGTGGGCAGAGTACAGTGCTACTCCGGTCAACGTCGAGCCCATCTCGAAGCGGCGGAATCCTTCAGCGAGCGCCGCCTGCTCGCAGGCTCGGATCAAGGCACTACCTATGCCCTTGCGTTCCCATCCCGGGCGCACGAAAAAGGCACGGATCTTGGCTGCGTCCGTTGCAGGATCAAGCAGTTCGGGTTCGCGTGTAGGGGTGTGCTGATCGCCGCCGAAGAGAGTTCGACGACGGCTCCAACCACCGCAAGCAATGATCTGATCCATGGCCTCGACGGCGAAGTAGGTTTTGTCGCGGATGAGCTGTGTGTCAATGCCGTACACAAGTCTGATCGCAGCCTTGCGAACTGCATCGGAGTAATCGCTTGCCTGCAGCCTCCAGACCGATTCCCGGACGAGCGCCTGAAGTTCGGGGAGATCATCCATGGTGGCGGGGCGAATGGTGTAGGAAAGCGCTGTCGGGGACATTTGAGTACAACCTTGGCTAGGGCAGAACCACGACTTTGCCGAATTGTTCGCTACTGGCCAAATATTCGTGGGCGGCTCGCGTTTCGCTGAGCGGGAAAGTGCGATCGACAACCGGCTTCAACTTGCCGGCAAAAACATGCTTGAGAACTTCGTCCAGTTCGGCTTCGCTGCCCATATAGGAGCCAAAAAATGACAATTGCCGGGCAAAGAGCACGCGTAGATCGAGTGAAGCATCGTAGCCGGTGGTGGCGCCGCAGGTAACGAGCGTGCCCCCGTACTTAAGAGACTTGATGCACTCGGACCACGTAGCAGTGCCGACGTGCTCAAAGACGATGTCTACTCCGCGGCGGTTTGTTATGCGCTTCACCTCGTCGGAAATCTTCTGTTTGTAATGGTCGATGGTATGGTCGGCGCCAAGCTCCCGGGCTTTGGCCAGCTTTTGCGCGTTGCCCCCCGTGGTGATAACGGTGGCGCCAAGCATTTTGCAGATCTGAATCGCGGCCGAACCAACTCCGGAACTTGCACCCATAACAAGAACAGTTTGTCCGGCGCGCAGCTTGGCGTTACCCACCAGCATGTGCCATGCAGTGAGGAATACTAGCGGGACAGATGCCGCATCGGTGAAGCTCAGCGAATCGGGGATGGGAATCACGTTGACGCGCGGCACCGCGATAAGCTCGCAGTTTCCACCTTCGGCGTTGTTGCCGAGCACAGCGAACTGAGGGCAGAAGTTCTGGCGTCCGTGGTTGCACTGCTCGCAATGACCGCAGAACAGCATGGGCGAGAGCAGCACACGGCTGCCGGGCTTCAGGTCGGTGAAGTATTCGCCACATTCGGCGATTTCCCCGGCAATATCGCTGCCGAGGATATGCGGGAGCTTGACGTCTGGGAGTCCTTTGCGCACCCAGAGATCGAGGTGATTCAGGGCGCAGGCGCGGACGCGAATGAGAACCTGGTCTTTGCGGAGTTCGGGGTCAGGAACATCTTCGTAGCGGAGAACTTCGGGGCCACCGAACTCGTGGATGCGGACGGCTTTCATGGGCGCTCCTGGTGAAACAATTCGAGGATAACCCACGAGACCGGCCCGTTCGAACCTGCATCTATAATCGACACAACGTACTATGGACATCTACGAACAAATTGTTGAGCTTCGGAGGCAGGGGCGGCGGGGGGCGATTGCCACGATAACAACCGCGCGCGGGTCGATCCCCTCGTTCCAGACGGCGAAGATGCTCGTGCGGGATGACGGATCGATTGTGGGGACGATAGGCGGCGGTTGCGTGGAGGCGGAAGTTTGGCAGGCCGCACGCGAAGTGATGGAAGAAGGAAAGCCGCGCACACTGACATTCAATCTCAACAACAATCCCAAGTACGACACCGGGCTGGTTTGCGGCGGTACGCTCGAAGTCTTCATCGAGCCGGTGCTTCCTCCGGCGCTGCTGTACATCTTCGGCGCTGGGCATGTGGCATACAACTTGTACATAGTGGCTCGGATTGCGGGTTTCGACGTTACGGTCGTCGATGATCGCGAGAGCTATGCCAACGGTGAGCGATTTCCTGATGCCCGAGAGGTAATTGCGAACGACTTCGAGGCCGTTATACAGCGACTCCACATTCCGGAGTCGGCCTACGTCGTAATCGTTACGCGTGGGCATCGCGATGATATGAAGATCTTGCGGTGGGCTGTAAATCTAAACCTGCGCTATCTGGGGATGATCGGCTCAAAGCGGAAGACGATTGCGATTTATAAAGAGCTGGTACAGGAAGGAATTCCGGCTAAGAAGTTTGAAAGCGTGCATGCTCCTGTAGGTTTGGAGATTGGTGCAGTGACCCCGGAGGAGATCGCGGTTGCGATTGTCGCCGAGATGATTGCGGTGCGCAGGCATACGGTACCAAGTGTTCCCAGCAAGGCCTACGCGTACGAATCGCGCCAAGCCAGCTCTGACGGCGAGCAGGATGCGCTTCACGAGCGCGCCAAGAGCGATAGAGCCTCGTCTTGATCCACCTACCGAAACTGGCAGCCTGTGGTGTGCTCTGATATCTTCGAGCCATGGTCAGGGCTGCCGGTATCTGCGGAGTGATTCTAGCGGCAGGCGCATCCACGCGCATGGGCCGCGACAAGGCGCTTCTGCCATGGCCTCCGGTAGCGGAGGGAGCACCCGCCGTCAACACATTCCTGGGAGCGATGATCGATCTCCTGCAACCGCATTGCGATCTCGTACTGGTGGTGGGCGGGGTCAACGCTGAGAAGTTGGAGCCGGTGGTTGATGCCCACAATGCTTTCCTGGTTGTAAATCCCAAGCCGGAACGCGGGCAGTTCAGCTCCATGCAAACCGGCCTTCGCGAGGTATTGAACCGTGGACGCGACGCCGCGCTGTTGACCCCGGTGGACCGACCTCCGGTGTTGCCAAGAACCGTGCAGGCGCTGCGATTGGCATTTCTGAATGCGGAGACCGATGTCTGGGCGGTGGTGCCGGAAATCACTCAGAATGGGTCGACGGTACACGGCCATCCCATTGTGATTGGGCGTGAAATGATCGAGCAGTTTCTTCGCGCAGCGGCCACGGCGATGGCCCGCGATATTGAACATCAGCACCAGCAACACGTGCGGTACCTTCCGGTTGAGGATGAGCGAATTGCGGCCAATATCGACTCGATGGAAGACTACCAGAAGCTTTTGCGGTCTGAAACAATGCCTGCGGAGACTACTTTTTGAGCACACCCCTCCTGTTAAACAGAGCTTCGCAATTTGTGGAACGCGTATTGGCGCTGAAGCCTGAGCTGGCCGTATTTGATTGCGACGGCACGCTGTGGAGTGGCGACGCAGGACGCGATTTCTTCTATTGGGAGATCGGGCTCGGCATCGTCGATCATGAAATTGCCGGGCCGATGCTGGAACGGTATCGATTGTATGAAGAAGGCGTTGTGGACGAACTCTCGATGTGCGGTGAAATGGTCACGATGCACAGCGGTTTACCGGTGCGAGGTTTGTATCAAGCTGCGAAGAAGTTCTTCGAGGAAGTGGTAGCCTCGCGGATTTTTCCGGAAATGCGGCTGCTCACGCACCAGCTAACGGAGAACGGGTGCGAGGTTTGGGCGGTATCGTCGACTAATGATTGGGTCGTCGAAGCCGGGGTGGAGCCGTTTGGAATTCCACCTGATCGAGTACTTGCGGCCTGCAGTGAGGTGGAAGATGGCAGGGCAAGCAATCGCCTTTCGCGCGTGCCAACTGATGAGTTAAAGGCAGTTGCGATACGCGAGGTAATAGGACGGCCGGTTGACGCGGTCTTTGGAAATTCAACCCACGACCTGGCGATGCTGGAGATTGCCCGGCTCCCGTTTTGCATCAATCCGAGTCCAGACCTCGAAGTGGTTGCCAAGGAAAAAGACTGGCCGATCTATTTTCCGGAAGCCATTGCGAGGACCAAGCCTTAGCGTCGGCAGGTTGGGATCAGTCAGGCGAGAAGGTGAACAGGTTACTCTCGATCTCCTCTTCGGCCAAGGCGTAAAGGTCGATCCATCCTTCGAGAGGCAAAGAGTCGGCAGGTAATTGATCGCGCCAGAGAGCAAAGCGCAAACGGATCCGACTTCCTGGCTTTGCTCCAATCAGATCAAACGGCACTCTCATTTCGAAGATTTCGCAAATTGCGACTTCCACGCCGTTGGCGCTCTTGTTCCCATTGTGAGCAGCGTGGCTCGCGAGTTTGTTACGCTCGTTGCCGTTGGTGAGCACCCATCCCAGTAGGTGTGCACCTTGGGCATCCACGACCATGCGGTAGGATGAGGAGGCAGAATTGCGGTCGCGGGCATCAGCTGTAACCTCAAAGTTCAGGATGATCTGATAGGGTCCTTCCGGCAGACCCATGTAGAAGTCCAGGCGCCCTGAAACAGAATTGGAGTCCAGTCCAGCGTAGACGGCATCCAGCAGGAACTGCTTCCCGTGCATGGCGCTACTGCGCTGGTCGGAGGTGTAGCCGGCGGCGCCCATCCACTCGAAGTATCCGCTCACGAGACCATCGACCGTGGCATGAACGTAGGCGGTCTGCGGATGATAGCTCGGCCTCGTATAGCCGATGGCGATCGGGACCGTTAACTCTTCCGGCGGCACGCCTTCCAGGGCGGTGTACACGTTCGAAAGGTGCTTACGGTATAACTCGTCGAAGTCGCGGTCGTTGGCTGAATGGTGCTCCGGACCGTACCACCAGTTCCAATCGCTTCCTTCGGCAATGAGAAGCTCTTCCCATGCAAGCTTGCGCTGGGTCTCAGAAACTCGACCGGCATTGCGGTCATAGTACTCACGCGCTTCCCAAAGCAGGTCCCAGGACTTGTTGTCTTCGGGAGCGCCGATCCAGACATGGAAATTGGCATTGATCCATGAGCCGGGAACCAGCCGGTCGAGGCGATGGAAATTCGTTTGCTTGTGGCGGGCAATGGCTTCGCTGATCGTGACCGGCTCGATGAGCGGGTCGCGCTGCAAGCCGTGATAGAAGCGGCGCAGAAATTCGCGGCCTGACTGAGGATAGTACTCCCAGGCATTTTCGCCGTCGAGAATGATGGAGATGACCGCGTCCCTGCCGCGTTCGAGCACGGGCCGGGCTGACTCGCGGATGCTGTGCAACACGTGGTTCGCAGCGTCCTGGGCGGGCATTCCGGAATACACGAAGCCCACCAGGTCAGACAGCGTGTGGTCACGGAATAGCAAGTGCATTTGCACGCCGTCCTTCTCGTAACGATGGATGTTGTAGAGCATCTCGGCACTATCGCCGTGCAAACGACCGTGGCCGTCGCGAGAGAAGTTGTACCCGACGCTCCGAGCCAGGACGCCTTCGTCGGTGGCCATCCATCGGATTCCTTGCTCGGCAGCCAGCCCTAGCACCTCTTCCGAAACGCTACCTTCCGAGGGCCAAAGGCCGATCGGCGTGCTGGCAAACGTCTGCTGATGGAGCTTAATTGCCCGCTGTATCTGGATTGTCGCATCGGCGGGACGGCGAAAGCGGCGTGTCGGCAGAGGCAGTCCTGGCGTTGACTCGCCGCCGACATTCGTATCGCATATGAGTGGCAGAATCGGGTGATAATACGGCGTAGTGGAGAGCTCGACGGTACCTCGGCGGGCCGCCTCCGCATAGGCGGGGATCACTTTAGAGAGTATCTCCCGCTGCTTGGCAACAACCGCCAACTGGTCGGAGCGATCGAAGTCTTCGCCTTTGCGGATCAGGGCAGCGACTTCAGGGTCGCCCAGGAAATACTCATCAAACCATGCGATCTGCGAAAGGACCTGAAGATCCGCGTAATCGCGGGTGACAAAGTAAGTGTCCGGACCTTCCGGACGGTCGGCGGTGGCGCGATAAAGCTCCCAAAGCTCCCGATAGCGAGGGTAGCGCGCGATCATGTTGACCGGGTTGGCCTGAAACAGATATCGCAAGGCAAAACTGCGCTCGGCGACGGTCAATTCGTTGGCGGGCTTTGAAACGAGATCGAAAAACGGGTCGTGAGCCTCGCCTGAGACGTAATCCTGAATCTGCGCGATGAGAGAGGGAACGAGATTGAAATTCTGATGGACCTCGGGAAACTCCTCGGCGAGCTTCACCATGCCGCAGTAATCTTTCAGGGCGTGCAGTCGCACCCAGGGAAGGCGGTACTCGCCGGTCAGCATGTCTTTGTAGAAGGGCTGGTGCATGTGCCAAAGAAGCACCAGCCGAATCTTCGGGCCGGAATCGCTCATTGTGAATTGGTGACGACGAACAAGTGTAGCAAGAGATGCGTTCCCAATTAAAGCGATCCACGGCCGCGAATGTAACCCGATAGTGGGAGGCGAGGCGCACGACCGTGTACCTACACGGAAAGGAGCTTATGCTATCAGCCACTTACGGACCGTCTCCCAACTAACGTCAACAGGGCGATATCCATTACACTAACTGTTTGTGCGCATTCTAACCCGCTACATATTGAAGGAAGTGAGTTCGCACGCCCTGCTTGGCGTGTTGTTGTTTACCTTCATCATCTTCATGCGGGACCTGGGTCGCCTGCTGGAATTGGTGGTGCGCAACAGCGCGCCGTTGCCCAGCGTGGGCGAAATTTTCCTCTACACACTGCCGACGGCATTCATGATCACGCTGCCGATGGGTGTGCTGGTGGGCATCCTGATCGGCTTAAGCCGACTCGCGGCGGACAGCGAGGTTACTGCTATCCGAGCCAGCGGGATGGGCGCGGGCATGTTTGTCCGCGTCGTCGCGATGTTTGCTATCGCAGCCTGGCTGCTGGCTATGCTCAACAGCATCGCCATGGCGCCTCGCTCTGCGCGGGCACTCACGGGCTTGCAGAACAAGCTGAGGAGCTCGCAGGCTTCGTTTGAGATTCAGCCTCGCGTCTTTTATGAAGAGTTCAAGGACCGCGTTCTGTACGTGCAGGACGCTATTCCGTCGAAAGGGCAATCATTGTGGCGAGGAATATTTCTAGCGGACATTTCCGATCCGGCCTCGCCCAGGATCACGCTGGCGGAACGTGGCGCTTTGCTCAGTGAGTCGCCCGAAAAGGTCCGATTCCATCTGGAAGATGGCACCCAGCAGGAATTGATTCCGAAAGCGAAAGATCAGTACTCCGTTACAACTTTCGAAACCACCGATCTTCCAGTGCAGGTACCGAGTTCGACCGAGCGCGGGTTTCGAGATCTGCAGCCGGTGGCGGAACTCAGCCTGCATGCTCTGCTTCGTAACGCCGCGCGGGAAGAAGCTGCCGGAGCCTCGCTGGTCAAGATCGATCCGGCTTCGTCTTCGTACGATTACCTGAAGGCCCGGTACTACGAGATCGAGTTCCATCGGCGCTTTGCCCTGCCTGGGGCGTGCCTTGTCCTTGCTCTCGTGGGTATTCCGTTAGGCCTTTCCGCGCACAAGGGCGGCCGCAGCGCCGGATTCGTTCTGACAATCGTGCTGGTGTTCGTTTATTACTTTTTCTCCCTGGTGGGAGTCTCTCTGGCACGACAAGGCAAAGTTTCGCCCTGGTTTGGCGTGTGGGCGGGAAACCTATTCTTCTTTGTTTGCGGACTGATTCTGGTCTGGCGCGTCGATCGGATGCCCCTGGATTTCAGTCTCATTCATCGAGTCACGGTTGTCCTGCGAAATACCTTCCGTGCTTGGGGTAAACGACTCCCGGGGCTGCGCGAGAGCCGATGGACGCGAGCTACGCGACGCAAGCCGCGAAAGCTTTATGGCGCACGATTTCCGCTGATTCTCGACAACATGATTCTGCGAGACTTCGCGCTATACCTAGCCATGGTTCTCGTAACCTTCCTCATTCTGGCGCTGGTGTTCACGTTCTTCGAGCTGCTGACGGACATTGTGCGGAACAAAGTTTCGTTTGTTCTGTTGGCCGCGTACCTTTTGAACCTGACTCCGTCACTGGTATACCTGATGGCTCCAATGTCGGTGATGCTGGCGGTGCTAATCACTTTTGGCTTGTTGCAAAAAAGTAGCGAACTGACGGCCATGAAGGCTACGGGCTTCAGCATTTATCGCGCTACTTTGCCGGTCATCGTGCTGTCGGCCGCATTCGCCGCCGGGCTGTTTGTTTTCGACCAGGTTTACATTCCCCATACCAACCGCCGCCAGGAGATTCTGCGCAACGAGATCAAGGGCAAACCACCGCAGACATACTTGCAGGCCGACAGGAAGTGGATCTTCGGGGAATCCAAGCAGATTTATTACTATCAGGTGTTTGATCCCGACACGAACCAATTCGGCGGTATCTCTGTCTTCGAGTTTGATCCGGCAACATTCCAGTTGACGCGTCGAGTGCATGCAGATGGCGCGCATTGGGAGCCCGGCCTGCAAGAGTGGGTCTTCCAAAACGGGTGGGTGCGTACGTTGAACGGCGCTTCTATACAGGAATATCGAACCTTCGATGTGGCCACCTTTAAGGAGTTGCACGAAGATCCCAGCTACTTCAAGAAAGAAGTACGGCAATCGTCGCAAATGGATTACGAGGAGCTGAAACGATATATAAGCGACCTGCAGCAAAGTGGATTCGACACAGTTCGGCTGAAAGTGCAATTGCAGAAGAAGCTAGCGTATCCCCTCATTACGCTGGTTATGGCAATCCTCGCCATACCATTCTCTGCGCAGAGTCGTCGAGGTGGAGCACTGGCGGGCGTCGCGATTGCTCTGGGTGTCGCCATCGTCTACTGGGTAACTGCCGGATTGTTCGAAGCCATGGGGAACGCGAATCAACTACCCGCTCTGATAGCCGCCTGGGCGCCAGACCTGATCTTCGGATTGGCCGGCGGGTATCTGTTGCTGAGAGTGCCGACGTAAGACCGAACCCTAGCGAAGGAGCGATCATCTAAGTTGTTTGGCGCCCGCCGGCGTCTCTCTGTCGAGCCACATGTTCAAGAGCCTAAAACCACTGTCGCCGTATTTGCGGAAGTATCGCGGTACGTTTGCTATTGGCGCGCTCTGCGTACTTTGCAATAACGGCATCTGGATCTTGTTCCCCATCGTCATCCGCAGTGCTGTGCAGGCGCTCAACACCGAGGTGAGCGTTCGCACACTCGCCAGGTACGCCTTGTACCTGATGGGCGTGTCACTCGCCAAGGGGGTCTTTCAGTACCTGACAAGATGGATCCTGATCGGTGTTTCCCGGGAGATCGAGTTCGATCTGCGAAACGACCTATTCGCGCATCTGGAAGGGTTGTCCTACAGCTTCTACCAGCGTACCCGAACCGGGGACATCATGGCTCGCATGACGAACGATCTGAATGCCGTGCGCATGCTGGTCGGGCCTGGGATCATGTACACGGCCAACACCATCGTGTTTACAGCCGTTTCACTGGCATTCATGCTCAGCATCAGCCCTAAAATGACGCTGTTCGCCTTCTTACCGCTGCCGGTTTTCAGCATTGTGGTGCAATACTTCGGACGGCAAATCCACGAGCGGTTTGAGCGCATTCAGGCAATGTTCTCTGATATCTCTGCGCGTGCTCAGGAAAACTTCTCCGGTGCACGCCTGATTCGCGCCTACGTGCAGGAAGAAGCGGAGATCGAGCTGTTCGAGCGGGAGAACGAAGAGTATATCGGCCGCAGTTTGCGCTTGGTACGACTGATGGGCATGCTGTGGCCAACTCTAACAACCTTACTCGGAGTGGCAATCGTTATCGTATTGTTGGTGGGTGGGCGCGAAGTCATCCAACACCGTATCAACGTCGGTGACTTTGCCGCATTCAACACCAATATGGTGCAGCTGACCTGGCCGATTATCGCGCTGGGCTGGGTGATCAATATTTTCCAACGTGGCACCGCATCCTTGGGACGGATCGCCAATCTGCTTTCCGAAGAGCCCGCAATTACGGATGCCGGAGTATGGGCCGACGGGGCTCCGGAAGTGGTTCTCGGCGAAATTGAATTCCGGAACCTCACTTTCCGTTATGGTCCGACGTTGCAGACGGCCGCGGGGAATGACGGCCACGCAGGCGATGACGTACTTCATGGAGTGAACCTGAGGGTTCCTGCCGGTACGAGCCTGGCGATTGTGGGTCCTACAGGGTCAGGGAAGTCCACGCTGGTTTCGCTGATTCCGCGCATTTATGACGCGGCCCCGGGATCGGTGCTGATTGATGGCCGACCGATCCGGGAATTCCCGTTGGAAGTTTTGCGGAGGAACATCGGCTTCGTTCCTCAGGAAACGTTTCTTTTCAGCGACACAATTCGCGAGAACATCGCCTTCGGCGCGCAGGATGCGACTGAGGCGGAAGTGCGCAGGGCTGCCGAAGCAGCAAACATTGCGGCTGATATCGAGGGTTTTCCCGATGGCTACAACACGCTGGTGGGTGAACGCGGATTGATGCTGTCCGGCGGACAGAAGCAGCGGACCGCGATTGCCCGCGCACTGATTCGCAATCCGCGAATTCTGGTGCTCGACGATGCCCTTGCGAGCGTAGATACCCAGACAGAAGACCGCATTCTCAATCATCTGCGCGAGGTCATGCAGGGCCGGACCACCATCTTTATTTCACATCGCGTTTCGACCGTGCGAAACGCCGATCGTATCGCTGTGCTGCGCGACGGCAAGATTGTCGAGTATGGCGCGCACGATGAGCTGATCGCACGAAACGGTTATTACACCGAGTTGCACGAGCGACAGTTGTTGGAAGAAGAGCTGGAGAAAGAATCGGCGACGGTTTAGCGGCTACGGCAGTTTGTGCAGGAGCTCCCGCAAAGCCTCAATCGCGAGTTGAGCTGCGTGTCCTGCGGCTGGTGGCAGACCTCCAATCCCTTTCACAACATCTTCATTGCTGATTAATCGGGCTTCCGCTCGCGTCTTGCCTGTCACTAGCTCCGTGATAATGGAGCCGCAAGCCATCGCTGGCACGCATCCTTTTGCACGAAAACGAATTTCGATGATACAGCCTTTTTCGACGTTAGCAGCCAGCTCGAGTATGTCTCCGCACACAGGATTCTCGAGCCGGACACGAGCGTCAGCACCCGGCAATTCGCCGGAGTTGCGGGGATGAACGAAGTGATCGAGAAGCTGAGGGGAATACATAGCTGGTTGGCAGACTAACGCATCTCCAGTGCTGCACCAAGCTCGCGTCGATTCATATAATCGAACTCAGGAATGATGTCGAACTTCCCTCCCCAGCGAGTAGCCTGTCTGCAGCCCAGCGCAACGTTGACCATGCGCGACCTTGGTCTGCTGGATCGGGTGGTTGCGTGTACGAAATATTGCGCTGACGTGTGTCCGGAAGTTGCCGACGGGTCGCGAGCGGTTGTGCCCGATTCGTGGACCGCAAAGGCGCAAGCGATTTTGCGCTCGAAGCCTGATTTGGTGATTGCTTCAGTACCGTACCAATTAGAGGCAGTGGGCGAGATTTTGAAGGCCGGTGTACGCTTCCTGGGACTTGCCCCGCGGAGGTTGGCCGACATCTATGGGGATATTCTGACGATCGCTGCTGTCATGGGCGTGCCCGAGGGCGGCGAGAGTGTGGTTAGCAAGATGCAGGCAGACATCGACGATATCGGCCGTCAGTGCGCCGACCAAACGAGGAGATTACGGGTGTTTTGTGAGGAGTGGGGGAAGCCGCTCATCGCTTCGCAGCCTTGGGTTGCCGAGCTCGTATCCCAAGCCAATGGTAATTTTCTCGGAGATGCTGGCAAGACCATCTCTTCTGAAGAGATCCTGCGGGCTGAGCCGGACGTGCTGATCGCGGCATGGTGCGGTGCGGGAGACCGCGTTCGGTTGGAGAAGATTGTTGAGCAGCGGGGATGGACGAACACCCCGGCGGTACGTGCCCGCCGGGTTTTCTGCATTAGCGATGAGTTGCTGAATACTCCCGCTGCAAGCCTGGTGCAGGGGCTGCGGGCAATTGCCTGGGCGTTGCATCCCGAACGCTTCCCGAGGCCCGAGGGAATCCGGCAGATTAGCCTCGTGCACTCAAAGACGGTCTGAGCCGGCCTGCTCCTGATGCGTCGCCAGTCTTATGTGATAGCCTCGCTGCAGGGCCATCTCCCATTCCAGGAGCCTTGTTTGACCAAGCAAGTTGTGGCAGCGCTCATTCTGCGCGGCGACAAAATCCTATGCTGTCAACGCACCGAGCACCAGGCGCTTCCACTCAAGTGGGAGTTTCCCGGCGGGAAGATTGAGCCCGGCGAAACTGCGTCGCAGGCGCTTCGCCGCGAGCTGGAGGAAGAGCTAGGTATCGTCGCCGAAATTGGGCGGGAAATCACCCAGGTTTTGCATACATACCTGAACGGCAACGCGGTCAATCTACACTTCTACACGGTCCAGAGCTATCGGAACGAATTGCAAAACCGCATCTTCCGCGAGGTCCGCTGGGTGAATCGAGCACATCTGCCACTGCTGGATTTTCTCGACGCCGACAAAGAACTGGTGCGCAGCCTAGCTGCAGGCGAACTGCTCTAACTGCCACCGCCAGAGACGAACCAGGCGATCGTCAGGCCAATCATCAGGATTGTCGTAGCCCAAGCGATCACATTGAACCAGGTCCCGTTCACGTGACGACCCATTAGTTCGCTCTTGTTAATTAGAAGCAGCATGAAAATCAATACAAACGGCAACACGATGCCGTTGACCACTTGAGACAAGATGCTGATCTTGACGAGCGGAATGTTGGGAATCAGAATGATTGCACCGCCAGTGATCAGCAATAGGGTGTACAGCCAGTAAAAGACCTTCGCCTCGCCGAATTTCTTGCCTACTCCAGACTCAAATCCAAGTCCTTCGCAGACGGTGTAAGCTGTCGAAATGGGCAGAATTGATGCCGCAAAGAGCGAGGCATTCAAGAGTCCGGCGGCGAAAAGAATATAGGCATACTCGCTTGCGAGAGGACGCAGGGACTGAGCGGCGTCAGCAGCATCGCGAATCTGGTGGATGCCATGGGTATAGAGCGTGGCGGCACAGGCTACCACGATGAACCAGGCAACAATATCAGTAAACAGGCAGCCCACAATCACATCCCAACGTGAAGCCCGGTACTCGCGAGCAGTAATTCCCTTCTCCACGATGGACGACTGAAGGTAGAACTGCATCCAAGGGGCGATGGTTGTGCCCACCACGGCAATGACCATGTAGAGGTACGCAGAATGATGAAACGCCGCACGGCCGGGCGGTTTGAAAGTCGCGATAAAAGCTTGTGTCCAGTCCGGACCTGCAAGAATACCCGCGATAATATATGCGAAATAGAAACAGGATGCTGCGAGAAACACCTTTTCGACGCTCTTGTAGCTTCCTTTCACCACCATGAACCACACCAGCAGGGCAGCAACAGGCACGCTGATATAACGCGATATGTGGAACAGTTCGAGACTGCTGGCGATCCCGGCAAACTCGGCCACGACGTTACCGAAATTGGTAATCACCAGTCCAACCATCATGAAGAACGTTATTCGCAGACCATACTCTTCGCGAATGAGATCGCTTAGTCCCTTGCCTGTAACCGCTCCCATGCGCGCCGACATCTCTTGCACGACGATGAGAGCGATGGTCATGGGAATCATCACCCAAAGCAGCAAGTATCCGAATTGCGCCCCGGCCGCTGAGTAGGTGTAGATGCCGCCGGCGTCGTTATCGACATTGGCGGTGATGAATCCAGGACCGATCACGGCCAGGAACATTAGCAGGCGCATCCGCCAGATTTTCAGACGCCGAGATTCAGACATGACACCGATGATGGAGAAAGATGGGAAGTACTTTTCAGACTTTCCTTATACCTAACAACTGCTTTATTTTGTGTGCCTTACTTGACGATGTTCTTGTGTTTGCATGGAAGCGCCACTCATCACAACCTTTGTCCGCCACGCCGCAAGGTGCAAGTAGGCCGAGGATGAGTTTACCAAACGGTGTAACTGCAAGAAGCACCTTCGCTGGAGTATGCACGGCAAGCAAAAACCGCAAGAAGACCTGCGCAAGATCGTGGGCCGGGGCGAGGAAGCAAAGAAGGTCCTTGAAGCACAGCTCACCGGCGGGACGTTCTGCCCTCTGCCGCCGCGCCCCGTGGCCGCTTGCTCTGTGAGACTATTGAAACCTTCAAGGCCAATAAACTAGCGCAACAACGGATGGCGGCGACCTTTTCGAGGTATGTGTTCAAGATTTTGACCCCGCTCCCCTCTATTGCACTTTTTGCTGTCGGTAGTGTAATGGGCTCCCTGAAACAACAGCAGCTTCTGGTTAGCTCCAAGCTAACCCTAAGATCACAAGATTCCCCATCCTCTTACCAAGTGATCAAGAGACTGCGCGCAGGCTCTTCCGAAAACGATCGGGGTCGCCATCCGGCAGAAGGGCCTCCACTGCAACGTGGGTCTTCCTCCAGACAGGAACAGCGCGTACAAGCAACCTGCGTCCTTTAGGCGTGAGCGTCATGATGCGGCTGCGGCGGTCCGCCGAGTCCACCTTGATCTTAAGCAGGCCCCGGCGCTCTAACGGCTTGAGGGCCGCAGTCAACGTGGTTCGATCCACTCCGAGCAGCGTTGCTACCGCCCCCATGTCTGGCGGTTCTGGACGAGCGATCGCGAAGGTCACTGGCATCCGCACCTGATGTTTTTCCTTTCACAAACCGAGCCTGCAGCATGGGGAGCCGGTCTGGCCGGTTCTCCCATTTTCGCGTTCAACGACACCTGGGAGCACCTCACTATCTACCTGGTTCCGGTGCGTCAGTGGTCCGACAAAACGCCTGATCTTTAAGGAGTAAGACACTGACGATTTGGCTGCGATCGTGAGCTTCAGGTTTTGCGTTTACGATTTGGACGCCCGAAACTGTGGCTGACGAGATGTTCTCGGTCACGCACTCAATGGCTTGGACTACTGCCAACAGCATGAATCATCTGTGTACAGCTCGAGTGGGAGTCTTTTCTAATCCAAGAATGAGCCTGAAGGGGAAGGGTGCAGGCGGCGAGGAAGGCTCCTTTCGGAAATAGGTTTTTAGAATATATAGCAGTAGCCGGGCGGTGGGAATGTGGGAATC
>Ga0306924_10000127_pt1 | contig 53146 bp, 51 predicted proteins | sample sta12Can44000111_FD_203756 | JGI IMG/M metagenome (GOLD analysis project Ga0306924, IMG submission 203756) | Lab enrichment of tropical soil microbial communities from Luquillo Experimental Forest, Puerto Rico - statanox.12C.anox.44.000.111 (v2)... | ecosystem: Environmental > Terrestrial >... | reverse complement strand
CGGGTTGCTGGCGAAGAGGATCACCTCGAGCAGCTCGTAATCCGGCAGATTGTCCGCGCCAGCCGTGATCAGCCGGTGCCGCAGCCGTTCGCGGTGTCCGTAAAAATGCGGCGTGTCGTCGGATCCTTCGTCGAGACGTAGCTGCCTGGGGCGGCGCTTTACGGCCATCGTGGCGATCACTCCTTTGATCGGCGGCGGGCGCGCAATGCGTCCAGCATCGCGCCCGCCATCCGTGCCGGCTCGTTGGTGTCGTAGGCGCTGACGAAGCAGTCTATGCCGCGTTGTACCGCCGCGGAGGTCGGCAGTTCCTCCCAATCGAGGATCAACGATTTCTGCAGACGGATCGCTTTGGGGCCAGCTGCGAGCATTGGGCGAGCCAGCCCCTCAACCGCCTCATCGAGGTCCTGATGCGGTACAACCATATCGACGAGACCCCAATTGAGTGCTTCAGCCGCACCAATGGTCTCGCCGGTCAACAACAAGCGGCGGGCGCGGCCCTGTCCGATCAGTTTTGGCAAGAGCGCCGCCTCGACGACTGAGGGGATGCCGATCCGGACTTCCGGCATGCCGAAGAACGAACGCTCGCTCGCGACACGCAGATCGCATGCGCAGGCGAGCTCGAGCCCGGCGCCGAGCGCGTAACCGTCAATCCGGGCCATGACCGGGACCGGCAGGCGGCGGAAGGCGTCGCAACAGCGGTGCACTAACGTGATGTAGTTACGGGCGCTATCTCGATCGAGAGCCGCAATCTCGCCGATGTCGGCGCCGCCGACAAAAGCGCGCTCACCGGCACCGGTCACGATCGCTAGCCGCAACTCCGGATCCGTGGCGAGCGCGCCGGCAGCCTCGGTGATCTCGGACATTAGCGCCCGATTCAGGCTATTTAACTTACCCGCATTGTCGATCGTCAGCCGCGCGAGGTGGCCCCCTTCGGGACGCTCCTGCCGTCGAACCACGACGCTCATCGCGCGCCAGCCTCGTCATCGGTGATGCGATCGGCCATTCGCCAGTGATACTCGCTGGAGCTGCCAAAACCAAATAAGGCGCGCTTCCGCTGGAGCTTTTGCTGCCGCTCATGCATAGTGACGCGTCATTCACCGGAGGCGATCGTGGACATCATTGAAGACCCTGAGCAGCTGCGCGAACTCTACGGAGCACCAAGCGAACGGTCCTTAAAAAAGCAGCTTAGCCACTTCGACGAGCACTGCCGCGCCTTCATCGCGCGCTCCCCGTTCCTCGTTATCGCCTCCTCGGATCCGTCGGGCCGCTGCGACGCCTCACCGAAAGGCGATGCGCCCGGCTTTGTCCAAGTGCTCAATGACGAGACCTTGCTGATCCCCGACCGCCTCGGCAACAATCGGGTCGACACGATTGGCAACCTCCTGGCGTGGCCCGGCGTCGGGCTGATCTTCTTCGTGCCGGGGATCAACGAGACGTTGCGCGTCAATGGCCGGGCGCGCGTCACGACCGATCCGGCCCTGCTCGAGCCTTTGGCGGTCAACGGCAAGGCGCCGCGTAGCGCGATCGTGGTGTCGGCCGAAGAAATCTATTTCCACTGTGGTAAGGCGCTGATCCGCTCGGACCTGTGGAACTCGGAGAAGCAGCTCCGGCGGTCTGAATTTCCCTCCCTGGGCCGTATCCTGGCCGACCAGATCGGTGGGGTCTCCGTCGAAGAGTCGGAGCGGCTCACGGCGGAGAGCTACCGGACCCGACTCTATTGAAGGCAGGCGGTACAGCCGGGACAAACTTACGATGCTACCGGTACCAGCCTCGATTGCTGCGGGACAAGCTTGACATAGAGCTCCCGCAGAACCGGCTTGGTCTCTGCCAAACCCTTGCTGATCGCTGGACCGGCGACTGGCGTGAGCGCCACCGCCTTGTGTTTCTTGATCGTTTGCTCGGCGAAAAATCCCCATCGGATCAAGTTGGCGACCCGCTCTTTGATCGCGAGATGTCCGAGCCTCAGCACATCCCACATTCTGCTGTTGATCTCGTCGATCACCAGCGCGGGAGACGTCGCGTGATCGGTGCCAAACGGGCTCGCCGACCACAACAACATCACGATTGCCCAATATTGATAGGTCACTAAATGGTCCATGGCATCATTGACATGGGCCGGGGTCAGCCCCTTCTGCCTGACGATCGCCTCGCAGGTTTCCCGCCACTTTTGGTCATAGCTGTTAAAGAAGCTAAAAATCGGCGAGATCGCGGCGTCGTCAAAGCTCATTGCCGACTGGCGCAGACGCTCGCGGTCGCCAAATATCGCACACACCTCCTCGATCGTGTCGCGGCAGTGAAGACCGAAGCTTTCGTTCAACTTATCGGTTGCGGCGATCATGCATGCGGGAGACGCGGCGCAGGGCTGGCTCGAGGCATCCATGACCTTGATAAACCCGTCCGACTCACAGTCCTTGACCCGCTCAATACAGGTCCGGATGTCGGTCCCATAAGAGCCGTAAAGAGTACGATGGATCGATCGGCACGAAACGCCTTCCACGGGGCTGCATCCGGCCGAAAACATGACGTGCCAGTGCGCCCGTTTATTTAAGCCCGGGAAGTAATTCTGCCAGATCTTGTGGTATTCGCAGAGAAACCTGGCAACGATCCGCTCGGGGGGCTCGGCGTCCGCGTAGCTTGCCTTCATCACAAATCACCGTCCCTCAACCCTCTGCCGGCTGATCATTCTAGTCGATGGGGCAAATTCGGAAAAGGGAATCTTACGAGAACTTGCAGCATTCAGCATGAGGCTTTTGAAGCATTGTTCCTTACCATTCCTGAGATGCCGCAAGCCCATCGGCCCCACCTTGACGTTGCTTGGTTCCGAGAGGAGGTTAAAGCGACGGACTCGTTAACGGCCACTCCCGGATGCTCTATCTGTACGCAGAATACGACCAGCGGGCGGAGCCTTCGACAAAATTGGCCTCTCGTGGTAGCCGCTGGGGAGTAAAGTGATGGCCCGCGTGCGCAGCATTCCCCCGAACGAGCTGCCGGCCGATTTGGCTGCGATCTACGAGCGGTTCTCCGGGCAATACGGGCCGTTCCGCAACCAGATCGCGGTGTTCGCGCATGTCCCGGCAGCACTGCGCCATCTGATGGCGATGCTGATCGAGTTGCGCGAGGCCGCGACGTTGCCGAAGCGACTACTCGAGCTCGCGATCCTCACGGTCTCGAAACTGAATGCCTGTGATTACTGCGTGGCGCACCACACCCCGTTCCTGGCGGTCGAGGGGGTTTCTCCGACCGGCGTCGAGCGCGTGCTCGATTACCGTGACCATCCGGAGTTCGACGAAAGGGACAAGCTCGTCGTCGAATACGCGATCGCCGCCTGGGAACGGCCCAACCGCATTCCCGACCCTCTATTCGCCCGGCTCCGCCGCCACTTCAGCGAAGCGCAGATCGTGGAACTGACCTTGCGCATCACGCTCTGTGGCTTCTTCAACAAATTCAACGACGCGCTCGGCATCGAGGAAGAGGTGGAAGCAACAGAACGGCTCGCCGCGATTACCGCTTGCGAAGCACAGTGAGGTGCCGGCCCTCGGGTCTGAGTTCTGCAGTGAAGCTGAAATCATTGTACCAGCCGATGAACTCAAAGCGGCCGCTCGACGCCACGAGGCATAGAAATTCCTGTGGGAAAAAAATTTTGGCCGCTACGCGACCATCGATGATCAGCTCTTTGCCATGGTCATCGACGGTGAACGTCAGGTACTCGTTGTAGGTTTGCGCGACCGGGTCGACGAGCTCGGCTCGGTAACGAGTGCGTACTGTGATACCTCCCGTTTGCCGGGTCCAGCTTCGCTTGTAGTCGTGGAAAATCCGAAACCAGACAAAGCTGTCCAACAGGTAGAGCCCGCCCGGCGGGAGCAGGTCCGCCATGCGATCGAGATGATCGAGGAACTCGCGATTGGATCGGACGTAGAGCGAACCCAGTAGCACATAGGCGAGATCAAAGGGACCGAGGCCGCGATCGAGCTTGCGCATGTCGCCGAGCACAAACGAGGCTTCGATGCCGAGCCGCCTGGCCTTGTCGCGGGCAAATTCGATCATTTCCGGGCTCAGATCGAGCCCGCAATAAGCGTAGCTCCGCTTGTGCCACTCCTCGAGATACGGTGCGGTGCCGGCGCCGAGCTCGAGAACTTGACGAACTCTGACTTTCGAAAATCTTCTGATAACGCTTTCGAAAAAGTCGACTTCGTGATGGGGATCGTCGGGGGCTAGCGCAATTTCGTAATAATGCGGGTACCGATACGCGTCCATGGCGCCGTTCAGGCGGCTTTGGCGAATTGCCCTCGGTCGTGCGGCGCGGAGAAATCGAGCTCCGGACCGAACGGGATAATACCCCCAGGGTTGAGATTGCGCATCCCGCCAAAATAGCCGAGCTTGATGCCCGGGATGTCCACGGTATCCGCGACTCCCGGCATCTGGTAGATCTCGCGCGTATAGTTCGACAGATTGTGATAGTCGGTTAGCCGCCGCAGATTGCATTTGAAATGGCTGTAATAGACCGTGTCGAACCGCACCAGGGTCGGAAACAGCCGCAGATCGGCCTCGGTGAAGCGGTCTCCGACCAGATAGCGCTGACGTCCGAGCCGTTCTTCGAGGCTATCGAGCGCTGCGAACAGCTTGTGAAAGCTCTCTTCATAGGCGCCTTGGGTCCTGGCGAAACCGCAGCGATAGACCCCGTTGTTGATCGCGTCGTAGACAAAGGTATTCGTCTCATCGATCGCACTGCGCAGCACTGGCGGGTACAGGTTGACTGCTGCATTGCCGAATTCGTCGAATTCGGAATTCAGCATGCGAATGATCTCAGAGGATTCGTTGTTGACGATCCCCCGTGTCTTGCGGTCCCACAAGACTGGAACCGTGGCGCGGCCGGTAAAGTTAGGCCGGGCGGCGGTATAGACCTGGTGCGCGTGGAAGACGCCGTCGACCGGCGCGAGATCGTCGAAACCGCATGAATAGGCCCAGCCTTGGCCCTTGGGCAAATCGGACTGCAGAAGCGAAACCGCGCCCTCGAGCCCTTTCAGCTTGCGCATCAGCACGGTACGGTGCGCCCACGGGCAGGACGGTGCGGTGATCAGGTGATAACGCCCGGCTTCCGCCTTGAAGCCCGATAGGTCGTCGCGCGTGACGCGATCGCGGAACCCTGATTCCGGCCGCACAAAGCTGCCGTCGCCGACCGCCATCGGCGGATCTTCCTGGTGCCAGACACCGTTCACGAGCATGCCCATCGCAGACCTCCTGTCTTGCACGTGATCAACCAAAATTGATCGACACCCGCCGATGCCGCAACCCGAATTCGCATGGACCGGTCGCTCGCTTGACGGCCATGACCTGCGCTGCCTACCTGCCCCCTCATGAACACTAAGCACGACAGCGACTTGCCAAACCCACCGCCGATCATGGCCGGGAAGGATTTTGCGGCGCCCTCGGTCTTCGAGCCGGGAAATTTGCTGCGTGAGGCGCGGCGGCAGAGAAATCTGCAGAGCGTGCCAGTGCCGGAAATTTGCGTCCTCGACCCCGACGGCGACATCCTCAGAGCACTCGGCAAAGCCGGACGCATTTACCGCTCGCAGGGGTGGGCGTGCTATCACACCGAACTCTACGAATTCGAGCATGCGGGCGAGCATTTCGGTATCATCGGCTGCGCGGTCGGCGCCTCTTTCGCCGTGCTGCTCGCCGAACAGCTGTTTGTCTCGGGTTGCCAGTTTCTCGTCAGCGTCACCTCGGCCGGGCAAATTGCGCAGCGGCGGATGCCGCCTTACTTCGTCGTTATCGATCGCGCCTTGCGCGATGAAGGCACGAGCTACCACTATTTGCCGCCAGCAGAGTTCGCCGAAGCCGACGAGACGCTGGTGGAAGCCGCGATGAACGCGTTTGCGACTCTCACCCTGCCGATCTACCGCGGCGCCAGCTGGACGACCGATGCGCCGTTCCGCGAGACCGCCGCCGCGATCGAGCGCTGCCGCTCCCGCGACATTCTCGCGGTCGAGATGGAAGCGGCAGCTCTGTATGCGTTTGCCCAAGTTCGCCAGAAGCCGGTCCTGTGCTTCGCCCATGTGACCAACCAGATGGCGGTGGTCGAGGGCGATTTCGAAAAGGGCGAAGCCGATGGCAGCGCGGCTTCGCTCACGGTAATCGCCACCGCCGCGCGCGCTTGGCGCGGAATGGCGGCAAATCTTTAAGAACCCGAGCCGTGTCAAACTGGTCCCATCTGGTGGGCGAGGTAGGCGAGCAGTCTGGTCCAGCCGGTTTGGTGCGAGGCGCGGAGCCTTTGACCGTTCTCATCGTGGAAATATTCGTGGAACCGTACAGTCACGGAGGCTGGCAAATCTCCGATGTCTACCGCGACCGACGCGATCAGCGAGTTCGGCGCGCCCCTGCGGTGGGCGGGTTCTGATCGCCGCGCTGCCGCCAAAGGCCAGTATGTTGACACGAGCCGTCGCGAGAGCATGGTAGGCCGATGACGTCAGTATCGTTCGAGTCACGCAAGTGTCCGAAGCTGTTGATCAGCTGACAGGCCAGACCCCTTCGGTCCAACCGAGCGTCTCACAAGCCGATGCTCGGGCGAGCCTTCGCGGCAGGCGGCGGCACAAGCTGGGCTTGCGCGGCGCGCTCGCCGCACTGGTTCTGGGGACGGTGACGCTGACAGCGTTGCTGATCCACCTCTCATGGTCATATACGGCGCGTCTTAACGTCGCCGATGTCGTAGCGCAGCTCAATCGACAGATCGTTGCTTCGATACATCACGAATTGCACGGAGTGCTCGATTACGCTTCCGCGATGCAGGAAGCCGTCAGATCGATTTTCTTTCAGGGCACAATAAAGACCAGCGACGAAGGGAAGCGCGAATTCTTGTTCTTGGCGTTGCTGCGCTCTCAGCCCAGCCTCTCTTGGATCTCGCTAGGTTTCCCCGACAGGGGATTCTTCGGCGCGCGGAAGGCGAGCGAAACCGAGATCGATATGATCGAGGTCAAATGGGACGCGGCGACGCACACCGCGCAACAGCGCACCGATTATTACACGCCGGAAATTGGCGACATCATCTTCGACAATCGAGAGTTCGAGCCGAGCACCTATGACGCGACAGCGCAGCCCTGGTACCGCCGCGCGGTTGAGCAGAACGGAGCCGGCTGGAACCGGGTTTCCAATTTTCCCGGCAGCAACCGCCAAGCGATCAGCACCTCGACGCCACTGATCGTCGATAATCGCTTCGTAGCCGTAATCAATGTCGTCATCGATTTATCGCGGCTCTCGCAGTTCCTGTCGACCCTGCAGGTCGGCAAGACCGGGACGGTGGTGGTGCTCAACCGGAACGGCAACGTCATAGCGTCGCCCGATCCGAGCGCGATCGATCAGCAACAAAACGGCGAGATGCCCCGCCTCCAAACCCTGAGCCAGGACAACAAACTGCTGAGGGCGGTCAGTGATTACCTCAGCCGCGGCACCGTGGATCTCGGGGCGCTCTCTGAGACGCGGCAGATTGAGTTTAGCGATTACTTCCTCACCTTCGCGCCGTTGGGATTCGACGACTGGGTGGTCGTAACTGTCATACCAGCCGGTGATTTTCTGGCGACAATCGAGCGCAACGCGATGCTTCTGATCTCTGCCCTCGCGTTCTTGACACTCCTTATCGCCGCGCTTGCGGTACTATCGGCTAACCGGCTGATCGGCGCACCGCTGCTTCGGATCGCCGGCCAATTGCGGCACATCGAGAGTTTCGATCTGGGCGGCATTGTGCGGCTGAACTCGCCGTTGCGTGAGCTCGACAATCTCTCTACGGTGCTGACACAGATGAGCCGTGGCCTGGCGTCGTTCCAGAAGTACATTCCGACAGCGCTGGTGCGTACATTGGTGGCGCGCGGCGTGGAAGCTAGCCCCGGCGGTCATCAACAGGTTCTCACCGTTCTCTTCACCGACATCGTCGGCTTCACCGGGCTTTCCGAGCGGCTCGGGGATGCGATCGTGCCAGTTCTGAGCGAATATCTCGAGCTCGCTTCGGCAGCGATAGCAGCCCACAACGGGACGATCGATAAGTTTATCGGTGATGCGGTGATGGCATTTTGGGGTGCGCCGATGCCGAACGAGCAGCATGCGATCGAGGCTTGTGCTGCGGCTCTCGATTTTCGGCGTCGCCTGCGTCAACGCTGTACAAAGATTGAGCGCAGCGGCGGGCTGCCGCTGCGCATTCGCGTTGGTGTCAACACCGGGCGAATGCTGGTCGGAAATATCGGTTCCAGCGAGCGGCTGAGCTACACGGTGATCGGCGATGCCGTCAACGTCGCTAGCCGCCTCGAGGCAGTCAACAAGCGTTACGGGACCGAGATTCTGATCGGGGAAGACACGCGCGCGGCCGCGGGTGACGCCATCCTCGTCCGGCGGCTCGATACGGTCACGGTCTATGGCCGCATGCAGGAGGGCGCCATCTACGAACTGCTCGGCATGGCCGATGAACGCCTTCGAGAACCGCCGGAATGGGTCGGGGCGTACGAAGCGGGTCTCGAGGCCTATGCGCGAATGAATTGGGCGGGCGCGATAGAGCTCTTCCGGGCTGCCATCACCACTCGTGGCGGCGACCGCCCCTCCGAGATATTCATCGAGCGCTGCGAAAACTATCTTGCGTCTCCACCCCCGGAAGACTGGACGGCGGTGTCGGTCCTCGCCGAAAAGTGACTTGCCGACATAGAACTCAGTGGGACAAAATTTGCGTGCGATGGAGATCGGTATGAAGCCTTCTGTGCTCGTTACCGCCGCCGCTATTGTTGCGACGGCATCTCTGCAAACGCCCACCAATGCAGGACCGGCGCCGACGCCGCCCTTCAAGACAGAAAAGTGCTTTGGCATTGCCGCCGCCGGCCAAAACGACTGTCAGACCGCAACCCACTCCTGCGCCGGCGAATCCAAGACAGCGAGCGCCGGCGATTCGTGGCTCTATGTACCGGCCGGTACTTGCCTGAAAATCAACGGGGGTAGCCTGACCCCGAAATAGGACCATGACGACCGTGGCGGGCATCGGATTGCGCGCGGCGCATGTCGCCGAAATCATGGGCACACGGCCGCCGGCCGGCTTTCTCGAAGTCCACGCAGAGAACTACATGACCGGATCCCCGGCGCTCGTTGCACTGGACGATTTGCGCCGTGATTATGCGATCAGTCTGCATGGCGTAGGCCTGTCGCTGGGCAGCGCAGGCAATCTCGACACTCGGCACCTCGCCCGCTTCAAGTCACTGGTCGAACGCTTCGAGCCTCTGTTCGTCTCCGAGCATCTAGCGTGGTGCGCAACGGCCGGGATCTACTTCAACGACCTCCTGCCGCTCCCTTATACCGAGGAAGCACTCGATCTCTTCTGCGCCCATGTCAGTGAGGCGCAAGATGCACTCGGCCGCAGGCTCCTGATTGAGAACCCGGCCGCCTACCTCCGATTTCGCTATTCGACGATGGACGAGGCCGAGTTCCTCAGTGCCGTGGTGGCGCGAACCGGATGCGGGGTGTTGTGCGACCTCAATAATCTCTACGTGAACGCGCAAAATCTGGGCTTTGAGCCGAGCGCCTATCTGGATGCGCTGCCGGCCCACGCGGTGGCGGAAATCCATCTCGCCGGGCACCATTGTAATGACGCCGCTGGCCGCCGGATCCTGATCGACGACCACGGATCGCAGGTATCCGAACCCGTTTGGGCACTTTATGCGCAAGCGATTGGGCGATTTGGCCACGTTCCAACCCTGATCGAATGGGATACTCGCATTCCGCCGCTGTCTGTCCTGCTTGCCGAGGCGCACCGCGCCAATTCTCTTGGTGATGCACACGCTTGATCAGCTTCAATCCCTGATGTCCTCGGCCCTGCGCGGCGGGGACGCGCTCGATCTGCTGGCCCTGATAGAAGGGGACGGCGTTCCACCGGAAGCGCGCCTGCGGATCTATCGCAATCACCTGACTGTGACCTTGACCGAGGCGCTTGAGGCGACGTTCCCGGTCGTCCGCCGGCTGGTCGACCAGCGGTTCTTTGCCTACGCCGCGCACGAATATCTGGCCGCAACACTGCCGTCGAGGCCGTGCTTGGCCGAGTATGGCGAGAGCTTTCCCGATTTCCTCGTGAGCTTTCCCGCCTGTCGCAATCTGGTTTATCTCGCCGACGTGGCCCGGTTAGAGTGGGCGATCAATTTGGCGCTGCACGCCGAGGAAGCCCGACCGCTGGATCGACCAGCATCGAGCTTGTCGGATTTGGTGGTGAGACTGCACCCCTCGTCGCAACTCGTCGCGTCGCAATGGCCGATCGAGCGTATCTGGTACGCAAACCAACCCGAGGGCAACCCGAATACGGTCATCGAGCTAGATAGCGGCGGTACCCGATTACAGGTTTACCGACGCGGCGACCGGGTCGTCATCCGAGGAATAGAGCAGAGCACATACGCTTTTCTCAGCGCCTTGGCTCATGGCGCGCAGGTGAAGGAGGCGATCGACGCTGGGAAACATTTCGCTGCCACGTTCGATCCGACGGCGGATCTGGATTTTCTGTTCGAGGAGGGGCTCGTCGTTCAGCCTGCTTCTGCAACATCGCCCTTCGGCCCGGCCATATAGTGGTATAGCGCTGTGGCGCTGAAATGCGGCCCCTTGAAATGATCCGTTTCGGACGCGCGATTTGCGGTGATCTGCATGAGGCCGAGCGTCGCGAATGGTGGCTTGCCAATGGGCTCGGCGGCTATGCAGCCGGAACGATCGCAGGCAGCCTGACCCGGCGCTACCACGGGCTATTGATCGCGCCGGTCGAGCCGCCGCTTGGGCGAAGGCTGATCTGGGCCAAGGCCGATGCCGAGCTCGTCGCTGGCGATCGGAGCTGGCCGCTCTTCACCAATCGCTGGAGCGGCGGGACTATCGCACCGGCGGGCCACGTCCATATCGAGTCCTTCCATCTTGACGGCACCATCCCGGTCTGGCTGTTCGCGATTGGGCTGATCCGCATCGAGGCGCGGATTTGGCTCGAGCCGGGCGCCAATACGGTCCATGTCGCCTGGCGGTTGTTGCCGGGGTCCGAAGCACGTTCGGGCCCCCTTTTTTTGCGCGTGCGGCTGATGGTCAACGACCGGGACCATCACGGCCAGGCCGCGGCCGGGGAGATCGATCCACAACTCGAAGCCGACCGCACCGGGTTGCGAGTACGCCAGCGGGACTTCGTGCTGAGCTTGCGCGCTTGCGGCGGCGTCATTGCTCCGGCTCGCCAATGGATCGAGAATTTCGATCTGCCGCTCGAGCGTCAGCGCGGTCTCTTTGACCGCGACAATCATCTGCAAGTCGGCGAGGTCCGACTGGCGCTGATCTCCGGCCAATGGGTCGGCATTGTCGGCAGCTTGGAGAATGATCCGTCCCCCGATCTCGACAGTGCGCTCGACCGCTGCCGAGTCCGGCAGCGCCATGTCCTCGACCAGGCCGCGCGAAATGTGCCGGAGATGGAAACGGCGCCTGACTGGATCGCCCAGCTCCTGCTCGCCGCCGACAGCTTCATCTTCGCCCGGCCGCTGACCGGCCACTCCGACGGCAAATCGGTGATTGCCGGCTACCCCTGGTTTGGCGATTGGGGGCGCGATACGATGATCTCTTTGCCGGGGCTGACATTGGCAATAGGCCGGCAGAAAGTAGCGCGTGACATCCTGCTGACCTTTGCACGCTTTGTCGATCGCGGCATGCTACCCAATGTTTTTCCGGGTGTTGGCGACAAGCCCGAATACAACACGGTCGATGCGGCCCTCTGGTTCGTTGAGGCTTGGCGCACCTATGTCGAGGCGAGCGCCGACCGTGAAAGCCTTGCCCAGGTGTTTCCGATCCTCTCCCAGATCATCGAATGCTATTTGAAGGGCACGCGTTACAATATCCGGGTTGACCCGGAGGACGGGCTGCTCAGCGCCGGCGAACTCGGTGTGCAACTAACCTGGATGGATGCCAAAATCGGCGACTGGGTGGTAACGCCACGCATCGGCAAGCCGGTCGAGATCAATGCCCTGTGGTACAATGCGCTATGCGTCATGGCCCAGTTTGCCGAGATGCTCGGGCGGCCAGCGGCTCGCTACAGGGCCCTCGTTGAACGCACGCGGGCCAGCTTCGCCCGTTTTGCCGACGGGCGGACCGGCGGTCTCTACGATGTGATCGACGGCCCATCCGGCGACGACGGGTCCATCCGGCCGAACCAGATTTTCGCGGTCAGCCTGCCGCATAGCCCACTTTCGCCCGTGCTCCGTGAACAAATCGTCGCGCTTTGCGGCCGAGAATTGCTGACCTCTTATGGCCTGCGCTCCCTGTCGACCGACCATTCCGGTTATAAACCGCATTATGCGGGTGATCCTCGGCATCGCGACGAAGCCTATCATCAGGGCACGGTGTGGGGCTGGTTGCTTGGTCACTACGTCTTGGCGGAATATCGCGTTCATGGCGATGCTGATTTAGCGCAGCAGCGCCTCACCGTCATGCGCGATCACCTCTTCGACGCCGGGCTCGGCACGATCAGCGAGATTTTCGACGCCGATGCGCCGCATCTTCCGGGTGGCGCGCCCTCCCAGGCATGGTCGGTCGCTTGCGTGCTCGATGCGTGGTGGCGTCTCGAACGGGCGAAGCGTGCCCATCGGACATGATACAATTGCGATCGATACAGTAGAGGCAGGAAGGTTCGCCCTATGAACCATAACCCGATCTCCGATGTCGCCGATTTCTTGCAAGCACCGGGATGGACTACTTATGCCTTTTGGGTGCTTGTGCTCGCTAGTGTTGTGATCGCGGTCTATGCCCTTATCACAATTCCCGGCCAGCGCCGCGCAACCCATCTTTTCGACTGGCTCTTTCGCTTTCTGATCGGCTGCATGTGGTGGCAGCAGACTTTGTGGAAGCTGCCGCCGTATTACACCGACCATCCTGACCAGCCGTTCGGCGAAACCGGGCTTGCTTATTGGATGGGGGTGATGGGCAAATCCGCCGCAATTCCGCAGCAGGCCGATTTCGTCAATAACATCGTGCTGCCACATTTCTACGTGTTCGCGCCGGCCGTTTACACGCTTGAAGTGCTTACGGCGGTATCGCTGATCCTTGGGATCTTCGTGCGCTTCTGGGGCATAATCGGCGCGTTGCAGATCGCCAACCTGTGGCTCGGCCTCTATAATGCCGAGGGCGAGTGGCCGTGGACGTATTTCTTCCTTCTCGTGCTACAGCTGATCTTTGCAGTCCACCGCTATGGTCGCGGCCTCGGCGTCGACGCGATCATCACTGCGCGATCGAGGACTCCGCACACACTCGGCGGGACCCTCCTCATTGCAGCGACGTGACATGCGGACTTGACGGCCGCGGCTACAAAGCGTGACTCCCCTTTTGGCCGCTCGAATAGGAGAAATAGATGACACTTGACGAAAGCTTGGCGGTAATTCGGGATGCGGCAAGCAAACGCCTTTCGCCTGAGAGACAGGCCATCATGCACCGCGCCAACGAAGAACTGCGCAGCTCGGGCATCATGGACCGGGTGATTAAGCTCGCAGACGCGCTGCCGGCCTTCTCTCTGCATAACGCCCATGGGCAGGAGGTGAGGTCGCCCGACCTGTTGGCCAAAGGGCCGCTGGTCGTAACTGTATTCCGCGGCAGCTGGTGACCCTACTGCGTGGCAGAGCTGTATGCTTTGCAGCAGATAGTGGAAACCCTCAAGCAGCTGAATGCAACCATCGTCGCGATTACGCCACAGCTGACGGAAGCCAGCCGTGATCTCGCCGAGAAACGGCGAATTACCTTTGATCTTCTTTCCGATCCCGGCAACGGCTATGCTGCAAAGCTCGGCCTGAGATTCAAATTGCCGGATGATCTCAGGGCGGTTTATCTCGAGTTGGGCAATGACCTCGCCAAGCGCAACGGCGAGGATAGCTGGACCTTGCCGATGCCGGCCCGATTGGTAATCGATCGCGGCGGCATCGTTCGTGCGGTCGATGCCGATCCCGATTATCGCTACCGCCCCGAGCCGCAAAAGACGGTCGACGACGTTCGGGCTCTCGTCTAAAGCGCAGAGCACACGTTCTGGTTGGCCCACGATCCTGGGAGTGGGTCAAGCCGCTGCGAGCAGCTCGCGCACCTTGGGCCAGAGATCGGGCAGATCATCCCGCAGCGTCATTAGGTGCTCCTTGTACGGGAGCCCCTTCTCCGCGAGGGCGATCCGCGCCTTCTGGCGCAGACGGAATTGATGCTGTGGTAAAGCTCGAGCATGGGGTTTTCCTCGTCAACTATAGGGGTCGCAGATCACCAAGTAGGGTCGGAACCAGCTCCGAGACCGTTGGATGGATCGGGACCGTGCGCTGCAGCATCGTGTAGGGCGCCTTGGCGTACATCATGTCGAGAATGCCGTGGATTACCTCGTCGCATCCGATTCCGAGAAAGGCGGCGCCGAGGATTTGCTCACTCTCGGCGTCGACCAGCATCTTGATAAAACCCTGGGTTTCCCCCTTTTCGACGGCGCGGCCGATGCGGCTCATCGGACGCGTGGCGACGAGTGCCCGTTTTGCGGTGCGCCGCACCTGATCCTCGGTCAGACCAGCTCTTCCGAGCGGTGGATCGACGTAAAGGGCGTAGGCCGTAATGCGGTCGCTGACACGGCGCGCGCCGCCGTCGAGGAGGTTTGCCGCAACGATCTCAAAATCATTGTAGGCGGTGTGGGTGAAGGCCCCTTTGCCGTTGCATTCGCCGAGCGCCCAGACCCCCGGCACATTGGTGCGCAACTCGTCGTCGACCAGGATGTAGCCGCGCTCGTCCTTCGTGACGCCGGCCCGGTCGAGGCCGAGGTCGTCGGTGTTGGGTTGCCGCCCCACCGCGAGCAATAGATGGGAGCCGTTGATTTCGGGCGGACCATCTTTGCAGTTGACGCCAACCAGGACATCGTCACCACTTTTCGCGACGCGGATGCATTCGGCATTGACGCGCAGGTTGATGCCTTCGCGTTCGAGGATCTGGCTTATCCCGGCAGAGACGTCAGGATCTTCGCGATGGAGGATGCGAGGGGCCATTTCGACTACGGTGACTTCGCCGCCGAAGCGGCGGTACATTTGGGCGAATTCGAGTCCGACATAGCTGCCGCCGACAATCACTAGATGCCGAGGCAGAAAATCGAGCGCCATCATCGAGCTGTTCGTCAGATAGGCGACCTGATCGAGCCCGGGCAATTTCGGCACCGATGCTCGTGCCCCGACATTGATGAAGATTCGCTCGGCAGTCAGAACGGCCCTGCCGACCTCGACCTGGCGTGGCCCGCAGAAGCGCGCATGGCCTTGGTAGACGACGCATTTGTCAAGGGTTCTGAGGCTCTGTTCGACGCCGCTTCGCGACTGCCCGGAAATCGCGTCCTTTCTGGCTTTGACCCGAGCCATGTCGACGCACACCGACCCATTGACGACCACCCCGAAATCGGCAGCACGGCGCGCGATGTGAGCGGTGTAGGCACTCGCAATCAATGTCTTGGTCGGGATGCAGCCGGTATTGACGCAAGTGCCGCCAAACGCGCCGCGTTCGACCACCGCGACACTCATCCCTGCGGCGGAGAGCCGCCGCGCGAGCGGGGGCCCGGCCTGCCCGGCGCCGATCACGATGGCGTCATATCGTTGGGTCACAGGCTTCTCCGTCGCAATTTGATGCCGCGAGAAAGGATCTGGTTGCCTCGCTCTGGCATCATAGCTTGAAAGGGTGCTCGGGAGGGAATTGGGCCCATGCTCACGTCAGGAAAGAGAAAATCCGCCGAAGCCTTGCGCCTCGAAGAAATCCGCCACGGCAAGCATTGGCGGCGCTGGGGCCCCTATTTGAGCGAGCGCCAGTGGGGAACTGTGCGCGAGGATTACAGCGAATACGGCACGGCGTGGGACTATTTCCCGCATGATCACGCACGCAGCCGGGCTTACCGATGGGGCGAAGACGGGATCGGCGGCTTTAGCGACGATCAGCTGCTGCTCTGTCTGGGCCTCGCACTGTGGAACGGCCGCGATCCGATCCTCAAGGAGCGGCTGTTTGGGCTAACCAACTCGGAAGGCAACCATGGCGAGGACGTCAAGGAGCTCTATTATTACCTCGACGGCACCCCGACCCATTCTTACATGCGGATGCTGTACAAGTATCCGCAGGCCGCTTTCCCTTACGCTCAGCTGGTTGAAGAGAACCGACGCCGCGGCAGGAAAGAGCCCGAATTCGAACTGATCGACACGGGCGTCTTCTCCGACAACCGTTATTTCGATGTCGAAATCGAATACGCAAAGGCCGATGTCGAAGATATTTTGATGCGGATTACGATTCATAATCGTGCCGCAAAAGCCGAAGAACTGCACGTATTGCCGCAGCTTTGGGCACGCAATATCTGGTCGTGGAAACCGGATTCGATGAAGCCGCAGCTGGTGGCGCGCGATGATCATTCGATCTCGGTCGATTATCCGCATTTTCATCATTTACGGTTTTCCTGCGATGGCCGGCCGGAGTTCTTGTTTTGTGAGAACGAAACCAACATACGGCGGCTGTGGGGCATGCACGCGCCCGGCCACTACTTTAAGGACGGCGTCAATGATTACGTCGTCAATGGCGACACCGAGGCGGTCAATCCGGAGCGGCGGGGAACCAAAGTCGCGGCCCATTATCGGCTGACGATCCCCGCAGGAGGAAGCCACCGGTTGCGCGTGCGGCTTACGCCCGATCACGGAGCATCGGGTCTCGACGGGTTCGACCGCATATTTGACGAGCGCCGCGCCGAGGCGGACGAGTTCTACGCTGAGCTGCAGCAGGGTATCGCCGATCCCGATGCTCGGTTGGTGCAGCGTCAAGCGCTGGCCGGCATGCTGTGGTCAAAGCAGTTCTACTATTTTGATATCCCGGAATGGTTGGAGGGCGACCCGCTGCAGCCCGAACCGCCGCGGTCGCGGCGGCATGGACGCAACTCGGACTGGCCGCACTTGAACAACGCAGACATCGTCGCGATGCCGGACAAGTGGGAATACCCCTGGTACGCCGCCTGGGATCTCGCGTTTCACGCCGTCACTCTGGCGCTGATCGACCCGGGTTTTGCCAAGAACCAGTTATTGTTGCTTACCCGCGACTGGTACATGCATCCCAATGGCCAATTGCCGGCCTATGAATGGGCGTTTGGTGATGTCAATCCGCCGGTGCACGCCTGGGCGGCCTGGCGCGTCTATGAAACCGACCGTGAGCACAATGGCGGCAAGGGCGACAGGGCTTTCCTCGAACGCGTCTTCCATAAGCTGATGCTCAATTTCACCTGGTGGGTGAACCGCAAGGACGTCGAAGGACACAACATCTTTCAGGGCGGGTTTCTCGGCCTCGACAATATCGGCCTGTTCGACCGCAGCGCCCCGCTGCCGACCGGCGGCTATATCAACCAGTCCGACGGCACTGCCTGGATGGCGATGTACACGCTCAACCTGATGCGCATCGCGCTCGAGCTGGCGCTCGAGGACCATGTCTACGAAGACATTGCATCGAAGTTTTTCGAACATTTTCTCTATATCGCCGAAGCAATGACCAATATCGGCGGCGACGGCATCGGACTATGGGACGAGCAGGACGAGTTCTACTACGATGTCTTGCACCTGCCGGACGGCGAGCGGATTCCGCTGCGGGTGCGCTCGCTGGTCGGGCTGATCCCGCTTTTTGCGGTCGAGGTTCTCGACGCCTCCGTCCTTGCGCAGCTATCGCATTTCAGCGCTCGATTGCATTGGTTTCTCGAGCACCGTCCGCACCTCGCACGCCTGGTTTCGCGATGGCATGACGCCAGCACCGGGGAGACGCACTTGCTGTCACTGTTGCGCGGGCATCGGATGAAGCGTCTGCTCAACCGGATGCTCGACGAGACGTTGTTTCTGTCGGATTTCGGTGTTCGCTCGCTGTCTAAACTTCACGAAGAGCATCCCTATGTCTTCGAGCATGCCGGCACCCGGCTGACCGTCACCTACGACCCGGGTGATTCGACATCAGGGGTGTTTGGCGGCAACTCGAATTGGCGCGGCCCTATCTGGATGCCGGTGAACTCTTTGATCATCGAATCGCTGCGGAGGTTTCACCGCTACTACGGCGATGACTTCAAAATCGAGTGCCCGGTAGGATCCGGAACGATGCTGCATCTCGGCGAAGTAGCTGCCGAGCTTTCCCGCCGGCTATGCCGCATTTTCATTCGCGGCGAGGACGGCCATCGACCGGTCCTTGGCGCATCGCCGCTGGAGCAGGAGGACCCGTACTTCCGCGATAATCTGCTGTTTTACGAGTTCTTCCACGGCGATACCGGGCGGGGTCTCGGCGCATCGCACCAGACCGGCTGGACAGCACTGATCGCACTCATGCTGCGCTCTTACGCTCCGACCGTAACGGCTGAGAACGCAGCGGGGGAGCGCGGCGAGCTCACTCCGCTCCACGCGCAGTAACGCCGTCGGGCATGAGATGACGAGAGCGACGCGGTAATGCTCCAAGGCGTTACCGATGTCTCGATCGCCAGTCGCGGTCTTCGCTGTAGTGGCCGAGACACCTCCATCACGCTCTATTGAATGCCGACCGCAGCCCGCTCCTGTAGGATCGTGGGATGATCAAAGCGTGCGCGCTCCTTGCCTCTATCTGTCTTGCTTTCGAGATCGCTCCGGCAGAAGCGGTTGAGCGGCCGGTCGTCGTCGAATTGTTCACCTCCGAGGGCTGCTCCTCCTGCCCACCGGCCGATGCGTTGCTCGCCGAGCTCGCGACGCGGCCGGATGTGCTGGCGCTGTCTTTCCATGTCGATTATTGGGACAGGCTCGGCTGGAAAGACCCGTTCTCCAGCTCCGTGGCGACCGCGCGCCAGGAGCGTTACGCCGAGCTCCTCAGGCTCGCCACTGTCTACACGCCGCAGATAGTAGTCGACGGCAAATGGCAGGCGGTCGGCTCTGAGCGTGCCGAGGTCCAGCATGCGCTGGACTCCGCCCGCGGCAATCACGCCGAAGTTCCAGTTTCCCTCGCCGTCGATCACGGGCTGGCGCAGGTCAAGATCGCGGCGGCGGACAATCCGGTCTCGGGCACCATCCTGCTGATCGGGTTCGACCGTCGGCACGTTACGGCGGTGGCGCGCGGCGAGAATAGCGGGCGGACCCTGGCGCATATCGATGTGGTACGCGGCGTCGAGGAGGTGGCCCAGTTCGACGGCCGGGCGCGCGCGATCGAAGCACCGATCCGCTGGCAATGCGACCGCGTGGCCGCGATCGTGCAGGCTTCGGACGGTGCTATTCTCGGTGTCGCGGTTGGAGATTCTAAATCCCTTTGAGCTTTATTGCACGATCGGCAAGGATCGCTAAAGTAATAGCTGGATGATCTGCTGCTAAACCAGGACTAAGAGACAGGGAGAGATCTCAACAATGGGGAACCTCGATACCGCCTTCGTCGGCGCGGTGCCCGAGTTGTACACGCGCAACATGGGTCCGATGTTTTTCGAGCCCTACGCCGCGGATCTGGCGAACCGTTTAAACGGCATGATCTCCGGGAATTTGCTGGAGACGGCCTGCGGCACAGGCATCCTCACTCGCGCTCTTGCCGAGGCATTGCCCGAAGCGGTGGCGATCACTGCCACTGACCTCAATCAGCCGATGCTCGACTTTGCAAAGCTGCAGCCAGGTGGTGAACGCGTCCAGTGGCAGCAGGCAGATGCACAGAGTCTGCCATTTCCCGACCAAACATTCGACGTTGTCGTTTGCCAATTTGGGGTCATGTTCTTTCCTGATAAGGAAAAGGCTTACTGCGAGGTCTTTCGGGTGCTGAAACCGGGCGGGCGCTTCATTTTCAACGTATGGGACCGGCTCGAGAGCAATGATCTGAGCTTTGTCGTGCATAAGACCGTGACGGAAATGTTCTCGCACCATCCTCCGATGTTTCTCGAACGCACGCCGATGGGATACTACGATGCCGCCAAAATCCGAGCCGACCTTGCTCACGCAGGCTTTGTGGAGAGCACCGTTGATACTCGGAAGATGCCTTGCCGCACGCCCTCGGCACGGAACCCAGCGCTCGGGCTAATTCAAGGCTCCCCCCTGGGAGCCGAGATCACTGCGAGAGACCCTTCGGGGCTCGACAAAGCCGTTGAAGCGGCCACCCAGGCCATTGCCGAGCGTTTCGGTTCAGGACCAATCGAAGCGAGTATGCAGGCGCATATCATAATTGCGACACGCCCGCTTCGCTGAGAACTCTCGGCCTGCTATTGCGCCGTTGTGCCGCCGTCGACAACGAGACCGGAGCCGGTCATGAAAGCGGCGTCGTCCGAGGCGAGAAAGAGGATACCCTTGGCGATGTCGGTCACCGTCCCCAAGCGGCCGATCGGCAATCGCTCGACGGCTTGCTGACGGGCCGCGGCAACGTCATTGGTGCCGAGATTGCGCGCCCGGCTGACAAAGGTCTGGTCGCCCATATCGGTCTGAATGACCCCCGGATGGATCGAATTGACCCGGACCCGGTAGCCCTTGCGGGCGAATTCGAGGGCGGCTGATTTGGTGAACAACGTCACTCCGCCCTTGGTCATCGAATAGAGTGGGTCGAGCTGCGAGCCGACCAGCCCCGCGACCGAGGCTAGGTTGACGATGGCGCTGCCGTGTGGGCTTTGCCGAGCGCGCTCCCGCAGTGCCGGCAGCGCGAGCTTGGTGCCGAGAAATACCCCGGTCAGATTGACGGCGCAGAGCCGATGCCACTCGTCGAGGCTCACCTCTTCGATGCCCTTACCGAGAAAGAGGCCAGCATTGTTGACCAGAATGTCGAGCCCGCCGAAACGAGAGACAGTCGCGGCTATCGCTGCCTCCCACTGGTCCTCGCGGGTCACGTCGAGATGCAGGTAGATGGCGCCATTGTCGGAACCTGCGATAGCCCGGACGGTTTCGCCGCCGCGCTCGTCGAGGACGTCGCCGACGGCCACCTTGGCGCCAGCTTCGACCATCAGCCTTGCGGTTTCGGCGCCGATGCCGCGCGCCGCCCCCGAAATCAATGCGACTTTGCCATCGAGACGGTTCATCGGCCTCCTCCCTTGACTTGCGCCGACATGTTGGCTGCTTCCATGTTCGCAGTTGGCCACGCGACGCAGATCATGGCAATCTGCAAATGCCCACAGCCAGAGGGTTCAACGATGCAAATCGAACGGCTCGATCATTTGGTGCTAACGGTAGCCGATATCGAGCAAACCTGCGCGTTCTATGCCCGCGTGCTCGGGATGGAGGTCGTCCGTTTTGGTGAAGGACGCACCGCGCTGCGCTTCGGGCAGCAGAAAATCAACCTGCACCCCGCAAACAATATCCCTGGTCTGGTCGCCGACAAGCCGACGCCGGGCTCGGGTGATCTGTGTTTCATCACGAAGGTCCCGATGGTCGGGGTGACGGCACATCTGGAACAATGCGGGGTTCCAATCGTCGCTGGGCCAGGCCCGCGAGCCGGTGCCATCGGAACGATCCAATCGGTCTATATTCGCGACCCCGACCAGAACCTGGTCGAGATCTCGAATTACTGAAAGCTTTGAGCCTTGCGAAGGAGCATCCGGAAAGCTTGCAACCGAACGTTTAGGTGCGGCTCTCAGCAATCGGGGCGGCGGTTTCAGCCGTGGTAGGGCAAGGGGACGAGTCGGGCTTGGGGGAATTGGTGGCGAAAATAGCGGCTGGCACAAACTGGCACAATTGGCCCAACTGGGGCAATTGGTGGCACAACTGGTAGAGATCGGGTTTGAATGAGAGTAACTCTGTGACGCGGGGGCGGAGGCGCCGTGGTTTCTCGCTCTGCCTTGCCTCGTTGTTGGTGCTGTCAGTGGGTGCCACAGGCGCATTGGCCGAGAGCGCCGGTAGAAGCTCTCTTGCTTCGGGCGGCGGCGTCCTCGATCGGGTGGCTTATGCCGTAGACGCAGCCGAATCGAGCCATGGCGCCGATCCGAGAATGTGGCGCCTCGACCTGGATGGACCACAAGGACCGATGCAGGTCTCCGCCGCCGCGGCAACCGATGCTGGTAGTGGCGACCGCTTTGACGAGACGGAGAACCGCGCCCTCGGCCGCGCCTATCTTCAACGCATGTTCCGCCGCTACGGGAGCTGGCCCGACGCCGTCGCGGCTTACAATTGGGGGCCGGCCCGACTGGACGACTGGATCGGCGGCGGGCGGCTGATCGATAAACTGCCACCGGCGGTTGCCCGTTACCGAGCTCGCGTCATGGTCGCTTCCGGACTGGCGATCGGCTCGGTTGGCGATGCATTCTTCGGCTCGATCGCTGATCGCTTGGCAAGGCTCCGGATGCTAGCGAGAAGGCAGATGGCGGAACGGCATCGCCTTGGCCATAGAGCAGATGTCGTCGAGCTGCTCTACGGCGAGATTATGCGGAGCACCAAACTCACTGCCGAATGATCCGCGGCTGCTATCATGGGTAAGGCTGGTAGTAGGGCGGCGGATAGTAGTTCGTGCTCGCTGCTGCATAGGCCGCAGAGGTAGCGGCGGCGCCGACCGCTGCCCCGGCAACGGCACCCGCAGCGACGGCACCAGCTCCTGTATAGGCCGGGGTTACGACGGTGGTCCCGCCGTAGTACGCACCATGGTATCCGTAGCCGCCGCCGTAATAGCCACCGTGATACCCATAGGCTGAGCCGCCATATGCGCCGTGCGCCGACCAAGCGCCGTCACTACCCGCGGCGGTGCCGCCACGATAACCCGTAGCCGACCAGGAGCCTCCGCCGCCCGAGGCAGAGCCGCCGCGAAAGCCGCTGGCATTCCACGACCCGCCGCCACCCGAGGCCGTGCTGCCGCGGGCGCCGGTTGCGCTCCACGACCCGTTGCTGTGCGAGAACGAGCCGCCATAGGCCCCGTGGTAAGCGCCGCCGCGAAAGCCGCCACCGTGGTAACCCCAGCCAAGGGCAGCCGGAGCGGCTACGACAGCCAGAAGCGCGGCCACGGAGATAATGGTAAAGCGCTTCATTTCTTGCCTCCCTTCGCCTTGCTTGTCGTGGCCGTCTGCGGCAATGGCTTCAACGCCACTTGCTCGGCGCCGGGTGGCGGCTGAAAGGCGAATTCCGCATCGGTCGGGTGGACATTGAAGTTCCAATCCGAGAACTCCGCAATGAGGTTCGGTTGGCCCGGCAGGAAGCGATAGGTTACGATCAACCGGCGCGGCAGCGCCCGCTCGTTTTTCGCCAGCCACAGCTCGAGCTCGATGCCGGGCGGCTGAGAAAAGAAGAGGTGATCGTACGGAGCGCCGTCGATCGTCACAGTGTTAACTACTCGGCCCGAGGTGACTCCGGACAGAAATGCCTCATTCGGGGCTTCGCTCAAAAAATCGGCGAGCGGGAAGTCAACGCCGTAGCGGCCTACCGCGTCCTTCAGCATCCCGTCGATGGTGGTGCCTTCCGGTACGGCAAGGGTCGCGTATTTTTTGTCCTGCACCGAAAAGATTGTGAGCGCCTTACCGTCGAAGATGAGTTTGTTCGACCCGTCGTCACCGGTCACTTCGACGAGCAGCCGGTTCGGCCGGCTCACCGTGACCTTCATCGTGTGGAAAATGTGTAGTGGCTCGCCGCCCGCATACGCATAGGCGCGGATCGTCCGCGCCTGAAACGAGAATTGCTCGGCGCGCAAGGTCTGTCCCATGCGCAAGACCGCGGCGCCCGCCTCCTCGCTGATGGCGGGCGTCGCTTCCTTGGCGGGCTGCGCCGCGAGGAGAGCGACGGGGGTCACGCCGATGATACCGGCGACGAGCCCGCCGAGAACCGCGATCTGTCGGAGGTTCACGAATATGTCTCCTTTATAGAAGTCTGATCGGTCATGCCGTGAAAGATCACGCCATGGCAGCAGGTAGCATCTATGCATTTTAGGAAGTTCATCCTACGATACGCGATCTCCGGTTTCTGTGTCGACCTGATGACGCCGACGATCGTTGACGTCGATTTCGGGAAGTGATCGATACTCCCGCCGCTCCGTGCGGTGTGAGTGGTTATTGTCGACGTGCCAGCAAAAGGAAGCAGAATATGAGTGATCTGATGGTTGTCGCGTTTCCGACCGAGGAAAAAGCCGAAGAAATCCGCAAAAAGCTGCTCGATATGCAGCAGGAATACCTGATCGAGCTGGGGGATGCTGTCATCGCGGTGAAGCAGCCGAACGGTCACGTCAAGCTCAACCAGCTCTTCCATCCAACGGCGAGCGGTGCCGCGTATGGCGCGCTGTGGGGCACGCTGATCGGAATGATCTTCCTGATGCCACTGGCGGGCGCTGCGCTCGGCGCGGCTGGCGGAGCGCTCGGCGGCGCCTTGACCGATGTCGGGATCAACGACCAGTTCATGAAGGACGCCGCGCAGACACTGCAATCAGGCAACGCCGCTCTGTTTCTGCTGATCCGCAAGATGACCACCGACAAGGTGTTGGCGGCCCTGCAGGGGGTCGGCGGCACGGTGCTGCGGACGTCGTTCGATCATACCAAGGAAGAGGCGCTGCGCCAGGCATTGGCGGCCCACACAGCGAGCACTCCTTCATCTTGAGAGGCGACGCTGAATTTACTCAGACAAAGGCGATGAAGGAATGACTATGCGGAAGAGCAAACTCGTTGTTGCGGGGGTAATCTTGGTGCTGTCCACCTCGGGTGCGCTGGCGCAGCTGAAGCCGGGCGCGAAGGCAGTCCTGGGCGCATGCAAACCCGATATTGCACGGTTATGCAGCCAGGTTCCACTCGGCGGCGGCCGCATCAAAGCCTGCATGAAGGAGAACCTGCCAAACCTCTCCGAGCCCTGCAAGGAGGCGCTCTTCCAAGCTTGGCTGCGGCAGTGAGGCTGCGCGCCGTTTCTGGAGGTCCAGCTAGAGATCGCTGACCACAGCAGCGACCGCGGCGCTCGCCCGATGTCACAGGCTGGGTATGCGCGTCCCCGGAATTGTCGGCGCGCGAAGATATACTTTTGCAGACTCTGGACCTGTCTCATTGTCCGAGGCGCGCCGCAAGTTCGGCAAACCCCGCCACCGCGAGGTCGGTCGCCGGGTTCGGCACTGGGTCGGGCGGGCCCGCCGGCCCCCATTCGGCGGGGCGGTGAACAAAGGCTGTGCGGTAACCTGCGCCGCGGGCTGCATCGAGGTCGAAATTGTGGCAGGCGACCATGAGAATTTGCGCCGCAGGTGTGGCGAGGAAGCTCGCAACACGATGATAGGCCGCGGCGCGGGGCTTGTAGATGCCCAGCATCTCGCAGGGCAGCACGGCATCCCAGTGGATGCCGTTTCGCCGCGAGACATCGACGACCAATGACAGGCTGAGGATTGTGAACGAGACGCAGACATAGCGTTGCTGCAGGCGCGCCAATGCCGGCACAAAATCGGGCCACGCGTCGAGCTGGTGCCAACCTCCTGCAACCCTCCGGCGGTCATCGCTCGAAAAGGCGGTAATGCCGTTTTCGACAAGGAGTTCATCGAGGACGTCACGATGGACATCGTCGATGTTGAAGTTCGGCCTGTCGGCTCCGAGCATTCGCCGCAACGAACGGCGACGATACTCGTTTGCGAATTCATGCCAATCGCACTCGACCCCGTGCTGGGCGCTGAGCTCAGTCAGTGCGCCAACGATACCGCCATGCCAATCGAGAACCGTGCCTCCGGTGTCGAAAGCCAAGACCTTGATCTCATCCATTGCTGGCATCTCCAATCAGCCAGTGCTCGGCACGCGCGCCGCCGGCACCATGAAATTGCCGGCGATCAGTCTGAGCCGCTCGTCCTCACTTGTGAGGCAAGCTTCGCGTAGCGCCAAGATCGCGGCGCCGGCTGCAGTCTCGTTCCACAACCAGTCGCCGAGCTGTTGGCTCGATGGCTTGCTCGCCCCTGCAGCCGCCGCCTCCAGGTAATAGGCCTTCAGATCGTCGAGCGCAAAACGCAGCATCAGCGGCGCGGAGAACCCATCACGCATGCTTGGCGGCGTATGGCCGCGCAGCCAATCGGCGATATAGCGGGCGCACTCGGTGATCGGCAAGGCGCAGAGCCCGACCGTGGTACGGCCGTGCTGTGCGCGCCATTGCTCATGTGCATCTCGCAGTAGGGCGATCTCCGCCTCCAGTCGAGCCGCGAGCGTCTCCGGCGAGCGGTCAACGGGCGCGATTGGTCCGCGCGGCGGATGCCACGAGCGGTCCGGTTGCGCACGCGGGTCGTCGTCGGGGAAGTCCTCGATGATGACCGGTCCGTGCTCCTGCTCCAGGAGCTGCAGGGCCGCGAGGATCACCCGCTTCTGGAATTGGGGCCGGTTCGCCGGGCCGAATGGGCGCCCAAGCTCAAACGGGACCCAGAGAGCTCGCGGTGGCTTGGTTTTCTCGGTCTGCGGACGAATAAGGCTGATTGCTACCGTTGCAATGCCCTCTTCCTCGAGATAGTGCGCCAGCGCGCTCACGGCGCGCGTGCACACCGGTCAAACGGGGCAGAGAAGGACGGCATCGATTTGGTCCTCTTTCAGACGGCCGGCGAGCTCGCGGGCATGGGGCTCCATCTGCAACGGATCGGAGGCACCCATAAACGAATAATGGGTCTCGGCCACCGAGCCGATTACGCCGTCGGCGGCGAGCTCGTGAAGCCGCTCGAGCGGGAATGCGACGTTCCAATCCTCCTGCAAGCCTGTGCGGTCGAAATTAACCGAGATGTGGCTGGTCAGCAGTTCCTCGGGCTTCGTGTGCGAGGGGATTGCTCGATAATCCGCATCCCGTCCACGGAACGGCATTTCGCCTCTGACGACAAGCCCGGCGGACGACACGATCGCGACCCGGCGCTGCGAGAGAGCCGGCCCGGTCACCCAGGGTGTCGTTTCGAATTGCGGACACTCGGCTTCGGCGAGGCGTTTTGCTTGCGCCGGCGGGAGATTTGTCAAACGCGTCATCTCTCATCCTTCAACGGTTGTGCGGGTTGTTCTGGTCAGTCCAACAGAGCAAGGGCAGGGCGTGCCACTCCCTCCAGAAGTTCCCGGTTAGGGTTCGAGCGGGCCAGCACACGTAGTCCCAGGGTGATGCCGAGCAGCAATCGTGCAAGGTCAGTGGGTTTGCGATCGAGCGGAACCGAACCATCGTTCTGCGCAGCAGTCAGCGCGCGGGAGAAGAATGCTTCGATCTCGGCGAGGCGGGCGGCGACCTCGGCTCCGAGCTCGGGGTCGTGAGGCGCAATTTCGAGCGCAGAATTCACCAGAAGACAGCCGCGCCGGTCGCCGTCATCGAGCGATCGCTCGATGATCTCGCGCAGAAAGGCGCAGATGGCCTCTTTGGGCGGCAATGTCGATTCCAGCCGCGCGATGCGCTCGCACGTCGACCGTTCGGCATAGCGTTGCAGCGCCCGGCGAAACAGCGAGCGTTTATCGCCGAACGCGTTGTAGAGGCTGGCGCCGGTGATGCCCATACGCGCGGCGAGGTCACGCACAGATGTCGCCTCGTAGCCCTCATGCCAAAAGCAATCCACCGCCGCGTCGAGCACGGCAGCTTCGTCGAACTCTCGAGGTCGCGCCATAGCTGCGAACTTAACATCGATTCTAGAACGATCGATCCAAAATAAATTTCGATAGCTGCCATGCGGAGCGTTCGCAGCGGCGAGGCGGCAGAGCTCGTCCGCCTCTCTGAGCGCGATACGCGGTCATAGCGGTGGCGATCTTCGGCGATGATTGCCTCGCGTTCTCGGGCGAGCCTATTACTCGTGGCCGTTGCGTAGTCGTCGCTGCGGACGGGGAGACCGGCCGAAAGGCTTTTCGCGACTTATGGACCTTCACTTCAACAGCGCCGCACCCTTTACCCGATGGGTAGTGCGAACCGGGACGCTTCAAGAACCGTTTGTCGTCGTCGATATCGGCGTACAGGGTGGAGAGAACACTCGCTGGCACCTTCTCGGCGATTACTTAGTTGTACACGGCTTCGACGCGATTGAAGAGGTCATTGAAGAGTTGCGACAGAAAAATCGCAATTACCCCAACCGTCACTACCACTGCCTGGCGGCAGGAAGTACAGAAGAGGAGCGAAATTTTTATCTTAACCTTGCGGACCCTTATTCGAGTTCGTTCTATCCCCACGGAGCCGACCGATTTGGACTGCGCGAGCAGCGACGGGATCAGGAAAGACGGGTCAGAGTGCGGCCGCTCGACGCCTTACTGGCCGACGGAACCATCTCCCGGGCGGATTTCCTTAAATGCGACGTCGAAGGCTTTGAGAAGGAGGTGTTTGTCGGCGCTCGCGAGTTGCTCAATTCAGTCCTGGGTATCGAAACAGAGACAAATTTCTTCGCTAGTCCGCTCTATCCGGAAACCCACCTCTGTACTCTTCAGAGACTCTTGCTCGACGCGCATTTGCTGATCTTCGATCTGAGCTTCTACCGCGTGCCGCGTGCCAGCTTTACCAGGGAGGTGGCGCGTCGGAGAGCTATCGGCGCCGCCGCGTTATGTGGAATCGGCAAGCCGGCGATTGTCAACGTGCTATTCTGCCGAGATCTGATCGACGAGGCCGATCATCAGGAAAATTACACGTCCCCCTGTCGGTCGGTCAGCGTCGACCAGCTGATAAAGCTGATGATCATTTGCGAGCTTTATGGCCTGAGCGACGTCGCACTGGACACCGCCACACGCTTTGCCGATCGACTCGCCGAGCGGCTGGATGTTGGACGGGCCGTCCACCTACTAGCTGATCCGTTTTGCCGAAATCGCGTCCGACCTCTTGCGTCACCGCTACGAACGTTCCGACAGGCGGCTAATCGAGCGTTGCGGGCCTTCCGCGTAAATTCTCGATTTTAATGCCCAGATTTGGTCGGAGTGAGAAGATTTGAACCTCCGGCCCCGCCTCCCGAAAGCCGCGGACTAGCGTCATAACCCATCGGCCCCGTGTTCAGTGCCGGCGACGATCGGGTCCGACTTCGCGTTGACGCCGCGGCTCTTGCGGAAGGCGATGACGTCGTTGGAATGCACCCGGATGGAACGGGATGTTACGCTCCACTGGAGGCAGGGAGGAAATGGCACGGAAAGTGCGTCTTGTGGATGACGCAGTAGGGGAGGTGCGTAGATGTGTGATAGTCATAGTGGCGAAATTTTTGTCGATCGGCGTGCTCTTCTGCGCCGCAGCGCGGCTGCTGGAGCTCTTGTCGTCGCGGCGCCGATGGGTTTCTTCGGCGCGCCGGCCGACGCCGCGGCGAGCTTCAAAGCCACCCATGGCAGCGGTTTCTGCAACAGTGCCTTTTTTATCACGCATGCCAAGCAATTAGGCAAAGAATACGGGCTGACATTGGAATTCGTAAACACTCCGACCTTTGCCGAGATGGTGACGTTTCTCGGCGCCGGCATGGTCGATGTCAGCGTCCTGCCCTACACCAGCTTCATCGGCCTTTACGATAAGGGAGCCCCGGTCAAGATCGTCGGAGGCGGTGGCATTGAAGGCTGTGTGATCGTCGCTCAGCCCGGTCTCGACACGGCGGCCAAGCTCAAAGGCAAGACACTCGGGACGTTCCAAATGGATACGCTCGAGGTATTGCCGTATGACTGGCTCAAAAAGAATGGCGTGAAGTTCAGCGACATTACCGTCCGCTACATGGGCAATACGCCCGAAGCGGTCGAGGCATTCAAGGCCGGCGCGCTCGACTTCATCTGCACGATCGAACCTTACGCCTCTGCGCTGCTCAATGACGTGAAGGGGTCGGTGATGCTGTCGAACGGTGTCGACATCTACGGGCCGCACTACACCGACTGCGTGCTCGCGGCGCGCACCAGCGTCATCGAGCAGCACCCGGAGGATCTGAAGGCGCTGATCAAGGCAATGCTAAAGGCCCAGCTGCTGTTCGAGCAGCAGCGCGAACAGATCCTCGCCGAGCTGGTCGGCGCCTATTACAAGACCTCGCTCGAAAATGCCCGCATTGGCGCACAGAGGCAGCCGCCTTGCGTCGACCAGCGAGCGCAGACCGACTTCATCCTCGGCCGGGTCGATTCGATCATCGAGATGGGTTACATCAAAAACGAGCCTGGGCGCGATGCGATCGACTGGACACTGCTCGAAGCGGCGATCAAGGAAATGCCGGAGGTCTATTCGCAACTGCAGTACAGATCGGCATGACCTCCACCCCGGTCGCGCCTGTCCGCGCAGCGCCCTCTTTCGCGGCGCCCCGCTGGCAGCGCACCACGGGTTTCATCGGCGCCTGGCTGCCTCAGCTCGGCTGGGCAATCGTTTCTGTCGGACTGTTTGCCGCGATCTGGGAGCTGTGCTGGTATTTCGGCTGGCCCATCCGCGCTTACTCCCGCCGCCGCATGTGTTTCTCAGTGACCTGACAGGCCAGGCGAAATTCTTCAATACCGCGCAACGCTGGCAGGTCGGGGTCGCTGCCAGTGCTGGGCCGAGCCCAGCCGTGGCAGTGCTGATCACGATCCTGTCGTCGACAATGCGGGTGTTTGCCGGCCTCGGCCTCGCTACGATCGTCAGCGTTAGCCTTGGTGTAGCGATCCGCTACGTCAGATTGGTCGAGCACCTGACCTTGCCAACCATCACCCTGCTTGCTCCGGTCTCGCCCGTGGCATGGCTGCCGGTCGCCATCTTCATCTTCGGCATCGGCAACGGGCCGGCCATCTTCATGGTGTTCGTCGCGCTGTTTTTTCACATGATCTTGGCGACGATCACGCAGATCGACGGGGTCAACCGCAATTACATCAACGTGGCGCGCACGATGGGTGCCGGCAAATGGCAGATCTACCGGCGCGTCATCCTCCCGGCGATCTTGCCTGGTCTGCTGGTGGTACTGCGCTTCAATCTGTTTGGCGCCTGGATGGTGGTCCTGATAGCCGAAGCGACGGGGGTCGGCTTTGGTCTCGGCCAAGTCATCATGATGGCGCGCAACACTTTCAATCCCAGTCTGGTGTTTTTTACGATTGTCATCATCGGGCTGTTGGGGTTCGGTTTTGACTTTCTGCTGCGGCTCGTGCAGCGCCGCATTCTCTACTGGTTACCCAACCGGGCCGCAGGGCTGGTCGATGTCTGAGCCTGCCATCAGCTGCCGCGGCGTGGGAAAGATCTGGGCGGCCGGCACCGAGCGCGCGCACGAAGCGCTGCGAGGCATCGACTTGAAGGTCGATGCCGGCGAGTTCATCGTCGTGCTTGGGCCGTCCGGCTGCGGCAAGAGTACGCTCCTCTACTTGATTGCTGGGCTTGAAGAACCGAGTGCCGGCGAGATTATGGCGCATGGGGTCCCGGTCACCGGGCCGGCGCCGGATCGCAGCCTGATTTTTCAAGAGACGTCGCTGTTTCCTTGGCTCTCGGTCTGGCAGAACGTCAGCTTCGGGCTGTCATTGCGCGGTACCGGCAAAGCCGAGCAGCGCGAGGTGGCCCGCCAGGTGCTGTTCCGCACCGGTCTTGCCGAGACCTTCGACAAAAGGCCGCACGAGTTGTCGGGCGGGATGCGTCAGCGCGTCGCCGTCGCCCGCGCGCTCGCGATGCGCCCGAAGGTGCTGCTGATGGACGAGCCTTTCGCCGCGCTCGATGTGCAGACGCGGGCAAAGATGCAGGGTTTTTTGCTCGATGTGTGGCATGAGAGCGGTGCTTCGGTGATCTTTGTCACCCATCACATCGACGAAGCCATGGCGCTTGCCGACCGGGTCGTCGTATCCACCGCACGTCCAGGACGGATCAAGCAAATCGTCGGGATCGACCGGCCGCGCCCGCGCGACCCCTTCGCGCCGGAATCGGTCAGCTTGCGGCGGAAATTGACCGAACTGTTGAGTGACGAAGTCGACCGTGCTTTCGCCGAGCAGGAAGCCTAATCCGCCAAGGGAGAGAAGACGTGCCTTCCAGCATCATCCGCGGCCATACGGTGATTACCGAACCGGCCGATCGCCGTCATTGGCACCAGATTGACAACGGTGCGGTTTTGCAGCGCGACGGCGTCATTGCCGAAATCGGCCCCTTTGCCGAGCTCTCCGCGCGCCATCCCGACATCCCGGTGATCGGCACCGGGCGCCAGGTCGTGCTCCCGGGATTTGTCAACGGTCACCATCATATTGGTCTGACGCCGTTGCAGCTCGGTTCGCCCGATATGCCGCTCGAATTGTGGTTCGTGACCCGGCTGGTGAGCCGGCGCGTCGACCTCTATCTCGATACGCTCTACTCCGCGTTCGAGATGATCGCGTCGGGGATCACCACAGTGCAGCACCTGCACGGCTGGCTGCCGGGCGATCTTACGGCGGTCGAGGCCGGCGCGGGCGAGGTGATCCGCGCCTATCAGGATATCGGCATGCGGGTGTCCTATTCCTTTGCGCTGCGCGACCAGAACCGGCTCGTTTACCAGGACGAAAAGCAATTCACAGAAAGCTTGCCCGTCGAATTGCGGCCGCCGCTGGAGCGGCACTTGGCTCGCTTCCAGATTTCGCTCGCCGATTACGGCGCTTTGTTCGAACAGCTCTACGCCAAGCACCATGACAAGGAGCGGGTCAAGATCCAGCTCGCCCCGGCCAATCTCCATTGGTGCTCCGATACGGCGCTGAGGATGCTCGCTGATTATTCGGAGCGCTATAACGCGCCAATGCATATGCATCTCGTCGAAACCGCGTATCAGAAGGAATATGCCCGGCGGCGAGGCGGCGGCACCGCTCTCGACTATATCGACCGCTTCGGGTTCCTGGGCCCGCGGCTGACCCTCGGCCATGGCGTGTGGCTCAATGAGGCCGATCTCGATCGCATCGCCGCGACCGGCACGCATATCTGCCACAATTGCAGTTCCAATTTCCGCCTGCGCAGCGGCCTCGCGCCGCTCAATTTCTTCGAGAAGCACGGGATCAATACCGCCATCGGCCTCGACGAGGCTGGCATCAACGACGACCGTGACATGCTGCAGGAAATGCGCATGGTGTTGCGCGCGCATCGCGTGCCGGGCATGGACGAGGACGACGTCCCGAGCGTCGGTCAGGTTCTGCGCATGGCGACCTCCGGTGGCGCGATGACGACACCCTTTGGCAGCCGAATCGGCAGCCTCGCCGTTGGCAAGGCCGCCGATCTCGTCCTCATCGATTGGGACAAGGTCGCTTACCCCTATCTCGACCCCGAAACCTCGGTTCTCGACGCTGTGGTCCAGCGCGGGCGCACCGATGCCGTCGATCTCGTCATGGTCGCGGGCGAGGTGGTTTACGAAGGAGGGCGGTTCACCCGTGTCGATCGCGACGCGGCGCTGCGCGAGCTGTATCAGTCATTGGAGAAACCGTTGACGGAAGACGAGGTCGAGCGGCGCCAACTGTCGAAAGCGCTGCTCCCGCATGCCCGTCGGTTTTACACAGGATATTTCGACCCCGAAGCCCACCAGCCCTATTATCGCGCGAGCTCGCGGCGGTAGTGCCTGGGAAGGAGACGCGTGTGAGCACATCCTATCCACGCGACATGATCGGCTATGGCGCGACCCTGCCACACGCGCATTGGCCGGATAATGCAAAGCTCGCGCTGCAATTCGTAATAAACTACGAGGAGGGGGCTGAGAATTCGGTTCTGCACGGCGACGCCGCTGCCGAAGCGTTCCTCTCGGAGATCATCGGTGCGCAGCCGATCGCCGGCGCCCGCCACATGAATATGGAATCGCTGTACGAATACGGCAGCCGCGCTGGGTTTTGGCGGCTCTACCGGGTATTCACATCGCGCGGGCTGCCGGTCACCGTCTACGGGGTGGCGATGGCGCTGGAGCGCAATCCGCCCGCAGTCGCTGCGATGATTGCAGCCGGCTGGGAAGTCGCCAGCCACGGCTACCGGTGGATCGATTATCAGCATGTGCCCGAAAGCGTCGAGCGCCAACATCTCCGGAAGGCGATCGAAATCCACAGCCGCGTTACCGGCGAGCGCCCGCTCGGCTGGTATCTGGGACGTTGCAGCCCCAATACCCGGCGACTGGTGGCTGAGGAGGGTGGTTTTATCTACGATGCCGACAGCTACGCCGACGATCTGCCTTATTGGGATGCGGCGCACGGCAAACCGCAGCTAATCGTTCCATACACGCTCGATGCCAATGATATGCGTTTTGCGACGGCGCAGGGGTTCAACTCAGGCGAACAGTTCTTCGCTTATCTGAAGGACACTTTCGATGTCCTGTATCGCGAAGGCGCGAGCTTGCCGCGCATGATGTCGGTCGGACTGCATTGCCGGCTCGCCGGCCGACCGGGACGCACCGCAGCGCTCGAGCGATTTCTCGACTACGCCCGCGAGCACGACCGAGTGTGGATCACGCGGCGCATCGATATTGCCCGCCATTGGATAGCGACTCATCCGGCCGCAGAATGACGCCTTCGTCCTCGAAGGATTACTCGTCAAAGAGGTTCTCGCGTAATGTGCGGCCCTTATAGGCGCGGCGGAACCGACCGCGCCGCTGCAGTTCGGGCACCAGTAACTCGACGATTGTGGCCAGGTCACCGGGCATCGACACGACGTGGCCCAGCATGAAGCCGCCGCGGCTGCCGGTCGCCTCGAAGACCTCTTCCAGATAGTCGGCCACCTGAGAGGCTGTGCCGGCGATCGTGCGCTCGTAGCTGGTGGCAAAGCGCCTGCCATAGTCAAAGAATTCCTGGCGGGTGAGCTCGGTCTGGGCGCCCAGCATTGCCACCAGTTCCCGCACAAAGCCCGCGGGCGATGCCTGGCTGGCAATGATTTCCCGATGTAGCTCACCCAACGTGAACCGCTCCGGAAGCGTCGAAAAATCATATCCGGTATTGTGCGATAGGTAGACCCCGACGCCTTCCGGCGGAATCGCGGTCAATAGCCGCTCGCGCTGCGCGATCGCCTCGCGTTCCGTTTCTGCAACGACGCAAGGCTGTTGCCAGACGATGCCCATGCTCTGCGGGTCGCGGCCCAGAGCCGCCACCGCCTCATCCAATGCCCTGCGCTGCGCGATCTGCAGATCGAGCGGCATGTCGGCACCGAACGCCATGTCGGCGACGTAGGCGCAGGCGCGGATGCCGCGAGGCGAACCGCCGGCTTGCAGTAGTATGGGCATTCCCTGCGGCGAGGGCGGGGTGTTCAAGGGACCGCTCACCTTGAAGAACCGCCCGGCATGCTCGACGTCGTGCACCTTGGCCGGGTCGCCGACCATACCGGTAGCATGGTCCCACAGCATCGCGCCGGGCTCGGCGCTGTTCCACAGCGCGCGGCAGACATCGATGAACTCCTCCATCCGGTCGTAGCGCTCGTCGTGGTCGACGATGCCATCATAGCCGTAGTTCGCGTAGTCCGACCGCCGCGTCGAGGTGATGACGTTGAAAGCGATGCGGCCGCCGGTGACGTGGTCGAGCGAGTTGAACAGTCGCGCCAGGTAATAGGGATGCATGAAGGTCGTCGAATAGGTTATTCCGAAACCGAGATGCTGCGTCACCCGCGACATTGCCACTGCGAGCGGCGCCAGATCCTGGCGCGGCCAGCTGATGCCCCAGCGCACCGCGGCATCACGGCTGCCTCGCCAGGTGCTGGGCACTCCAGTGCCGTCACCGGAGAACAGCATGTCGAGTAGCCCGCGCTCGGCGAGCCGAGCGATTTCTTCGAACGCGCCGACATCGGGATAGGTGCGTCCCGGCCATGCGCCTGGCATCCGCCAGCGGCCGTCCATGTGGATATACGAAAGATCGAACGCGAGATGCATCCGCTTCGTCATGATCGGCTTACCCTGACGCGAAAGTGTCCGATCGCGCGATCACGCAAATCGTTCCGCCGCTCGTTGCAGACGCTCAAGACCGGGCAATACCGCTGCATTGGGTACCGGATCGAGATGGCAAGCGATGGCGTGAGACGCGCTCAGCACCCGGAGGGGCGGCGGCGTCTCATCGCACACCGGGCCCAGTTTGTGCGGGCAGCGTGTCGCAAAGACACAGCCAGAATGCGCAGCGGTAGCCGTCGCGCTGGCGGGCGGTTCCGGTATCGGCTCGTCATCGGCCGCCGAGGCGAGCAATATCCGGGTGTAGGGGTGGTGGGGCGGCGCCAACACCTCGGCGGCGCTGCCGATCTCGCAGATCCGACCGCGATACATCACCGCGACTCGGTCCGAGAGCTGCGCCACGACGGCGAGGTCGTGTGAGATGAACAGATAGGACAGGCCCAACGCGTCGCGCAAATCGGCCAGCAGATTGACGATCGTCGCCTGCACCGACACGTCGAGCGCCGAGACCGGCTCGTCACAGACGATAAAGCGCGGCTCGGTGGCGAGCGCGCGGGCAATCGCGACCCGCTGGCGCTCGCCGCCGCTCAGCTGATGGGGAAAGCGCGTCCGGTACGCAGCCGGCAGCCGCACCATGTCGAGCAGCGCCTCGACACGCCGGGTGCGGTAGCCGGGCTGTGCGAGGCTGAAGAGCGCAAGTGGCCGCTCCAGTGCTTCGCCGACCGACAGTCGGGGATTGAGCGACGAGCCGACATTCTGGAAGACGATCTGCGCCTGTTTGCGGAATGGACTCAGCGCTTGCGTCGGCAAGCGGGAGAGGTCGGCCCCGTCGAATTCGACGCTGCCGCCGCTCTGCCGCAATAGCTGCAGGAGCAGACGGCCGAGAGTGGACTTGCCGCAGCCGCTCTCGCCGACGAGACCCAGGACCTCACCCGGCGAGATCGAGAACGACACGTCATTTACGGCCGGGACCTGCGTCGGCGGCCAATGCAGCCGCGGCCGGCCGCCGGCGACCCACAGTCGCCAAGAGGTCAGACCTCCGCGCGTGCCGAAGGTCTTGCTGAGTTGTGTCGCGTTCACCAGCGCGTCGCCACGGCGGAATGCCGGCTGCATAACGGCCGCGACCTGTTGGCGCGGCCAAGGGCCCAATTCATCCGCCTTCCAGCACCGCACCCGATGACCATCGGGGCTGATCGTCAAAGGCTGGGGACCGGCACTGCAGCGGGGCTCGTGGAATGGGCAGCGCGGCGCGAACACGCAGCCCGTGTCCGGTTCTGCGATCGTTGGCATCTGGCCGGCGATGGCGGCGAGGCGGCTGTCCCGCGATGCGGCCGCAAGCGGTGGCCGTGCGGCCAGCAATCCCTTACTGTAAGGATGGCCGGGGCGCTCCAGCACGCGATTAACTTCGCCGAGCTCGACAAGTTGGCTCGCATACATGACAGCGACGTCATCGCAGAGCCGGCGAACGACACCCAGATTGTGGCTGATAAACAAGAGACTGACGCCCTTCTCACGTCTGAGGCGCGACAACAAACGCAGAATCTGTGCCTCGATGGTGACGTCGAGCGCAGTCGTCGGTTCGTCGAGGATCAGGAGCGAGGGGCCGCAAGCCAATGCGGCGGCGATCAGAGCGCGCTGTTTCATGCCGCCTGACAGCTGGTGCGGAAAGGCGTTGGCGGCCTCGGCGGCGCGTTCGATGCCCATTTCACGCAGCGCGAGCTCGGCGCGCGCAAGCGCTTCCGGCAATGACACCCCGAGATGCTGCACCATCGGTTCGGCGATCTGCCGGCCGACGCGCAGCGCCGGATTGAGCGCCGTGAACGGGTCCTGAAACACCGCGCCGATCCGCCGCCCCAGCATCTGCCGCCGCTGCGCCGGCGGCAGACCAGCGATATCCTGCCCTTCGAACAGCATCGAGCCGGTGACCTCCGCGGTGGGGCCGAGGAAGTCCAGGATCGCGCCGGCGACGCTGCTCTTGCCGGATCCGGACTCGCCGACGATGGCGAGCGACCCGCCGCGCCTCAGCGCAAAGCTGATGTTGCGCGCGGCGGTGACCTGGCGATCATTCTCGCGATAGCGGATCGTCAGATTGCGGATTTCGAGCAGCGGTTCGGCGGACGGCAATGATAGGGCGCTCATCGGCCGCCGACCTTCGGGTCCAGCACCTCGCGCAACCCGTCGCCGACCAAGCTGATGGCGATGACCGTGATGCTCATCGCGATGCCGGGCGCCAGCGAAATCCAGGGCGCGGTGTCGACGAAGGCGCGGCCGTTGCTGATCATCAAGCCCCAGTCGGCGGCGGGTGGCTGGACCCCGAAGCCGAGAAAGCTCAACACTGCGCCGAGCAGTACGGCGAACACGACGCGCAGACTGGCTTCCACCATGAGAACCGGCCAGACATTAGGCAGCAACTCCCGCAGCAGCATGTAGTGCAGCCGCTCACCGCGGGCGCGCGCCGCCTCGATGAATTCGCCGCTCATCAGGTCGAGTGTGACGCTGCGCGTCACCCGGGCGATCGGCGCCACCGCCAAGACTCCGATCGCGATCGCCGTTTTCAATAGGCTCGGCGGGGTCACGGCCAAGATCAACAGCACCAACATGATCGGCGGGAACGCCAGCATCACGTCGAGCACCCGCATGATCGCCTCATCGGTCACGCCGCGGCGGTAGCCGGCAATCAGCCCCAGCGGGACCCCCACCGCCATGCTGATCAGGGTAGCGGTCGCGCCTAGCACGAGCGACAGCTGCGAGCCGATCAGCAGGCGGCTGAAGACATCGCGGCCATATTCGTCGGTGCCCGCGAGATAATGCAGATTGGGCGGCTGGAAGCGATCGCGGACATGCATTTGGTCGTAAGGATAGGGTGCGATCCATTGCGCCAGAGCCGCGGTGACAATCAGCGCGGCGACGATCGTGCCGCCAACGACAAGGGAGGCGGGAAGCCGGCGACGACGGCGGATAAACTGCGCAGCCGTCAGTTCAGCCAACCGAACCGCCATAGCGAATGCGCGGGTTCACCACCCCGTAGAGCAGGTCAGCCGTCAAATTGGCGAGGCAGTAGACCCCGGTCAGCACCAGGATCGCTGCCTGCATCATCGGCAGATCCTGCCGTTCCAGCGACCCCACCAGCATCCGGCCGAGCCCGGGATAGGCAAACACCGTCTCGACCGCGACAATGCCGCCGATCAAAAAGCCGAAATCCTGCGCCAGCACGGTGATCGAGGGGATCAGCGCATTGCGCAGCGCGTGACGCAGGATCACCAGCCGTTCCGGCAACCCACGGGCTCGGGCCACCTTCACATACATGCTGTCGAGCGCCTCCATCATGCTGGAGCGCGTCAGCCGGGTGACGTGAGCCAGCAATGTCAAGGTCAGGGTCGCGACTGGCAGCACCAGATGCGAAACAAAGGCGGCGAGCCCGTCCGAGAGATTGGCGTAACCGGAAGAGGGCAGCAGATGAAATGTGCTGCCGAAGACCAGGATGAAGACCAGACCCCAATAAAACTCCGGCAGCGAGACGCCGAAGTAGGTGAAGATCGAAGCGGCGTGGTCCGGCCACCGGCCGCGCCACACTGCCGCAACGATGCCGAGCGCCAAACCCAAGGTCGAGACGACGGTCATCGAGCTGACCGCCAGAATAGCGGAACGGCCGAACGCATCCCACAATATCGGCGCTACCGGGCGCTCCATCTCGAACGACTGCCCCATGTCGCCCTGCAGCATATGGCTCGCCCAATGCCAGTACTGCACCGGCAAGGGTTGATCGAAACCGAGCTTGTGTTCGAGCGCCGCCTGCGTCTCGGGTGTCGAATATTGACCGAGGATCAGCGCCGCGGCATTGGACGGCAGGGCGTGCGTGGCAAGAAACACCAGCACCGACATCGCCACCATGATGAACATGACGGTGCCCAGCCGCTGCACGACGTAGCCCGTCATTGCGGCCAGTCCTCGAGGTTTGTGAATCTATCGAGGCCACGCATGTGATGGGCGAGTAACTCTCTCGTCGTCCCGGCGCAGGCCGGGACCCAGGCTTCCACCACTCCAAAGTTTTTAAGCAATGGCGATGCGTTGCCAAAGCTTTCGGACGGCTGGTGCCGCCGAACGATGGGCCCCGGCCTTCGCCGGGGTGACGAGTCGAGGCGGCGTGGGGATTGTTCCACAACCTCTCAGGCGGTCAATGCTGCCTTGCTGAAATCCAGCAACATTAGCGGCGAGACCACGACATCGTGCACCTTGTTGCTGATGCCACAGGCAAAGTTCTGCACATAGATGATGCTGCCTGGGCTGTCGTCGACCAGCATCTCCTGAAAGCGGCCGTAGAGCTTCGCCTGCTCGGTCGTAGAGTTGGTGGCCCGGGCGGCGTCGAGGACCTTGTCCACCTCCGGGTTCTTGTAATGCCACAAGGTGTTGTTCCACGAGCCGCTGCTGTGATACCAGGAATAGGTCATCAGATCGGGCGTGGCCCGGCCATAAAAGCCGTCGGCCGAAAACCGCACCTTGCCTTCCATCTCGGCAAAGAACTTGTCGGGCGGCGCGATGCGCAGCTGGACGTTGATGCCGGCCTGCTTGGCGGCGTCGCGGAACGCGGTTGCGAGCCGCTCACGCGCGGGATTGCTGCCCGGCACGTACATTTCGAGATCCCAGCCATTGGGGATCCCCGCTTCGGTCAGCAGCTTCTTCGCACCGGCGATGTCGGCGCCGCCGATCGGGATGTCCTTGCGGAAATACGGGTGAAACGGCGGGATCGGCGTCAATGTCGGGGTAGCGTGGCCGAACATCGCGATCTCGGCGATAGCCGGCTTGTCGATCAGCTTGTTGAAGGCGCGCCGCACGCGAGGGTCGTCGAACGGCTTCATCTCGCAGTTCCAGATGATGCCCTGCCACCGTCCGGCCTGAACTTCCTCGACATGCGCCACGCTGCTTTTGGCGAGCTTCTCGATGTGCTCCGGCGGCAGGTCGAAGACTGCATCGACCGCGCCGCTTTCGAGTGCCGCGACGGACGTGGTGAACTCCGGAATGATGCGGATGATCACGCGATCGAGCCTCGGCACGCCGGACAGGAAATAGCCGGGGTTGCGCTCCATCACCAACTGATCGCCCGGGCGGTACTCGACAAATTTGAACGGCCCGGTGCCGATCGGATGGGTCGTCAGTGTATCGACCACGCTTTCGCTGACGATCGCCGCCTGGTAGGCCGCCGCCGCTGGCAGGTCGGCATAGGGGATCGACAGATTGAACCTGACGGTTAGCGGATCGACCGCCTCGATGCTGTCGACAATGCTGAAATTGACCCGCAGGACCGAGCCAACCTCCTTGTCGAGGATCCGCTTGAAGGTGAAGACGACGTCGGACGCATCGAACGGCTTGCCGTTATGGAACTTGACCCCTGGACGCAGATGGAAGGTCCAGGTTTTCAGGTCCTCGGCCGCCTCCCAGCTGGTCGCAAGGTCGGGCTGTACCTGAAGCTTCGGGTCCTGTGCCGTCAGCCGGCTGAAGCAGTTGTAGACATAATTGTAATCGACGCCGCCGACGCGCATTTTTTGCGGGTCGAGCGTTGCCGGCTGGATCGCGAAAGCCACTCGGAGCGTCGATGGCTCGGCCGCCCGAGCCGGTTTGATAAGTGTCGGTAAAACCGCCGCGGCGCCAGCCATCCTCAGGGCGTTGCGGCGACTGATCCGCGGGGACAATGAAGCGTCGCGCATCGGGGAGCCCTTGATTGATATTTATCCTGTGTTCGCTCCATCTCCGGGCAATCCGCATGCCAGGCGCGCCAAAACGGCAAACGCTGTCGCGGAGCACCGCTTGCCGGTAGAGCGTTCAACGAGGGCATGCCTGAAACGGGCGAGTGACCGATCGCTGGTTTCCGACGCCCGCGATCACCGTTGACACCGGCGCTGCCGATAGCGAGACTCCGACCCCATGGACCATGTGGGCGGATGTCACTGCGGTAACATCCACGTGCGTCTTGGGCTGTCAAAGCCGCCCGAAGAGAACCCGCTGCGCGCGTGCACCTGCTCGTTCTGCCGCAGCCATAATCCGCGCATCGTCGCCGACCGCGAAGGGCTATTCGAGGTTTGGGCCGACGATTGGTCGCTCGTCGAAAATTACCGCTTCGGTACCCGCACCTGCGATTTCCTGATCTGCCGCCGCTGCGGCGTCTTCATCGCCGCAGTCACGCAAACACCGGAGGAAACACGAGCGGTCGTCAATGCGAACTGCCTGAACGACCGTGAGCGCTTCACGTCGGTTCCCGTGGTTCACGATTTTGATGGCGAGACGAGCGAAACCAGATCGGCGCGCCACGCCGCGAACTGGATGCCGGCAATCATCCGCCGCTAGTAAACATCGCTCTTTCGTTGGCGCCCCGGCCTCATCGGCTCGTGCGGTACCGTGCAGCTGGTGCAGCTTCAAGCGATTTGACCCGGGTGGCGTTGAGGTTGCGTGGCCGCCAGCACCACCTGGCGCGGCGCTCACCGCCGCCGCGGTCTTTCTTGATCAGCCCGTCGAGGATTTCACGACGACTTTACCGAGCTTTCCACAATGGAATTTATGCGACTTTGACAGAGGCTCTCGGACGCGGAACAAACACGACATATAGTTTTACCGGGACGACATCCCTACCGTAGTTGCAGAAATCAAGACGAGGGAGCCGCGCATGTCCGCGGCTCCGCGAGTTCAGTCGGCCTGACTATTTCGCCTTTTTGTTCAGCGTATCGATCAGAAGCTTGGCAGCCGGGCCCGACGAGGCCGGATTCTGGCCGGTGATCAGCTGGCCGTCGGCAACCGTGTGAACGCCCCAGTTCTTGACCTTGGAAAAGGTGGCACCGAGGCTCATCAGTTCGTTCTCGACAAGGAAGGGCACCACCTTCGTCAATCCTACCTCTTCTTCCTCGCCATTGGTGAAGCCGGTCACGGTCTTGCCCTCTACGAGCGGCTTGCCGTTCGGGGTCTTGACATGGCGTAGCGCGCCGGGAGCGTGGCAGACCAACGCGAAGGTCTTGCCGGCGGCCAGGAAGGATTCGATCAGCTTGATCGAGTTCTTGTCTTCGGCGAGATCCCACATCGGCCCATGACCACCGGGGTAGAAGACGGTATCGTAGTCTTCCTGCTTAACGCTTTCGAGGCGCGCCGTCCTGTCGAGCTGGGCGTTGGCGTCGGCATCCTTCTCGAACCGACGGGTGACGTCGGTCTGGAAACTCGGCTCGTTGCTCTTGGGATCGAGCGGCGGGCGCCCGCCCTTGGGCGATGCGAGGGTGATCTGGGCGCCGGCATCTTTGAAGACATAGTAAGGCGCCGCAAGTTCCTCCAGCCAGAAGCCGGTCTTGCGCCCCGTGTTGCCGAGCTGGTCGTGGGAGGTAAGAACCATCAGGACTTTCATGATGCACTCCTTTCCTTGGTCGTTGAAGACTGGCCCGCGTTGCTCTGCTGGCCGCCTGGCGTCGGCGGCGAGGATCGCGGCGGGGCGGCGGGGGTGGGTTATTCCTCCGGCAATCCGGCTTTGCGCAAGGCCGCCGCGTATCGCTCCCGATCACTCTCGTGCGCGTACGCTACCTGGCCATAAACGTCCCTCTTGATCGAGCTTTCCGGGACTAACCGCAGCACCTCTGCGACGGCCCCTTTTGCTTGGTCCATCTGTCCAAGGCCAACATGACAGGCGTCGAGAGCACGAAGTGCTGGGGAGACATTTAGGCGCACCCGCAACGCCTGCTCTTCGGCGGTGACACCCTCGGAGTAGCGTTCAGCCGCAAAATACGCAACGGCGGCGAAGTGTAGGTAGTGTAGTTGAACGGATCTCTCGGGCTGATGCGTATGGAGCGCTCAACGGCTTCAATTGCTGGCCGCGCCCGCGCCCGGGTCATGAGGCGGCAACAGCATAAAAATGACGAATTTCCGCGATAGGATTGTTCTTGTCAGCTTGATTTAAATTTTATCGCATTTCGACAGGCAGTAATGTTGCTCGTTCTAATCCTCTTCTGGCGGTGCGCCGGGCTGGCTCTGTGCGGGTGGCCGAATATTTTCCGGTTTATTTCCCGGTTAGGCCGATTTAATTCCCGGTTAGGGCTGTTTAAATTCCCGTTAAGCCCTGCTACGGGAATTGGCTCGCAAGGGATTGATTTGGCTAGCAGTTTTCGCGGGCGAACGGCAGTTTTCGAAGGCCAATCGAGGATTTTCCCGGTTATTTTCCCGTCCAACGGGAAATTTGGCCGATCGGCGGGTGGCGCAGGTCTTGCTCGGGATGCTGCCGTCTCGCATTGTCTCGACGGCAGAGGATTGGAAGGCCGCCATGAAATCGATGTTCGACCTCGACCGGCGACACTGCATCGCGGCGGGATGCCGGGGTGCAGATCGTTTGCTCGGAGATCGGCGCTACCATCATCCGGATTTCGACAAGAAAGGGCTCGAGGGCTGGCGGGCGGTCCACCGCGAGGCAGCGCTGTCGCAGACGGCGTGGAACGCCGAGCGGGAGCGGGCGGTCAGGATGGGTCTACCCGGAGCAGAAAGCATCGAAGACCGATCCATCTCGACCTTTGCGCGGGGCGAGCTGCCGCATTACGCCGGGATCAACACCTTTCTCAAGGCGCCCTACGTCGAAAATGCTCGCGACGCCGGGAAATACGACGCGGCGATCCTCGGCGTGCCTTTCGACGGCGGCACGACCTTTCGGCCCGGCACGCGCTTCGGCCCGCAAGCGATCCGCCGGATTTCCGCGCTCTATACGCCCTACAATTTCGAGATCGGCGTCGATCTGCGCGAGCAGATGACGATGTGCGACGTCGGCGATGTCTTCACGATCCCCGCCGATCTCGAGAAGACCTTCGATCAGATCAGCCGGGCCGTCGCGCATGTGTTTTCGCAAGGGGCATTGCCGATCATTCTCGGAGGGGATCACTCGATCGGCTTTCCGACCGTGCGCGGCATTGCGCAATGCACCTCGCGGCGCATCGGCATCATTCATTTCGATCGCCACGCCGATATCCAGGAGAAGGACCTCGACGAGCGGATGCACACGACGCCCTGGTTCCACGCAACCAATTTGCCGAACGTCCCGGCCAGCAATCTCGTGCAGATCGGCATCGGCGGTTGGCAGGTTCCGCGGGAAGCGGTGGCGGTCGCGCGCGAGCGCGATACGACGATCATCACGATGAGCGATGTCGAAAAGCTCGGCATCGACAAGACGGCCGAGATCGCGCTGGAGATCGCGTGGAAGGATGCCGATGCGGTCTATATGAGCTTCGACATCGACTCGGTCGATTGCGGGTTTGTCCCGGGAACAGGATGGCCGGAACCCGGCGGTTTCCTGCCGCGCGAGGCGTTGGGCTTGGTCGGGAGAGTGGCGAAGGAAGGGCTTTGCGGAATGGAGATCGTCGAGGTCTCGCCGCCCTACGACACCTCGGACATCACCGCCCTCTTCGCCACCCGCGTCATCGTCGATGCGCTCGGCGCGATCGTGGCGAATGGCAAGCTCGGCGCGCATAAGCCCGTAATCGACAAGCCGGCGGCGTTCTGAAATGCGCTCCGCTGCACCTGGCCCGGGTCACAACACCGGTTTTGGTACGGCCAGCCAATGGCAGGGCCCGAAGGCAAATGAGGGACCGGAAGCCCGTTCAGCGGAACAAGATCTCGACCTCGTCGAGCAGGAATTCTATCGCTCGGTGCTGGCCTCCGCCGACCCGACGAGCCTGTTGCGCCTCGCCCGAGTCCCATTCGTCGCCGATATCGGCGACGGAAAGCTGATGCGGCTACTGCGGGTCAGTGTTTCCGACGAGATCGAGGTCGGGGCAGTCTCCCCAGGCTATGGGGGTAGCGACGTCGTGTATCACCCGGTTCCGGCATCTCGCGTACAACACGCGCGAAGTTTGCGGTTCGTCTACCACACGCCGGATGGGAACCGCGCCTTCACTTATGCCGAGATCCGCGACCTGCCCGACCTCGCCTGAGCGGGGCTTTCTGTTCAGAATTCTCGCAAGGTTTGGCGCAAGGTAGGCTGGGTGTAGGCTTCGCGTACGAGGCCGCGGCGCTGCAATGCCGGGACGAGCCCTTCGCAAACCTCACTGACGAAGCGACGGCTGACGCGCTGGAACGGTGTACTGATCAGGAAGCCGTCACCGCCAATCTCCGCCATCGCCTGCCCCATACGGTCGGCCACCTCCTCGGGTGTGCCGATCAGATTGAGGCCGCTGTCGAAGCGTTCCGAGGCGAGCTGCCGCAAGGTCTTGCCGCTGCCCCACTGCGCGAATTTGTCGAGCGAGCCCTGCTCGCCATTAGTCGTAATATGCGGCAGCGGCCCGTCGAGATCGAATTGCGAGAAATCGATATCGGTGATCTGGCCGACCGATGCGAGCGCAGCACGGATGAAGCTGTCGGAGGTGACCATGCGCTGGTACTTCGACTTCGCCTCGTCACTCGTCTCGCCGAGAAACGGATAGACCAGGAACAATACCTTGATGTCATCGGGATTGCGCCCGAACTTGACCGCATGCGCGCGCACATCGTCGCGGTACTGCTTCATGCCGCCGACCTGATTGGCTGTCGCGATGATCGAATCGGCGTGCTTGGCAGCAAAGGCACGGCCGCGCGGCGACCCGCCGGCCTGGATAAAGGCCGGGCGGCCCTGCGGCGACGGCACGGTGTTGAGGGGGCCGCGGCACTTGAAGAACTCGCCCTCGAAATCGATCGGGTGAACCTTGCGCCAATCGGCATAGACGCCGCGTTCGCGGTCCATCACGACTGCGCCCGGCTCCCACGAATCGAAGAGCTGGTACACCAGATCCATGTATTCGTCGGCCATAGCGTAGCGCAATTCTCGCGGCGGCAGTTTGTCGAGACCGAAATTCTGTGCCGCGGCGTCCTCGCCGCTGGTGACGATATTCCAGCCGAACCGGCCACCGGCGATGTGGTCGATCGTCGTCGACGCCCGCGCCAGCATGAAGGGCGGCCAGGACAGCGTCGACATCGTCGCGACAATGCCGAGCCGCGACGTGGCGGCGGCGATCATTGCAGCGAGCGGCACCGGGTCGTGCTTTGGCACTTGCAGTGCCTGACTGAGTGACATCTCGGCGGTGCCGCCCCAGGCTTCGGACACCATAAGCGTGTCCTCGAGGATCATGTAGTCGAAGCAGGCGCGTTCCATCGCCTGCGCGAACTCGACAAAGAATTTGCCGTCCCACGGCGAGCCGCCGTGGGAGAAGGTTTCGCCCCAGTTCCCTGCGGTGAAATTGGTGAACCAAGCAAGATGAAACCGCTTCGGCAACCCGCCCTCCTCCGCTCCAATACGAGCACGGGACGCGACCGTGCTCATCCGCGCGCCGCAAAGCAAAGCGCAAGAATTAGGCCAACCTAGTCTGGGTCAGCGGGCGGTTTGCGCTGTGGGCGCGCGTTTAACCCGGGTGCCGTGCCTGAATGCGACAAACTTGAGCATTCGTCGGCGCTGCGCCTGAGTGACACTGCCGGCCACAGAGGGCGAGCCGCCCCCCCAACCGATCTGTCAACCTCGGCACACCATTAGCACTGAGCAGTTGCGTTGCATCAACAGCAACGGAGGATCGCAAAATGGCCGCGTCTAAAGTGATCTCGGCGGATTCTCATATCGTCGCCGCCGGACATGTATACCTCCCGGATCGAGCCCAAATTCCGCGGGCGGGCCCGCGGATCGAACGCCGTAAGACGCCAAACGGCCGCGAATATGACGCTTGGGTTCTGGACGGGACGCAAGTCGGCACACTGGGCGCGGTGATACAGGCCGGGCAGCCATTCGAGGACCCTTCACAAATCGATTTTCTCGGCGTCTGGGAAGACGTCCGCAAAGGCGCCTACGATCCCCACGCAATGATAACGGAAAAGAAGAGGATGGCGCGTGGGGCTCTTGCTTGCAGCCGAGCCAAGGCCTGTTCTGGTATCGCGCGCCCGACAGCGCGCTCTGGACCGAAGTCTGCCGTGTCTACAACGACTGGATGACGGATTTCTGCAGGCCGTATCCGGAGCGCTTGGAGGGCATCGCGATGCTGAAAGTCGACGATGTCGACGAGGCCTGCCTGGAGCTCGCGAGAAGCAAGAAATTGGGTCTGGTGGGCGCATTCATTCCCGTCTCTCCGGTGCCTGACAAGCCCTATCGCGACCCGATTTACGAGCGGCTGCGGTGGACCGCGCAGGATCTCGATATGCCGCTGTTGCTGCATATCGGCACATCGCGTTACGGCATCCCCGGCAACGAATTCACGGTCAATTCCGAGGATAACGAGCCAGCTCGCCGCCGACGGGATCGTCACGGAGGACGTCGTTTTCGAGCGCGCGGCCGATTCTGCGCTATGTCGGTCAAGGTTACGAGCTGCGCGTCCCGTTTCCCGACGGGAGATTGGACCAACCGGCGCTCGAACAGATTTTCAGACGGTTCGGAGATCTGCACCGCGCCGAATATGGCGATGTCTTCGAGGCGAGCCCTATCGAGATCGTCAACATCCGCGTCACCGGCATCGCCCGCCTGCCAAAGATCGCGTCGCAGCCAGCAGTAGGCGGTAGCTTTAGTGAGGCGCAAGTCAAGACTGCGCGATACGCTTTTCGGCGGAACGGCGTCCTCGAAGTGATGGAAACACCGTTTTACCGCCGACACCTGCTACCACTCGCTGAGCCGATACCGGGACCGGCGATCATCCTGCAGACGGATTCCACGACGGTGGTCCCGCCGGGGGTGACCCTGGTCGCCGAGGTCGGCGGCAACCTGATGTTGACGATAGACTAATAGTAAGGGGAGACCCCGATGGCTCAACCTTCCGCAATCGACAGCATTACCGCGAGCGTCGTGCAGGGCGCACTCGAGAACATTGCGGTCGAGATGGGTTACAAATTAGCGAATTCCAGGTCTCGTCGGTCCAGGCGAGACCGGTCTTGTTAGCCATCGACAGGAACGCCGTCGTTCAGGCGGTAAGGTGCGCGCCCTTACGGGCACGAACCGGAAACTGCTCAGGCGCGTGTCAAAGACGTGTCAGGACGTTCCGCCATTCGCGAAACGTTCCGCCTTCGCTGCAGTAGAGCCACCGGAAAAGTGGCAAAATAGCCAGGAGTTCCGAGGAAAATGCTGGTCGGAGTGAGAGGATTTGAACCTCTGTATCCATGTGATAGCGTGAACATTCCTGAAACACGGTGAAACCGGTGTCACGGCTGAATTTTTCATTTTTTGGAGATCGACGCGTTGCATAGGCGCTCGCATCGTTGCAGACTGTTCCTATGTTCTGGTACCTATACGGTACCTATGGTCCTCCACGATGCAGTATCCGAACGACAAGCTCACCGACAAGGGCGTAAAGGGGCTCCCGCTCCCACCCGCTGTGGCGAAATCGAAGCGCGATTCGACGGCCGTCGAATTCGTCGAGGCCGGCGGGAGCAGAGATCCCGGCCCGGCTAAGGCGCCCGATGCCGGCGCAGTCGGCAAAGACCGACGGCCGCCCGTGCAAATCGACTACTTTGATCCTGAGCAAGATCCGCCGGGCTTTGGTGTGCGCGTCTCCCACAAAGGAGCACGTACCTGGGTCTTTATGTACCGCTACAACGGGGTAAAGCGGCGGATGAAGCTCGGCACCGTCGGGAAGCTCGGCTTGAGGGCGGCGCGAGACCTCGCTAGAGACGCCGCTGAGGCGGTGCGCAAGGGCCGTGATCCAGGAAGCGAGAGCAAGGCGGCGAGGGTGCGGGTCGAGACTGTGAGGGAACTCGCCGCGGGCTATATCGCCGAATACGCCAAGCCGAAAAAGCGGTCCTGGAAGAAGGACGAGCAGATCCTTGATCGTGAAGTGATCCCTTTCATCGGCCGCAAGCGAGTAGTCGACGTGACCCGGCAGGACATCCGCGAGGTTGTGTTGAGGCAAATTGTTGCACGGGGGGCGCCGGTGCGGGCGAACCACACGTTGGAGATCGTTCGAAAGATGTTCAACTGGGCGATCCAGGAGAAGGATCTCGTCTTGGTCAACCCAGCCGCTCTCCTCCAAAAACCCGGCGGTGACACCGGCGAACGCAGCCGATACCTCTCGGCATCCGAATTCAAGCGATTCTGGGCAGCGCTGGATCCGAACACTCTCGGCGAGACCGGCGCTATCGCGTTCGAGCTTCTTACTTTGACTGGACAGCGAGAGATGGAATTGATGCGCGCCCGATGGGCCGATATCGATTGGGATGATCGGATTTGGACGATCCCGGCCTACAATGCCAAGAACCGCCGAGAGCACGTCATCCCGTTGAGCCCTTGCGTGCTTAGCCTTTTGCGCCACCTGCGGGCCGCGGCAAGACCCACTGACGAGTTCATCTTCCAATCCCGCCAGACCGATTCGCACATGCGCCGAGTCTTTATCGAGAAGCGGATCATAAAAATCCGAAATGCGGCACGGCTCGATGACTTCCGCGTGCACGACCTCCGCCGATCGGCAACGACATATTGGGGTAAGCTGAACATCGAGCCGCAACTCAAGAAACGGTTGCTCAACCATTCGCGCCGAGGCGACGTGACAGCCATCTACGATCGATTCGAATATCTCGACCAGAAGCGCGGTGCCCTGACGAAATGGGAAGAATTACTACTCGAGATGGTCGGAGATCGCGGCAGCCCCGACGATGGTCCCAAACTCGCCCAGGTGGTGCGCACACCGCGATAGTCGCTAATCTCGGAGAGGCCAACTGCCTATTTCGTTCGACGACTCGACAAACTCGCGCTGGCATACCCGCTCGGATCACTTCCGTGGCGCGCGATGGAACGTCTGATCGGGATCGCGGCGGCTACCGGGACGCCAGGAAGAAACCGCACCGGCCTTGCCGTCGCGGCCCAATCTGCGGGCTCTCTGCGGAGGGACAATGCCGGACCGCGATAACTGGACCGCGGCCATGGTCCTCAAATGGGTGCTGACCCGCGACCAAGCAGCCGTACCTGCTATGATCGACACCTATGGCGCCACAGGGCTTTTCGAGGACCATACGGCGTCCCGCCTGGCGCCCGAGGACATCGACGCTGTGATGATCGCGTACTGCACTGATCCGAATCTTCCGCCGGGCGAGGAAAAAGCCGCGACGGCAGTGGTGCGCAGCCAGCGGGTGATAGAGGCCAAAAATGAGATCTATCAAGCTCTTCGGCGCGGGGAGCTCGAGGCCCGCGCGCGCCGGAACGGCGCCGGCGACGTCGAGACGATTGCCCCGAACCAATGGCTCAGCCTGAAACTCCAATCTTGGGATGGACATGATCTCGCGGTGCCGATCAGCGTTGAAAAGGACATTCTCAATCTGCCTCGGGCGTTCGAAGATTACGTTGATGGTAAGGTGGCGGCCGATGTCCTCCCTGCGGTTTGGCCGGACCCGCATTTTATCGCAAGACAGGTGCTGCAGATCTGGCCATGCCACGAACCCACACAGATGGGCGCTGGCGTGGAGGCGCCGACGCGAAACGCAGACAAGTCTGCTCTCAGTGAGCCCCCCGAGCGGCCAGATGGCGTGCCTAAGGGGGACTGGCAGACCTATGTCTCCGCTTTCGAAAAGGGTTACCACTTTGACATTCGCGGCAATATCACAAAAGCGGCTCGCTCGATCGCAAGCGACCGCGGCCACGCCAGAGACTTCGGATCCGAGCGCCGGGCGCTCCATCGAGTGCTCAAGAAATTACGTGAGCGTGATCAGTGAGCAAACTGAGCAATAGTCGTAACCAACTGTTTCGACATAGAATTTTTCCTTATCGGACCGCCATATTGCTCAGTTGATCTGCTCAATTTGCTCAGCCGGAATTGACCTCGTGAATCGCGACGGGACGCTAAGGGCGTCCGCGCTCGCGCCAGAAACGAGGCGAAATGATCATCAAGAAAGGTGGTAAACCGGCGGTCAGCGTTGTTCTCGATGGTGCCGTCAGCGTTGCTCCCGATGGTGCTGGCGACCTGATCCGCGGCTGGCGCGGCGTCTGCGCCGAAGCCGGGAAAAGCCGGGTACAGCTCTGGCGTGACATCCGAGCGAAAAGATTCCCGCCGCCGATCGAGATCGGGCCGAACAGCGTTGCTTGGTTTCGAGCCGAGGTTGAGGCTTGGAAGTCGTCCCGGCCTCGGCGCACCTATCGGTCCGAGATTGCGTGATGCGCCGCCGTGTAGGTGGTCTGCCAGCGCGGCGTAAACGGGGACGCTACCCGGCGCAAACGTGGACAGCGCATCTCGAAAACTATAGCAGCAGCGGCAGGTCACTCAACCCACGCAGGCTTGCCACGCAAACCGCCGGTTCCGCTGCTGGCGCTGGAGATCATGCTCTCCGAGACTGGCCCGATGCCAAGCTCGTGAACGCGGTCGCGATCGCCGTCGCGTTAGCCGAATCGCGCCGCGCGGCGGTTGCGGCCCTGGTGCCGTACTCATGACGGGCAGCGGCGCGGATGACCGGTGCGTCTTCACCAAAGACATCCAGACAGCAGTCAAGGGCCGCGAGGTCGAAATTCTCGACGCGCTCGGAGTTCCCTACCGGGACGGTAGACCGCACATCAACTGTCCGTATCCCGATCATCCCGACGAGAACCCTTCGTGGCGCTTCGACAAACGCACGGGCCGCGCGATCTGCACCTGCAGCTCTCACTCGATTTTACAGGTCCTAATGAAGATCCAGGGCATCACCTTCGATGCGGCGAAAATCCGGGCGGCCGAGATCCTCGGGCGCCAAGACCTGATCCAGGTCCGCACCGGAGGCAAACCTTACCAACGGCATGATGCCTGCAGCTTGTTAAACGCTCCCGCCGACAACCGGGACGACGAACTACCTTTCATCTACCTTGGTACACGGCTCGGAATAGAGCCTGCCGACGTACCACGCCCGCTGACTCCCTTCGTAGGAATCAAGGCCCTCGAATATTTCGATCCGCCAGCTAGTTCGCGAGCGAACCCCAAGCTGGTCGGATCATGGCCATGCGCTGTCTTCGGCACCGTCGGCGCCGATGGCCGACAGCATGCGCACCGGACCTATCTGACCGCGGACGGCTGTGCGAAAGCGGATCTCGGCATCGCGCCAGGCGGCAAACCGCGCGATCCCAAGAAATCGGCCAAGCTCGCGGACGGTCAGGCCAGCACAGCGGGATGCTCCGTCATCTGGGGCAACCCGGAAAAGGCTCGCCACCTTGTCCTTTTCGAGGGGATCGAGAACGCGGCGGTCGGGGCAAACGGGCTTCTCGCTGAGATCAAAGCAGAGGAAATCTACGTCGCATCCGGGATCAACGCAGGCGGCGTCGAGGCGTTCACGCCCTATCCGGCGACGGAATTGGTGACCGTTGGAGCCGATCGCGATGAGGCGAAAGAGGGCGCCGGATACCGACGCGGCGAGCACGCCGCGCGCACATTCGCTCTGCGCAATCGTGACAGGGTCGAAGTCAGGATTGGGCTGCCCGGCAGACCGGGCGAAAGTACCGACTGGCTAGAGATATTCCGGCGTGATGGCATCGAGGCGGTCCGATTAGGCCTCCTCGGTGCCATTCCTTTCGTCCCTACTCGAGACGAGATCGAGGACTCACGGCAGGAGACGATCCAGGCGCGGTACACCAAGATGATCACAGAGACCTATCCGCTCCCGCCGT
>Ga0306924_10000126_pt1 | contig 53630 bp, 51 predicted proteins | sample sta12Can44000111_FD_203756 | JGI IMG/M metagenome (GOLD analysis project Ga0306924, IMG submission 203756) | Lab enrichment of tropical soil microbial communities from Luquillo Experimental Forest, Puerto Rico - statanox.12C.anox.44.000.111 (v2)... | ecosystem: Environmental > Terrestrial >... | reverse complement strand
CCGGTGTCGCCGAAAGAAGGCCCTGGCTTTACCGGCGGACGGTCGGCATCTCCGGTGACGCTGATCGGACCGCCGGCGGCTTGGGCGATCATGTCGAAAGCGAGATTTCTCTCGTACGGGCTGCCCTCGCCAAAGCCTTTGACCTGGCAGTAGATGATGCGCGGGTTGAGCTCGCGAACCACATCCCAACCGAGCCCCAATCTTTCGATCGTGCCGGGCGCCATGTTCTCGACCGTGACATCGGCCTTCTGCAGCAGCTCTTTGACGATCTCCAGCCCGCGCGGCGACTTCAGATTGAGCGTGACCGACTTCTTGTTGGCGTTGAACTGGTGAAAATACCAGGGGTCGTTATCAGGCTTGCCCGGGAGCAACCGCCGGCCGGGATCGCCGGTCTTCGGGTTCTCGATCTTGACGACCTCGGCGCCGAGCCAGGCGAGCGCTTCGGTGCAGGACGGCCCCGCCTCGAATTGGGTAAAGTCGACAACCCGAACGCCTTCGAGACAATCGAGCTCGACACCGATTCCATCCATCTCTCGTCACTCCTCCCGAAAAGCAATTCAGTACTATAGCGCGAGATGATGGCTCCAGGAAACCGCGGTGAGCGCCGACATCCCGATAGATCTCAGGCGTTTTGCCCGGCCTGCCTGAGTAGGCGCGGCGTACCTTGCGGGAAATAATTGCTATGAACGCAAGCCTGTGCTACAGTCGACCAGTGCCGTCAGTCGGCTTAGTTTCTGCTCCCCTGTTTCCACCCTGATAGTCAATTTTCGCCCCCTGCGTGGCGAGATTCGAAGCCCTAATTGCTCGATTCAGTAAACCGCTCCAAGTGTCTGATCTGGATAACTTTTTTAACGCCCCGCTAGGCCAAATTCGGGTCCGAATCGAAGATTCACCCTGTTTTCGCTATGCAAACAGGGGGGACCCCGCGGCATTGCCGCGGTGCTTGGAGGGTCGCCTCAGGCGGGCGGGTCGCGCTCGAGCGCCTCATCAATTCGCTTGGGATCGACGCGAACTTCGATCCCGGCGCGTTCCTGCTGCAGCACCATCGGAGAGCGCGAGTCGCGATCGCCCCAGCCGCGGTTCAGCGCCTCGCTGAGTTCGGCCAATGCTAGATTGGCGATGCGCATCGGCACGTTGAAGTCGCGCCCGAGTTGGGTGGCGAGCGTCATGTCCTTGTGCGCCAGACGCAACGCGAAGGCGGCGGGCTCGTATTTGCCGGGCAGGAACTGGTCGACGAGCCCGTCAAAGGTGCGCCGGCGGCCGCCGGCGCCGTCGCGCACCGCCTCCCATAACGCCAGGGGCTCGACCCCGGCTTTGATGCCCACCGAGAACATCTCGGCGAGTGCGGTCTGAATGCAGTAGCCGGCGCCGTTGTGGACGAGCTTGGCGACCGAGCCGGCGCCGATCGGCCCGACATAGCGCGCCTTGTCGCCGATCGCGTCGAGCACGGCCTTGTAGCGATTGAAGATCTGCTCGTCGCCGCCGACCCACAACGCGAGCCTACCGGTCCGCGCCCCGCGCGGTCCGCCGCTGACCGGCGAGTCGAGCATGTAGACATCCCGCTCGGCGAAGGCGGCGTTGATCCTGCGCACCATTGTGGGCGAGTTGGTCGACAAGTCGAAATAGGCCTTGCCACGGCTCATCCCGGAAAGCAGCCCGTTCTCACCCAACGCGACTGCCTCGACCTCAGGCGGCCCGGGAAGCGAGGTGAAGACGACTTCGGAGGCCTCGGCGACGGCGCGCGGCGTGTCTGCCCATGTCGCGCCGGCGGCGAGGCAGGGCTCGGCCGCCACGCGACGCAGATCGTGGACGACCAGCTGATGCCCAGCCTTCTGCAGGTTCGCGGCCATTCCGGAACCCATCATGCCCAACCCGATGAACCCGATCTTCATCTCGCCCTCCCGGAGTTATTCCCCGATGTTGTCAAGGCTACCTTTTGTCGAACACGTCCTTTGCCACCTGCGCCGCGGTCATCGCCGCCGGCCAACCTGCGTAGAAGGCGAGATGGGTGATGACCTCGCTGAGCTCGTTCTTGCTCAGGCCGTTGTCGAGCGCCCGCCCCAAATGACCCACGAGCTGGCGTTCGCGGCCGAGCGCAATCAGGGTCGCGCAGGTGATCAGGCTGCGGTCGCGCTTGGAGAGACCGGGCCGCTCCCAGACCTCGCCGAACAGCACCCGCGAGCTGAGCTCGACCAAGCCAGGAACGATGTCGCGGACCTGCTCGCGAGCGGCCGACGTTTGCGATTGAGCCATGGTTTCCTCCTTATTCGATGCAGCGGTTGGATCCGCTGCGACCGTAGCACGGGGCTGCCGCGAAGGGCGAGCGGGAATGAACCCGCCTTGGCTCTCTTTAGGCTGCGGAGGGGCTCAAGGAGTTCCGACCCGCGGAGCTCTGCTCTGCCGAGGTGATCTGAGGCTGCGCCTGTCGCGCCGGTGCTGCGGCCGTGCGCGATCGCCAGACGAAGACCGACGACATGGCGTAATTCCACACCGCCCCGATGGCGGCGCCGCCCAGGCCGGCCAGCCACCATGAGTGATTGGCATCGAACAGGTGAGAGGCGATGCCGACGTTTGCAGCAGCACCAAGACCGCAGACCGCATAGAACGACAATAGGCCCGGTGCCGAGGCCCGCCCACGAAGCCGCCGATCTCGATAAGTGAAGAGGTTGTTTAATAGGAAATTGCCGGTCATCGCAACAATCGTCGCGATCGCTTGTCCCGCCGCGAACCCAATCCCGAAGGGGTAGACGGTTAGCCAGAGGGTGGCCAAATGCGTCAGGACGCCAAAGCCGCCGATCATCGCAAACAACAAGAAACGGACCGGTATAATGGGCCCGGCGAGCTTGTCGAGGAGCAAAGTCACATATTCCCACGCAACCAATGTGTCGAGCTTGCTCTCCCCATTGACCCGCCGGCGGAAGTGGAACGGCAGCTCGGCGAATGCGAGCGGCCGCGGCGAGGAGGCAAAAATGTCGAGCAGGATCTTGAAGCCCTGTCCCGACAAATCCCTCATTGTCGCGACAAAAGCGCCGCGGGCGATCACGAAGAAGCCGCTGAGCGGGTCCGTCAGCTCGGCCTTGATCACGAGACGAGCGAGCCGGCTCGCCAGGCCGCTGATCACCACCCGGGACCTCTGCCAATCGCCGACGCCGCCATTCGCCCCGTAACGGGTGCCGACCACCACGTCGAGATGCTGCTCCTTGATCATCGCCAGCATTTTCGGGAGCAGCGCCTCGTCGTGTTGCATATCGGCGTCCATCACCGCGATAAACGGCGCCGAGCTGGCGAGAATGCCTTCGATGCAGGCGGAGGAGAGGCCGCGGCGCCCGAGCCGCTGAACGCAGCGGATATTGCTCTGCTGCTGTCCGAGCTCCCGCACCAGATCGGCGGTGCCGTCCGAGGAATCGTCATCGACAAAGACTGCTTCCCATTGGATGCCAGCCAACGCCGCTTTGAGCCGATCCACGAGCGCAGCGACGTTCTCCCGCTCGTTCAAGGTCGGTATGACGACAGCGAGTTCTGCCGGCCGGGCGGCTGGGTCTGGAGCGGGTGTTCCCTCCCGTCCACAATGTGCGAAGTCGTTCATGCAAACCATTTCCCTTTGCCGGGCCCGGTCGGCCACAATGGCCGGCGAAATCTTTACGAACCTTTACCGGCGGGGCGAGGGACCCACCCCCGGATCGAGCGGCGGGCGATAGCGTTGACAAGCTGAAGCTGGTCGGAGCTGCACAGCTCGTCCACAACCGCGGGCCAGTCCGGATCACCGAGAATGGATTTGAGCCAACTCCAGTATTTCCCCCTCGCCCTTCCCCACTTTTCTCTGCTGATCGTGATCTTCCTCGTGCTGGTCGCGTGGATCGAGGTGCGAGCCTTGCGGTTGGCCTATATGCATATCGGGTTCGGTCCGCGCGCCGCGGTTCTGTTGCTGCTGGCTTCGCTGGGCGGCAGCTACGTCAATATCCCGGTGGCCCGGCTGGCTGCGCAGCGGATCGTTTCGGGGCGGGAGGTTCCGTACTTCGGCATGCACTATGTAATCCCGGTCGTGGTCGAGTGGCCCGGCACGATCATCGCCGTCACGTCGGCGGCGCGGTGATCCCGGGGTTGCTCTCACTCTATCTCTTGGTCAGAAATCGATTGTGGGTTCGCGGCCTTCTCGCCACCGCCGGTGTTGCGGCGGTGTGCCATACCCTCGCTGAGCCCGTTCCCGGCCTGGGGATCGCGCTCCCCGTGTTCGTGCCGCCGGCATCGGCGGCGATCGTCGCATTGCTGCTGTCACGCCGGTACGCAGCTCCGCTGGCTTGTATCGGCGGCAGCCTCGGCACGCTGATCGGCGCCGACCTCCTCAATCTCGACCAGATCCAAGGGCTGGGCGCGCCAGTCGCCTCGATCGGCGGCGCCGGCACTTTCGACGGCATCTTTCTCCCCGGGATTTTGGCGGCCCTGCTCGCCAGCATCTTTGGCCCGCCGGTCCGCGCCAGGGTGGGAGCAATGCAGCTCCGGCCCTGACGGCTTCGCCCCTCGGGCCCGTTGCCGAAGCAGCCCTACGCTCCTGACGAAAATTTGCCCGAGAGGCGAAGGGTGCTAACCTTCGAGGAGTGCACGGAATACGAACTTCGTGCGCTGATCGTCGGGAAGGACGCATATGACGATGTCGCGGAGTCCACGTAACCTCGCAGCAGCGATCACTCTGTCGGCTCTGACGGTTGCCGCCGTCCATGCCGCGTCGGCTGGAGAAAAGCTCGTCGGCACCTATGGAGAGGTGCGCACAATCTTGTCTTTCAAGGTTTCGGATGCTGCCGCGGAAAAGTTGCTGCCCGACGGATGGCAGGTCAGCCCGGTCAGCACCGGCCCGTCCAAGGATGCCAATCTGAACGTCTACTTCGTCGACTTACTGACGGTACAGAATCCTGATGGGAGCCCGGGAGACACCTGCCGCATCGCGGGGCTGGCGATCCCGGCCAAGAAGAAGGGCACGGACGCGACGGTGCCGATGGTGATCGCCGGGTTTGCTTCGATACCCGGTTACGTTTCGGGGCCCTACGGAAACGCCAAGCTTGCCGGCGCCACCGTGGACCGTCATCTCCACAGGGATCCTGCCGGGACGACGAACGTCGAGGAATCGTGGGAGTTCAAAAGCGACGACGGCGACGGCATTCAACTTCACCTGCAGTACGTTGAGGGTGTTGCGACGAGGAGCAAGATCGAAACGACGCCCCATTCGGCGATCAAACCGGACTTCTATCGAATTTACCGTATTGAGCAAGCCGCGGACGTGGTGCGCAGCACCGCGACCGGCACCGGCCGTGTGCAGAAACTCGTTTTCAAAGCCATAGGCCCGCAGTTCTCACAGCTCTTCGATGGCTCGGAGCAACTGATAAGCATAACGTCGCTGCCGTGGTATTCACGCCAGGTGTCCCTTCCCGAGCAGTTCACGCAGTGACAGGATCTGCGGCGCAGTCATCGCGTGAGCAGAGCGCGAGCCACGCTTCGTCGCGTGCTGACGGCCGCCGGCTCAGCCGCGAGCGCAGCAACGCGGCGGCCTTGGCCGGTTGCTCGGAGCGCAGATGGGCGACGATCAGAGAGTCCTCGAAGATCTCGCGCTGCGCGTGACTGCCGCCGATCCGGGGGAGATCGACGAGCGCCACTTCAAGCAAATGTGCGGCGTCCGTATTGTCGCCACGGCCGAGCGCCGCCGCGGCCGCGCACGGAGCGGGTGCTACTTCGCCGGGCGGCAGGCGCCCGTCACGGGCGAGGCTGCGCAGTCCGGCGATGCGCATTTGCAGACTGTCGAGGTCTCCGGTAGCGGCTTCGGCGAGGGCGGCGTGAAGATCGGCAAAGGCGAGGCTGGCGTGCGGAAAATGCCGCCGCGCATGCGCAGCGACCTCGGCCCATGCTTGGTCGAGCGACGGGGCCACGTCATAGAAGCGCCAGCGCCAAAGAAACGATGCCGAGTCGGCGAGGACCAGCATCGGCGCGGCCAGGGCGACGGACGGCCTGATATTGTCGAGGTAGATCGCCTGAGCGCGCGCGGCATCGCCGCGCGCCAGCTCGAACAGTGCCAAATGCCACGACAAATGGCAGTGCAGAGGGCCCGTTCGGTCGTAGTCCCTCAGCCAGTTCTCGATAAAGCCGGCGCCGCCGCTCACATCGCCGGACTCGAAGAAGCCGTGTGCGCGTCGGTGCGCCGCGTGGGCATTGCGCTGATTTCTGGCGAGCGAGGGCTCGACGAGCTCCGTGCCTTTCGCAACCTCACCGGTTTCGATGTAGCCCCAGCCGAGATAGCCGACAAACCACCAATCGTCGCCCCAATTCGGTGCCAATTCCTCGAGCAGCGCCAGCTGCGCCTCATGATGATCGCGCCGCCCGCTGAAACCCAGCAGCCCGAACACGCCGAGCGCCAACGATAGCGGGAGCGCATCGCCCGGATACTCCGCGGCGTGCGCACGGACCATTGCCAGCGCCTCGCCGGCAGCGCCGTTGATCGCCAGCGTCGCCTCGATGTGCCGGCGCTCGCGCGCCGTGACGCGAGCCGCGCGCGACCCAGCGTCCGCGGCTGCGGCCTTCGCTTCCGGCATGCGCGTCTGCAATTGCAGCAGCCTACCGCGGGCGATGTGAGCCAGCGCGAATCGGGATCGGCGGCGAGCGCACGGTTCAGCCGCGCCTCAGCCCCGGGCCATGCCGACAGCAGGAGATCGACCCCGGCCACATAGTCTTCGACGGCCGCCGCGGTGGCGCATGTGACCGGTAGATCAAAGCGGTCTTTCAACAGCTTGGCTTCCCCGCAAAACTGCGCGCGGCTTTCCCGCACCGCTGTTAACATACCGCATCTACGGCGCCTCTTATTGAAGCATGAGCAAAAGCGAAGAAGCCAGCGACAAAGGACGAGCGCGCGCCGCGATGGGCAGCGCCAACCGGTCAAGCTGGGTCTGTTCGGCGCCAACTGCTCTTCCGGTCGGGCGGTCACGATGGTGCCGGAGCGGTGGTCCGGCAGCTGGCCCGATTGTGTGCGGCTCGCGCAGATGGCCGACCGGGCGGGTATCGAGTTCACGCTGCCGATCGGCCGCTGGAAGGGGTATGGCGGCGAGACCGACTATCAGGGCGCAACACTGGAGACGGTTACCTGGGCCTGCGGCCTGCTCGCCAAGACCGAGCGCTTGACCGTGTTCGGAACCGTGCACGCGCCGCTAATCGCGCCGCTGATCGCCGCCAAGCAATTCGTCACCGCCGACCATATCGGCGAGGGCCGCTTTGGCCTGGACCTTGTTTGCGGCTGGAACGAAGGCGAATTCGAGATGTTCGGCGCCACGTTGCGCGATCACGAGGCGCGTTATGCCTACGCCCAGGAGTGGCTCGAAATCGTCAAGCTCGCCTGGTCGCCGAGCGAGGATTTCGATTTCGAGGGCCAATTCTTCCAGCTTAAGGGCATACGCGCCAAGCCCAAACCTTATGGCGGCGTCCGCCCGCTGATCATGAACGCCGGCGCGTCCTCGACCGGCCAATCCTTCGCGATCCGCAACTGCGACGCGCTGTTCTCGACGATCGCGCGTGGCATCTCGTTCGAGGAGACAGTCCAGCACGTGGCAAATATAAAAGCGTTGGCGCGGGAATGCGGCCGCGAGATCGACGTCTATACCGTGGGTGTCGTGACCTGCCGCCCCACGGCGCGAGATGCAGCGGATTATTATCGTCACTGCATCGTCGAGCACGCCGATTGGGATGCGGTCGACAACATCCTGGCGATGAAGAATATCACCCCACAGACCCACGCGGCCGAGGAGTTCCAGCGGATCCGCGATCACCAGGCCAACGGGATGGGCGGGCTGCCGCTCGTCGGCGACCCTGACATGGTCGCGCGCGAGCTGACGCAGCTGGCAGCTTCCGGGCTCACCGGGATCGCAGTGTCATTCGTCAACTACCTCGACGAGCTGCCGTATTTCTGCGCCGAGGTGTTGCCGCGCCTGGCGCGGTCGGGACTGCGCGAAAAGCCTGGCTCGATGTGAGGTTTCGGTGGTGGTGTGACGCCGTTATCGTTCATGGCCGGCCTTGTGCCGGCCATCCACGAACTACGAGAGCCGATCGTAGAGATCGGCCCAGTCGGGGTTCTGATCGAGGATCAGCCGTACTTTCCAGGAGCGCCGCCAATGCTTCATATTTCGTTCGCGCTGCCTTGCCGCGCGCATGTCATCGTGGTGTTCGGCTAACACGAGCCTCGTTAGTCCGTACTGCTTGGTGAAACCCTCGACAAGACCCGCGCGATGTTCCCACGCGCGTCGAGCGAGGTCGTCTGTTACGCCAACATACAGCGTGCCGTTGGGGCGGTTCGTCATGATGTACACCCATCCAGGCATCCAAACATCACCTTTGGGAATGTGCAGACCAACCCGTGGATGGCCGGCACAAGGCCGGTCATGAACGACAAAATGGCAGCCAGAATTTTAAGAGATGTTGCTTCCTGAGCGGCGGAGTTCGAATTACCAGGCAGCGTTGAGCAGGGTGCGTATGACCGCCGGGCCGTCGATCTTGCGCGGGTTGGTGTGCACCCAGCGGTCGTGCATCGATCCCTCGGCGATCAGGTCGAGTTGCTCCGGCTTGACCCCGACGTCACGCAGCCGGGTCGGCAATCCGAGACCCGCGATCAACTCGGCGACCACCTCGGCTGCCGGTTCGTCGGGGCGTCCGAGCGCCTCGCTGACCCGCGCCTGCTTGCCGGCGTTGACCGGGTGATTGAAGCGCAGCGCGTGGGGCAGCATCACACATGAAGTGTAGCCGTGCGGGACGCCCGCGGTGCCGCCAAGCACATGCCCGATCCCGTGGCTCGCCCCTTTACTGACGCCGGTTTGCGAGCCGACCATCGACATCCAGGCGCCGATCTGGCAGTCGAGCCGCGCCTCGATGTTCGCCGGATCGGTTTTGACCGCCGGCAGGCCGCTCCCGAGCAGGCGCAGCGCGTGGTAAGAAGCGCCTTCGGCGATCGGCTGGCCGTTGATCGAGCAGATGTCCTCGACAGCGTGGTCGACGGCACGGATTCCGGTCGACAGAAATAGCCATTCGGGCGTGTGCACGCTGACATCCGGATCGAGGATGACGGTGCGCGGCATCATCATCGGATGGCTGTAGCTCTCCTTGACGTGGCGCGCGGTGTCGGTGCAGCCGGCGGACGCCGTGTATTCGCCGGCCGACAATGTCGTCGGGATCGCAATTGAGCGAACGCTCGGCGACTTTACCTCGGGACGCCGCGCAGTGCCGTCGGCAGCGATCCGGGCACGATAGCTGTCGAGCTGTGACGGCTCGGTGATCTCGTTGCCGAGGCACAGGCCGACCATCTTCGCGGCGTCGGTCACCGATCCGCCGCCGAGAGTAACGATCAGATCGGTCCCGGCCTCTTGCGCTGCGTTTGCCGCAGCGACGACGTCGGTGCGCGGCGTATGGGCGCCGATCTTCGCGCAAACGCCGGCAAGGCGGTTGCCCAGCATTTGGCGCAGCCGATCGACCGTGTCGGTGGTGCGAGCGAGCGTGCCGCTGGCGAGGAAATGAACACCGCCCGCGCCTCGACGCGATCGACCTCCTGCGCCAGCGCTTCTACAAAGGGTTTGCCGAAGATGACGCTATCCATGGCCGGAAATCGATAGACGCCGCTCAGCATCGCTTCCTCCTCTTACTTCCCAATACGGTAAGCTAAAATTCGCCAGCCGGTGAGACTGGAGACCCCGGATGAACGTCTCAAAAACCGCAGTTTATCTGCTCCTGCCGTTGTTGGTCACGGTGATCGTTCCCGGTCATGTCTGGGGACAATCGGACGCACCGGGAACAAAGCTGCGCCGCGTGATACCGTCCGACACGGAAACGATGGTTAGCTCAGCCTCGCGGTGGCGCTACCACGAAGGGGAGGGTCAACGGCAATGCTCTCCGAACGGCATTCCGGCACTAGAACTGGTCACGCCGCCCCAACACGCTACCGTCCGATTTGTCTTTGCCGACCTCGGCGTCCCAAAAGGGTCGGGGTGCATAAACTCGGTATACGGACAGGCGGTCTTGTATCGACCGAACCCCGGGTTCGTCGGCAAGGATCGATTTACCTACAACGTCCCGGTTGACCCGATGGCGTTCGAGCACCTGGGACGCCCCCCAGGGCCGTGGACGGTGTTCGTTATTGTGCGCAACAAAAATTAACGCGCGAGGTAGCCGCCATCGACCGGCAGGGTGATGCCGGTGATGTAGCGGGCCATGTCGGAGGCGAGGAAGACGGCGGGACCGGCAATGTCCTCGGGCGTGCCGATGCGGCCGAGCGGAATGCGGCTCGCGAAATTCGCCATATAGACCGGATCCTCGCGCGCCTTGGCATTAAGAGGGGTAGCCGTGAACCCGGGGCCGATCGCATTGACCCGTATGCCGAGCGGGGAGAGTTCGATCGCCAGTGCCTTGGTCAACAGGCGGACGCCGCCTTTGGAGGTCGTATAGGCCGCCGAGTTGGGCAGCGCGACAAAGGACTGGATCGAACCGATATTGATAATCGACCCTTTGGTCTCGCGCAGCTGGTCGAGAAACGCCGTCACCATGTTGTAGGGGCCGTCGAGATTGACGGCCAGGGTCGTGTCCCAATCAGTGCGGGTGTTCGGCTCCATCACCGTCCCGCGCCGGATGATCCCGGCATTGTTGACGAGGATCGAGATCGCGCCGGTGTGCGAGCGTACGTCGGTGGCCAAGCCATCGCATTGGCCGCGATCGGTCACATCGCAGGCAAGGCTCGCCGCTGCGCGGCCGATCGCTGCCGCCGTGCGATCGGCACTCGCACCGTCGATATCGACAGCGACGACCCGCGCCCCCGCTTCTGCCATCGCATGGGCGATCGCCTCACCGATTCCTGACCCGGCGCCGGTGACCAGGGCTCGCCGGCCCTCGAGTAGGCCGTTCCGCTATACGCCCCGATCGGCCCCTCACCCCAACCCTCTCCCCGCAGGCGGGGAGAGGGAGGGACCCGCGAAGCAGGAGGGGGAGGGGCAGCAGATTACATCGCGGCCATGCGGGCGGCGCGGCGCCGCGCCAGCGGCGTCGCTGGCTCCGGGGCCGGGGCGGCCGGCATCCGGCCGTTGTCGCGTGGCAGCCACCAATCCCACTCGTCCGCGCCCATTTGGTAATGCATAAGGTTCTGCTTGGTATTGCGGTTGACGAGCTTGCGGTTGTAGAGCGGATGGGTGATCGAGCGGACCTCGTGCTCGATCTTGAACAGGCACTTCCCGGTGTCGAGGCAGGCGATGTCCTCGAAGCGGTACTGGTGCTGGCTGCTTTCCTCGGTGATCAACCCGCGCTTTTCGAGCTCGTCGTGTGGCCCCGAGAATTCCTGGATATAGATCTGCAGGTGGTGGCCGTCGAATTCGGGGATCTTCTTGTCGGTCTCGCGAAAGACGAGGCACTGCCCGAAGCCGGCGCTGACGCGGGCGGCGCGGCCGTCGCCATTTTCCTCGATCTTGACCGGCGCGTAAAAGATCTTGCGGTAGAAACGCGCGATCCCGTCCGCGGTCCCTTCCGGCACATCGAATTCGACATAGGGCATGCCGAGGGTGACCGGGCCGAACTTGTCGGGCTGCGGTTCATAGAGCCGGAAGCGGTTGCCCCACGGGCAGGTCGCCTCGACAAAAGCGTTGTGCCGCTTGCAGTCGAATTTGCTGCCCTCGAGACGCGGCTTCACGGTGTTGAGGCGCTCGCATAAATCCTCGAGGCTCGGCACGACGAGCCCGATATGGCCGCGCAGTACGTTCGGGTCGCCCTTCGGCAGATGGAACTGGCTCCTGCCGACATTGACCCACATGTTGGCGGTGCCGGGCATCATGTAAGGGTCGCGGGTCAGGCCGAGGCCGGCGAGGTAGAAATCGGTGGCGGGCTCCTGGTTGGTAACCCGAAGGTTGACGTGTTCGAGGCCGACGATGTTGCCGACGTCCTCTTTGGTGCGGTCATAGGTTTGTTGCGCCATTTGGGCCCTCCTTGTTTGCCGATCGGCCGGTGCCGAGCGGCCTCAACGTAACGCAGTTCGTAAGCACCGCATCAAAACAGCTTTTCGAACCTCTCGTCTACTGTAACGCGCTCGACATCGTCTGGGTCGGGGTACTCCGGCGCCGGTACGCGCGGAGCGTGAGAAGGAAAAGGCCGAGAGCTCCTCCCAAATAGAGACAGGGTCGCGGGCTCCGGTGCCGTCACCGAAACATCGTCAAGCGCCCAGAAATCGCCGCTTCCCGCGAAGCTGATCATCGTGCTCGCCGCGGCGGCCGTCACCGTAAAATCCTCGAAGGTATAGCCGAATAGGTTGACGTTGCTGAGGCTGAGCACCACGTCGGAGCCGAAGGAAGCGGTGAAGCTGGCGGGCGGTATCGCCTGATTTTCGCGCCAAAACGAGAACTCGTACGTATCGCCGGCGGTCGTCGCGATGGTCTGCGAGAGCGTCTGGGTGCCGACAATGAATCCAGCGGCCCAGCTTCCCATGTACGCAAAACTGCTGCAGTGCGCGGTCCCACTCCACCCCGGAGGGGTCTGGCCGCCCGGGGGGTGCGGCTCTCGAAGCCGGGATCGCTGACGAGATTTGCCAATGCCGGGCTGACCGAAGCGATCAACAAGGAAACGGCTAAGCCCGCTACCATGGCGCCGACAGGCGCTTACTGCCCCCTCGCCCCGCTTGCGAGGAGAGGGTCGGGGTGAGGGGCCGGTTCGCGACCGCACGAACTGCGCCGGTGCGGGCAGCCTGCCCCTGACCCGGAGCCGCTGCGCGTCTCCGACCTCTCCCCGCCTGCGGGGAGAGATGATTGGCCGCGTCACTAGTCATCCCCTCCCCTCGGCCAGTCCTGGACGGTCCGGATTACCGTTATCAAAACAGGTTTTCGAACCTCTCGTCTACCGGCACGCGATAGCCGTTGGCCAGGCTGTTGGTTTCGTTCGCCATGCCGACGACCGCCAACACCTCGCCGAGCATCTCGGCGGTCATCCCCTGTTTCTTCGCGGCGGCGGCGTGGGAGGCGATGCAATAGGCGCAGCCGTTGCTGACGCTGACTGCGAGGTAGACCAGCTCCTTGGTCAGCGGGTCGAGCACGCCCGGCGCCATGACCTCCTTGATGCTCTCCCAGGTGCGGCGCAAGGTCGGCGGGTGGGTGGCCAGGGCTTTCCAGAAATTATTGATCCAATCCGTTCCACGCGTCTTCATGATGTCGTCGTAGACTGCACGGATCTCGGCGCTCGCCTCGTCGTATTCGATCAACCGAGCCATCGTCATTCTGTTCCTCCAGTCGTCGGAACTCCGAACGGCTCATTCCTGGCGGTGCTTGTAAAGCGCCGGCCAGCGTCGTAAGTCAGCCTTGATCATCCCCCCATTCGCCGCGGAGCCTCGATATGGGTTTCAAAGTAGCGGTGGTCGGCGCGACCGGCAATGTCGGGCGCGAGATGCTGACCACGCTGGCCGAGCGCAATTTCCCCGCCGACGATGTCGTCGCATTGGCCTCGTCGCGCTCGATCGGCAAGGAGGTCTCCTTTGGCGAGGACGACATCCTCAAGGTCCAGGGCCTCGACACTTACGATTTTCGCGGGATCGACATCGTCCTTTCTTCGCCGGGCGCCAAGGTCTCGGCGGTATTTGCGCCCCGCGCGACCAAGGCCGGTGCCGTGGTCATCGACAATACCTCCTGCTTTCGCATGGAGCCGGACGTGCCGCTCGTCGTGCCGGAGGTCAACCCACAGGCAATCGCGCAGTGCACCAAGCGCGGCATTATCGCCAACCCGAACTGTTCGACGATCCAGATGGTGGTAGCGCTGAAGCCGCTGCACGACTTGGCGCGGATCAAGCGGGTGGTCGTCGCGACCTACCAGTCGGTCTCCGGGGCGGGTCGCGCCTCGATGGACGAGCTGTTCAACCAGACCCGCGCGATCTACGTGAACGATCCAATCAAACCCGAGCTTTTCACCAAGCAAATCGCCTTCAACGTGATCCCGCATTGCGACGTCTTCATGGACGACGGCGCGACCAAGGAAGAGTGGAAGATGGCGGCCGAAACCCGCAAGATCCTCGACCCCGACATCGCTGTGACGGCGACCTGCGTGCGGGTTCCGGTTTTTATCGGCCACGGTGAGGCCATCAATGTCGAATTCGAGCGGCCGCTCAGCGAAGACGACGCGCGTGCCGTCCTGCGGCGCACACCCGGCATTACGGTGGTCGATCACCGCGCTGACGAGGGGTATGTGACCCCGGCCGAAGCGGCCGGCGAGGATCCGGTCTACGTCAGTCGCATCAGGCGCGATCCGACCGTCGCGCACGGGCTCAATCTGTGGGTTGTCGCCGACAATTTACGCAAGGGTGCGGCACTCAACGCCATCCAGATCGCCGAAATCCTGGTTCGCGATCACCTCGGCAGCAGGCGCCTCGGTCGGCGGTCGAACGTCGAGCCCCTACGCCGCACGACCCATTAGTGCACTCCGCCGGGGATGACGGCTTCGTCGGAACCGGCTCGATACGTGGCCCCGACGGCCGATCGCTTTCTCGGGCACAAGATCACCCCGCTCACGCGACGCCGTCTCGACAGCTTTCGCCGCAATCGGCGCGGCTTCTGGTCTCTGTGGATCTTTCTCGCGGTCTTCCTAGTCACCTTGTTCGCCGAATTCATCGCCAATGATCGGCCGATCCTGGTGCGCTTCAATGGCGCTTGGTATTTCCCGGTATTCGCCGATTACCCCGAGACGACATTCGGCGGCGAATTTCCCACCGCGGCCGATTATCGCGATCCGGCGGTAGAGAAGCTGATCGCGGCGAAGGGCTGGATGCTCTGGCCACTGATACCGTTCAGCTACGGCACGATCAATTACGACCTGCCAAGCCCCGCACCATCGCCGCCGTCGCGCGTCGACTGGCTCGGCACCGACGATCAAGGGCGCGACGTGCTGGCGCGCTTGATTTACGGCTTTCGCATCTCGGTGCTCTTCGGGCTCGTCCTGACTGCCCTGTCCTCGGTGATCGGGGTCGCGGCCGGCGCGGTGCAGGGTTATTTCGGCGGGCTGGTTGACCTCGGCTTCCAGCGTTTTATCGAGATCTGGTCGGGGCTGCCGATGCTCTACCTCTTGATCATTATGGCGAGCTTTATCGAACCCAATTTCTGGTGGCTGCTCGGCCTGATGCTGCTGTTTTCATGGATGGCCCTCGTCGATGTCGTGCGCGCCGAGTTCCTGCGCGCGCGCAATTTCGACTACGTGCGCGCAGCGCGCGCACTCGGCGTGTCCAACCCACTCATCATTCTGCGCCATGTCCTCCCGAACGCGACGGTGGCTACGATCACTTTTCTGCCGTTCATCTTGAACGGCGCGATCACCACCCTGACCTCTCTCGATTTCCTCGGGTTCGGACTGCCGCCGGGCTCCCCCTCGCTCGGGGAATTGCTCGCCCAGGGCAAGGCCAACCTGCAAGCGCCCTGGCTCGGACTGACCGCGTTTTTCGTTCTGGCGTCGATGCTGAGCCTGCTCATCTTTGTCGGCGAGGCGGTGCGAGATGCGTTCGATCCGCGCAAGGTAGTGCTGTGAATTCTGGGCGAAGCGGCGCTTCGCCCTACGCGGCAGGCGTTTCCAAAGGAAACGCCGAGAGCGGGGCCGGCGGAGGAACGCCGCTGCTCGAAATCCGTAATCTCAGTGTTACCTTCGCCGGCCGTGGCGGGGTGCCGCCGGTCGAGGCGGTCAGGGGCCTGTCGTTTTCCCTCGATCGCGGCGAGACCCTGGCGCTCGTCGGCGAGAGCGGATCTGGCAAGAGCGTCACCGCGCTATCGATCCTCCAGCTGCTGCCTTACCCGCTCGCAGCCCACGGCGCGGAGAGCAGCATTCGTTTTGCCGGCGAGGAGCTGGTCGGCGCCGCGCCGGAGCAGTTGCGCCAAGTGCGTGGCAATCGCATTGCGATGGTCTTTCAGGAGCCAATGACCTCGCTCAACCCGCTGCACACACTCGAGCGGCAGATCGGGGAGACGCTTCTCGTCCACAAGCACATGGCTCCCGCAGCGGCGCGCGAGCGGATCCTCGAACTCTTGCGGTTGGTCGATCTGCCCGACGCCGAGAGCCGGCTCGGTGCCTATCCGCACCAGCTCTCGGGCGGCCAGCGCCAGCGGGTGATGATCGCGATGGCGATCGCCAACGAGCCCGACATCCTGATCGCTGACGAGCCGACGACGGCACTCGACGTGACCATCCAGGCGCACATCCTGCAGCTCCTCAAGGATCTGCGCGACCGGTTCGGCATGGCGCTGCTGTTGATTACCCACGATCTGACGATCGTCCGCAAGATGGCGGACGAGATCTGCATCATGACGGGGGGCGAGATCGTCGAGGCCGGCCCGACCGCCGCGATCTTTACCCGGCCGCGCCACCCTTATACGCGACGGCTGCTCGCGGCCGAGCCGAAAGGACGGCCACCGCGCGCTGACCCCGCGGCGCCGGACCTGATGACGGCGGAGGGCGTCAAGGTGTGGTTTCCGATCCGCAGCGGGGTGCTGCGCCGGATCAAGGGGCACGTCAAGGCGGTCGATGGAGTCTCGCTCGTGGTGCGGACCGGCACGACCCTCGGCATCGTCGGCGAGAGCGGGTCGGGCAAGACGACATTGGGCCTGGCCTTGTTGCGGCTGACCGAGGCGCAGGGGCGCATCCGCTTTGCGGAGCAGGACATCGCGGCACTCGGCCAGCGTCAATTGCGGCCATTGCGGCGCGACATGCAGGTGGTCTTTCAGGACCCGTTTTCGAGCCTCTCGCCGCGGCTCTCGGTCGCGCAGATTGTCGAAGAGGGGCTGAAGGTGCACGGTCTGGCGGCGAGCGACGCCGAGCGCCGGCGGCTGATCGAGACGGCACTCGCCGAGGTCGGGCTCGACGCACAAGCCGCCGAGCGCTATCCGCACGAATTCTCGGGCGGTCAGCGCCAGCGCATCGCGATCGCCCGAGCGCTGGTGCTCAAACCGCGCTTTGTCGTGCTCGACGAACCGACCTCGGCCTTAGACATGTCGGTGCAGGCGCAGATCGTCGAGCTGTTGCGCGAATTGCAATCACGCCACGGCCTCGCCTATCTCTTCATCAGCCACGATCTGCGGGTCGTGCGCGCGCTGGCCCACGAGATCCTGGTCATGAAGGACGGCAAGATCGTGGAGGCCGGATCGACCGAAAGGGTCATGACTGCCCCCGAACACCCCTACACCCGCGCGCTGATGGCGGCCGCCTTCGACCTCGCCGCGGTGCCCGCGTAATGTCTCGGGGCCGTCGTGCCGCTTTTGGCAAGAAGCCGGCGGCCTTTGTGTCGTTGGTCCTCAGACGTTGCGCCGCACAACGCACCGGCACCGATGCGCTCGCCTCGAAGACTTGGCACTGCTCGCGCACCGCGCGCTGCAGCTCGGGGTATTCCATGCGCTTGCGCAGCACGTTTAAGAGATAGAGGTCCTTGCCCTTGATCCCCAGCTCGTGCAGACGCTGAAATCGCTGAGCTCGCTGGCCTTGTTGGCGGTGTCCCGGCTCTGCACGACGCGGTCGAACTTCTCCGGCCGTTCGTTCGGCGCGTAGCTGCGGAACCACGCCGCCTTGACGAGGCCGCCGCCCTGCGGTGCCGGGGCCTGCTGGTAATGGCCGGCGACCCCCGGGACGAAGTGCCCGGGGGGTTATTCGCCGATCCGCGGGATAAACCCGGGGACGCGGCGGATCTGCTCGATGGTCGCCAATGGCTGGCGCTCGGCATGCAAGGCCTCGCCAGCCTTGCGGCCGAACGATTGCCATGCGAATGGCGTCTCGACCCGGTGCAGCTCGTCGGCATCGGCGATCGCCTGAAGACGCACGACCTCCCAATCCTCCTGCGCCAGCACGTGGCCCGCGAGATCGTCCCTCAGGTCAAGCCCGAGGGCTGGCTTTCGTGCAGCCGGTGCATGATCAGGATGATGGCACCCGTCCGGTTGTCGTTGAGCCGACCTAGAGGGTGTGGTCGGACCAGTCGTTGGCCGCCTGGCGCTGAGCTTGCGACAAGGCCTCCTCGGGTTTCAAGGGATCGTCGATGACGATGATGTCGGCACGCCGTCCGGTCAGCACGCCGCCGACCGAGGTGGCGAGCCGGCAGCCCGGGGCCGTCGTTTCGAACTCGGACACCGCTTGCCGCTGGGCCGAGAGGCGGGTGGTAAAGGTCTGCCGGTACCAGTTGCAGGCGAGGATATGCCGGCAGTCGCGCGACAATTTGTCGGCGAGGTCCTGCGCGTGGCTGGCGCAGACGATCTGCATGCTCGGGTCGTGCCCGAGACACCAGGCCGGAAAGGCGACCGAGGCCAGGTGCGACTTCAGGTGGCGCGGCGGGACGCCGATGATCAGCCGGCGGATCCGGCCCGCGCGCACCGCCGCCAATTTCGCGGCGATCACCTCGTGATGCCAGCTCGACGCGAATGGGGTGCGCGGGTCGAGCTCGCGGAAACAGCGCGCTGCAAAGCTCGCGAAGTCGTCGCGTAGCAGTGCCGCACAGTCGCTCCACGCGGCGTCCGCGCCGACGATCAATGCCGGCACTGTCAACGGGGTTGATCAAAAGCGGCCGCAGCCTCGGCAGCCTCGGCCGCGATCTGGCGGCGCAGCCGGGCGATGAAAAGCTCGACGACCTCTCTGTCCGCCAGGTTCAATTTGGCCGGCTCGGGCGGCGTCGCGCCGGCCTTCTGCTCGATCTCTTTCATCATGTCGATCAGCATCTTGGTGGCGCGCAGATCGGCGCTCGCCGACTGGTTGACTATCTGCTTGACGATCGCCCTGCTTGACGATCGCCTCGCGCTTGCTGATCTTGCGGCGCTTGCGGTCGATGGTGACGTAGACCTTCTCGTTCAGTGCGGCGACCAAGAGTGCGGGCAGGCTCTTGCCGCGCGGGCCGCGCGGGTTGCCGGATTGGCCCTTTTGGAAGGGCCTGCCCCGCGGTGGCTTGCCATAGCGATCTCGTAATCTCGCTTGGTCTCGGACATGTTGCCTCTCACATTTCGTGGAATGCTTTCGGCCTGCCGGTTGCGGCGGCCGAGGGTAGTTCTTATCTACCCCAGTAATGCTAATTTGTCAATATAAAAACCCACCAGACATGCCGATTTCAGTAATGCGGAAACGTGCGGCTGAGTTCCGCTGCCGATCCGCTGCCAGCACCCCAAAATGCACCCCAATTTCCGCTGTCGTCCGGCTTGACTAAATCGGGTTCAACGGATTGATTGCAAATAGATTCTTGATCCTGACCGGCCAATTTTCGACCGCGAAAACGCAATTCTCCGTTGCCGATAGGGGAATTGCGACGGCTTCGCATCGTCGGGGCCAGGCATATCAAGCGAGCGGATCCGGGCTGCCCGGAATCGACTCTCGTCCGGTCTCGAAACTTGCCTGGCGGGCGTCAGGATCAGCGCGGCGTTCGACCTCGCCGCGACTTCCGCGTAACCTGCTGCCGACCAGGCAGCGGGAGCCCATTGCAAGATGAAGCTCGGAGATCGAAGCTTTGCGGCCTCGGTGGCATCCGGCAACGAGTGCTGGCGGCCGTGTGCTGGCTAGAGGAGCGGAGCATCGGCGGTGACCACCGACGCTGATCATCCGCCGCTGGCTGCACGCGTTTTTGGCTGGCTGGGCTGGGGTCGCACATACCCGGCGAGTGCGATCCAGGAGCGCCCACGGCGCAGGCTGACTTGGCCGCTGCGTGGGCTTCTAGCCGCATCGCTTGCCGTGCCGCTGCTGTTGCTGGCGATCGCCGCCGGGCAGAATTTTCGTTTCGTCCAGCGCCAGGCCGAAGAACGGGTGATGATCGAGGCCGGCGAACTGCACGAGCATGCGCTCGACGCGCTCAAGACCTACGCCATCGTGCTCGCCTGGATCGACGCCCGGACGCGCGGGCTTGATTGGGACCGGATCGAGCATGACGAGGAGCTGCACCGGTTCCTGTCCGATCTCGACACGTTGCCGCAGATCGACGAAGTCTGGATGACCGATGCCGCCGGACGCCCCCGGGTCAGCGGCCGCTCCTCTCCCATTCCGCCAATCGATGTCTCCGACCGCGACTGCTTCGCCGCCGAACAAGAGCAGGACACCGGAATCTTTGTTGGACGCGAGCAGACCGGCGCGCTCGTCCATGCACCCGAATTCGACATCTGCAAGCGTCGATCGACGGCGGACAAAAGCTTCGCCGGGATCATTACCGTGTCCGCCCGACCCGCTTACTTCGGCGAATTCTACCGCACCGTGTCGCAAGACCAGCGCTTCTCCGCTTCGCTGGTGCGCAGCGATGGCTCGATGCTGGTGCGTTATCCGACATTGCCGGCCCCTCTGGTCTTCCCGCGGGGCAGCCCCTTCATGCGAGCGATCGCGACTGTGCCCGACCGCGGGTTGTTCTGGGGTAGGGGAGAGTCGGACGGGATCGAACGCTTCTATGCCTACCAGCGGATCGAGGGCTACCCGCTCTACGTCGCGTACGGCATACCGAGGGAAGACGTGCTCGCTGCGTGGCTCGCCAATCTCGTCAACTACTCGCTGTTTGCGGTGCCCGCCTCGCTCGCACTGTTCGGTATGACGCTGCTCGCCGTCCGTCAAATCCAACGTCACAAGATCGCCAGCTGGCGCTGGCGCACCACCGCGCGGCGCCTGAGGCGCGAGATGAATCGGCGAGCGCTGGCCGAGGCCGAACTCCGCCAAGCGCAAAAGATGGAGGCGCTTGGCCAGCTGACGGGCGGGGTCGCCCACGACTTCAACAATCTGCTGACTGTATTGCAGGGTTCTCTGGAAATGCTGAGTGGGCGGCAGCGGAATGACCAGCTGCAGGCCAGGGTCGATACGGCTCTGCGAACGGTCGAGCGCGGCGAGAGGTTGACCGAGCAACTTCTCGCCTTTGCGCGGCGACAGCCGCTAACCAGGGCGACCCTTGACCTGAATGCCCAGCTGCGGCGAATGGCCGAGCTGCTTGCCCGGACCGTCGGCAGCGGGGTCGCCATCCAGGCCGATCTCGTGCCAGATCTATGGCCGGTGGAAGCCGATGCGACCCAGCTCGAGCTCGCCGTCATCAACCTCGCGATCAATGCACGCGATGCGATGCCGGGCGGCGGCGAGTTGCGTATCCGCACCTTCAATAGTGCGGCGCAACCTAGAGGAGCCCCGGAGCAAACGGCAAACTCTGGAGATTTTGTCGGTTTGGAGATCTCCGACACCGGGACCGGAATGCCGCCCGAGGTGGCGGCGCGCGCGTTCGAGCCGTTCTTCACGACCAAGGAGGCGGGTAAAGGCACCGGCCTCGGGCTCAGCATGGTATACGGCTTTGCCCGCCAATCGGGCGGCTCGGCGTCGATCCGCAGCGACGTTGGGCGGGGAACCGCCGTGACTTTGCTATTGCCGAAGGGAATGCTGGCGCGCCAAGCCGACGGAGCTGGCGCGACGGACTTGCCCCAGGGCGCTTCGACATGAAACTGTGGCGGAGTGGGGGGTGTCGCGGTTCGCGAACGGCGCAACACTAATCGAGGGACATTCTCGGAGGGCAGGAAATGCGCATCGTCATCGTCGGTCAGCAGGCCTTTGGCAAAGCCGTGCTCGAGGCGTTTATCGCACGCGGGGACGAGATCGCCGCCGTTTTCGCAGCGCCGGAACGGCCGGCGGCGAGACCCGACCCGCTCGTCGCAGCGGCTCAGGAACGGGGCCTGGCCGTCCATCGGTTTGCCAAATATTCGAGCGAGGAGGCCCAGCGCGCACTCTCCGACCTCAAGGCGGATCTTGGCGTGATGGCCTATGTTCTGCTCTTCGCTCCGCCCGAATTCTGCGCGATTCCGAAACACGGCATGATCCAATTCCATCCCTCGCTGCTGCCGCTTCATCGCGGGGCCTCCTCGATCCCGTGGGCGATCATCCGCGGGCGGACCGAGACGGGGCTGTCGATCTTTCGCCCGACCCCCGGGCTCGACGAAGGGCCCGTCATCCTGCAAAAGCGCGTGGTGATCGGCGCCGACGACACTGCCGGATCGCTCTACTTCGACAAGATCTTCCCGCTCGGGGTCTCGGCGCTCCTCGAAGCCGCCGATCTCGTGGTCTCGGGCCGGGCGACCGAAAGTACGCAAGACGAAAGCCGTGCGACCTATGAGGGCTGGGTGCGCGAAGCTGAATCGCGCATCAACTGGGCGAACCATGTCGATTTTGTCTACGACCTGATCCGCGGCTGCAATCCGGCGCCTGGCGCCTGGACGAATTACGGCGAGGGGAAGCTCTATCTGTTCGATGCCCGCAAGATCGCCGCCGGGACTTTTGGGATGGTGCGCGGGCGCAAGCTCGGCGAGGTCGTCTCGATCGGCGACCAGGGAATGCGCATCCTCGCGCAAGGCGGCTTTGTCGAAGTCTCGCGGATACGCCTCGACGACGGCCCAAAGATCACGGCGACTGAAGCCGGCATCGCGGCAGGAACGATCCTCGGCGCCTAGAGGGCCGCTCTAACGCATAAGGTCCGGCTGCAAGGTTCGGTACACGGCAGCGTACCGGCGTGCCGCCGCCGCCCAGCTGAAGTCGCGCGTCATCGCTCGCCGGATCATGCGTTGCCAGATCTCCCGCTCGCGGAACAGCGCGGCGGCGCGCCCGATCGCGGACATCAGGGCGGAGGGGCTGTCGTCGTCGAAGGCAAAGCCGGTGGCCACACCTTCGGCCAAGTTCGTAGCGGTCGCGTCGACGACCGTATCGGCAAGGCCGCCGACCCGACGGACCAGCGGCAGGGCGCCGTAACGCAACGCGTAAAGCTGGGTCAAGCCGCAAGGCTCGAAACGCGAGGGGACGAGGATCACATCCGAGCCGCCGATGATCAGATGCGCCAAGCCTTCATCGTAGCCGATCGCGACCCCGACCCGTCCTCGATATCTTTCGACCGCGGCCGCGAAGGCCTGCTCGAGATTGCCGTCTCCCGAGCCGAGCAGGGCGAGCTGCCCGCCGCCAGCAAGAAGGTCGGGTAAGCCTGCGAGCGCGAGGTCAAGGCCCTTTTGCGGAGTAAGGCGGCTTACCGCGCCGAACAGCGGCGCACCCTCGATCGGCTCTAGCCCGAGGCGGCGCTGCAAGGCGGCCTTCGCCGCTCGCTTGCCTGCGGCTGCGTCCTCGGTGCCGTAAGTCTGCGGCAGGTTCGTATCGTGCCCGGGATCCCAGAAGCGCGGATCGACGCCGTTCAAGATCCCGGTCAATAGAGCGGCGCGAGTGCGCAACAGCCCATCGAGGCCCCAGCCAAAGGCCGGGGTCTGGATTTCGCGCGCGTAAGTCGGGCTCACCGTCGTCAGGCGGTCCGAGTAAAACAGGCCAGCCTTGATAAACGACACCATGCCGAAAAACTCGACCCCGTCGATCGAGAAAAACGCAGGCGGCAATGCCAGTTCCGGGAAGACCGTGCCGGGAAAGGGCCCCCGATAGGCGAGGTTGTGGACCGTGAACACCGTGGGGACGCGCCCTGCTGCCGGTGGCCGGGCGGAGAGGTAGGCCGGGGCGAGCCCGGTGTGCCAGTCATGACCGTGCAGGATGTCCGGACGCCAGCCCGGATCGGCGCCGCGCGCGAGCTCCGCCGCGATCCAGCCAAACAGTCCAAAGCGGCGATGGTTGTCGGGCCAATCGCTGCCGTCCGGGCCCGCATAGGGGTTGCCCAGCCGGTCATAGAAGGCGGGATGATCGACAAGGTAGGCTAGGCTCTCGCTGGCGGGCAGATGGGCGAGACCCACCCGTACCCGCTCGGCGGCGAACGGGGTGGTCAGCCGGGCAATGTCGGTGATGCCGCCGAAAGCGTCGAGAAAACCGCGGAAACCGGGCAGCAGCAGGCGAACATCGATACCCTCCGCGATCAGCGCCGGCGGCAGCGCCGCGGCGACATCGCCGAGCCCGCCCGACTTGACCCAGGGGTAGAGCTCGGCCGTGATGTAGAGAACGCGCATCTAGGAGAAATGCGAATGGATCTGCTCGCCCGCATCCGTCAAGAGATGCTGCCCTTTGCCGAACTGCTCGGCATCGAGTTCGTCAGCGCCGCGCCGGACAAAATCGTCGCGGAGATGATCGTGCGCGAGGATCTCTGTACCCGCCCTGCAGTGCTTCACGGCGGTGCCGTCATGGCGTTCGCCGACACCCTCGGCGCCACCGGCACAATCGTCAACCTGCCACAGGGTGCCGGGACGACGACGATCGAAAGCAAGACCAACTTCGTCGCACCGGCACCGATCGGAACAAGGGTGATCGGCGAGGCGACCCCCGTCCACCGCGGCCGGCGAACCATGATCTGGCAGACCCGCGTCTCGACTCCGGAGGGCCGGCTGGTGGCACTCGTCACCCAGACCCAGCTGGTGCTCTGAGCGGGGTGCTAGAGGAAATCGCGCACCCGCTCGAGTTCATCGAGCGCGCCGCCGGGCGAGACGACGAGCACCTCGTCGAAGCCCAGCTGATCGATCCGTTTCAGCCGCACCCGCGCCTCGTCCGGCGGGCAGACCAGCGAGATCGTTGCCCGCTCGGCGAGGCTTCCGGGTTCCGGCTTGTTGCTGAGATCGACCAGCACGTTGGCGAGGACGGCATTCTTGCCGCCAGCGTCGCGATAAAGGCGCATCCCCGCCTCGAGATCCTCCCAGCTGCTGTAGAGGCCGGACGCGATCCAGCCGGCGCATTGCTTTGCGGCATAGGCGATCCAGCGCGGGTTGCGCCAGGCGCCGAGCATCACCGGCGGTCCGCCCTCACAGCCGGGCCAGGGCGACAACATCCCGCCATTGACCGGCTCGCCGCTCCAGGCGCGGCGCATGATCTCGAGCGAGCGCATCAGGGTGCGGAAGCGCTGGTCGTAATCAGCACCGAGGAGATCGAAATCGGCGCGCGTCGAGCCGCTGCCGACGCCGAGGCGCAGCCGCCCTCCGGACAATGCCTGAACCGATTGCACGCGATGGGCGAGCTCGATCGGATGGCGCAGCGACACCTGCAACACCGCGGTGCCGAGCTCGACCCGATGAGTGGCGACGCTGAGCGCGCCGAGCACGACGAGCGGATCCAAGGTGGGCCGGCCGCGACCGATCGAGTCGGTCACCCAGATCCCCGGAAAGCCGCGCCTTTCGATCTGCCGGGCGTAGTCGACGATGCGAGCGAGCGGCCGGCCGCGGGGCTCGCTGCCGGGGCGCATGAACGTCACCACACTCAATCTCATGACCGCCTGCCGAGCGAAAGTATCGCTGTCACCCCTCTCCTCCTCTCCTCGCCGGCGGATTGCTCGGGCGACAATGCAACACATCTGCCGCGGCGGCCAACAGCCGATTGCTGAGACCGCCTGTGCGTGAAGCGCGGCCGACGCCCACCGGCTGTCGCCCGACCGGCGATTTCCCTCGTCCGCGGGAAAATACTGGCAAAACCGGGTTCCGGGCCGCCTTAAAGGCCGTTCAAATGCCCGTAAGTCATTGAAATGGAGTACGGTCGCCAGAGAATTCCCTGAGCGAGCGAGCAGGGAAATAAATCCGCCGATCAGGGAGACAAATCCGCCCAACAGAGAAGCACCAGGGAGAGGACTTGCGAACAAATCGGAAACCTTCAGCATGTTCATCCCGGCTCGCTGCGACAAGTTCGCGGAGCAGTCCAGCCGGAAGAGAGCGGCGGCAGGGTGGCACAACATTGCGGCCGGCAATTCCCGGCGAAAACCTCAGGAGTATCCGAAATTGCGCCGAGTACGCCGGCGGAACAAGTTATGTGCAAGTATTCGAAATCAGGATGCTCGGCGATGACCCGCAAGCGAGAGAAGCCGATCCTCACGGCACCTCTGTCTTCCGGCGATTATGAAGCGGCGGTGGCTGCATTCATCCGCGATAGGGGCGTTACGCGTTGCCCGACTGCCTGCCTGGTTCGCACACAAGCCTCGGTGCCCACGGCCGACCGGGCAGCGCTGGAACACTACGAAGCCGGACGCGAGCAGTCGCGCCGATCGCACATCGCCGCTACGGCACGCCTGCTCGGGGTGCCCCTCCCGCCGTCGAGCGTTTGCTGACCGCCGGGTTGCGCGCCGCCACCGCGTGCACCCCTGTTGCTCTGCTCCCGGGCGCGAAAAAATCTTCGGCTATGAACGAAGGGTCATCCAACACGTATATTACACGTATTGGATAGCTCGGACGTGTCGAAGAAGCTGACCATAACGGTGGACGACGACGTGTACGAAGGTTTGCACCGCGTCGTCGGCAGGCGGCGGATCAGCCGGTTCCTCAACGATCTCGCGCGACCACACGTCATTCCGCGCAACATTGTCGAGGGCTATCGGGCGATGGCCGCCGATGAAGAGCGAGAACGCGAAGCGTCGGAATGGGTTGAGAACCTGACCGGCGACATCGCCGATGACCCCAGATAGGCCGCCGCGACGCGGGGAGCTATGGTGGGTTGCCTTCGATCCTACTGTGGGCTGTAAGATCCGCAAGACCCGACCGGCGGTCGTCGTCAGCAACGACGTTTCGAACCAAGAGATCAACCGCGTTCAAGTGGTGCCGCCGACGACCAACGTCGCCCGCCTCTACCCGTCCGAGACGTATGTGAGGGTGGGCGGTGGGCAGAGAAAGGCGATGGCGGATTAGTTGAGCACGATCAGCAAGCGCCGCTTGCGCGAACGCATCGGAAGTCTCGGCCAGGCCGACATGGCGGCGGTCGAGCGGGCGATTTGCCTGCAGCTGGGGCTCTGATCGACCCGCGCCAGCCGCTCGGATCAAGCGGGTTCGACGCTCACGACCAATCTCCGCCCGAGCACGGCGAGCGCCGCCTCGATCTGTTTGAGCCGGGTCTTGTGATGAATGCTGAACAAGCGATCGACGTCTTTCGCGACAATGCCGAGACGCCGGGCCAACTCCGCCTTGTCGATCCCTGCCTGCCGCATCGCCCGGAACACCTCGGCCTTGGCGGCTACGAGCGGCGCCAGCCGCACCAGCGGCCGCCCCCGCGCGGGTGACGGCTCGGGCAGATCCCAGTCCTCGGCCATGTAATTGGCGACCATCGTTTCGAGCAGGTCGGCGGCCTGCGCCAGCGCCTCCTCGCGATCGTCACCCTGGCTCCATCCCTCCGAAAAATCAGGGAAGTTCACGATGAAGCCGCCCTCTTCGGCGGGTTCGAGCTTTGCTGGCCAAGCTAACGGGGCGAATGGGCGCGACACCATTTCCCCTATTCAGAGATCCCGCAGCCTGAGCCCGAGAGTCCTAGGGATACCCAACAGTGTTCCTCTCTTGATATCGCCACTGCCCGTCGGCACGAAAGCCGCCGACCACCGAGCACCACCATGACATGGCCACCCTTCCCGCGGTCTGAAACCACTGCGGCGCCGCGCCGCCGAAGCCTGCGCAGGAGTTCGGTGCGCGTCATGAATCGGGTCCGCTCGATCGCGGGTCAAGCTGCCATTGCGCAGGAGATTGGCGCCCTTGGGCAGGTTAGCGCAATCCGGAACCCGGGCAGCGCTCGCGGCGCTATTAGACATTGTCGGGGAACGTGTTACCGGCCGAAGCTTCCGCCGGTCATCAGGTACGAATCGCGAACAGTTCGAGCGCAACCTCTCAACTCTCGCATATCGGCCTGCAATCCCGTGTAATAGCATAGCGCCTCAGATGCGCTTTCCCCCCATTGTTGCGGGGGCCTCATTGAAGCTCACAGCTTGTAAAATTACGCCCTGTTTACGCGCGGCCGACGATCTCGGGGACCAGCAGGAACAGGTCGGTGTCGCCGGTTTCTTGACCGGCGGCGGTCAGCATCGCGTGCGCCTGCCCGCGATGGTGGGTCTGGTGGTTGAAGAAATGGGTCACCAAGAGGCGGAGCGGCGCGCGGACCTCGCGGTTGGCGGCACCGCTGAACCAGGTGAGGTCCTCGGCGAGCCACGCCTCGTCGACCTTCGCCGCCCAGCGCGAAATGTCGGCGTCAGCCTTTGCGCGCTCGGCGCTGAGCATGGCAAAATCATCGATCATTTGGGCGCTCTCTTTGATCGGCGTGGTCGGCTTCGGCCAATCGTCGAAGCGCGACATCCACTGCTGGTCACCCCACAGGATGTGCGTCAGGGTGCCGTGGATCGAGCCCCAAAACGCTCCTCGGGGCACTCGCCGCTCGGCATCGGTAAGCCGTGCGGCGGCACCGTACAGCTGGCGGTTCATCTCGGCGTTGTATTCGGCCATCGTGCGGATATAGGCGGGGGTGATCATCGCAACTCCTCTTGGATGGCTATGATTCTCGGGTTTCGAGGATGTGGATCCTGCCGTCGGCGGAACCGGCAACGATCAGATTGTTCCGAGCGAAAACAGCACAGCAGATCTCCGCATCGGCAAAGTATTCGGCGAGGCATTGGTCGGTTGCGAGATCCCACAGCCGCAGGGTGTGGTCATAGGAGCCGGAGATGGCGCGGCTGCCGTCGGCCAGCACCGCCACCGTGCTGACCCGATTGGTGTGCCCTGCGAGGGTGCGCAGGGCCACGCCGGTCGCCAGATCCCACAGCCGCAGCGTGTTGTCAAAGGAGCCGGACAGAGCGCGGCTGCCGTCGGCCAGCACCGCCACCGTGCTGACCCGATTGGTGTGCCCTTCGAGGGTGCGCAGGGTCACGCCGGTCGCCAGATCCCACAGCCGCAGCGTGTTGTCATGGGAGCCGGAGAGAGCGCGGCACCCGTCGGTCAGCACCGCCACCGCGCCGACCCGATTGGTGTGCCCTTCGAGGGTGCGCAGGATCACGCCGGTCACCAGATCCCACAGCCGCAGCGTGCCGTCATGGGAGCCGGAGAGAGCGCGGCGGCCGTCGGCCAGCACCGCCACCGCGTTGACCCCAGAGGCGTGCCCTTCGAGGATGCGCAGGGTCTCGCCGGTGGCCAGATCCCATAGCCGCAGCGTGTTGTCCCAGGAACCGGAGAGGGCGCGGCTGCCGTCGGCCAGCACCGCCACAGCGCGGACCCCAGAGGTGTGCCCTTCGAGGGTGCGCAGGGTCGCGCCGGTCGCCAGATCCCACAGCCGCAGCGTGTTGTCACGGGAGCCGGAGAGAGCGCGGCTGCCGTCGGCCAGCGCCGCCATCGCGCGGACCACGGAGGTGTGTCCTTCGGGGGTGCGCCGGCTCGCGCCAGCGGCGAGATCCCACAGCCGCAGCGTGTGGTCATGGGAGCCGGAGAGGGCGCGGCTGCCGTCGGCCAGCACTGCTACCGTGCGGACCCCGGAGGTGTGCCCTTCGAGGGTGCGCAGGGTCTCGCCGGTCGCCAGATCCCACAGCCGCAGTGTGTCGTCAGAGGAGCCCGAGAGGGCGCGGCCGTCGTCGGCCAGCACCGCCACCACGCGAACCCCAGAGGTGTGCCCTTCGAGGGTGCGCACGGTCGCGCCGGTCGCCAGATCCCACAGCCGCAGCGTGTTGTCAGAGGAGCCGGAGAGGGCGCGGCTGCCGTCGGCCAGCACCGCCACCGCGCTGACCGCGCCGGCGTGCCCTTCGAGGGTGCGCAGGGTCTGGCCGGTGGCGAGATCCCACAACCGTAGCGTGGTGTCCTCGGAGCCGGAGAGGGCGCGGCTGCCGTCGGCCAGCACCGCCACCGCGCTGACCACAGAGGTGTGCCCTTTGAGGCTGAGCAGGGCCGCGCCGGTAGCGAGATCCCATAGCCGGAGCGTGGTGTCCTCGGAGCCGGAGAGGGCGCGGTGACCTTCGGGGAGAAGCGCTACCGCTTCAACCGGACCCTCGTGCCCGACCAGGATTTGCCGGAGGGGTCCGCCGGGCGGCGTGAGCGATGCAAATCTCGGACACAGCCATGTCACTCCCGGTCCCCGCTCCGTCCTAGCGACCAGTGCACCGATCGGCGGCCCACCCATTCCTCTCAGTCGGCCGAGCAACTGACCAGGCAACTGAGAGCGGTCGCGAACCAGAGCCGGGATTGACAGGCGCAGAGCTTTTTGAATCAGGGTGAGCTCGGGGTTTTGGGCGACCAGATCGTAATCGGCAAGGATGGCACCGATATTTGTGGCGCGCCGCTTGGCGGCGAGCCACTCGTAATCGCAGAGCAGCTCCTTGACATCGTCCAGTCGATCAACGGCGGCCAAGTGCCGCGGCAGGTTCTGGAAGAAATAGCCGTCATCCGGCCCATTCGCCCAGCTTCGGCCACAAGCTGTGCCGTAGGCTTCAACCAATTCGCCGTGCAGAGCAGGAAGGTCGGGGCAATTCGCTCGCGCATAGTCTGTTTGCAGATCGTGGAGCGAGATCCGGCCCGGGGTAGGCCGCCGCGCTAGTGAGCGGCGGACGAATAGATCTATCAGGTCTTGCGCGTCATAAATATCCATCCGCCAGAGTGTCGCCAACGCGGCCTCGGGAATGGGTACGTCCTCGGGGAACACCGCCATTGCCAGATACCGGTCACGTTCGTCCGAGGCGAGAGTGTCGATGCTGACCTGAAGGGCGCGGAAGACGTCCAGGTAGGGATAGTTAGGCAGCCGCTGTTGGATCTTGCCAAGGTCAGCGTGCTCAAGGCGGTGCAGTAAGTTTTTCCAGCGGTCTGGATTGTCGCGAAGGAGGGCGCCACACAGCGCGAGAGCGAAAGGTAGGTTTCCGCATTGCTTTGCTATTAAGGGTGCTTCCGCGGGCAATGAGCCAACATCACTGCCGCACCATTGGGCCAGGAGAGCCAGCGCCTGCGTGTCTCCTAATACATCGACTTCGTGCTGATAAGCTCCAAGCGCAGTTACAAGTCCGGCATCGCGGGTCGTGACCAGCAGACGACAGCGCGGGCCCAGCGCGTCACGCAACGCCTCGACCTGGTCCATCGACCAGACGTCGTCGAGGACGATCAGGCAGACCTTGTTACGGAGGACAGTTGCCAAATGCTGTTTGGCCGTTCGGTCGTCGTAATAATGTTGGGGACCGTCACCCAGAGCTTCGCCGACCTGCCTCACATTGGCGAGCCGAGTGAGACCGGTTGCTTCCTGGCCGGCCGAAAGCCAGATGATACCGTCCGCGAACACCCGACGCACAGTAACGGTGCGGGCGAAGGCCGCGGCGAGCACCGACTTGCCAATACCACCCATTCCCTGAAGCGCCCCGACCTGGCCGCTCGAAGTGATTACTGTCGGCCGTTGGACATCGGCCAGCACGCTATCTTGCAATCGAAGAATGTAGTCTCGCCGCGGCAGCAAATGCGGTGGCAAGGCCGGTGCGCAGCAGGCGCCGAGCTTCGGCACAGGCTGGCGCAAGATCCTGACGATTTCAGCCAACGCGTCGCCGTACCGGTGCTCCACTCTGAAATCCGGGCAGTGCAGCTTGGCGAAATCGAACGCGGCGAGCCCCTCGGCATTCTCCCCGAGCAGTTCCGGCGGAAGCAGCTCGTAGGTCCCGAGTCGCAGAATCGGGACGATACCTTTGGCGAAGAGAAGAGCGTGGTCCCACTCGTAACGAACGTACTCGGATGAAATCGCCATTGGCCCGATGACCGCGATAACCCGGTCGACCCCCTCAATTGCGTCCCTGATCTCCTGAAGGAAGGTGCGGCCACGGCTCTCCATCGCCGCTCGGTCCCACCACACCTCGATCCCGGCGTTGATTAAGTCGCGGTGCAGCTGCTCAACGAATGCCTCGTCGTCCGCGCGGGCATAGGATAGAAATACGGCTGGTAGTGCCTCGGCCATCGGTCTGGCGCTTACCCCCTTATTCCGCCTCGGGGCCCTTTGAATGGCTCGGACTGGCGCTGTTCGGCGCGGACGATCTGCCGGGCCGCTAGCCGGCAATTTCGGGGACCAGTAGAAAGAGATCGGTGTCGCCGGTCGCTTGGCCCGCCGCGGTCAGCATCGCATGGACCTGCCCGCGATGATGGGTCTGATGGTTGAAGAAGTGGGTCACCAGCAGCCGGAGCGGAGCGCGGACCTCGCGGTTGGCGGCGCCGCTGAACCAGGTGCGATCTTCGGCGAGCCAGGCGTCGTCGACCTTGCCGGCCCAGCGCGCGATGTCCCCGTCGGCCTTTTCGCGCTCGGTACTGAGCACGGCGAAATCCTCGATCATGCCGGCGCTCTCCTTGATCGGGGTGGCCGGCTTCGGCCAGCCGTCAAAGCGCGACATCCATTGCTGGTCGCCCCACAGGACGTGGGTCAGCGTGCCGTGGATCGAGCCCCAGAAGCGCCGCGCGGCATCCGCCGTTCGGTATCCGAAAGTCGCGCCGCGGCGCGGTAGAGCCGGCGGTTCATCTCGGCGTTGTATTCGGCCATCGTGCGGACATAGGCGGGAGTGATCATCGCAGCTCCTTTCGAAGGACTTAGTGTTCGCGGATCTCGAGAATATGGATTCTGCCGTCTCGCGAACCGGCAACCACCACACCGTCCCTAGTAGCAACGACGCAATCGATTTCGGCATCTGCAGTGAAGATAGCAAGGCATCCCCCGCTCGCGAGATCCCACAGCCGCAGCGTATGGTCTTCTGCGCTGGAGAGAGCCCGGCTACCGTCGGCCAGCACCGCCACCGCGGTGACCGCCCCGCTGTGCCCTTCGAGCATGCATAGCGTCCGGCCGGTCTCGAGATCCCACAGCCGTAACGTGTTGTCCGACGCGCCGGAAAGGGCGCGGCGGCCTTCCGCCCATCACCGCCACCGCGCTGACTGAACCGGTATGCCCTTTAAGGATGCGAAGCGTCTTACCGGTCGCCAGATCCCATAGCCGCAAGGTTTTGTCCTCGGAACCGGAGAGTGGACGAGTGCCGCCGGCTGGCACGGCGACAGCGGTGACCGCTCTGGTATGCCCTTTAAGGGTGCGCAGGATCTCGCCGGTCGCCAGATCCCACAGCCGCAGCGTGCAGTCATACGAGCCGGAGAGGGCGCGGCTGCCGTCGCCCAGCACCACCACCGCAGTGACCCCACCGATGTGTCCTTCGAAGGTGCGCAGCGTCTTACCGGTCGCCAGATCCCATAGCCGCAGTGTTTTGTCAGACGAGGCGGATAGGACGCGGCGGCTATCAGCCAGGACCTCCACCGCGTTGACCGAATCGGAATGTCCTTGGAAGGTGAAGAGGCTTTCGCCGCTGTTCAGACCCCACAGTCGCAGTGTGTGATCATACGATCCTGAGATAGCGTTGATCCCATTAAAGGTGGCCACTGCGGTGACCCAATTTGTGTGTCCTTCGAGGGGACGAGGGATCCTGCTGGTCTCAAGGTTCCACAGCCTCAGACGTTGGTCACGGGAACCAGAGAGGACGCGGCGACCGTCCGCAACCAGCGTAAGCGTGTCGACGGCACCAGCGTAGGCAGGGATCCGCTCGCTTTCTCCCGTCCAGAGGTTCCAAAACCACAACGTATTGTCCCAGGAGCCCGAGAGCGCGTGTTTTCCATCAGCGAGCAAGGTCACCGTGGTTACAGAATGCGTATGACCTTCGAGAACCCGCACGGTCTGCCCGGTATCGAGATCCCATAGTCGCAACGTATTGTCATTGGAGCCGGAAAGAGCATGACGCCCGTCACTTAGTGCAACCGCAGCGGTGACCGAATGCGTGTGTCCTACTAAGACCCGTAACGTCTGTCCGGCGTCGACGTCCCACAACAGTACGGTGTTGTCATTGGAGCCTGTGAGCGCACGACGACCGTCGGGCAGCATCGCCACCGCATTGACCGGCCCGGTGTGCCCTTTGAGGGTGCGTAACGTCTCTCCAGTCTCGAGATCCCATAGCCGCAAAGTTTTGTCCGCCGAGCCAGACAATGCACGGCGCGCGTCGGCCAGCGCCGTCACGGCGAGGACCCAACCCGTGTGCCCTTTGAGGGTGCGCAAGGTCTCTTTAGTCTCGAGATCCCACAGCCGCAAAGTTTTGTCCGCCGAGCCGGACAATGCACGGCGTGCGTCGGCCAGCGCCGTCACCGCGAGGACCCAATCGGTGTGCCCTTCGAGGGTGCGTAGAGTTTCACCGCTCGCTAGATCCCATAGTCGCAGCGTGTGGTCAGCCGAGGCGGAAAGAGCGTAACCGTCGTTGGGAAGCGCGACGACCGAGGCGACCCAACCGGTGTGTCCGACCAACGTCTGGCGTAGGGGCCCGCCAGGGGGCGTCAGCGAGGCAAACCTTGGACGCAGCCATACGCGACCGGGGCCGCTCTCCGCTCGTGTAACCAACGTTTGGATTGCTGGGCTGTCGGCTCCCCGCAGCCGCCCGAGCAACTGCCCCGGCAATTGCGCGCCGTCTCGGGAAAGCGCCGGAATCGACAGGCGGAGAGCGTGCTGGATCAGTGCGAAATCCGGCCCGTTCGCGACCAGATCGTAATCAGCGAGCAAAGCGGTGATATTCGTGGCACGCAGCTTGACGGCCAGCCAATCGTAATCGGACAGCAGCGCCCGTAGCTCGTCCAGCCGATCAGCGGCAGCGAGATGCTGCGGCAGATACTGAAAGAAATACCCATCATCCGGTGCGCGGGCCCAGCCTGGAGGCGCAATCGCTCGATAGGCATCTACCAGTGCGGTATGTCCCTTGACCAGGGAAGGGATATTCAACCGGAGAAAATCGTGCTGCAAATCGTGAAAGGAAATGCCGGAGCTATCTTCGTGAAGGGTAAGAAGCGCCCGGCGATGCAACCGACGTAACAGATCGCGCGAGACATCGGGCTCCATTCGGCCGGTGTGGCGCCATAGTGTGCAGACCGTCTCGACCGGGATGTCGGCCTTCTCGGGGAACACTGCCAGTTCGAAATACCGTGCGCGTTCCATTTGGGTCAGCGCGTCGGTGCCGAGCCGCAACGAGCTAAAGACGCTGCCATAGGGGTGATCGAGAAATTCGAGCCGGCCTCGCTCTAATGCCGACAGCACCTCCTCCCACCGCGCGCCGCCCTGCACTCGCGCGCCGGCCAGAGCCAATGCAGGGGCAGATAGCCGCAGCTCTCGGCGACTTTACGGGCCGCATCTGGCAACTTGGCATGCTGCTGCCCGCTCCATGACGCGAGCAGTTCGAGCGCTAGCTCTTCGCTCAGCACACCAAGCGGCAGCTCGCGGGCGCCAAGCGCAACGAGCAGATCGGCGTCGCGGGTCGTCACCAACAGACGCGAGCGCGGCCCCAGCACGTCGAATGGCTCGGCATCCTGCGGGCGCCATAAATCGTCGAGCACGAGCAGGCTAGACTTGCCGTCGAGCAGCTGGTGGAGCTGATCCCGCCCTTCACTCACAGTCGCGAAGGCTTTGGCTTGGCCCGCGATGTAGCCGGCGAGCTCGCCTTGAAGCTGCAAAGGCTCGATCGTCTGGCCAAGCGTCAGCCAAAAGATTCCATCGGGGAACGCCCCGCGAACCTCGTCGTCATTTACCAGATCGATGGCCAGCACGGTCTTACCGATGCCGCCCATGCCGTGCAGGCCAATCCGGGATGTCGTTCCAGTAATGCCGATCGCCCGGTCTGTCCCGCCGAGCACCGCCTGCCTCACCCGATCCAGGTACTCTTGGCGCCGGAGGTAGTTCGGGCGCTGGCCCGGAACACCATGCAGGGCCGCGGCGTGGCCGGTTGCAGCGATCGACGCGGCAGGGCGCTCGGAAACGGGCGCTGGTGTAGCGCTGAGATGGCGCCGCGCGTCCTGGGACGCCTCGGCGATTTTCACGAACGCAGCGTGGCGCCTCGGCCGCCGCATGCTATCGAGCGGCCGCTTCGGCGGATGCGCAAACTGGTAGTGCGTCAGCGGGGTCGCTTTATAATTGCTGGCGCTAATCGCGATAGGGAAGAGGCTGATCATACCGGCCTTTGCGCCATCGAACAGCGGCGGTAATTCCTCCTTCCGGATGAAGTCGGAAGCGAGAAAGTCAGGGCTGACCAGCAGCACCGCGACGCACGTCCGGGACATCGCCCCCGAAATATTACGACGCCATTCCTCGCCGACCTTGATGTAGGGGTCTGCCCAGACCCTGAAGTCCGGCCCGGTAAACGGCTTTAGGAAGACGAGCAATCGGGCCAGCCAATCGCGGTCGTGGTGGCTGTAGCTGATGAAGACCAGGTCACGTGACACCCCGGCCGGTAATGGCATGGTACGCCCTGCGGCCCGTTATCGGCCTTTGAACGGCCCGGGCTTGCGCTTTTCGGCAAAGGCGCGGGCGGCTTCATGGAAGTCTTCGCTGAGATAGAGCTTCAAGGGTGCCGTCTGCATGATGACCTCGCGCTCGAGCTGCTCCATGTACCAGCGGCGGGTGCGCACCGTCGCGCGCACCGAAAGCGGCGGGTTCTTGGTGACCTCGGCGGCGAGCTCGCGCGCGACTTCGAGATGCTGTCCCTCGGGCGCCACGCGATTGATGAGGCTGGCCGCAAATGCCTCCTCGGCGGTGAAGAACCGGCCGGTCAGCGCCACCTCGGTGGCAAAGGCCGCACCGCCGCGAAAGTTGAGCAAGGCCCAGTATTTCGAGCCGCCGAGCCCGCGCGAAGTCTCGGTCACCTGGAATTTGGTGCCGGCTGCGGCAACGATCAGGTCGCATTCGAACACGATGCCGAGCGCCAGGCCCATCGCGTAGCCGTGCGGTGCGGCGATGACCGGTTTCCAGTTGACCGAGCGGGTCAACAGGTCGGCGGAGTTGGCGCCCCAGCCCTGCGGCCCGCCATGCTCTTCGAATTCCTCACGCCGGCGCAATTGGCGCTGATGGACGTCGGCGCCGCTCGAAAAGGCGCGGCCCTTGCCGCAGATGATCGCGACCTGCGCCTCGGGGTCGAGATCGAAACGCCGCAACGCGTCCATCAGGTGTCGGACGAGCTCGTCGCTGAACGCGTTGAGTCTGTCGGGCCGGTTCAAGGTTAGGGTCGCGATCTGATCCCGGCAGTCATATTCGACGAGAGTCTCGGTCATTTCAGTTCCCTCCCCACCAAATGGCTCGGACCGCGGCGCGCATCAGCATGCGCAAAAATTGTGCCCTTTGTCATCGCGGCCAACACCGATATCGAAGAATTAACATAACCTCGGTGGCGCTAAGTTTTCCCCTCGCCCTGCAGAGTGTCGGGGTGAGGGGTGTGTTAGCCCCACGCGCCGGCGCGCGCGCCAGACCGGAGCGTCGCCCTCACCCGGCATCCGCGCAGATGCGCGGATGCCGACCTCTCCCTGCGAGCGGGGCGAGGTGATCGGGCGTAAACGGTAGTGAAATGTTAGCGCTGACGAGGCGTTTCCGCTGCCCCCGCGCGCTACTTCTCCTGCATGATCCAGACGCCGTCCCATGCTTCGCCCGGCGTGCTGGTCTGATAGTAGCGACAGCGGTCGAAGAAGATACGAGACGGCCGATCTCGGGGGGCCAGTTCGAGCGCTTTGGCGAAATGGCCGAGACCGCCCTTCCAGTCGCGCCGTTGATAGCAATCGACGCCGGCCTCGTAGGCCTTGATCACCGAGGCGAGCTTGGGAAAGGTCGCCGCCGTGTGATGCCCGAGCGATTCATAGACCCAGGTCGGCTGAGAAATGCCTTTGGCCTGGATCAGGTCGAGGCGCCGCAAAACGGCAGGCGATTTCAACCCGTCGACGGTCGTCGCCGCCAGCAATACGGCCGTGCCGTAATATTTGTTGGCGCTCTCGAGCCGCGCGGCGAGGTTCACATTGTTGCCGATGGCCGTGTATTCCATGCGCTTTGATGCACCGACCGAACCGGCGAGCACCTCGCCGGTGGCCAGCCCGATGCCGATCTCGATCGGCTCGGACCCGCGCTGGGCTCGCCTCGTGTTGAAAACGCTGAGGGCGCGGATCATGTCGTTCGCGACAGAGAGAGCATTGTCGGCGTCCGCAGAGCCGACGATCGGCGCCCCGAAGATCGCCATTAGGCCGTCGCCGATGTACTTGTCGAGCATGCCGCCGCGGGTGAAGATCACCTCGACCATCTCGGTGAAGAATTCGTTGAGCATCGAGACCGTATTGCGCGGCGTCATAGTCTCGGACATCAGCGAGAAGCGTCTGATATCGGCGAACAGCACAGTGGCAACCAGGGCGCTCCCCTCGAGGACATCCTCGCCGCTGGCGAGCAGCTGATCGACGACCTCCTTGGCCACATAGCGCGCCATCGTGTTGCGCACGCGTTTTTCCCGCGTGATGTCCTCGAACACCAGCATATAGGCGATGGAGTTCCGCTCGGCGTCGAGGAATGGCGCCACCGTCAGATTGACCGAGGCGACGCCGCCGTCCGGCTGCTTCAGGTCGGTGTCGGCGTGGTAATCGGTAGCCCCCATTCGCGCGACGAATTCGAGGCTTCGGGTGATCCAGGCGTTGAGGTTGCCGAACACCTGCTGAGCCGGGCGATCGACCAGCGCCTCCGACGACGCCCCGAGGATCCGCTGCGCGGCCTCGTTGACCTTGACGATGACGCATTGCCGATCGAGCGTGACCACGCCGTTCGAGAGCGACTTCAGGATGTTCTCGTTATAGTTTTTCAGCGCGAGAACGTCGGAAAACAGACGTGCGTTTTCGAGCGCGACCGCGATACCCGAGGAAAAAGCCTTCAGCCGGCGAATGTCGACTTGGGTGAATTGGCCGCCTCGCTTGTTGAGCACCTGGACCACGCCGAGACGCTCGCCGGTTCGATCGATGACCGGCACATTGAGCAAATTGCGGGTGCGAAACCCTGAACCCCGATCAATTTCCCTATTGAAGCGCGGATCGGCGTAGGCGTCGGGGATATTCAGCACGTCTCCGCTCACGAAGGCAGCCCCCGCGATTCCGGCATTCGTCGGAATGCGGATCTGCCTTTGCTCGGTGCCTTCGGCAACTCTGGACCAGAGCTCGTCTGTGCTCGGGTCGTAGACGAAGAGCGTCGAGCGCTCGGCATCGAGGAGCTGGGTCGCCGCCGCTACGATGCGGGCGAGCAATGTGTCGAGGTGCAGCTCCGTCGAGATCGCCTCGGTGATCGCCAGCAGTTCCAGTTCTTCGCGCCGAGCCTGCTTTAGGCGCTCCATCATTTGCGCCTGCTCGAGTGCAGTCGCGGCGTGACGGCTGATCGCCTCCAGCAGGGCCATGTCGGCCGTGGTGAACGGGCCCGAGCGCTTGTTCAGCACTTGAGTTGCCCCGATGACTTGGTCGGCGTGATTGCGCAAAGGCACGCACAGAATGTCGCGGGTGCGATATCCGGTGCGCCGGTCTACCTCGGGGTTGAAGCGCGCATCCCGGTAGGCGTCGTGGATGATCTCGGCGACGCCGGAGCCGAACACCGAGCCGGCGATCCCGACGCTTTGCGGCATCCGTATCTCGGACACGCCTTCGCCGCCAGCCACCCGCGAGAACAGCTCGCCGGCGTCGGCATCATGCAGAAATAATGTCGCGCGCTCGGCGTCGAGCGCTTCGACGATCAGCTCGATCAGACGAGGCAGCTGATGGTCGAGAGAAAGCCGCTGGGTGACCGTGTCGGCGACCTCGACGAGCACCGAGAGCCGGCGGACCGCGTCACCCAGCGCGGCCGCCGGCACCGACTCGCTGCCGAGTAGTGCCGCCAGCGTGCGTGACGTAGCGGGATCAAGGCCCGACTGCTGAACGATTTCGGAGCTCTTTGGCAAGCTGCACCGCCCTCGGTCCGGGCGAGATGCACGGACGGCAATTGTTACCATCCGTTAACAAGCCCGACAACCCACAGTGTCTTTCGATACTGTTCTGCAGGACACGGCACCCGGCACCAGCTAACATCGTCGGCCATTGTCGGGGTGAGAGGGACCGATGCGGCTCGAAGCGCTCTTTCGGCCAAGATCGATAACCGTCGTCGGCGCGTCGGAGAAGCCGACCATCGGACGCAGGTTGATTGCCTCACTCGACCGGATCGGCTTCACCGGTGCGATCTTTCCGGTCAACCCCAATTATGCGACGGTGCTGGGTCACAGATGCTACGCCAGCATCGCAGAATTGCCGGAAGCGCCCGATGTCGCAGTCTTTTGCGTGGGCCACGCGCGCGTGCTCGAGCCATTCGCCGCAGCGGCAGAGCGCGGGATCAAGGCCGCGGTCATTTACGACGGCGGATTTGCCGAACGGGGCGAGGACGGGCGCCGACGGCAGGCCCAAATCGAAGGGATTTGCCGCGACCGCGGTATCGCGCTCTGCGGGCCGAACTGCATGGGGGTGCTCAGTCCGCATCACCGCAGCACGACCTACCTGCAGGAACTACGCGAGCCGGCGGGGCTCGCCGGCAATGTCGGCATCGTCTCGCAGAGCGGAGGATTCTGCATCGGCCTGTTGAACGACGTCAGGCGCTTTGGGTTCAGCCATGTCGTCTCGTCCGGCAATGAAGCGGTATCGGCGGCAGCCGATTATCTCGAATACCTCGTAGACGATCCGCATACCAAAGTGATCGGCGGCTTTATCGAAACCGTCAGATACCCGGACCGCTTTGCTGCGGCACTCGACCGCGCAGCGGCTCAAGGGAAGCCCGTGGTGATGCTGAAGGTCGGCCGGACCGAGCGCACCCAGCGTGCCGTAACCACCCATACAGGTGGGATCGCCGGCGAGCCCGGGTCCGCGTCCGAGCTTTTTCGGGCCCATCGCGCAATCGAAGTATCGGACCTTGTAGAGTTTACCGAAGCGATTGCCGCTGCACAGAGCGCCAAACACGCAGTGGGACGCAGGCTCGGTGTCATCACCTCATCCGGTGGGTTGGCCGAGCTGATCCTCGACATCGCCGCGTCGACAGACCTGCAGCTGCCTCCGCTGCCGGCCGCGGTGAAGGCGGAGATCGATCAGCAGATCGGCTTTGTCAACGGCGACGGGAACCCGCTCGATGGCTGGGGCAATGGCACTTTCCTGGTCAATCTGCCGCACGCCCTTCGCGTCTTCGATACGAGCCCCGACCATGACATCATTGTGTTCTGCCGCGACAATTGCGACGGCCAGCCCTTCGAGACCCCCGAGCTCGGCTGGGCCTATCTCGAACTCTTCGAGCGGGCGGCGGCAGGCAGCAGCAAACCGCATTACCTGCTGCACACCCGCCCCGGGCTGATGAACCGAGAGCAGGCGGCGCATCTTCGCAAGGTCGGTATTGCGGTTGTCGGCGGCCTTCGCGAGGGGCTCGCGGCGATCGACCGGCTGGCGCGCCATGCAACCACTCGTCATTCCCGCGAAAGCGGGAAGCCAGGAGCCGAGGGTTCATTGGGTGCCCTGGACCCCCGCTTTTCGCGGGGGTGACGGTTTCAGAGGAGGGTGAGCATGCCCGATCCGGTGGTTCTCTACGATGTGGACGACAAGGTCAGCGTCATCACTTTGAACCGTCCGGAGAAGCTCAACGCGATCAGTCCAGAGTTGCGGCTCCAGCTGACGGACGCCTTCACTCGGGCCGATGCCGATGGGGCGACGAGTGTTGTCCTGCTGCGCGCCGAGGGCCGCAGCTTCTGCGCTGGCTATGACATCTCGGCGCGGGAGCCGGGAGCGGACGACTGGCGCAGCGATCCGACCAAGGCACACGATCATCTGCACCCTCAGCTCGAGTTCGAAATGCTGCCGTGGACGATGAAAAAGCCGGTCATCGCCTCGGTACAAGGCCACGTGATGGGCGGCGGTTGCGAGCTCGTCATGCTGTGCGATCTGACGATCGCCGCCGACAACGCGACTTTTGGCGAGCCGGAGGTGCGCTTTTCGAGCGTCGGCCCCGCGATCGTGATGCCGATGATTATCGGCTACAAGAAGGCGCGGGAGCTCCTCTATTTTGGCGATACGATCGACGCGCAGGCGGCATTGGCGCTCGGCATGGTCAACCGGGTCGTGCCGCTCGCCGAGTTGCGCGAGGCGAGCCTGCGTTGGGCCAAGCGGCTCTCGTTGATTTCGCCGGAAGCGCTTTATGCGGCCAAACGCGCGGTCAATCGCGGCGCCGACGCCGCCGGCTTCCGCACCGCACTGTACGCCGGGCTCGATGTCGTTGGCCCGCTCTACGCAACCAACACCGAATTCGGCCAGCGATTCCGCGAAATAGTCGCCCGCGAAGGCGTGCCGGCCGCCGTCAGATGGCGGGCCGCGCAGTTCCGCGAGTAGGACCGCTTACGCCGGGGCGAAGAGGTCGGTTTTGGCCGCGCCCTGCAGCGTTGCCATCGTCGGCACGGGCGGAGTGGCAAACGCGTCGTCGTTCTGCAATACCGGCAGTACCCGGCTCGCGAAGAACCGTATGTTCTTCTCCGCGTCGTCGTGCGGGATGCGGCCGTACGAGAACTCGGTGACCAGATGGTCGGTCCCGGTCAGCCGCTGCAATTCGGCGATCTGCTCGATGCAGTCCTCAGGTGTCCCGACGATCTGGATCTTGACGTAGAATTCGGTGGCTCTGACCCGCTCCTGCTCGTCCTGCAAGCGGGCATAGGTCTTGGCCATCTTGCCGTAGGTCTCGTAGCCTTTGACCGTGGCGAGGTGCCCATCGGAGAAATGGTAGTGGTCGTCGATCGACTGCCATTTCTTGCCGAGCCAATTCATCGCCCGATCCTGCGCCTCGGCACGGCTCTCGGCGCACGAGACATTGGTCAGGATGATCGGCGGCGGCGGGTTGTAGCCGACGGAGAGCGCGATCTCGCGGTAGTTGACGATGCTTTCGGCGGCCTTCGGCCATTCGTTCTGCATGACGACCAATATGCCGAAGCCGAGCTTGGCCATGATCTCGGCCGATTCCGGGCTGACCGAGGAGGCAAAGAAGCGCTCTTCGGGATGCGAGATCGCACGCGGCCGGATCGAGGTGCGCGGGATCTGGTAGAACTCGCCTTGCCACTCGAATTCGGGCTCGCGCAATGCCTTGCGGATCAATTGCGCCGCCTCGGCAAAGCGCGCCCGCGCCTCGCTCATCGGGATGCGGAACCCGGCGTATTCGACGCTCGCAGCACCTCGGCCAAAGCCGAAGAGGCAGCGTCCACCCGAGAGAATGTCGAGCAGCGCTATCTCTTCGGCGACGCGGATCGGATCGTGCCACGGCAAGACGATGACCGCGGTCCCGAAGGTGATGCGCTTGGTGCGGCCGGCGTAATAGGCCAGGAGCTGCAGCGGCGCTGGCGACATCGCATAGCCGGTGAAATGGTGCTCGAGCGCAAACAGCGAGTCGAAGCCGAGCGGCTCGGCGAGATCGCCCATCGCCAGATGGTCTGACACCACCGCCACATCGGGGCGCGGCGGCTCGGCGAGCATGTTGAGCGCAATGCCGACTTTCATTTTGGCTCTCCTCCGCTCACCGCGCCCTGACGCGGTACCACGGGTGCGGTTGCCCCGCCACTTTGCTGCGCATGGTGTAGATCGAGGTACGGGCGGTAAAGAAAATCGTCTTCAGATCGGCGCCGCCAAAGCAGAGGTTGGCCGGGATCTCCGGCGTGCGGATGATGCCGATCCGCGAGCCGTCGCGTCCGAAGACCCAGGTCCCGCCCGGGCCGGTGCAATAGACGCGCCCCTCGACATCGACCTTCATGCCGTCGGGCACGCCATCGGTCTCCTCGGACGACATGTCGGCGAAGATGCGGCGCCGCACCATGTCACCCGCGGCATCGAGCTCGATCGCGTGGATGTATTGCGCCTGGCGGGTGTTGGCGACATAGAGCACCCGCTCGTCGGGTGAGAAGGCAAGGCCGTTCGGATACTCGAACTCGGCGACGAGGCGTTTGGTCCCATCGGGCATGATCCGATAGACCCCGGAATGGACGAGTTCTTTGTCGGCGAGCGGGATGCGCAGACCGGGGTCGGTGAACCAGATGCTGCCGTCCGACCGGCAGACGACATCGTTCGGGCGGTTGATCCGCTTGCCCTGATAGCGATCCATCAGCACCGCGACACTGCCGTCGGCCGCCATCCGAGAAACACGCCGGTTGCCGCCTTCGCAGATCACGAGCCGGCCCTGCAGATCGAAGGTCGTGCCGTTACCCTCGCCGGTCTCGCTGCGCACGACCTCCGGCGTCTGGCCCGGCCGCAGCCGGAACAAGAGGCTGCGGCGAATGTCGACGAAATAGTAGAAGCCGTCGGGGTGCCACGACGGGCCTTCGGTGAAGACAAAGCCCGTTGCCAAGCGTTCGGCCGGCCCCGGTTCCAGGATGTCGTCGAGCGTCGCCATCGTCGTCCCTCCCATCGAGCGCGCCTTCAGGCGAGAGGCTACTCCTGGGCGGATCGCGTGTCCAATTCCCCGCTCCCGGGGCGGTGAGCTGCACCCGACTCGGAAATCCCCCGACCCCCTGTTACAACCCGGAAAACAGGCCGAATCATCGGATTCGGCCTCGGATTTGCCCGAATCATGCACTATAAAGCCCTTGATATCAGTTACTTAAAGCCGGTGGATGGTTCGCATGAACAGGGGGCCCAACGCTGCCTAACAGGGGGACGAATCGGCCTATCAGGGTGGTAACAGGGTGGGCCGAGCGCCGGCCTCGCAACGCGATGTCGCAACTAACACGACCGAAGTAAACTACGCCTAACTGGCGAGCCGTCGGGGACGCGCAATGAAGACCGGGAACAGGGAGGGCGCCACCGCGGCGCCGCGTCGGGTCGGTGATGGCATCCGGCGCCGCGTCGTGATTGCCGGGCTCGCCGGCCTGCTCATCGCGCCCAAACGGTCGTCCGCACAGCAAGCCCCAGCGAAGATCCCCCGGATCGGCTGGATCTGGAATGGCCCACCGGGAAATCCGGCTGAGGCGGCGGGATTTCGCCAAGGGCTGAGGGAGCTCGGCTACGTCGAGGGCCAGAACATCGTCGTCGACTACCGCTTCAGCGAGGGTCGCGACGATCGCCTTGCCGATCTCGCGGCCGAGCTGGTGCAGCTCCGGCCGGATGTCTTAGTCGCACTCGGTGACTTGTCGGCCCGCGCCGTCAAGAGCGTCACCACGACGATTCCAATCGTCTTGATGACCGGAGACCCGGTCGGCGCGAGTTTCGTCGCCAGCCTGGCGCGGCCGGGCGGCAACATCACCGGCGTGTCGATGATGCAGGGTCTCGAGGGGCTGGCCGGCAAGCGCGTCGAGCTTCTCAAGGACGCCCTGCCGAAGGCGACCCGGATTGGGCTGGTGTTCAATCCCGGCAGCCCGACCAACGTTAGAAGCGTTGCCCAGTCCGAGGAGGTGGCGGGTCCGCTCGGCCTCGTCATTCGCCCATTCCCGGTCCAGCGCGGCGATGACTTAGAGGCGGCCATCAACGCCGTCGCCCGCGAGGGTGTTGACGGCGTCGACATCGAGCCGGCCCATCCGTTCACCAGCTACCCTCGGGAGACCGGGGAGCTCCTGTTGAAGTACCGGGTTCCCGCAATCTCGGAAGTACGCGGCATCGCCGAGAGCGGCGGGCTTTTGTCCTATGGTCCGAATCTTTTCGATGCGATGCGGCGCCTGGCCTATTTCGTCGATCGCATCCTGAAGGGCACCAAGCCCGCCGACCTTCCGGTCGAGCAGGCGACCAAACTCGAATTGATTGTCAACATGAAGACCGCGGGGGCGCTCGGCCTGACGATCCCACCCCTGATCCTCGCCCGCGCCGACGAGGTCATCGAATGAGGCCAACGCTGTTTCGCCGACAGAGTTATCAAATGAAACAGCGATCACTCCAGCTGCGGTTCAAGCCAGGCCGCGAGATCGTCGAGCGAGACGTGCAACGCTGCCGCGAGCTTGGCGAGCGCGCTGAAGCTGCCGGGCTTGCGGCGGGTTTCGATCTCGCTCAGATAGCTCGGCGCGATTCCCGCGGCAGCAGCGAGAGCGTCACGGCCGAGTCCGCGATGAGCGCGCCAAACGCGAACCGGGTGCTCGCCGTCCATCAGTCGGCGGACGAGTTCGCCCGGCAAATAATCAGCCCGGGCGCTTTCCGTGCCGATCGCTCGCTCGCGCGCCTCGACCCGATCGAGAAAGGCATTATCCTCGGCGTCCTCGATGCGCTCGATCAGCGCCTCGTATTCGGCACGGGTCAGGGTCACGATATCGGTCTTTTCGCTCATCGGTATACCTCTCTGCGATGCTCGACGCGCTCGAAGATGATCGTTTCGGCGGCGCGGTCGATACGACAGATCGCGCGCCAATCTCGGTGCCGTACCCGTACCCGATCTACGTGGTCGCGCAGCGGCCGAGCTGCAGGGTGTGTCGTGAAGGGGTCGGCGGCGAAGGCCTCGACCCTGGCAAATAACGCACGTCCGTCGCGCGTCGGTAGCGCGGCAAGATCCTTAGCGGCACCGGGCGCAACGATCAACCTCACGCGTACATCGTCGACGACCGAGGCCAAGCGGTCAACGACAGCTCATCGCCAACAGCGACGAAGAGGTGGGTCTCAAAGCCCAACCTTGCAATCGACTCTGGCCCGCGCCGACGGGGTGATCGAGTGACCCGTCGCTGGTTCGTTGCCGCGGCGCTGCTGATCGGCCTTGTCGCTGCGGCCGCGAATGCCGACGAGCCGCCGGCCCGCGTCTTCCATATCGGCATCGTTGCCGGGCTCCCACGCTCGTCGCCCGAGCACGCTGCCTTTGAAGAGCGGTTGCGCGAGCTGGGCTATGTCGAAGGCCGCAACCTGACGATTGACTTCGTCCGGGACAATGATCTGGACCGGTTGGCGGCGGCGGTGGGCGAGTTTGCTCGCCGCGGCGTCGATGTAATCGTGACCGGCGGCCAAGATATATTGAAGGCCGCAATCACGGCTACGGCGGGCCGGGCCACCCCGATGGTGTTCAGGGCAGTCGATTTCGACCTGCTGGCAAAAGGCTACATCGCCAGCCTTTCCCATCCGGGCGGCAACCTGACCGGGGTGGTCTTTGAACAACCGGAGTTGAACGCGAAGCGGTTGGATCTGCTGACCCAGACCGCCCCCCACATCACGCGGATCATTCTCCTTTATGACGTGGCCTCGCTGGATCAGCGAGACGCGGTGACGAGCGCCGCATCAGGCCTCGGCATCCCGCTCCAAGCAATCGACCGGCACAGCCTTCCCTATGGCATCGAGCAGGCCTTGGCCGGCACCGATGGCGCCCGCGGCGATGCGCTGATGACGACGTCGTCGGCGTTCGGAGAGCCCGCCGCCGCTATCGCCGAGGCCGCGTTGCGACATCGTCTGCCACATATCGGCAATCTACGCCGACAGGCCGAAGCCGGTTCTCTGATGTCCTATGGGCCGAATATCTCCGACATGTTCCGGATCTCGGCCGACTACGTCGACAAGATCTTGAAGGGCGCCAAACCGGCCGACCTGCCCGTCCAGCAGCCGACAAAGTTCGAGCTGGTCGTCAATCTCAAGACAGCCAAGGCGCTCGGGCTCATGGTCCCACCCGCGATCCTCGCCCGCGCCGACGAGGTCATCGAATGAAGCGCCGAGGCTTTCTCGCGTTGCTCGTCGGGGCGACAATGTCCTTGCCGGCCGCCGCCGAAGCGGCCGCCGAACCGGCGAAAGTCTTTCGCCTGGGCGTGCTTTTAATTGGGCCGCCCGCACCCCCTTACCGGGCATTCGTCGAGCAATTGCGCATGCTCGGCTACGAGGAGGGCCGCAACCTCCGGATCGACAGGGTTCAGCTCGGCAGCGCTGATGCCGACCGCGCGCTGGCAACGGCAGCGCAGCTGGTGGGCCGTGGGGTCGACGCGATCTACGCCATCGGGCCCGAGGTCCTCCTCAGATCGGCCGCGACCGCGTCGAGAACAGTGCCGATCGTCATGTTCGCAGTCGATTATGATCCGATCGCACTCGGTTACGTCGGGAGTCTGGCTCGGCCCGGCGGCAACGTCACCGGAGTCTTCTTTCAACAAATCGAGCTGACCGCGAAGCGGCTCGAATTTCTGACTCAGATGGTCCCCGACCCGGCGCGCGTTGTCATGCTCTGGGACCGGCCCTCGGCCGACCAGTTCGCAGCCGCGCAACAGGCCGCTCGTACCTTGAAAATTCGGCTCGACGGCATCGAGTGCACCAATCCGCCTTACGACTACGAGCGTGCGCTTGCCGGCGTCGACGGCGGACACCGGGACGTTCTGCTGCAGGCGACTTCACCCCTGTTTTTCCAGGATCGGGAGCGTTTTCCCGCGATGGCCCTCGCTCGCCGGCTGCCGTCGATATTTGCGTTCCGGCAATGGGTCGACGCCGGCGGACTGATGTCGTATGGCCCAAGCGTCGCCGGCATGCACCGACTGGCGGCGGAATATGTCGCTCGGATCGCCAAAGGCGCCAAACCGGCCGATCTTCCGGTCCAGCAGCCGACCAAATTCGAGCTGGTGATCAATCTCAAAACAGCGCAGGCGCTCGGCCTCACTGTGCCGCCCTCAATCCTCGCCCGCGCCGACGAGGTCATCGAATGAACCGGCGGGTCTTCCTGCTCTCCGGGCTTTGCCTCGCCGGCATCGGCTCGCGCGCGCCGCCGCTGCGTTCCGCCGACCTGCCTCGGCTCGCGATCCTGGCGCCTTCTCCCTCGACCGCGGCCGATCCGGCGAGCCGCGACCTGTTCGCGACGTTTCTCGTGGCGTTACGCGAACTGGGCTATGCCGACGGCCGCAATATCCGGCTCGACATCCGCTTTGCCGAGAACCGTCTCGACCGGCTGCCCGGGCTCGCCGCGGAGCTGGTGATGGCGCGGCCGGACGTCATTTACACCGACACCACGCCCGGGGCCTTGGCCGCCGCCGGGGCGACGACCAGCATTCCGATCGTCGTCGGCCCGGTCCGCGAGGAAACCATGGAGCGGCTCGCGGGGAATTTCGCGCGGCCGGTCGCCAATGTCACCGGCTTCACCCTCGCCGGGGTGAGTGTGGACCAGAAATGCCTGCAGCTGCTCAAGGAGGCCGCGCCCGATATGTCGCGGGTCGCGGTGTTGTCGAACCCGGACAACCCGGCTTGGCGCGACTATCGCGACGCCTTGAATGCGGCGGCCGATCAACTGGGCCTGACCTTGATATTCGCCGAGAGCCGAGGCGCCGTCGACATCGATCGGACACTCGCCGAACTCGCGAACAAAGCGCCGGATGGTCTGTTGATCCTCAACGATTCGACCTTGGGCGGAGGCGTCCGCGCTCGCATCGTCACCTTTGCCCGCGAGCGGCATCTGCCGAGCGCCTCCCTCGGCAGCGGTTATGCGCAGGCTGGCGGCTTGCTGTCGCTCGGCACGGATATGGGCTTCATCTTCCGCCGCGCGGCGGAATATGTGGATCGCATCATCCACGGCGCGCGGCCGAGCGAGCTGCCGGTCCAACGCCCGGCAAAGTTCCAGTTGTCGGTCAATCTCGACACCGCCAAGACGCTGGGCCTGTCGATCCCGCCAGCGATCCTCGCCCGCGCCGACGAGGTCATCGAATGAACCGTCGCCAGCTGATGCTGCTGCTGGGCGGCGCGATGACTGCGGCGACCGGCCTGCGAGCGCAGCAGAAGCCGGTGCCGGTGATCGGCTACCTAAGCGGCATCTCGCCTGGCCTGTACACACCATATGTTGCCGCGTTTCATCAGGGACTGAGCGAATCCGGCTACGTCGAGGGACAAAACCTGGCGATTGAGTACCGCTGGGCGGAGGGTCGATTTGAACGCCTTCCTGCATTCGCTGCTGATCTTGTCGGCCGCAACGTAGACGTCTTGGCAACCAGCGGGGGCGATAGTTCGGCTGTTGCCGCCAAGAACGCGACCTCTACGATTCCCATCGTCGCAGTTATTGGCGACGACCCTGTTGCCACTGGCCTTGTCGCCAGTCTCGCTCGGCCGGGCGGGAACCTCACTGGCTTCAGCATTTTCGGCGTCGAGATGATGCCCAAGCGGCTCGAAATACTGTCCGAACTGGTTCCGCAAACCCGAGCGATCGCCTTGCTCGTCAACCCAAACAACCCTCAGACTCCGGGCATCACGAGAGACGTGCGGGACGCGGCGCGGGCGACGGGGGTGGATCTCCCTGTCCTGAAGGCTACCACCGAAAGCGAGATCGACGCCGCCTTCGCAGCGCTAGTCCAACTGCAAGCCGGCGCGCTCGTCATCGGTGCCGACGCATTCTTCCTCAGCCGGCGCGAGCAGTTTGCGGCGTTGGCATTGCGCTATGCCGTTCCGGTGATCGATGGGTGGCGCGAGTTCGCCGCGGCCGGCGGCCTGATCAGCTATGGGACTAGCCTCACGGCTGTCTATCGCGGGGTCGGCGCTACGTCGGGCGGATCCTCAAGGGCGCCAAGCCCGCCGATCTGCCGGTCCAGCGCCCGACGACATTCGAGCTGGTGGTCAATCTCAAGACCGCCAAGGCGCTCGGCCTGACGGTGCCGCCGTCGATCCTCGCCCGGGCCGACGAGGTCATCGAGTGAACCGGCGCGAGTTGCTGCTGGTCGCCGCCGGCACGGCACTGGCCTGCAACTCAGCCGTGGGCCAGGTCCAGATCCCGCGCATCGGATTTATCCTGACCGGCTCGCGACAGGAGAACCAGGGTCTTCTCGATTCGTTCCGCCAGGGTCTGGCCGCGCTCGGCTGGACCGACGCGAGCAACATAGCGGTTCTCGACCGGTGGACCGACGGGCGCACCGAGCGGCTTTCTGCCATCCTCAAGGAGCTGATTGCCTCTGGCGTCACTGTCCTTGTCACCGCCGGGACGCCGGCCACGCTCGCCGCAAAACGCCCGAGCGCGACGACTCCGATCGTCCTGGTCGGCGTCGACGATCCTGTCGCCCTCGGCCTTGTCGATAGCTTGGGGCGGCCCCGGGGTAACGCCACCGGCCTCGTTCTAACCTCGTCCGAAGTGATCGCCGAACGATTGGAACTGTTGCGCGCGCTCGCTCCCAGGCTGCAGCGCCTCGCAGTCATCGTTAGAACTGATCCCGGCCTCGAGCAAAAATTGCAGGACATTCGTAGCGATGCCCAGCGAAAGGGGATCGAAACATGGATGCTCGAGGCGCCGACCGGAACGGCCCTCAGACTAGCCTTCGCGCGGCTGCGTGCCGAGCGTTGCGAGGCTATTTACGTGGCCTCCGGCCCGCTCGGTCCCGACAAGCGCGCCCGGGTCATTGCGCTCGTGGCCGAATCTCGCCTGCCCGCGATCTACTCCCACCGGGCTTTCCCGGTCGACGGGGGATTGATGTCGTTCGCCGCCGACTACCGAGATCTGTTCCGCCGCGCGGCGGGTTTCGTGGATCAGATCCTTAGAGGAGTAAGCCCCGCTGCGATGCCGGTCGAACCGCCCCGCAAATTCGACCTGACGGTGAACCTCAAGACGGCGAAAGAACTCGGCCTGACGGTGCCGCCAGCGATCCTCGCCCGCGCCGACGAGGTGATTGAATGATGAGGCGCCGCGAGGTGCTGCTTCTGGCGGGTGGCGCAATGGCAATGGCCCGTCCCCTCCGGGCCCAGCAGAAGGCGATGCCGATGATCGGCTTCCTCTCTGCCGGGTCCCCTGGGCCGCTTGTCGCGGCGTTCCATCGGGGGCTGAGCGAAACCGGCTGGGTCGAGGGTAAGAATGTGGCGGTCGAATACCGCTGGGCGGAGGGCCACTATGATCGGCTGCCCGCACTGGCCGCCGACCTTGTGAGTCGCAACGTCGAGGTCATCGTGGCAACCGGCGGCAACGTCTCGGCACTCGCGGCGAAAAGTGTGACCTCGACGATCCCGATCGTATTCAGCGTCGGCGACGACCCAATCGCGAGCGGCCTTGTCGCGAGTCTCGCCCGGCCGAGCGGCAACCTTACGGGCATCAGCATTATGTTAACCGAGCTGATGCCCAAGCGCCTCGAGCTGATTTCGGAGCTGGTTTCCCTGGCCAGGGTGATCGCCCTTCTCGTGAACCCGAAAAATCCTTCGACTGAGAGCATGATTCGAGACGTGCAGGAGGCGGCACGCGCGAAGGGGGTGCAGCTCCAGATCCTGAACGCCGGCAACGAGAGCGAGATCGACGACGCCTTTGCGACCCTCGTCCAACTGCATGTCGACGCGCTTCTCGTCGGCACCGATTCCTTTTTCTATAACCGGCGCGAGCAGCTTGTGACGCTGGCGGCGCGCCATGCCGTTCCGGCGATCTACGATTTTCGCGAGTTCGCCGAATCGGGCGGCCTGATAAGCTATGGAACGAGCCTCATTGGCATCTATCGCCAAATCGGCATTTACGTTGGGCAGATTCTCAAAGGCGCCAAGCCGGCAGATTTGCCGGTCCAGCAGCCGACGATCTTCGAGCTGGTCGTCAATCTCAAGACCGCCAAGGCTCTCGGACTCACCATAACGCCGTCGATCCTCGCCCGCGTCGACGAGATCATCGAATGAACCGCCGCGAGCTGTTGCTGCTGGTGGCCGGCGCGATTACGGCGGGTCACGGTCTGCGCGCGCAGCAGCAGGCGATGCCGGTAATCGGCTACGTCAGCGGCGGCACGCCCGCTGCGAATTTGTCGCTCGCCGCATTTCGCCAGGGGCTTGGAGAGGCCGGCTGGGTCGAGGGACATAATGTGGCGATCGAATACCGCTGGGCGGAGTTTCGGTACGACCGGCTGCCTTCATTAGCCGCCGATCTTGTCGACCATAAGGTCGACGTTATCGCAGCATGCGGCGGCGCCGACGAGGCCTTTGCGGCTAAGAATGCGACGTCGATAATCCCAATCGTCTTTGTGACTGGCGTCGACCCGGTCGAGACCGGGCTGGTGGCCAGTCTCGCGCGCCCGGGCGGCAACCTTACCGGGGTCACCAACCTCAACACGCAGCTCTGGCAAAAGCGGGTCGAGCTGATCGCCGAGCTGGTGCCTCAGGCGAAGGCGATCGGCTTGCTCCTGAACCCGAACAATGCGCAGACCGGGCGCATCATCGGCTCGACGCAACAGGCAGCAAACGCAAAGGGCTTGCAGCTCGAGATCCTGAAGGCCGGCACGGAACCCGAAGTCGACGCAGCCTTCGCGACTGCCGTGGATCGGCATATCGGAGCAGTCGTCGTCGGTGATCCGCTATTCGACAGTCGCAGCAAGGAGGTCGTGACGCTGGTGGCTCAGCACGGGATTCCGGCGATCTACAGTTGGCGCAAATACGTCTCGGACGGCGGCCTGATAAGCTATGGGGCGATATCCACTGCGGCCTTTCACGCGGTCGGGGTCTACGCCGGAAGGATACTCAACGGCGCCAAGCCCGCCGATCTACCGGTCCAGCAGTCGACCAATTTCGAGCTGGTTGTCAATCTCAAGACCGCCAAGGCGCTTGGCCTCGCGATCCCGCCTTCGATCCTCGCCCGCGCGGACGAGGTGATTGAGTGACCCGTCGCTGGTTCGTTGCGGCGGCTCTGCTGGTCGGCCTCGCCGCGGCAGCGGCCGATGCTGCCGAAACACCGACCCGCATTTTTCATGTCGGCATCGTCTCTCCGATCCCACGCTCGTCGCCCGACGAAGTCGCCTTCGAGGATCGGTTGCGCGAGCTGGGGTATGTCGAAGGCCAGAACCTAGCGATTGATTACGTCCAGGACGATGATCAGGACCGTAGAGCGGCGGCAGTGGGCGAGCTTGCTAGGCGCGGCGTCGATGTCATCAAAGTCGGCGGCCGAGATGCCGACGCAGTTTCGGCGGCTCGCCCCATCCCGGTAGTGTTCACGGCGGTCGAATCGGACCCGCCGGCAAAAGGCTACATCGTCAGTCTCGCCCATCCGGGTGGCAACCTGACCGGGGTGACCTTTCAACAACTGGAGCTGATCGCGAAGCGGCTGGATCTGCTGATGCAGGCGGTCCCTCATATTACGCGGATCGTTCTTTTGTACGACGGATCAGGGGTCTACGAGCGAGAGGCAGCAATCCAGGCTGCATCAGCCCTCGGCGTTCCGCTCGAGGCAATCGATCCTTAACTATGGACACAAATAAAGGTTGCAGACAGTGATCCTCGGATTCAAGCCTTTCGAGCGGATAGGTGATAACTTCAATGGCAGCAAATGCGGAAGAGCCCAGCGGG
>Ga0306924_10000121_pt1 | contig 54510 bp, 43 predicted proteins | sample sta12Can44000111_FD_203756 | JGI IMG/M metagenome (GOLD analysis project Ga0306924, IMG submission 203756) | Lab enrichment of tropical soil microbial communities from Luquillo Experimental Forest, Puerto Rico - statanox.12C.anox.44.000.111 (v2)... | ecosystem: Environmental > Terrestrial >... | reverse complement strand
CGACCCCGGGCTCTGTCGACAGACGCTGCGCGATGACATTGTTGGCGTATTGGTCGACCTGGTAGGGCGGCAGCGCGTCGGAGTGGATTGCATAAATCAGGACGGCAAAGTCTGCCGGGTTCACCTTGCGATAGGTCGGCGGGGTGGGCATGTCCTTGGGCAACAACCCGCTCGCCGCATTGATCGCCTGCTGCACGTCCTGCGCTGCCGCATCGATATTACGCGACAGGTCGAATTGCAGCGTGATCGAGGTGACGCCCACGCCACTCCATGACGTCATCTGGCTGAGCGACGGGATCGAGGTGAATTGCTGTTCGAGCGGCGTTGCGACCGCCGACGCCATCGTGCTCGGATTGGCGCCGGGGTACTGCGCGGTCACGCTGATTGTCGGGAAATCGACATTGGGCACGGCCGCCACCGGCAGCAGGTTATACGCGCCGATACCGAACACGAGGACGCCCAACATCAGCAGCGAGGTCCCGATCGGCCGCCGGATAAAAGGTTCGGAAATGCTCATCGGCCGTTACCTGCTCTGTTGTTTTAAGGTTCGAGGCTCAACCGGTCGCAACCGCGAGCTTCGCGAAGGCGTCCTCGACACCATCAGGATCGGCCATGCTGCAATATCCGCACCAATGGGTTCGCATCATTCGGCGCTATGGCGGCTCTCCGCGAGCGCCGGTCTCGGCCTATTCGAAAGCGCTTCCTGCACGCGGGACGGGCGATAGGGACGACCGACCCAGCGGGCGAGGCGTTCGAGATAGAGGTAGATGACCGGCGTCGTATATAGCGTCAGCCACTGCGAGACGAGCAGTCCGCCGATAATCGCGATGCCGAGTGGGCGCCGCAATTCCGAGCCTGCTCCCTGTCCAAACGCGATCGGCATCGAGCCGAACAAGGCTGCAAACGTCGTCATCATGATCGGCCGGAAGCGCAAGAGGCAGGCCTGGTGGATCGCCTCGCGCGGGCTCTTGCCTTCGATCCGCTCCGCTTGCAGCGCGAAGTCGATCATCATGATCGCGTTTTTCTTGACGATCCCGATCAACAGAATGACGCCGATCATTGCGATTACGCTGAGATCGTAATGCAGCAAGATCAGAGCCAACAATGCACCGACGCCCGCTGACGGCAGCGCTGAGAGGATCGTGATCGGGTGGATGTAGCTCTCGTAGAGCATCCCGAGGACGATATAGACGACGAGGATTGCGGCCGCGACGAGAAGCGGGGTCGAGGACAGCGAGGCTTGGAAAGCGTGCGCGGTGCCTTGGAAGGAACCATCGAGCGTCCCCGGCACGCGAAGCTGCAGCATCAGCGCCTGGATCTTGTCGACCGCCTGCCCGAGAGCAACTCCGGGCGCCAAGTTGAATGACAGGGTGACCGCCGGGAATTGTCCCTGATGGCTTATCGAGAGAGCTTCGACCTTTGGGGCGAAGTGCGCAAACGCGCTCAACGGCAATTGCGCGCCGCCCGGCCCGATCACGTAAATCTTCGACAGGGCCGTCGGATCGTCCTGGAACTCGGGCTGAACCTCGAGAATGACCTTGTATTGGCTCGTCGAGGTATAGATGTTTGCGACCTGGCGCTGCCCGAAGGCATCGTAAAGCGTCTCGTCGATCAACGAGGGCGAGATGCCGAGCCGTGATGCGGCATCTCGGTCGATCTCGATCGCGAGATGCGGTGCGGCTATCTGCTGGTCCGAGGCGACATCCTGAAGCTCGGGCATTTTCTTCATTGCGTCCGCAATTATCGGCGCCCAGTGATTGAGTTCGTCGGAAGACGTGTCTGTGAGTGTGTATTGATAAAGGGTGCGGCTCAAACGCCCGCCGATGCTGATGTCCTGCCCGGATTGCATATAAAATTTGACGCCTTCGACCTTGGCCACCTTGGGGCGCAAGCGCTGAATGATCTGGCCAGAGGTTGCATCCCGCTGGTCATGGGGTTTCAGCTGAATGAAGACACGAGCGGCATTCTCGGTCGGGTTGTAGGCACTCGCGCCAGTAAAGGAAAAGACCCCGGAAACGGCGGGATCGTCCTTTACGATATCGACGATCTGATGCGTGAGGTTGGCCATAGCGCGGAACGATATGTCCTCGCGCGCATCGGCCTGGCCAAAGATGAAGCCGGTGTCCTGCTCGGGGAAAAAACCTTTTGGAATCGTCACATAGAGATAGCCCGTGGCCACCATAAGAACCAATGTCGACAGAAGAGTGGGGAGTTGATGACGAAAGACGAAGCCGAGACCGCGATCGTAGGTCCGCAGCATCCAGTCGAAGCCAGCCTCGGCAATCTGGTTGAAACGACCCTTACCGTGCAGCGTCTGCTCCTTGAGAAACAGCGAACACAGGACCGGTGTCAAAGTCAGTGAGATGAACGCGGAGGCGATCACCGCCACTGACACCGTGACAGCGAACTCTCGGAAGAGGCGTCCGATGATGCCGCCCATGAAGAGCAGGGGGATAAAGACCGCAATCAACGAGAAAGTGATCGAGATGATCGTGAAACCGATCTGCCCCGCGCCTTTGAGAGCGGCCTCGAACGGCCGCTCACCCAGCTCGATGTAGCGCACGACGTTTTCGATCATGACGATGGCGTCGTCGACGACGAAACCCACCGAGATCGTCAGTGCCATCAGCGAGATGTTGTCGAGGCTGTAACCGACCGCGTACATCACCCCGAAGGTGGCGAGCAGCGACAGCGGCACCGCCAAGCTCGGGATCACCGTCGCCCATAATGTCCGCAGGAACAGGAAGATCACGATGATCACGAGCCCGACTGTTAGCATCATCGTGAATTGCACGTCATGGACCGCGGCGCGGACGACCAGCGAGCGGTCGGAGACGAGATCGATCTTGACCGAGGGCGGGATCGATTCTTGGAGGCGCGGGATCCACCTCTTGATCGTGTCGACCAGCTCGATTGTGTTGGCGCCTGCCTGCCGCTGGATCGCCAAGCCTTCAGCCGGCGTGTCGTAATACCAGGCTCCGATGCGCTCGTTTTGCGTCGCATCGATCACTTCGCCGATGTCCTTCAGGCGCACCGGCGCGCCGTTGCGGTAGGTGACGATGACATTGCCGAATGAAGCGGCGTTGAACAGCTGGTCGTTGGTATCGAGGGTGAAGACCTGGTGCGCGCCTTCGAGGTTGCCCTTCGGCCGGTCGACGGTCGCCGTCGTCAGCGCGTTGTGCACATCTTCGAGACCGATGCCTCGGGCGGCGAGTGCGCCGGGGTTGATCCGAATATGCACCGCGTACGGCTTCTGGCCGAATATCCGCGACTCCGAGACGCCCTTCACCGTCGACAGTTTCTGCGCCACGATCGTGTAAGCGTAATCATCGACCTTGTAGATCGGCATGGCCTTCGAATAGACGGCGTAGATCAAAACCGGCCGGTCCGCCGGGTTGGTTTTTCGGTAGGTGGGCGGGTTCGGAAGGTCCTTTGGCAGAAGGCCGGTCGCCGCATTTATCGCGGTTTGAACATCCTGCGCGGCGGCGTCGATGTTGCGCGCGAGATCGAATTGCAGAGTGATCGACAATGACCCGATGCCGCTTGTCGAGGTCATCTGATCGAGCGCAGGAATCGCGGCAAATTGCTGTTCGAGCGGCGTCGCGACTGCCGAAGCCATCGTGTCGGGACTGGCGCCGGGATAATTGACCGAGACCACGATGGTCGGAAAATCGACATTCGGCAGCGCGGCCACCGGCAGGAGCGCGTAAGCACCAAAACCGAATACGAGAACCCCGAGCATCATTAGCGACGTCGCGATCGGCCGGCGAATGAAAGGTTCCGAGATGCTCATCGGCGATCGCCTTCTTACTTGATAACAGTTTGGCGGAGGCTTGGTCGGCCAGTCGGCGGTATGCCCGTCATCCAGCCGCGCCAGGCGGGCCCGAAGGCGTCGGGTTTACGCGAACGCCTTCGGTCAATCGGAACTGCCCGTCGACCACAACCCTTTCTCCCGCCGCCAGCCCCTTTGTGATCACCGCGATCCCGTCCTGGATTGAGGCAACTTCGACGGCGCGCCGCTCGACCGTGTTGTCGGGCTTGATTACATAGGCATAATGGCCGTTCGGACCCGCCTGAACAGTTTGCTGCGGCACGGTAGCCACACCGCCGCGTGTTGACAAAATCAGGCGCAAGCTGACGAACTCGCCCGGCCACAGGCGCTCGTCGTCGTTGTCGAACCGGGCCTTCAGGTGGATTGTCCCCGTTGCCTGGTCGATCGCGTTGTCGATGAGTGTCAGCTTGCCCTCTGCCAGCTGGGTCTTCCCCTCGCCACTGAAGGCCTGCACGGCCAGTGGCCCTTTATTTTGATTTTCACGCACCGCATCGAGCGTCTCCTGCGGCAAGGTGAAGCTGACGAAGATCGGCTTAACCTCCGTGATCGTGACGAGCGGAGTGTTGTCGTTTGCGTGCACGAGATTGCCCTTGTCGACGAGTTTCGCGCCGAGGCGCCCGTCGATTGGAGAGCGGATATCGCTATAGCTGAGATTGAGCTTAGCTGTATTGATCTGCGCCTCATCGCCCTTGATCGCGGCCTGGAGCTGGCCGACCGTTGCCTTTTGCTGGTCGTAGCTCTGCCGCGTTTGCCAGCCCGAGCCGATCAGCTTCTCATACCGGTCGAGATCGAGTTGGGCGCCTACCAGCTGCGCCTCGTCTTTTTGTTTAGCCGCTTGCGCTTGCTCGAGCGCCGCCTGAAAAGGGCGCGGATCGATTTGGAAGAGCGGCTCCCCTTCCTTGACGTCTTGGCCCTCTTTGAAATCGACCTTGACGATCTGTCCGTCGACGCGGCTCTTGATCGCGACCATGTTGTAAGCCTGGACCGTGCCGATGCCGTTGAGGAAGACCGGGACGTCCTGGGTGGCGACGGTTCCCGCGGTGACCGGGATGCCCGGCGGAGAAGTCTGGGCAACCGCGTGTGGCACCTGAGTGTCCGAACTTAGCCACCAAGCCACGACGATCGCGACAAAGGCAATGAATGTGACGATACCGATCGCGCGCCTGATCATCCCGATTCCTTATTGAGCGCAAATCAAGGGACAACAATTATCATAGACAAACTATACGAGTCACCCGCGCCCCTTATCCGCGATCGTTTTGCCGCAGCCGCGGCAATGCCAGGCTATGCTATGCTAGCGGCGCGAAGGCACCTCGATCGGTGCGCAATTTGTGCGTCCCGACATCAGGCAGTCCTCGAGGCGGGACCTCTCCCTGAGCTCGCGAACGAGCACAACTCCGGCAATGGCCAGGGCCAAAATGATGATTAGGCCGATCAAGGCCGAAGACCTGCGTTGGTCGCCTCCGTCATCGCCATCCCGGGATTGGTTGCTCATTGGCTCGATCATGGCGGTTGCTGGCTCGGAAGCATGGGAAACAATAATCCTGCCGGCGGTTGGTAACAACCAACCATGCTGACGTCGAGAGCCGGTTGCGGTGTTGCGCTGCTCTACGCTATTCACGCAACGGCGTCGCTTTAAAGGATGACGAATAATGGCACAGCCCGGACCGCTTTCCGGCATGACGGTCCTCGATCTCTCCCGCATACTTGCGGGACCCTACTGCACTTTGCTGCTCGCTGAACTCGGAGCTCGCGTGATCAAGGTCGAGCCGCCGGCACAGGGGGACGACGCCCGCCAATATGGCCCGTTCAAGAACGGCAAATCCACCTATTTCGCTTCGGTCAATCGCGGCAAGGAGTCGATCGCTCTGGACCTCAAATCACCCGGCGGGCGCGAGATCTTCGAGCGGCTGCTCGACAAGGCGGATGCGCTGGTCGAGAATTTCCGCCCCGGCACGATGGAGAAGCTGGGCTATGGCTGGGAGAGCCTGCACCCGCTCTATCCCCGTCTCGTCTACGCCGCAGCATCGGGTTTCGGCCATAGCGGGCCCTATTCGCACTACCCGGCCTATGACATGGTGGTGCAGGGACTCGGCGGCATCATGAGCATCACCGGCCACCCCGGGATGCCGCTCACCCGGATCGGCACTTCGATCGGCGATCTCGCGGGTGGGCTCTATGCCGCAATCGCCCTCAATGCCGCGCTCCTCCATCGTGAGCGCACCGGTGAGGCGACAAAGGTCGATGTTGCGCTATTCGATTGCCAGCTGGCGTTGCTCGAAAATGCGATCATGCGTTACACCACGACGGGCGAGATCCCGGGGCCCATGGGGGCGCGCCACCCCTCGATCACCCCCTTCGAGGCGTTTCACACGGGCGATGGCAATCTGATTATCGCCGCCGGCAATGACGGGCTCTTTGTCAAGCTTGCCCATGCGCTCAACCGCGCTGACTTAGCCGCAAACCCGCTGTTCAAGACAAACACGCTGCGCAATCAGCACCAGGAAGCGCTCCGCACCGAGATTGAGGATGTGCTTTACAGGGAGAGCACCGACCACTGGATCGCGGTGCTCGAAGGCGCTGGTGTGCCGTGCGGTTCCGTCAACAATGTCGCGCAGGCTCTCGCCCACCCGCAGACCGCCGCCCGCAATATGCTGATCTCGGTCGATGATCCTGTCACCGGCCCGCTTGAGCTCGCCGGCAATCCGATGAAAATGTCCAGTTTTGTGGATCCGCCGACGCGTCCCCCCGCTCCCGATCTCGACGCCGACCGCGATAAGATCCTGCGCGAACTCGGCATGTAGCGCCGCCGTCCTGGCCCGCATCGCGGGCGCGGTGCCTATGCTCCGTCGCATTTTTGCTGGCGCGCTCGCGCTGCTGATCATCCTCGGCGGCGGGTTGTTCCTGTACCTCCGCTCGGCGCTGCCGCAGACCAATGGGCGCATTGTCCTGTCAGGGCCGAAGGCCGAGATCCGGATTGATCGGGATGCCGATGGTGTGCCGCGGGTCATTGCGCAGGATGATGAGGACCTTGCCTTTGGCCTTGGCTTTGTCCACGCGCAGGATCGCCTCTTCCAAATGGAGCTGCAACGCCGCTACGGAGCTGGGCGGCTTGCGGAGATCTTTGGGCCCCAAGCAGTCTCGGTGGACCGGCAGATGCGGGTGCTCGGCCTTTATCGCGCCGCCGAGGCCGAAATCCCGTTTCTTTCGCCAGAGATGAACCGTGCGCTCGAGGCCTATGCTGCGGGGGTCAACGCTTTTCTGAACTCGCGGCGCGGTGCGCTCTCGCCCGAATTCCTGTTGCTCGGTTTTACCCCCGAACCCTGGCGGTCGGCAGACAGCCTCGCTTGGGGCAAGCTGATGGCGGTTCAGCTTGGCGGCAACTACCGCGGCGAGCTGTTACGCGCCCGTATGGCGCGGACCATCCCGGCGACGGATCTCGCCTTTCTCTACCCCGAATACCCGCAAAACGGGCCGACGACATTGGCCGAGATGCTGCCGATTTATCGACGGCTGGCGCTCGACCGCCTATACGAGGGGCTCCCCGGGGTTGTCGGTCCGAATTACGCCTCCAACAACTGGGTCGTCGACGGAAACCACAGCGCGAGCGGGAAGCCGCTTCTCGCCAACGACCCGCATCTGGCTTTTAGCGCGCCGGGTTTCTGGTACCTCGCCCAGCTCAAGACTCCACAACATGAGATCGCCGGGGGAACCGCCGCCGGGGTGCCGTTGGTGGTAGTCGGTCACAATGAGCGGATTGCCTGGGGCTTTACGACAACGACGGCCGACGTCGAGGACATTTTTGTCGAAAAGATCGATCCCACCGATCCCGGGCGTTATCTGACCCCGCAAGGAAGCGAGCCCTTCAAATCGCACCGCGAGACGATAGTTGTGCACGGAGCGATGCCCGTGGAGATCACAATCCGCGCGACCAGGCATGGTCCGGTGCTGTCCGATGCCTTGGGACCTGGTGTGGCTGAACCCGGTTTTGTCCTGGCCCTGGCCGCAACCTTCACGATTCCGGAGGATCGCAGCGCCGAGGCTCTGTGGGACGTCAATCGGGCGGCGGATTGGGCGAGCTTCCGCGCCGCGCTGCAGAAATTTGTCGGCCCGGTGCAAAACGTGGTCTACGCCGATGTCGACGGTACGATCGGCTTTATCGCGCCGGGGCTGGTCCCGATCCGCCGCAACGGAGACGGCTGGCTCCCGGTGCCTGGCTGGACCGGCGAATATGATTGGGTCGGATTTATCCCCTTGACGGCGCTGCCGAGCGCAATCAACCCGCCTTCAGGTCATTTTTTCAGCGCCAACAACAAGATCGTGCGGGCCAACTACCCCTACTTTTTGAGCCGCGACTGGGACCTGCCAAACCGCGCGGAACGGATCGAGGCGCTGCTTGTGAAGACCCCAGTCCAATCGGCTGCGACGAGCGCTGCGATCCAAGCCGATACATTTTCCCTGATAGCCCAGCACCTGGTTCCGCTGATGACGCGCATCGTCGACGGAAACGAGGATATCCGTCCGGCCATCGATCGGCTGCGGCGCTGGGACTTTCGCATGGATGTGGACAAGGTCGAGCCCTTGCTGTTCACCGCTTGGCTACGCGAGTTCAGCCGGGCGATCCTTTTTGGCCGGTTTGGCGATGCCGTGGCGGATTACTGGGACTTGAAGCCGCGGGTGATGGAGCTGGTGTTGACGGAACGCGCGGATTGGTGCGACGACCCGAAGCGACCCGGGGGAGAGAGCTGCGGGACGCGGCTCGCGGAGGCTCTCGAGAAGGCGCTTACCGAGCTGCGCCGGGACTTCGGGCCTGATATGACGCAGTGGCGGTGGAGGCGGGCCCATATCGCGCGGTTTGAGAACCCGGTCTTCAATCGGATCCCTGTGCTGCGAGATTGGCTGGCCGTCGCGATCCCGACCCCGGGTGCGTACGACACGCTCAATCGCGGGCCGAGCACGATTCGTGACGACACGCGGCCCTTCGAGCAACGCTTCGGAGCCGGGTTGCGAATGATCACCGATCTGGCATCACCAAGCGATTCAAGAATGATGACGACACCCGGCCAATCGGGCGAACCGTTTTCGGTTCATTTCGCCGATCTGTTGCACCGCTGGCGAGACTTTGAGTGGCTCGTACCCGGCCGATCAAAGTCCGTGTCGACTCTCGTGTTGGTTCCCCAGCGATGACTGTACTCCCGGTAAATGTCCAACTAGTTCGCGATGCTGCTGCGGCGATCGCAAGCGCGATTGCCCACACCCCGGTAATTCCGGCGCTGGGACTGTCCGGGCTTTCCGATGCGGAGATCCATCTGAAGCTCGAGACGTTGCACCGCACCGGATCGTTCAAGGAGCGGGGAGCGCTGACCAAGCTTTTGAAACTAGACGCGAGCGAGCGGCGTGCCGGAGTCGTTGCGATGTCCGCCGGTAATCATGCCCAGGGGGTCGCCTACCATGCCCGGAGACTCGGGATCCCGGCGACGATCGTCATGCCTGAGGGCACGCCTTTCATCAAGATCGACCGAACCGAAGCGTTTGGCGCTCGGGTCGTGCTGAAGGGCGACGGCCTGAGCGCCGCGCGCCAGGCAGCGGATACGCTCGCCCGCGAGCAGGGGCTAGTCTTCATCCATCCCTACGACGATCCGGCAGTCATCGCCGGCCAGGGAACGGTCGCACTCGAGCTCCTCGCCGACCGCCCGGATCTCGACACGATCGTTGTGCCGATCGGGGGCGGCGGGCTGATTTCCGGGATCGCGGTTGCCGCCAAATCGCTCAACCCGCAAATCGAGATCGTCGGCGTGCAATCAACCCTATATCCATCGATGTATCGAGTGATGCGGGGTGAGGACCCGGGCCCTACCGCCGTAGCCGCGACGCTCGCCGAGGGGATCGCCGTCAAGGAACCGGGCCGTTTGACGCGACGCATCGTCGAGGCGCTCGTCTCGGACATTCTGCTCGTCGATGATGTCTCGATCGAAGGGGCGATCGAGACCCTGCTGGAGCGCCAGAAACTCGTCGTCGAGGGCGCCGGTGCGGCGGGTCTGGCCGCCGTGCTCGCGGCACCCGAGCGGTTTCGCGGCCGGCGGGTCGGGATCGTGATCTGCGGCGGCAATATCGATGCGCGCCTGCTCGCCTCGATCTTGATGCGGGGCCTCGTGCGCGAGGGCCGGCTGGTGCGGCTGCGTTCCGAATTGCCCGATGTCCCTGGCGCCCTATCCCGCCTCTCGCGCGTTATCGGCGAGCACGCTGGCAACATCGTAGAGGTGCATCACCAGCGGCTGTTCCACGACACTTCTGTCAAACGCGCCGAGCTCGACGTCGTCGTCGAGACGCAGAACCGCCGGCACGTCGAGGTGCTGATCTCGGCGCTGGCAGCAGCTGGTTTCCCAACGCAACTGTTGCCGAACACCGGTGAAGTCGGCCCCGAGCCTGAGGGTTAAGTAGCACCCTCTACTAGGAGCACGCGGCCTCGCGAGGCCGCGTGGCGGATCTTCAGCGCAGCTTGGTACTCCTCGGAGTTGTACCAACGGCGAGCGGTGTCCGGATCCGGGAACTCAATAACAACGATCCGTTCCGGCGGCGGTTCGCCTTCGAGCAAGTCGGCCTTGCCGCCACGCACTATAAAGCGGCCGCCGAAGCGCGCTACGCTGGCTGCCGCAAGGGGCCGGTAGTCATCGTAAGCAACTGGATCGGTAATTTGGATTTCTGCAATAACGTAAGCGGGCATGCGTCCTCCTTTGCGAACTTCACTTCCTCGGTACATTCCGCGCCTTGCGGCAGCCGCGGTAATCCCTACATGCTGCGCGTCTCCACGCGACACAGGTTTATCGACCGTGGCCAGCTTCGGCTACAGCTCGACCGCTTACCACGATGCGGGCATGCCCGATCCGGCGGCGGTACCAGAGGCCTATGAGGGAGTACTGTGGCGCCGGACGTTGGCCTATTTCGTCGACCTCTGCTGTATCGGCGTGCTCGCTGTGTTCGTGTGGGTTGTCTTTGCCGTCCTCTGGGTCCTCAGTTTCGGCCTACTGGGCCCGGTGCTGTGGTTTCTCTTTGGCCTCATTCCGCTTTCCTATCACACCCTGCTGCTGAGTGGCCCCTGGTCGGCGACCCTGGGAATGCGGCTCTTCGACGTCGAGCTCCGCTCAGCGACTGGGGAACGTCCGGGGTTTCTGCAGGCGCTGGCGCAGACCGCATTGTTCTACCTCACAGTCGGCGCGACCTGCTCACTAATTCTTTTGTTCGCGCTGTTGAACCGGCACAAGCGCACTTTGCACGACCTCCTCGCCGGCACAGTGATGGTCAGGCGTTTCCCGGTCGGTTGGGGCACCGCATACGAACGTAGATGAGGCCGACGACCTTTTATTGATCTTCGGACCCCCCGGGAGGGGCTATCCTCTATCCTCCGATTAGGTTCGCGGCCGCCTCGTGCGAAGGCGCATCGTTGTTCTCGTCAAGTGGCGCCATAGAGTGATCAAGCGAGCGCTGAGCGAAGCGTCAATCCTTGCCTCCAGTACAGTAGCCCGGTTCGTTGCCTCGATCGCGCGGCTCCGTTCGGTGGCAAGCGACTGCCGCAGTTGGTAGAGCTCTTCGATCAGTGGGGCGACGTAGTGGGTTATCTCGATTGCATGCTCTTGCGCCGCGTTCGCCTCGGATTCTAGTAATACCGAGCGTCGGCGGCTCTCGTCGAGCTGTATTGCCAAACCGCGGTTTTCGCCTTCGAGGACCGCGATGGTCTCTCGCTGCAGGTCGAATTGCCGTCTTGTGTCCTCGATCTCCGCCCGCAGCTGCGCAATTTGGCTGTCTCTCTGGGCTGCCAGATTATTGGCTGCGGAAAGCTGCTGCCGCGTCTCTGCAAGCTCACCTTCCAGAGCGTTCTTTTGCGCCTGCAGTGCAACCCTCTGCTGCAGCCAGGACTCGCGTTCGGCTGCAAATGTCTGGTTCGCCTCGTCGCGGTTGGTGGCCAATCGCGCGGCTTGCGAATTCGTTTCAGCCAGCTCCGCCTCAAGGCGTGCCACCGTTCCGATCATCTTGGCTTTGTTCGCCCGTTCGGCCTCGAGATCTCGCACCGCCACACGGAGTTCTGCAACCGGCGACCGCAGCTCTCGCCCACCAACCAGCGGCATGCTTGAGCGATCGTGGTGCTCGCGATCTCCGTCGAAGACGGCCACCGGGTGCAGCATCAAGAATTGCAGATCGCCGGGGTACCCACGGGCTACCAAATCGCGAGATGCCGCAGGAATGCCAGGGTGGGTGGCGGCGAAAGCCTCCGGGTTCCAAAGCAGCTCAAACCGGCGCAGGCCATTGACAGGCGCCAATTCGTCATCGGCATGGCATTCGAGCCAGCGGATCGTCTGATCGGGTTCGTAATCCGGATCCATGATGTAGATCTTGCGGTCCCTGATCTCCCTCTCGCCCATAACCGCATTTCCGTTCCGCAAGGAATCCAATATTCCGTCGAGGCCAAGGGAGTAGTTCAAATTGAAGAACGCGTCATGGACTTGCAGGTGCCCGCCGATTTCGACAATGGTTACTGTGTGCGTCAGGCTTTGCGGGAAGCCGAACTCATAGCACCAGGCGCGAAGACCCCGCTCGTAACAGGCTCGCCACAGTGCCAGTGCGGCGCCTCCCGAGAGGACGCCCAAGTGGCTCTGCGCTAGAGCCGCGGTCATCTCCGTATAGGACATCCGGTGGTCGAGTTCGGCGATGCGGTCGCAGCTGGCGACTGGGATCTGGCGATAGGCTTTCCGCCGCGCCTTGTTCACGACTCGGGAAAGGTCCTTCAATTTCGCGCGCCCTCCAGCGGTGCGGCCCGCCTCAAGACGTGGCGGGGTCGGGTTTGAAATTCGTTCCGCTACCGAGCAGTATCGGCGGCATGCGATGCTTTCGACAAGGGGCGGTCTGCTGCCTACTGATCACCCTCTGCGGTGTTGCGACGACTTGCGGCATTCCTCACGACGTCGGGCTTGCTGACCGCTGCGCCGATATTATGCGGCGCGCTTATCCGAACGCGGCGCTCGACATCACCAAGAGTGAGGCGTCGGCAACCGGCCTGACGACGATCATCGCCCGAGTCGAGGGAGCCAGGACGGATACCCCTCCAGATAGTCCGTTGCCAAGGGATCTCGCCGTCGAATGCCGCTTCGACGAGAACGTACTAACCGGCTTCCGTTGGACGGCTGGGCCGACGAGCTGATCTGGCCTCGCTGAGGGCTGGCGTCCGCGGCATACTCTCGGCCATAATACCCGGACAGCCGTCCTGCGGCCGGAATTTGCAGGCGGAAAGGAGATTGCCGCATGGAGTTCAAGCCGGACGCCGAAAACAGACAGAAACGCGAATGGCTCCGGCGGGAAGCGCACTCGCCTCCGATAGGCAAAGGTCCCGTGACGGTTGTGCCCTTTCGGCAATTCTTCGCCACCGCCCCCGTCAGTTGCCCCTATGTGCCGGGCCGGGCCGAGCGCAAGCTGATCGTCGAGCTCCGCGGGAATGGTGCCTCGCTTTTTTACGACGATCTATCGCGCGCAGGGTTCCGCCGCAGCCACCGCTTTGCCTACCGGCCGGCGTGTCGCGGCTGTTCGTCTTGTGTACCGGTACGCATCGCCGTCGGCCGCTTCGGCCATACCCGTTCGACGCGGCGGATCCGCAACACCAATCGCGACCTTTCCGGCGGCCTCGTCGCTGCCCGCGCCACACTCGAACAATTCCGGCTGTTCTCGGCCTATCAGCGCTCGCGGCACCGCGACAGCGACATGGCATTGATGAGCTATGGGGATTATCGGGGAATGGTGGAAGATTCCCCGGTGCGGACGGCGATTGCCGAGTTTCGCGACGGAAGCGGCGGGCTCGTTGCGGCCTCGCTGATCGATCTGCTCGATGACGGGGTCTCCGCCGTCTACAGCTTCTACGATCCGCAACAGCCCAAACGCAGTCTCGGAACCTGGAGCATCCTCTGGCTCGTCGAGCAATGCCGACATCAAGGAATGCCGTTTGTTTATCTCGGCTATTGGATCGCTGACAGTCCTAAGATGGCGTACAAGGCGCGCTTCCCGGCGCTAGAGTGTTTGGCTGATGGCGCCTGGACCGCATTCGAGCGCCCCTTGCCCCCCGCGAGCGGAGAGAGGGAGGAGCTGGCATCAGCGGGAGGGTGAGAGAACAGCACGCGGCGGGTCTCGATCGGCATGGGCATCGGCGCTCTCGACTCCGCGATTTTTGCCGACATGTTTGGCACGGCGGCAATGCGCGAGGCCTTCGGCGACGATGCGTTCCTGGCGCGCTGTGTGGAGGTTGAGGCAGCCCTGGCGCGCGCCCAGGGAAAGCTCGGGATCATCCCAGCCGAGGCTGCTGCTGCGATCACTCATATAGCAAGCTCGCTAGCGGCCGGCCGCGAGGCTCTCGACCTCGCTCGCCTGAAAAACGAAACCGAGACCGTCGGCTATCCGATCCTGCCGCTCGTCCGCCAATTGGCAGAATTCGCCAGTGCGGCAGGCCGCTACCTGCATTGGGGCGCGACGACGCAGGACATAATGGATACGGCTGCGGTGCTGCAGATTCGCGCCGGGCTCGCCTTGATCGAGGAAGATCTGACCGCGACGCGCAGCCACTTGGCCGCGCTTGCGCGCAAATATCGCGACACGCCGATGGCCGGACGCACCCATTTGCAGCACGCGCTGCCGGTGACCTTCGGCTACAAGGCCGCGGTCTGGCTCTATGCTCTCGACCGCCACGCCGACCGGCTGCGTGAACTCCGCCCACGTGTGCTGTTGGCGCAGTTCGGCGGCGCGGCCGGCACCTTGGCCTCGCTCGGCAACGGTGAAGAAGCCCTCAAAACTCGTGCCGAGCTCGCGCGCGAGCTGGGGCTCGGCGATCCGGCGATCACCTGGCATGTCGTCCGCGACGGCATCGCCGAAACCGTACAGGTTTTGGCGTTGCTCACCGGCAGCCTCGGCAAGATCGCGTACGATGTGATGCTGATGTCGGCAACCGAGTTTGGCGAGGCGGCCGAGCCCTTCGTACAAGGGCGCGGTTCGAGTTCGACGATGCCGCAGAAGCGCAACCCGATCTCATGCGAGCTGATCCTCGCCGCGGCAAAAGTGCTGCGCCAGCAAGCCGGGCTGGTGCTCGACGCGGTGGTGACCGATTTCGAACGCGCAACCGGCCCCTGGCATGTCGAGTGGGTGGCGTTGCCCGAGGCGTTCGGTTATGCCGCCGGCGCGCTTCACCAGGCACGCTTCATGCTCGGCGGCCTTATTGTAGATGCCGGCCGGATGGCGAAGAACCTGGCGATGACGCACGGGCTCATTGTCGCGGAGGCGGTGATGATGGGTTTGGCGCCGCATACCGGCCGCAACGAAGCGCACGATCTTGTCTACGACGCCTGCCGGGCGGCGATCGAAACCGACCGGCCGCTGCTCGATGTGTTGATGGAGACCCCCGCGGTGGCCGCCCCGCTCGGTGCCGAGAAGTTGCGAGCGCTGACGGACCCTACGAATTATCTCGGCGCCGCGCCAGCGATGGTCGACCGCCTGCTCGCGGGGCGCTGAGGCTCGCCGCACGCGCTTGCCGACCGCAAGCTGTACCGATAGAAAGCGGGCGAGGCCGGGTCTCTTTCACCCGGTGGAACCGGGAGCGACTGCATGGAAAGCACATCACGCCGCGGGTTTCTAAAGCTCGCGGGTCTCGGGGCCGCGGGTGCCGTACTTAGCTCGCGGCCCATCTCGGCCTCCACCAAATCGCTCACCCTGCTGCACGAGAGCTCGTTCATCAAGACTTACGACGAGCATTTTCAGAAGGTATTGGCCCCGGCCTATGAGAAGGAAACCGGGGTAAAGGTTACTTACGAACTGACCAGCGTCGGCAGCTTGCAGACCCGGGTCACGACCGTTGCGGAGACCGGGTCGGGAGCTGATATCACCTCGAATGCCTTCAGCTGGCCATTTCTCTTCGACGAGAAGTATCTCGATGTCAGCGACATTGCCGAGGAAGCCGGCAAGAGACAAGGCGGCTGGTACGAGGCGGCGAAGGAAGCGGTCTTCGTCAACGGCAAATGGAAGGCGATCCCGTTCGGAAATATCGGCCAATTGATGAACTGGCGGACCGACTGGTTCAAGGAGGTCGGAGTCGCGAAGTTTCCTGAGACCTGGGAAGAGCTCTACGAAGTCGGTAAGAAATTGAAGGCCAAGGACCACCCGTTCGGTTTCGAGCTCGGCCACGGCTTTGGCGACAACCATGGCTGGCTCTACCCGCTCTTGTGGTCCTACGGCGGAGCCGAGGTCGCGCCAGACGGCAAGACCGTCGCGATAGACTCGGACGAAACCGCTCGGGCCGTCGATTTCGCCCGCAAGTTCTTCCGCGATACGATGCTGGAGGACGTGCTGGGCTGGACCGATCCGAGCAACAACAAGGCCTGGTATGCCGAGCAGATTTCCTGCACCAACAATGCCGAAAGCATCCTCTGGTTGGGCAAGCGGGACTTTCCTGAAATTGGCCAGGTCACCGACCAGGCGCTCAACCCGGCGGGTCCAAAAGGCCGCTTTCATCTTTTGGCTCCGGTCAGCCACTCGATTTTCAACTTTACCCAAGACCCGGAGGCGGCCCGCGCCTTCTTGCGCTGGCTGACCGACGAAAAACAATTGAGCGGCTGGTACGCCGTAGCCGACACTTATTACCAGCCGTTTTTACACGGCTATGACAATGCTCCGATGTGGCAAGTGGAGCCGCGCAACATCCCTTACCGCGACGCAATGGCGACCGCCCATCTCCCGGGTTGGCCGGCGCCCGCCAGCCGGCATATGGCGGAGAGCGTGGCGAAATACGTCGTCGTCGACATGTTCGCCAAGGCCTGTTCGGGGGCTTCGACCAAAGACGTGATCAAGAACGCCGAGGGACAGCTCAAAGAGATCTACCGGTCGGCCTGACGATGTCGATCCGCTCCGAGCCCCTGATCGGGGTCGGCCGGCCGGCGCGCCCAGTGGCGTCACTGAGAGCTTGGCTCGATAGCGAGAGTGTCTTCAGCTGGCTGATGATGGCGCCGCCGATCCTGTTTCTGGCGGGGTTTGTCGGATATCCGTTGTGTTACGGCATTTTTCTCAGTCTGCAAGACCGGCCGGTGGCACAACCCGGCGTCTTTGCCGGGCTGAAGAATTTCGCGATCGACTTCAACGACCCGGTCTTCTGGCGCGTGGTCGCGAACACCTTCGTCTATACCGGGGTCGCGACCATGCTGAAGATGGTTTGCGGCCTCGGCTTGGCGTTGGCCATGAACCAGCAGTTTCGGATGAAGAATTTTGTGCGCGCGGTCCTGCTGCTGCCTTTCATCGTCCCGACAGTGCTGAGCACAGTCGCCTGGATGTGGATTCTCGACCCAGCATTCAGCGTCCTCAACTGGTTTCTGATCGCTCTCGGGATGCCGAAGCCCGGCCCGTCTTGGCTCGGCAACCCGGTACTGGCGATGGCCTCGATCATCTTCATCAACACCTGGCGCGGGCTGCCCTTCTACGGCATCACCTTGCTCGCCGGGCTGCAGACGGTTCCGCCAGAGCTCTATGAGGCAGCCACCATTGACGGCGCCAGTGGTTGGCAGCGGTTCCGCTATGTCACATTGCCGCTGTTGCAGCCGATCATCCTGATCGTCACGTTATTTTCGGTGATCTTCACTTTTGCCGATTTCCAGCTTGTCTATGTCCTCACCCATGGTGGGCCACAAAACGCCACCCAGCTGTTCGCGACCTACGCCTTTGACATCGGCATGGGTGCCGGTCAACTCGGCCTCGGCGCCTCGGTCGCATTGACGATGTTGCCAGCGCTGGCGCTTTTGATCGTCGCGCTGACGATTTACACGCGCAGGCAGTGATGGTCACCGGATACGGCCCTGTCGAGCGATTGCTGCGGCTATGGCTGCCGCTCGTCTTTTTCCTTGTACTGGCGCTGTTCCCGTTTTATTGGATGGCGATCACGTCGCTTAAGCCGAATGCGGAACTCTACAACACCCGCATGATGCCGCTCCTGGTGAGCCACCCGACGCTTAAGCACTATGTCGATCTGCTAACCCAGACGAGCTTTCTGACTTGGACTTGGAACACGATGCTGGTCGCGGTCGTGTCGACTGCTATTTCGCTTGTCTTTGGCGTCATGCTCGCCTATCCGCTCGCGCGAATGCGGTTCGCCGGTGCCAGCCTGATCGCAATGACCGTGGCTGCGATTTATCTGGTGCCGCAGCCATTGCTCTTCATCCCACTCGCCGATGTGATCAACCGCCTCGGTCTCGGCAACACCTTGACCGCGGTGATCCTGACTTATCCGACGATGCTGGTGCCGTTCAGCGCATGGCTGCTGCTTGGCTATTTCAAGACCGTGCCCAAGGAATTGGAGGAAGCGGCGCGGATCGACGGTGCCAGCCGCCTCCAGACGATGCGGCGGATTTTTCTGCCATTGTGCACCCCGGGCTTCATTTCCGCCGGGATCTTCGCCTTTACCTTGTCGCAGAACGAGTTCCTTTACGCGCTCATTTTCCTGACTAAGAGCTCGGTGCGGACCGTACCCGTCGGGGTCATTGCCGAGCTGATCCGCGGCGACGTGTTCTATTGGGGTCAGCTGATGGCGGGCGCGCTATTGGGCTCGATCCCGGTCGCCATCATCTACTCGTTTTTTGTCGAGCACTATGTTGCCGGCCTCACCTCGGGCTCAGTAAAAGGATGAAGGTCTTCGGGTGGACGTCGCGCGGACCATTGCTGATCTGAGAAGGCGCGCCGCTCTGTGGCGCAGGGCCGACGAGCGGATCGGCTTGGTTCCGACGATGGGCGCACTGCATCAAGGTCATATGGCACTTGTCCGGGCAGCTCGCGCCGAGTGTCGCCGAGTTGTCGCGTCGATTTTTGTCAACCCGAAGCAATTTGCTCCGGGCGAGGATCTCGGCTCGTATCCGCGCCGCGAGGCGGCCGACCTCGAAATGCTTTCGGCCGCCGGTGTCGATCTCGTGTTCATCCCCACGGTCGACGAGATCTATCCGGCGCAATTTGCGACCGTCGTCCGTGTCACCGGGCTGACGGATGCCCTGTGCGGCGCACATCGCCCCGGTCATTTCGATGGGGTGGCAACGGTGGTGACAAAGCTGCTGCTCCAGTCGCTGCCGGATGCCGCCTATTTCGGCGAAAAGGATTACCAGCAGCTGACCGTGGTTCGGCGCCTCGTCAGCGACCTCGATATCCCGACGCGCATTGTGGGTGTGCCGACCGTGCGCGAGCTGGATGGCTTGGCCCTGTCGTCTCGTAACGCCTACTTGTCGCCAGAGGAACGCCGGATCGCCCCCAATATAGCTCGTGTATTGCGGAGCATTGCCGGCGCGCTGACGCAGCAGCCAACTACAGTAGCATTCGAGCTCGCGCATGGGATTGGCGAATTGCAGAATGCCGGGCTCGCCGTCGAATATCTCGAAATTCGCGACGCCGAGACCTTGATGCCGGTCACCGATGTAGTGACCGTCCCATCCCGTGTCTTCGCTGCTGCTCGGCTGGGCCGGACACGGTTGATCGACAATATGCCGATTGCGTCAACTGCCTGAGCTTCTCAGTGCCATAGTCGAGAGGTGGCGATTTGCGCCCCTTCGGCCAATGCAGCAAACTTTGCCCAGACGATCGAAGGGGCGACGGCGTTATTGACAAAGGCGAAGGTTGCAAAGCCGCAATCCGCGCCGGCAATCACGCGCTCGCGCCCGACAATGTCCGCGTAATGGCAGATCCGCTGCGCAATGAGACGGGGATGCTCGACGAAATTAGTCGTCGAATCGATGACGCCGGGAATGAGAACCTTGTCATCCGGGATTTTTGCGCCGCGAAGATCTTCCCATTCATGCGCGTGACGCGGATTGGCTGCTTCGAACGACAGGCCGGAGGGTCGCGCCCGCATGCAAATGTCAAACGTCTTGGCCAGTGGAATGTCGTGCGTGTGCGGCCCTTCGTAATTGCCCCAGCATAGATGCATGCGCATCGCCTCGGGCGGGATGTTGGCCGTCGCCTGATTGAGTGCTGCAATATTCCGCTCGGCAATGCGCAGAAATTCGTCGTCCGAGAGGTTCTGGTGCTGGTTGTGCCGCGCCGATCCGAGATCTGGTGCATCGATCTGCAGGATAAAACCCGCTTTGGTGATCGCCTCGTATTCCTCCTTCAGCGCACTGGCCAAGGCGTCGACATAGGCGTCTTCGTCTTGGTAATAGCGGTCCGGCACGAACTTGGTCAGAACACCTGGCGAGGCCGCATTCATAAATGCTTCGATCGGCTTTGCCGCGGTACAAGCCGCGGCGAGGTTCTTCAGATCGGTCTCCAGCGGGTGCCGATCGCGATATTGCACCGGGCCAGTGCAGCACGGTACCGCTTGACGGCTGAACCATGAGGTGCCGCCGCGCGCCTCATTGAGGCGCTGCAGGTAATCGGGATGGTCGAGCAGGTCGCGATGTGCCGCGGTCTGCGGCGGCTTGTCATTGTCGCCGCCGCGGAACGCCGTGATGCCCGACAAGCGATGACGGACATAGAAGGTATAAGAGATCTTCCCGAGCTCACCGTCGCAGACGCTGTCGATGCCGGCGGCGACTTGCTTTTTAACGACCTCGTCGACCGATGCGGCCAGACATTGGTCGAAGGCGGCTTGATCGAGGTTTCGGCCGGTCTCACGAGCCTCGAGGAACTCCAGCAACTCCGGCGGGCGCGGCAGGCTGCCGACATGTGTGGTCAGGATGCGGTCGGTGCTGAGCTTCATTTGTTGGGATCTTCCTATCGGCGGCACGGTCATCGCGGCGCGGTGTCGCGACGATCACTCGATAGCATGAACGCCCTCAGACGCGCTCGATCACCGCGGCGATGCCCTGGCCAACGCCGACGCACATGGTCACCAGCGCGTAACGGCCGCCGGTGCGCTGCAATTGCCGCGCGGCGGTCAGTGCGATGCGCGGCCCCGAGGCGCCGAGCGGGTGGCCGACTGCGATCGCGCCGCCGTTCATGTTGACTCGGCTATCGTCGAACGGCAGTTCGAGCCCGCGCAGGCAGGCGAGCACCTGAGCGGCAAAGGCCTCGTTGATCTCGATCACGTCGATGTCGGAGAGGCTGAGGCCGGCGCGGGCGAGCGCCTTCTTTGAAGCTTCGACCGGACCGATCCCCATGATCCGCGGCGGCACCCCCGCCACGCCGCTGGCGCGCACACGGGCGAGCGGCTCAGCGCCCGCGGCGTCGCCCGCCTTGCGGCTGGCGACGATCATCGCCACCGCCCCGTCGTTGATGCCGGAGGCGTTGCCGGCCGTCGTCACGCCGCCTTCTTGCAACGGCCGCAATTTGGCGAGCGCGGCCAGATCGGTCTGAGGGCGCGGATGCTCGTCCTCGGCGACATTGACCGGGCCAGCCCGGCCGCCCGGCACCTCGACCGACAGGATCTCGCCCTCGAAGAAGCCCACGGCCTTGCCGGCGGCGTATTTGCGTTGCGAGGCCTCTGCGAAGACATCGCAGGCCTCGCGCGTGATCTGATAGTCGCGCGCCAGATTGTCGGCGGTCTCGGGCATTGTGTCGGCACCGAATTGGCGCTCGATCTTCGGGTTCGGAAAGCGTGCGCCGATCGTCGAATCATAGATGCGGCCGTCGCGGCTGAACGGCGTCTCCGCCTTGTTCATGACAAAGGGCGCCCGGCTCATGCTCTCGACCCCGCCGGCGATCATGACCTCGCCCTCGCCGCAGGTGACAGCTTGCGCCGCCATGACGATCGCGTTGAGCCCGCTGCCGCAATTGCGCTGCAGCACCGAGCCGGCGACCCCGATCGGCAGCCCGGCGAGGAGCCCAGCATGCCGCGCCACGCAGCGGCTGTCCTCGCCGGCCTGATTGGCGCAGCCGACAACGACGTCCTCGATCTTTTCCGCGTCGAACGGGCTTTGCTTGACGACCTCGGAAATAACCGCCGCGAGCATGTCGTCGGGCCGCATTCGGGCAAGCGCGCCTGCGTGGCGGGCAAAGGGAGTGCGTAGAGCATTGTAGATGTAGCCGTCGAGCATGGTCGGTTCCTCCTAGCACGCATCTCCGCGCGCCGGCCGGCTGCTGTCAAGCCCTCGGCTCAGCAGTCTTTCAGTTTCCGGAAATCGGTTCTCTGGTATTGTCGCTCCGAAGGGGGGCTGCACAGCAACTCCGCAAAATTTTGGCCGACACAACCCACCAGCAACGGCTAATCATGAGAATGATCCGAATTGCGCGCACCGTGGTGGTGCTCGCTGTCTTCGCCGCCGTGATGCCGTTCGGAGGATCGAATGCGGCGACCAACCAGGTGATCGAGATGCCGAATGGCTTGAAATACACCGACACCAAGACCGGCGAGGGCGCCATTGCTGCGGCGGGCAACAAGGTCTCGGTGCACTATACCGGATGGCTCTACAAGAACGACGCCAAAGGCGCAAAGTTCGACAGCTCGGTCGACCGCGGGCAGCCGTTTCAATTCACGCTCGGGGCACACCAGGTCATCGCCGGATGGGACGAGGGCGTCGCTGGGATGAAAGTCGGCGGCAAGCGCACCTTGATCATTCCGCCCGAGCTCGGCTATGGCGCCCGCGGCGCCGGCGGGGTGATCCCGCCCAATGCCACGCTGATGTTCGATGTCGAGTTGCTGCGGGTGCAGTAGCCTACAGCCCTCGCCTAGTTAGCCGAGACGCGCGTGATGGAGCAAGATAGCCATAACCATACGCACCATTCAGCCGGCCATGGCCGGCTGAATTACGGGCGCGCCTTTCTCATCGGCATCGCCGTCAACCTACTTTATGTGGCCGGCGAGGCGGTTGCCGGCGTCCTCTCCGGGTCGCTCGCATTGCTTGCCGATGCGAGCCACAATCTGGGGGACGTCCTCAGCCTGTCGCTGTCCTGGGGCGCAGCGATCTTAAGCCGCCGCCAACCGAGCGGTCGTTTTACATATGGACTGCGCAGCACTTCGATCCTCGCAGCACTCGCCAACGCGATCATTCTTCTGGTCGTAACCGGCGGGATCGCCTGGGAGGCAATCTGGCGCCTTAATCATCCGGTGTCGGTCACGAGCGGCATCGTTATCGCGGTTGCCGCCGTTGGCATCTTCGTCAATGGCGGGACGGCGCTCCTCTTTGCCTCCGGCAAATCCGATCTCAACGTAAAGAGCGCCTTTTTGCACTTGGCGGCAGATGCGGTCGTCACCGCCGGCGTCGTCGTCACCGGCATCGTGATCTGGCTGACCGATTGGACGTGGCTCGATCCCGCAGTCAGCCTCGTTGTTTCGGTTGTGATCGTCTTTGGCACTTGGGGCTTGCTGAAGAGCGCAATCGGTCTCGCGCTCGACGCTGTCCCGGAGGGGGTTGATGCGGTGGCGGTTCGCTCGCATCTGCTCGCCCTGCCGGGCGTCACCGGACTGCACGATCTCCATATCTGGGGCATGAGTACCACCGAGACGGCGCTGACCTGCCATTTGGTGATGCCAGGTGGGCATCCGGGTGATGCTGCGCTCACCGGAGTGACGCAACAGCTGCACCATCGCTTCGGGATCCAACACACGACGATCCAGATCGAGCTCGCCGATACCGACGAGGTCTGCGCGCTGACCCCGGAGCACGTTGTCTGAGACCGTTGCCGAGGCGCCGCGCCGGGTCTAGCTTTGATCAACAGCAGCGTCCTTGCCTGGAGGAATGAATGAGCGAGCGTGCCTATGTCCGCGAAGTCGGGCTCCGCGACGGACTCCAGAGCCTCGCCGAGATCATGCCGACCGAACAGAAGATCGCCTGGCTCGATGCCGAACATGCCGCCGGGGTACGCGAGATCGAGGTCAGCTCCTTTGTCCCGCCGAAGCTGCTGCCTCAGCTCGCCGATGCCGAGGCGGTGGTACGCCATGCGCTGTCCTTGTCCGGGCTTACAGTCTCGACGTTGATCCCGAATTTGAAGGGTGCCGAACGCGGTCTCGCGCTCGGCGTGCACGAGATGAATTTCGTGCTGTCGGTCAGCGAAGGGCATAACCGCTCGAATGTCCGCCGCAGCACCGGTGAATCGATCGAGGATTTCCGCCGGGTCGTCGCACTCTGCCATACGGCGCCGGAAGACCGGCGGCCGCGTGTCGCCTGCGGGCTCGCCACCGCCTTCGGCTGCACGATCGAAGGCGAGGTCGACGAGGACCGGGTGCGCCGGATCGCTATCGAGGTCGCCGAGGCGGGTGCCGATGCGATCATCCTCGCCGACACTGTCGGTTATGGCCAGCCGGCTGCGGTCGAGCGCATCTTTTGCCGGGTCATGGCCGATGTAGCGCCGCTGCCGGTTTCCGGCCATTTCCACGACACCCGCGGTCTCGGTCTCGCCAATGTGTTGGCGGCACTCAACGCCGGCGCGCGCGCCTTCGACGCTTCGCTTGGCGGTTTGGGCGGGTGCCCCTATGCGCCGGGCGCCACTGGCAATATCGTCACCGAAGACCTCGCTTTCATGCTCGAGGCGATGGGCTTCGAGACGGGTATCGACATCGACCGGCTGATCGCCGTGCGCGAGCTCGTTGCTCGCGCTTTGCCCGACATCGTCCAGCATGGTGCCATCGCCGAAGCCGGGTTGCCGAAGAATTTCCATCCGGTGCCGGTACCGCAAGCCGCCGAGTAAGTAGTGTTCCGTCGCCGAGCCGACGGCCAGGGTCCAAGGGAGCAGAAAGAAGATGGCTGAGGAACCGATTTTGTGGGAGCGCTTCGCGGTTCTGGTCGAGCGTGCGGGGTTAACGCTGACCCCCGAACAGTTCGAGGAATTGCGCCAAGGCTATCGGTTTGTCGAGCGGATGATCCGCACCGTGCGGCGGTCGCGTGATCGGGCGGCCGAGCCTGCTCACATCTTCGTCCACCCGAAAGATTGAAATACCGATGGATCCAACTCTCCTGACGGTCGCTGAGGCGAGCCACGCGATTGCGGAGGGCCGGCTCTCTCCGGTGGAGTTGACCGACGCCTATCTGGATCGGATCGACGCGCTCGACGGCGAGCTCCACAGCTATGTTCTCGTTCTGCACGATGCGGCGCGCTCCGCTGCCCGCGAAATCGCCGCCGGTCGTTCGCGCGGCGCCTTGCACGGCATCCCGATCGGGCTCAAGGACATCTATAAAACGCGCGGCATCCGCACGACGGCAGGCTCGCCGCGTTACCTGGATCACGTGCCGGACGAGGATGCGGAAAGCTGGGTAAAATTGCGCGATGCCGGGGCGATCCTGCTCGGCAAGCAGGAGACCCATGAATTCGCGATCGGCGGGCCCGATTTTACCCTGCCGTTTCCGCCGGCTCGCAATCCGTGGAACACAGCGCACTACCCGGCGGGGTCGTCGAGCGGCTCGGCGGTCGCGGTTGCCGCCGGCCTTTGCGCTGCGGCGCTGGGATCGGATACCGGCGGCTCGATCCGCGGGCCGGCCGCCTATAACGGTATTGTCGGCCTCAAGCCGACCTATGGCCGGGTTAGCCGGCGCGGCGTCTTCCCGCTATCCTATACACTCGATCACTGCGGCCCGCTGACGCGAACCGTCGAGGATTGCGCGATCATGATGCAGGCGCTCGCCGGATACGACCCGCAGGACCCAGCTTCGGCCGATCTCCCGGTGCCGGATTACCGAGCGGCGCTCGGCAAACGCCTCGACGGGCTGACGATCGGTGTCATCCGCCATTTCCACGAACGCGACGCGGTCGCCGATTTCGGGGCGGACAATGCGCCGAACCCGACCTATGTCGAGGCGTTCGACAATGCCTGCCGAGTATTGGAGAGCCTCGGCGCCCGGCTTGTCGACCTCCAGCTTTCGCCGCTCATAGATTATGTGGACGCTAACCGCCTGATCATGCTCGCCGAGGCCTATGCGCTGCACGAGACCGATTTTCGCGAGCGGCCGCATCTCTTCGGCCATCATATGTTCGCCCGCATCGCGCTCGGCGCGTTTTTGAGTGCGGCCGATTACGTCGAGGCGGTGCGGCAGCGCCGGGAGCTCGCCCTCGAATACGCCAATGCACTCACCAATGTCGACGTCGCCATCTCGGCCAACGCGACCGGCCCGGCACCGCGGATCAACGCGGTTTCGACCTATTCGACCTTCGAGCGAGCCTCCTACACTGGCCCCTACAACCTGACAGGCAGCCCCGCGCTCTCGGTGCCGATCGGCTTTGAGAGCGGTCTGCCGCTCGCCTTTCAGATCGCCGGCAAGCCGTTCGACGAAGCCGGTGTCATGCGGGTTGGGTATGCTTTCGAGCAGGCAACCGAATTTCATCGGCAGCGTCCCTCGATGGCAGAATCCTTGCCGCGGCACCAATAGTTAAGGAGGGAGGTATGAGTACCAGCGAGGGCTTCGTCCATCCCGCATTTCTGGTCGAGACCAGTGAGCTGGAACGCCAGCTCGGCGACCCTGATTTGCGCGTCCTCGACTGTACGACGCACCTCATCCCGGACCCGACTATCACCTATCAGGTCGTGCCGGGCCGGGCAGATTTCGAAAAGGCGCACATCCCGGGCGCGCACTTCGTCGACCTGCAGGCGGACCTGTCGGACAACAGTCATCGACTTCGCTTCATGAAGCCTTCCGCCGAGGCGTTCGCCGCGGCGATGGGCAGGCTCGGCGTCGGCGAACGCAGCCGGGTCGTGACCTACAGCACCACGACGCCTCAATGGGCGACGCGGGTGTGGTGGCTGCTGCGTGTCTTCGGCTTCGACAATGCCGCGGTGCTGAATGGCGGCTTTCCGAAATGGCGCCGCGAGGGTCGGCCGGTCGAGACCGGACCGGCGCTGCCGCGCGCCCCGGCGCACTTCGTCGTGCGCGAGGAGCGCCAACTGATGGTCGGCAAGGACGAGGTGCGGCGAGCCATCGGCGATGGCGCGATCTGCACGCTGAATGCGCTGCTGCCCGAGCAGCATGCGGGTAGCGGCGGCAACAGCTATGGCCGGCTCGGCCGCATCGCTGGCAGCGTCAATGTACCGGCTGCGCGTCTGATCGATCCGGCGACCGGCGCCTTCCTGCCGGCCGACAAGCTGCGCCGGCACTTCGACGCCATCGGTGCCTTCGACAAGGAAGTGATCACCTATTGTGGCGGCGGCATCGCGGCAAGCGCCGATGCGTTCGCGCTGGTCATGCTCGGCCATGATCGCGTCAAGCTCTACGACGCCTCGATGAGCGAGTGGGCGACCGACTCGAGCCTGCCGATGGAAACCGGCTGATGGGTTACACGATCACTCCGCTCTCCGAGCACACCGGGGCGGAGGTTCGCGGCATCGATCTCGCTCAGCCTGTCGACGAGACGGCACGGGAGGGCCTCAATCGCGCCTTTGTCGACCGTTCGGTGCTGGTATTCCGCGACCAGCATTTGTCGCCGCATCAACTGCTCGCCGCGGTCGGCCTCTTCGGAGAAATCTTTCCGCAGCACAATTCGCGCTTCGCGCTGCCGGAATGTCCACTCATCCACTACATCTCGAACCAGGACTTCTATCCCGACGGCAGACGCTACATCCCCGGCGAGGGCTACCACACCGATCACTCGAACGCCGCTGCTCCGCCGAAGGCCACGGTGCTCCACGCTGTCAGCCTGCCCGACCGGGGCGGCGATACTCAGTACGTCAATATGCATCATGCCTATGGCGAGCTGCCGGACGAGACCATGCGCCGTCTCGATGGACTGAAGGCAATCCACGTCTATCAGAGCCGCCACAGCGCGCGAAAACTGATGGAGTTGAGCGCGGAAGGCCGCGCTCGGGTACCCGATGCGGCGGTACATCCGATCGTGCGCACCCATCCCGAGAATGGGCGCAAGGCGATCTACATAAACCCGATCCGGATCGAAGGTATCATCGGGATGCACGAAAGGGAGGCGCTGGCGTTGCTCGCCGACCTGCTCGAGCACGCGACACAACCGCGATACCAATATCGCCACCGATGGCGGCCTGGCGATCTCGTCATGTGGGACAACCGCTCGCTACTACATAAGGCGAACGGTGACTACGACATGAGTCAGCGGCGCTATCTCTACCGCGTCATGCTGAAAGGCGACGAGCCGGTCTGAGGAGGTTATCGTGGCGACGCCGCAAGCAGAACTCCGCTTGACCTTGACCGACGCTCCAGATGACCAGGCGCAGGCGGTGATCCGAGGCGGCTTGACCGAGTATAACACCGAGGAGGCGGGTTAGCGGGATTCGCGTCCGCTGGGTATTCTAGTCTCTGATCCCGAAACGGGGGAAGTCATCGGCGGGCTTCTCGGACGCACCTCGATGGGCCGGTTTTTCGTCGACCTCTTCTTCCTCCCCGAGAGTTTGCGGAAAAACCGCATCGGCAGTCGAATCATCAGAAAGGCGGAAGACGAAGCGAAGCGGCGTGGCTGCAGCAGGGCCGTTCTGTTTACGGTGACATTTCAAGCGCCCGGCTTTTACGAGCGGCAAGGCTACGAAGTGCTCGGCCGGATCGAATGCGATCCGCCGGGTCACACGCGAATCTGTATGACAAAGCGGCTCGATGCCCCCCCCACCGCACCGGTGGCAGGATGAGTTCCCGACCTCGTCGTTAACTTTTTGTTAACCAATTTTATTCAAATTTCAGGCTAGTAAGGCCCCCTCTATCCGCGGTATCCGGGGCGGAGTAAACAATCCGAGGGCGCCCGGTATTCGGAGACAGGGCCAATGACCATGCATGGAGCAAGCCCGGCGTTGGAGAAGACGATCTCTGTCAAACGCCGATTTGCCTGGCCTCGCGTGCCGCACATTAATTTGACGGCGCGGCTGATCATCCTCGTGCTGATCGCCGTTTGCCCGGCGATAGTTATCCAGGCCTATAACGAATATGAACTGCGCAAGGCGCGCGAGGCCGACATTCGCCAACAAGTCGTTCAGATTACCAGGCAGTTTGGCGAGGAGATCGGGGAGCTCCGCGAAGGGGCTCGCCAGTTCCTGTTGGCGCTAGCGCAACTCACTCCAGTAAAATTACGGGATAGCGAAGCGTGCAGCGCGCTGTTTGCTACATTGGCGCCGCAATACGCCAATTACAGCCTGCTCGCAGCCGCCGATACCGACGGTCGAATATTTTGCTCAAGCGTCCCCTTAACCTATTCCTCGGTGGCCGATCAGCCATTTTTCAAACGCGCGATGGCCCAGGGTGGGCTCGCCGTCGGCAATTATTGGGCTGATCAGGACAGCGGCCGGCGCATGATCCACTTCGCGCTCAAATTCGACGATGCGGCGGGTCATGTCGCGGGGGTCGTGTTCGCGGGGCTCGATTTGCGTTGGTTGTCCGAGCACCTGAAGGAGAGAGGGTTGTCGCCCACCTCCTCGATCCTGATTGCCGATCGGGAAGGCAACATCGTCGCGCGATTGCCGAACCCCGAGGTGCTTGTCGGCAAGAATATGAGAAAGAGCCATGAAGAGATCATGGACGGAAACACCACGGGATGGGAGGAGGCGGTCGGTGTCGATGGCGCCACACGGATTTTCGGATATGTGCCGCCGGCGCTGCCCCCACGGGATTTCTTTCTGAGCGCTGGGCAATCCAAGGCGGAGGCCTTTGCGGCGATCGACAGCGCCACGGGACGGGGCATCGCACTGATCGTCTTCGGCCTCCTCGCGGCGACCTTCGCTGCAGTCGTCGGCGGCCGCCGTTTTTTGCAGGAACCGATCAGTGGTCTGCTTCACTTTGCTACCGAGTGGCGCAACGGCAATTATGACGCGCGGGTCGACGTGCGGCACCCCAATTCGGAAATCGGCCATTTGGGGGCAACATTCAACGCGATGGCCGACGCCCTCGACGCGCGTTACACCGCTCAAAGGCGCTTGGAAAAAGAACTGCGCGAGCTGAATGCGACGCTGGAGAGCAGGGTCGAGGAGAGAACCATCGAGCTCGCCAATGCCAACCGGGCGAAATCGCTGTTCCTCGCCAATATGAGCCACGAGTTGCGCACCCCACTCAATGCGATCATCGGTTTTGGCGAGATGATGCACCGCGAGATCATGGGACCCATCGGGGTGCCGGCCTACAAGGAGTACGCACAGCACATCCACGAAAGCGGCATGCATTTGTTGTCACTCGTCGAGGAGATGCTGGACCTCGCCAAGGTTGAAGCAGGAAAGCTTCAGATCGAACGGCTGCCGACGCGACCGGGTGCTCTGCTTACCGAGAGCCTAGTGATGCTGCGTTTGACCGCAGAGGCGGCCAAAGTCGAGCTGGTCGTCAACCAGGATCCGTCTAACTGGCCGGTGATCGAAGGTGATTCGCTCAAACTGAAGCAGGTGTTTGTCAACCTGATCGGCAATGCAATCAAATTCACACCTGCGGGTGGGCGGGTAACGATATCTGGCGAAACCGATGACGTTGCGCTGCATATCCGCATCCGCGACACCGGCATCGGAATTGGTGCGCAAGATATCCCGCTGGTTCAGCAGCCATTCTACCGCGTCAACTCGGTTCTCGACGGGAAGCATCAAGGGGCCGGGCTCGGATTGCCCTTCGCGAAATCAGTTGTCGAGCTGCACGGCGGAACGCTCGATATAGAAAGCGAACTTGGCTCCGGGACAACGGTGATGATCACCTTGCCGCTTGTGTCTATGCCCGTCGAGGCTGCCGCATAACAGCGTCGGCAGCCTGGATTGGATGACCGCCTTGATTGAAGGCCAAGCCGATGGTTGCGATCACGGCTGAGATCACCAAATTGACATTGAAGCCCGCGAGCAAAATGGTCTGTCCGCCGATCAAAGAACCGAGCGAGATACCCAGAAAGAGAGCGCTGTTGTTCCAAGCCAACACGGTCGCGCGGGCGGCAGGAAATTCTCGTGCCAGTCTGACCTGCTGAGCAGGGAAGAACAGCTGCGCCACGAGGGATAGCAGCCCAAAGGCACAGACGACCAGGACGCCCGACTCAAGCAGAAGGCGCAGCAGGAAAAAGCAACAACAAAGGCCGCTGAGCCCGATCGTGCTCGTCAGTCCGGCCCCGAGCCGATCCGTCATGCGGCCGCCGATCAGCACGCCGGAGATAGCCCCACATCCGTAAGAAAATAGCACGGCGGCGATATCCCCGGTCGAATAGCCAAATGAGGCAAGGCCGTCGCCGAGATAGGTGTATGTGGCGTAGACTGCGGTGCTCCAAACCACTGTCGGAGCGAGCCGAAGGATAACAGTTGAGATCGTCAACCGCCCAGCTACCACGGCGGGGTTCACGGTAGCGTAGCCGTCGCGCCAAACGCAACTGTTAGCCCAAACGAGGAGTAGGCTCAGTGCCGCCAGACCGCCGAACACGATCCGCCAGCCGACGGCGGCGCCGATCAGCCCGCCTGTTGATGCGCCGAGCGAGAGGGACATCAGCAAGCCGGATACGACGATCGATAGCCAGGTGGCGCGCTGATCAGACGGAGCGCTGCCACCTACCAGAGCGTAAATCGAAGGCGACACTCCCGCTGCTGCGGCCCCCGCACATAATCTCGCGACGAGCAGCCAGGTCAGACTCCCGGCCACCGCGGTGAGGATATTAGCAGCAGCAAAAACCCACAGGCAGTAGCCCAGCACTCGCCCGCGCCCAATCCTATCGGCGATTCGGCCGAGCACTGGGGCGCTCAACATATAGGTGAGAGAAAAGATAGTTACTCCAAGCCCTGCGAGCGTTGGCGAAGTTCTATAATCTGCTGCGATAAACGGCAGCAATGGCGAAACCACGAACAGGTCGCTTCCGATCACGAACATGGTCAGCCAGCCGACCGCCAGCTCGTTCGCGGGCCTGCGCGTCAGGAGAATTTTCCAACTCGCAGTTGTCATTGGGCTCCCAGCTTCAGTCGAGCCCTGATGCTACGAACTCAAGATAAATGAGCGATTAATGCGGTTTGTCCGGTGGTGATAACTCAAAGTTTACCTATTGGCTATAGGGTCTTTAATCAGTGCCGGGCCGAGCTCGTCAGCACCCGCGCAGCTCAGATCCGCTCGAAAGATGGAGGACACCGTAATGAGAAACCAGGAAGAGCCGACAGGCCCCATGTCGGACTTTCCCGGGCCGACGCTGCCTGAGGATTTCCGGAATACCATAGCCGCCATGCTCGAAGAACATCGGCCATCGCGCATGCCGTTTTTTGGGCGGCTGACCAACCTGCCCAGTACGGTAGTGAAGGATCCGTTGTTTCTAGGCGAAATACACTTGATCTATCAATCGGCCATGCACGCGACCCGTGCTGCTGTCTATTATCTTCCTCATCTCGACAGCCCGGCACTGCGGAAGCGCAAACTCCAGATATTCATTGACGATGACGGACTGCCGGGTGGCGACACCCATCACTACCAGTTGACCAGGGCGTTTCTCAGCATTGGGGCAAAGTGCCTGCTTGACGAGGAGGAGTTCGGCGAACCGGGCGAGCTTTGTCATTACCTCGAAGCCGAAACGGCGCATTTTGTGCGACTGGCGCCGAAACTCTATTCGAGGTCGCTCGGCCCTTGGTGTGCAGTCGAGATGTTGTCAGTCGACTGGATGCGGGCCCTTGCCGATGCCCTCTCCGTGCATTTCCCGCATTTCAAACACGAGAGTTATTTCGAAGACTGCTTTTCACAACAAGTCGAAGAGCGCCACGCTGCCGAAGCGCTCGAGGTCACGCAGACGGTTCTGAGAGCGCGTCCGGAACTACTGCTCGCCACACTGCGCGATGCCAAGATGATGGCCGAGGCGCTCGACGGAGTGTGGACCCATTTAGACAGAATCGTCCGCAGCGCCGGCGCGCGAAATGAGCCGGGAAGCGGCATTGCGGTCCACCGCAACCGAGCGCGTGTCCTAGCACATCGTGCGCACGCAAGCGCTTCGCCGCCCCCTGCGGTTCCCGTCCAATTCGGCCGGGTCTGCTGATATCAAGCAGCTACAGCCGGGCTATCACGCGCTCGTGGAACCCGCGCATCTCGGCAATCGAGGTCTCGGCATCGGAGCGTTCGAAATCAATGTCGATAGCGCTGACCCCGAGGTACCGCAGCGTCTTCAAATCCTCCACGATGTCCGCAGTGCTGCCGGAAAATAGGCGCCGCTCGCCGTCGGATGCCTTGGCCGGCACTGCCTCGCCGTACCGCTTGACGCGGTAAGTAAGCGCGACGCTGGCGGAGTCGCGCCCTGCCGCCACAGTCAGCTGGCGCAGCCGCTCGACCCCTGCGCAGTAGCGCGGCAAACTGTCGAGCAGGTGTTTGTTGTTGCTGCCAATCGGGTACCAAGCGTTCCCGAACCGCGCGGCGCGCCGCAGTGATGGCCCACTTTCGCCACCAACCCAGATCGGCGGGTGAGGCGTCTGCACGGGCTTGGGCTCGAAGAAAATCCCGTCGAATTTCGCCCAGGCTCCATCGAACTGCGGCGCTTCTTCGGTCCACAGTGTCTGCAGCGCTGTCAGATATTCGTCGGTCACTCGGCCGCGCTCGGCGAAAGGTGTGGACACGACCGCGTCGAATTCGGCTTGGAGCCAGCCGGCGCCGATCCCGACGACGAGCCGCCCGCCCGATAGAACATCGATTGTCGACAGCATCTTGGCGGCGAGCACCGCCGGCCGGTGCGGCACGACCATCACCGCTAGAACCAGTCGGATGCGGCTGGTCCTTGCAGCAATAAAAGCTGCAGCCGTCAGCTGCTCGTGCCGGCGTTCCGGGCCTTCTCCGAAAAATTCCCCACTCTCGGAGTATGGGTAGCCCGGCACTCGCAAGTTCGGCAGCACGATATGATCGGTTAATGTCAGGTAATCGTAGCCCAGTGCCTCGCCTTGCTGAGCGATCCGAGTGAGGATCTCGGGTGAGGATAGTGGACCACTGATCGCCAAGTTGAACCCTATCTGCATCCTCGGCTCCAAACGCGGCTCGTCTCGCCCACGATAGCCGGGATTTTGCTCCGCCGCGCTATCGCTCCGCCAACTGCCCATCCCTATCGCTTCGAGGCCCGCGACGGGGCATAGTGGCCGCGATGCGGCAGCGCGAAACGATAGATAAAGATCTCGTCCTGGTCGGCGGCGGCCATGCCCACGTGCATGTGCTGAAAAGCTTTGGCATGCGGCCGATGCCGGGCGCGCGTGTGACGCTGATCTCCCGGGATGTCGAGACGCCGTATTCGGGGATGCTGCCAGGCTACGTCGCGGGGCACTACTCGCTCGAGGCATGCCATATCGATCTCGGCCGGCTCGCGCGCTTTGCCGGGGCAAGGCTGATCCGTGACGAAGCCATCGGTCTCGACCGGGACGGTGGGTCTGTGTTGTGCCGTGCGCATCCGCCGATCCGCTACGACATTCTGTCGTTCGATATAGGCTCCACGCCGTGCGCAGATGATGTGCCCGGCGCTGCGGATAGCACTATCGCAGTCAAGCCGATCGACCGCTTCGCAACACGCTGGGAGGCGCTGCTCTCCCGCGTGCGGGACATGCCGAGACTGCGCCTGGCGGTCGTCGGCGGCGGCGCGGGCGGCGTCGAGCTCGCGCTGTCGGCGCAACATCGGCTCGCCCAGCTGAAACGCGACGGGCTTGAGGTAACGCTCGTTACTCGAGAGAAGCTGCTGCCGTCGCACAACGGCCGGGTCCGCCGCCTCTTCGAAGGCATCCTCGCGGAACGGGGGATAGAAGCGTTGACCGGCAGCGCAATTGTTCGCGTAGAACTCGGCGCACTGTTGTGCGCCAACGGCAGGCGGATTGAATTCGAAGAGGCCCTTTGGGTTACCGAAGCGGGTGCTGCGCCCTGGCTGGCCGAGACCGGGCTACCACTGACCTCTGAGGGCTTTATTGCAGTCGATAGCACACTGCGCTCGACGGGAGACCCCGCGATCTTCGCGGCAGGCGATGTGGCGACGATGATTGGCCACCCGCGAGAGAAGGCGGGTGTCTACGCCGTCCGTCAAGGTCTGCCGCTCGCCGCCAATTTGCGGCGCGCGCTCGCCGGCCGGCGGCTGCGCCGCGCCGTGCTGCAACGGCGTGCGCTCGCGCTGATTGGTAGCGGCGACGAGAGGGCGGTCGCCTCGCGTGGACCGTTCGCGGCCTATGGCCCGCGGCTCTGGCAGCTCAAAGACTGGGTCGATCGCCGTTGGATGAAGCGGTACACCGAGCTGCCGGAAATGCTTCCCGAGCCCGGAGAAGAACCGATGCGCTGTGGCGGTTGCGCCGCAAAGGTGCCGGCAGCCGTACTCGGCCAAGTCATGGGGCGGCTGCATCCGGCGACGAGCAGTGCCGTCATGGTCGGGCTCGATAGCCCGGACGACGCGGCGCTGATCTCGTTCCCCGGCGCGCCGCCGCTACTGCAGACAGTGGATTTCTTTCGTGCGATGGTCGACGATCCTTATCTCTTCGGCCGCATTGCAGCCACCCATGCACTCGGCGACATCTATGCGATGGGAGGAAACCCGGAGAGCGCATTGGCGATCGCGACACTACCCCCGGCGCGCCCGCCTATCGTCGAGCATGATCTCTTTCACATGCTGCGCGGCGGACTGGACGTGCTCGAGCCGGCGGGGGCTGTGCTGGTCGGCGGACACAGTGCCGAGGGCGCCGAGCTCGCGCTCGGCTTTGCGGTGACCGGGCGCCCGCGACCGGGAAAGCTCTTGCGAAAGGCTGGATTGCGACCCGGCGACCGGCTGGTCCTGACAAAGCCGCTCGGCACCGGTGTTATCCTCGCCTCGGCAGCGCGCGGGTTGGTCTCGTCGCGGATCGTCGAAGAGGCGATCGAGACAATGGTGCAATCGGCTGCTGCTGCCGCGTCCTGCCTGCTAAACGGCCGTGCCACTGCCTGCACCGATGTGACCGGGTTCGGGCTTCTCGGCCATCTTCTTGAAATGCTGCGCGCCTCCGGTATGGACGCCGTTCTCGATCCGGAAGCGATACCGGCACTGGAGGGCGCGCTGCCGCTAATCGCGCGCGGCATCACGAGCTCGCTGCACGCCGACAACACCGCCGCGTTCTCGGCCCTCAGTCCCGAAGCGCAATTGCATGAAACAGCGCCGTTGCTGATCGATCCTCAAACTGCAGGCGGCCTACTCGCAGGTGTCCCGGCAGAATACGCGGCAGCCTGCCTCGCCGACCTGCTTGCGCTCAATTATCGCGCCGGGCTGATCGGCCGGGTAGACGCACAGAGCGGCGACGAGCCGCGCGTCCATTTCGCGAAGGGCGCTGCCGAGCTTCCCGCCGCACCTGCCGCCGCCGCGAAATGACAGCGAACGAACGCCAAGGCAGGTCGGGGCTGCCGTCCGTCGATCTGGTCTTACGATCCGAGGAGGCCGGCGCCTTGATCGGCCGATACGGGCGATCGCTGGTCGTCGACGCCGTCAGAACGGCATTGGCCGAGCGGCGGCGCTGCGGCGTGGCCGCGTCGGCGGTTGCGATCCTCGAACAGAGCGCTCAGTCGCTCGCGCGCGATATGCGGATGTCGCAGCGCCGGGTATTCAACCTCACGGGCACTGTGCTGCACACCAATCTGGGCCGCGCGCCGCTGCCGGAGGAGGCGATCACGGCGGCGGTCGCAGCGATGCGCGATCCGACGACGCTCGAATACAACATTGAGACCGGCAAACGCGGCGAGCGTGACGACCATATCGCGGGCTGGCTCACCCGCCTGACCGGAGCCGAGGCCGCGCTCACGGTTAACAACAACGCCGGGGCATTGCTGCTGGCGCTGAATACCCTGGCAGAGGCGCGTGAGACGATCGTCTCACGCGGCGAGCTGATTGAGATCGGTGGTTCGTTCCGCCTGCCCGACATCATGGCGCGAGCCGGAACCCGCCTGCGCGAAGTTGGGACCACGAATCGGACGCATCTCGCCGATTTTGCGGCGGCCATCGGGCCGCAGACGGGCCTGATCCTCAAAGCACACACCAGCAACTTCGCGATCCAAGGCTTCACCGCTGCCGCGCCGGCAGTAAAACTCGCTGCGCTCGCCCGCGAGCACGCGATCCCGTTCATCGAGGATTTGGGCAGTGGAACGCTGGTCGATTTCGAGCGTTGGGGATTGCCGCACGAGCCGACTGTCGCCGAGACGCTGGCCCAGGGCGCTGACCTCGTCACTTTCAGCGGCGACAAATTGCTGGGCGGCCCGCAAGCGGGGCTGGTCGTCGGCCGCGCCGAGCTGGTCAGGAGGCTCGCGCGCAATCCGCTGAAACGGGCTTTGCGCCTCGACAAGATCCGGCTAGCCGCGCTCGAGGCCGTGCTGCGTCTCTACGCCGATCCCGCCCGGCTCGCCGAACGCCTGCCGGCGCTGCGGCTGCTGACGCGTCCGGTAGACGGGATAAAGGCGCTCGGGATGGGACTGCTTCCGGTGGTCGAGCAGCGGTTCCAGGACATTGCGGAGGTCTCTCTGGTCGAGACGAAGAGCCAGATCGGCAGCGGCGCACTTCCGGTGTCGGTGCTGCCGAGCGCCGCTCTGGCATTGCGACCCTTGCGGCAGCGATCCGGTGCCGCAGTCGAGGCCCTGGCGCGCGCTTTGCGCGGGTTGCCAATCCCGGTCATCGGCCGCATCGAGGCAGGCCGCGTTCTTCTCGACCTCCGCTGTCTCGAAGACGAGGTCGCCTTCCTCGAACAGCTGGACGCCGTTACACTGGGCAAACACGGTGCCGCGATACTGGCAAAACCATGATCCTTGCGACGGCGGGCCATATTGATCACGGCAAGACTGCGCTCGTCCGGGCGCTGACTGGGGTCGACGCCGACCGTCTGCCTGAGGAGAAGCGGCGCGGGCTGACAATCGATCTAGGCTTCGCCTATTCCACCTTGCCTGACGGCACCGAGCTCGGCTTTGTTGATGTCCCGGGCCATGAGCGCTTTCTACCCAACATGCTGGCCGGTGTGCTGTCGATTGACCGGGTGCTGCTGGTCGTCGCGGCCGATGACGGGCCGCGTCCGCAGACCCTCGAACACCTCGACATCCTCGCGCTTATAGGGGTTTCCGAGGTCACTGGGGTCATCACCAAGATCGACCGGGTCGAACGGGTCCGCACCGAAGCAGTCACGGCAGAGGTTTCGGCGCTGCTTGCGGCAGCGGACTTTGCCAATAGCCCGGTTTTCCCGCTGTCGAGCCGAACCGGTGAGGGGATCCCGGCTCTTGCGCAACATCTCCAAAACAGTGCGAGAACAGTCGAGCGAAACCGGGCAGCAGCATCGGTATCGGGTCTGTTCCGGCTGCCCATCGACCGCGCCTTTACCTTGCCGGGGATCGGGCTCGTCGTTACCGGTACCGTGGCTGCCGGCCGAGTGGCGGTCGGCGAGCGGCTGGTGATCAGCCCGAGCGGCACTTCCGCGCGCGTCCGTGGATTACACGCGCACAACCGGCCGGTCGAGACGGCCGCTGCAGGCGAGCGCTGCGCAATCAACGTCGCCGGTTCCTTTCCTGAAGGTGGCGAGCCGGGGCGCGGCGACTGGATTCTTGCGGCAGAACGGCATGCACCGGTCACACGGCTCGACCTCTTCCTGCGCGCGTCGCGATTTGCCGACGCGCCACTGCGCGACGGTCTACCGGTTCATCTCCATCTCGGCACGACCGACGCCGTCGGTCGCGTCGCGGTGCTGGGTCAGCGCGCGCTTGCTCCCGGCGAAAGCGGTCATGTTCAGGTCGACCTCGAGCGCCCGATCGGCGCACTCTGGGGCGATCGCGCGGTGCTGCGCGACCATGCGGCGCGGCATACTCTGGCCGGCGGACGTGTCGTCGACCCGTTCGCACCGCGACGCGGGCGACGGCAGCCGGCGCGGCTCGCCATGCTCGAGGGACTCGCGACGAAGGATCCGGCGCAAGCGCTGGCGGATCTGCTGGCGATTGACGGGGTTGTCGACCTGCCACGCTTCGCGCTTGCGCGCAATCTCGCGCCGGCCGAGTTCGACGCGATAATAAAGGCTGGCAGTTTCCTTTGCCTCGGACCACCGCGCGCTTGCGTCGCAGTGACGGCGGCGCGGCTAGCGGCGCTGTGCGACAGGATTGTCGACGCCCTCGCGGCCTGGCACCAAACCCAACCCGACGCCTTGGGACCGAGCCGGCCGGTTCTGGTCACCCAATTGCGGGGAGAGGCTCCCGAAGCGGCGCTGGATGCCGCGCTCTCAGAGCTTGCTGCCGCGGGCCGGGCGGTGCGCCAGGGCCCGGCGTGGCGGTTGCCCGAGCATCAGCCGCGCTTGACCAGGGCCGATGGAAAGCTTTGGGAACGCGTCTATCCGTTGCTCGCCGCCGATGATCTGCGGCCGCCTCGGGTGCGTGAGCTCGCTGCGACGCTGGGGCTCGAGCCCGAGGCGGTCGATCGCTTCCTCGCCCGCGCCGAGCGCTTAGGCCGTGTCGCCCGGGTGGCCGACAACCGCTTTTTCCTGCCGGAGACCTTGGCGCGCCTCGCCGAGATCGCTCGAGGACTGGCCGAGAGCTCACCCGAGGGCACCTTCACCGCCGCGACCTTCAAAGACCGTTCCGGCATTGGCCGCAATCTGACCATCCGCATTCTCGAATACCTTGATAAGATGGGGGCGACTCGCCGGATGGGCGACGCACGGATCGCACTGCGCGGCGGCGAGGTGTTCGGCTGACCGGCATCGGCTGATCATGCGAGGGAAGAGTATCGGGCCCGGTGGCTCGCGCGGACTTCAAATCCGTTGGAGGGCGCCAGGCGTCCTCGGTAGGTTCGACTCCTGCCTCTTCCGCCATCCGTTGCACGCGGACTTGGTTCCCGTCAGATTGGGCGCCCATCAGCTGAGCGAGGGCGTGCCATATGGCGGATCTCACGATCTATCTTGGTAACAAGAACTATTCGTCATGGTCGCTACGGCCTTGGCTCGTTCTGAAGCAGATCGGGGTCGCCTTCGATGAGGTCGTCATCCCGCTTTACGAGCCGACGAGCAAGGCGACGATCATGAAATATTCACCATCGGGAACCGTGCCGGCGCTGCGGCATGGCCAGCTCGTGGCTTGGGACAGTCTGGCCATCTGCGAATATTTGGCCGAATCCTTTCCGACATTCCATCTCTGGCCGCGGGACCCCGATGCGCGGGCGGTCGCGCGCTCGGTCTGTGCCGAACTTCATTCCGGGTTTCAGGTCCTGCGCGGCCATCTACCGATGAATGTGCGTTCGAGCTTTCCCAACCGAGGCGTCACGCCTGAGGTACAGGTGGAAATCAACCGCGTGATGGCGATCTGGCGCGATTGCCGCAAACGCTTTGGCGAAGGCAGAGGCGATTTCCTGTTCGGGCATTTCAGTATCGCCGACGCCACCTACGCTCCCGTCGTGACCCGGTTCCGGACGTATAGGATCGAGCTCGAACGCGAGGCAGACGCCTATTGCGAGACTATCATGGCGCTTCCCGCTATGCAGGAATGGATCACCGCCGCCCGCAACGAGCCGATGATCATCGACGCCTACGAATTTTAGGGGATCACGGGCGGCGGCCCACTTGCTGGAGGTTGTAATGCCCGACCGACAGACAGCGCCCTATGGCTCGTGGTCCTCGCCGATCACCTCCGATCTGATCGTCGCCTCGTCTATCGGGCTCGGCGAAATCTTGCTGGATGGAGCGAGCGTCTATTGGCTCGAAGCGCGCCCGCAGGAAGGTGGGCGAGCCGTCATTGTTTGCCGCGCTGCCGACGGCACCTTGACCGACGTCACCCCGCCAATACCCGCGAGCGGCCAGGCTCTCTTCAATGTCCGCACGCGCGTTCATGAGTACGGGGGCGGTGCGTATCTCGTACACGACGGTGTCGCGTATTTCTGCAATGATGCGGACCAGCGCCTCTATCGCCAGGAGGCCGGAGCAGAGCCGGTTGCCGTGACCCCGGATCCCGTCCGGCCGAGGGGGCTGCGCTACGCCGACGGGGTGATGGACGCCCCGCGCGGGCGGATGATCTGGGTGCGTGAGGATCACACGACCGCATCGCGAGAGCCGGTTAATACGCTGGTCGAAATTCCGCTTGACGGGTTCGCCCCGCAACGCGTGCTGCAATCCGGCCGGGATTTTTATGCCGCGCCACGCCTCAGTCCGGATGGCCGCCGGCTCACCTGGCTCGAGTGGAATCACCCGAATATGCCGTGGATCGGCTGCGAATTATGGGTAGCTGAGCTTACCGGCGACGGCTCGGTCGGCAGTAAGCAGCTGATCGCCGGCGGCGACGAAGTATCGATCTTTCAGCCCGAATGGTCGCCGGACGGCGCGCTGTATTTTGTCTCCGACCGCGCACAACCTTCGCTCAGCGAAAGGTGGTGGAACCTATTTCGTGTCAGCAGCGATGCGCTGGACGGGAGCGCGCTTCCCGAACCGGTCTATCCGCTGGCGGCAGAGTTTGGTCGGCCGCAATGGCAGTTTCGCATGTCGACCTTTGCCTTTGCTGCGGCTGGGCAGCTCATCTGCAGCTATGTGCAAAACGGTGTGCACCGGATGGCCGCGGTCGATTTGACCTCACTGCAGGTCACCGCCATTGCCACAGAATACGAGGATATCTCCTCGGTCCGGGCGTCCGGTGGCCGGGCGTATTTCCGCGGCGGCTCGCCGACCGCCCCGCCCGCCATTGTGGAACTGGACTTGGCGTCCGGCCACACTGGGGCGCTGAAGCTTTCCACCACTCAGAATGTCGACGCTTATCGCGGGTATCTCTCCCGGCCTGAACCGGTGACATTCGCTACCGACAATGGTCTGCAGGCCCATGGTCTGTTTTATCCCCCGAAAAACGACGACTTCACAGCCCCAGCCGGCCAGCTGCCGCCGCTGATCGTGCATTGCCATGGCGGGCCGACCGCTGCCGCATCACCGACCCTCAGTTGGGGAACGCAGTATTGGACGAGCCGCGGCTTTGCCATTATCGATGTCAATTATGGCGGCAGCACTGGCTATGGCCGCGAATATCGGCTGCGACTACAGGGCAACTGGGGAGTTGTCGACGTCGCCGATTGCGTCAACGGCGCCCGTTATCTTGCACAGACCGGACGCGTTGATCCCGAGCGCTGGGCGATCAGCGGTGGTAGCGCTGGCGGATATACAACGCTCGCCGTATTGACGTTCCGCAAGGAATTCAAGACCGGGGCGAGCTATTACGGCATAAGTGATCTTGAGGCACTGGCTAAAGACACGCACAAATTCGAATCACGCTACCTCGACGGCCTGATTGGTCCTTATCCGCAGCGCAAAGATTTGTATGTGGCCAGGTCTCCAATCCACAGCGCTCGGTTGTTGTCGGTGCCGGTCGCGTTTTTCCAGGGCGCCGAAGACAGGGTCGTCCCGCCGCAACAGGCCGAGGCGATGGTCGCGACTCTGCGCCGGCGACGCATCCCGTTTCTTTATCTGCTTTTCGATGGCGAACAGCACGGGTTTCGGCGGGCCGACAACATCAAGCGCGCGCTCGATGGCGAACTGTATTTTTATGCAACTTTCCTGACCGACCAGAGACTGCAATTCCGAAATTCTTGATAAATTCTTGGTTCAGACCCGCTCGATGATCCGCTCTCCGAAAAGTCCTTGCGGCCGCACCAACAGAAACAGCAAAGCCAGGACATAGGCGAACCAGTTTTCGATACCGCCTCCAAGAAATGGCCCGAGAAAGACCTCCGAGAGTTTTTCGCCGGCGCCGACGATTAGACCGCCGATGATCGCGCCCGGTACTGAGGTCAGGCCGCCGAGCATCAGGACCGGTAAGGCCTTCAGCGCGACCAGCGCAATCGAAAACTGCACTCCCAGTTTCGAGCCCCAGATGATCCCGGCGACCAGCGCCACCAGCCCCGCGACCGACCATACGATAACCCAGATCTGGCGTAGCGGGATGCCGACCGAGAGCGCGGCCTGATGGTCGTCGGCCACCGCGCGCAGCGCCCGGCCGATCCGCGTCTTCTGGAACAAGAGGGCGAGCACCGCGACGAGGAGACCGGCCGCCACGGCCGCCCAGAGATCAAACTCGTTGACCAGAATGCCGCCCGGGATCAGGCCCTCGAACAGGATCAGCGGATCCTTGGGAATGCCGAGGTCGAGGGTATAGACCTCGCTGCCAAATAGCGACTGGCCGAAACCGTCGAGAAAGAAGGTGATCCCGATCGTCGCCATGAAGAGGATGATCGCCTCCTGATTGACAAGCGGCCGCAGTACCAGCCGCTCTATGGCGAAGGCGAGCGCGATCATGATTGCCGCCGCGCAAAACAGCGCCGATGCGACAGGCATGATTTCCATCAGCCGCACCAAGGCAAGCGCGGCGAAGAGGCACATCGACCCTTGCGCGAAGTTGAAGACGGCCGAGGCCTTGAAGATAAGGACGAAGCCAAGCGCGACGAGGGCGTAGAGGACTCCGGTCAACAGACCGCCGATCAAGACTTCTAGGACAAAAAAGTCCATAACCCCTCCGCGCTTCAGGGAGGCGAGGGAGGGGCCCGTCGCGGTAGCGGCGCGAGGGTGAGGCGGGCGACGCCGCAAACTGGATCAGCTCCGCCCCTCACCCTGACCCGTCCCCCCCGCGAGTGCAGGGAGAGGGAGATAAACGCAAGGGGCGCAGGGGGCTTGATCATAGTTCTTCCCCGAGATAGGCCGCGATGACCTCCGGGCTCGTGCGGACCTCATCGGGTGGCCCGTCGGCGATCTTCCGTCCGTAATCGAGCACGACGACGCGGTCCGAGATGTCCATCACAACGCCCATATCGTGCTCGATCAGCGCGATCGTCGTGCCGAACTCGTCGTTGACGTCGAGGATAAAGCGGCACATGTCCTCCTTTTCCTCGACATTCATTCCCGCCATCGGCTCGTCGAGCAACAGCAGTTCGGGCTCCATCGCCAACGCACGGCCGAGTTCCACCCGCTTTTGCAGACCATAGGGGAGGCGTCCGACCGGCGTCTTGCGGATCGCCTGGATTTCCAGAAAGTCAATGATCCGCTCGACATGGGCGCGATGCGCCAGCTCCTCCTGCTCCGCCGGACCCCAATAAATCGCCTGCCAGAGAAAGTTGCGGCGCATCCGCAACAGGCGGCCGGTCATGATGTTGTCGAGCGTGGTCATCCCCCGAAACAACGCGACGTTCTGAAAAGTGCGGGCGATCCCTTGCGCCGCGGCCTGATAGGGCCGCATGCGCCGACGGGTTTCTCCTCTCCACGTGATCGTCCCGGCCTGCGGGTGGTAAAGGCCGTTGATGACGTTCAGCATCGAGGTCTTGCCGGCGCCGTTCGGCCCGATGATCGCTAGGACTTCCGACTGACGGATTTGGACGCTGATCTCGTTGAGCGCGACGATCCCCCCGAAGGCGAGGCTGATCCGGTCGGCCGTCAGGATCGGCTCGCCGACCCGCTGCATTCTCAGCTGGCTTTCTGCAGCAGCAGGGGTTCGGGCAATGACGCTGTCGCCGCGACGTCGCGGATCGCCAGCTCTGCCCGCATATGACCAGTCTGGCCATCTTCAAAGGTTATTTCCGTCTCGATATGCCCGGTCCGCCGTTCCGAGTAAAGAGCGTCCACCAGGGATTGATAACGTGTGGCGATGATGCGCCGCCGCACCTTTCGGGTGCGGGTCAACTCCCCGTCATCGGCGTCGAGCTCCTTGTGAAGTATCAGGAACCGGCAGATCTGCGAAGGGGCCAGAGCGGGCTCGGCAGCGAGATCGCGGTTCACCTGCCTGATACGGTCCTCGATCAGTTCATAGACCGAGTCTTCTGCTGCGAGTTCCTGGTAGGAGGCATAGGGGAGGTTGCGCCGCTCTGCCCAGTCTCCGACGGCCCCGAGGTCGATATTGATGAGGGCGGCAACAAACGGGCGGCTGTCGCCGAACACCACCGCCTCCTTGATGTGGGGAAAGAATTTAAGCTTGTTCTCGATGAATTTCGGTGCGAACAACGACCCGCCTTCGAGCCGGCCGACATCCTTCGCCCGATCGAGGATTTTCAGCTGCCCGTCCGGGTCAAAGAAACCGGAATCACCGGTGTGGACCCAACCATCAGGCCGCTTTGCCTCTGCCGTGGCTTCGGGGTTCTTGTAATAGTATTGGAACGCCCCGGGGCTGCGAAACAATACTTCGCCATCCTCGGCGATGCGGATTTCGACATCCTTGATCGGCGATCCGACGGTGTCCGGCTTAACCGCTCCGTCCTTCTGGATGCACAGGAACACCGAGCTTTCGGTCATCCCATAGAGCTGCTTCAGATTGATGCCGAGCGAGCGATAAAAGTTGAAGAGGTCCGGCCCGATCGCCTCGCCCGCAGTATAGGCGAGGCGAGTGCGGCTGAGACCGAGCATATTCTTGAGCGGACCGTAGACCAGCACATTGCCGAGCCAATAAAGCGCCCGGTCGACTAGCGGCACAGACCGACGGTCGAGAACCGGCAATCCGCCCCGCTTTGCGACGCGCAAGAAATAATGGAAAAGTTTGCGCTTTACCCAGCCGGCATCCTCCATCCGGATCATGACTTGGGTCAGGATATTTTCGAAGATGCGCGGCGGGGCGAATAGATACGTCGGGCCGAGCTCGCGCAGATCGACCATGACCGTCGCCTGCGATTCGGGGCACGAGGCGCAGAACCCGGCGCAATAGGCCTGAGCATAGGAGAAGATGTGTTCGCCGATCCATGCCATCGGCAGATAAGCGAGCACCTCTTCGCGGTCGGTCAGGCCTTCGAAGGCGATCGCGTTCTTTGCGCTGACGATGACGTTCTCGAAGCTCAGCACAACGCCTTTGGGCCGCCCGGTCGTGCCCGAGGTATAGAGAATGATCGCAGTATCGCTGCCCCGGCCTTTGGCAATCTCGTCGCGAAAAAAACCAGGCTCGCTTCGAGCAAATTCTCGGCCGCGCGCTTGGACGGTCTCATAGTCGTAGAGAAACGGCTGCTCATAGTGCCGCATGCCGCGAGGGTCCGAAAAGATCACGGCCGCGAGATGCGGGCACGCTTCCTTGATCGCAATGAGTTTGTCGACCTGCTCTTGATCCTCGGCAATCGCAAAGCGCACTTCGGCGTGATCGAGAACAAGCGCCATTTCCTCGGCGATTGAGTCCTGATAGACCGGGACTGGCACCCCGCCCAAGGCTTGCACTGCAGCGATCGCCCAGTAAAGACGTGGTCGGTTGTCGCCGATGATTGCGAGCTTGTCGCCACGGCGGAGTCCCATGGCGGAGAGCCCGCAGGCGAGAGCCTCGACCTCGGCAGCAACCTCAGCCCAGCTCCAGCTCTGCCATATGCCGTAGTCTTTCTCGCGGTTGGCAGGTCGCTGTGGCCGCAAGCGCGCGTGCTCCAGCAATAGCTTGGGAAAGGTGTCCGCCGCGTCATCCGCCTCGGACATCGGGCGATCATCTACCGCCAGGGAGAGGCTGCGGCCCATGGATACTCCCGGAGCGTCCTGTGCATCTTTTCTTTGCGGCGCTCAAGCCGTGTAGGTAATCGGATAGCCCCTTTGCGGTCAAGCCGCCGCGCGGCCCTGACTTTGGGCGCGAAATTTGGGCAATTTCTTAGCCGTTATTCTTTTTTAACTAATCCGGGCAAGGATACGAGGGCAGTCGCAATGGGAGCTCTTTGGCCACCGCCATATGCCGTTTCACCTCGATTTCGCTCCGCTCGCCGGGTTCGTCGCGTTGATGGCGGTCGCCGCCTTCGAAGATTTTCGTCGGCTGGTCATCCCGAATGGAGTGGTTATCGGATTGTGCGTCCTCTGGCCGTTCCAACTAGCGGCCGCCCCGGGCGCCAGTCTAATAACCGGTATGGCTGCCATCGGCTGCGGGTTTGCCGTATTTTTCGCCGGCGCTCTGCTGTTTTCCCGCGGCCTGATAGGTGGCGGTGACGTAAAGCTGCTCGCCGCCGCTACTCTCTGGGCTGGTCCCGGCGGAACCTTGCCGCTTCTCCTCCTCACAGGTCTTCTCGGCGGGCTGTTGGGTCTGTTCGCGTTATTGCCGATTTGCCCCGATTTCGCCGGGATGCGTCGGCGGACCGCGACGGGCGCGAGCGAAATTGTAGCGAACCGTCCGCATCCGACCGTCGTCCCATATGGCGTGGCAATCGCGGCCGCCGCCCTGATCGCGACGCTTCCGCCCTACTTCAGCTGATGTCGAGCCAATGCGCGCACGCACTCTGATTCTTTTTCTGATGGCCCTCATCCTCGCCGGTGGCACTGCAATGCTGGTCCGAACCTGGCTGGCGCATCAGCGCGCGGTAGAGGCTGAGGCGATGCCATTGGCACGCGCAGTCGCACCGCAAAAATCGGTCCTCGTCGCCCGCGGTCCCATCGGCCGAGGGCAGATCCTCAAACCCGGGGATTTCGAATGGCAGCCCTGGGCTGACGGCCCGGTCCACCGGGCCTATATTCAAGCGGGGAGCAAGCCCATCGAGGCGTTTACCGGTTGGGTGGCGCGCGAACCATTCGGGCCGGGCGACCCAATAACCGAAAGCAAGATTGTCGCTCCGGGCAGCCGCGGCTTTCTCGCCGCCGCGCTGCAGCCGGGGATGCGTGCAATCTCAGTGTTGGTCAATAAAACCTCTGACGTTTCGGGCTTTGTCCTCCCGGGTGATCAGGTCGATATCCTCATCACGCATTCGCTTTCATCTCCCGGTGGCGACGGCGGAGCCCGTCAGCGCCAGGCGGCGGAGACGGTGCTGCATGACGTTCGGGTACTGGCAGCTGACCAGAAGCTCGACAGCAAGGGTGGCGAAGCGATCGTCGCACAAAGTGTAACCCTGGAAGTGAGCCCCAAAGAGGGCGAGATAATTGCGGTCGCGGCTGAGATGGGGAAATTGTGGCTCAGTCTTAGGAGCCTCCCTTCCCCGCCGGTCGAAATGATCGCGACCGATTCTTCGGGGACCGCCGATTCGGGCACTTTCACGCTCGACAGCGAGGTCAGCAAGCTTCTCACTCAGAAGGATAATGCTGTCACAGTATTGCGCGGAAATGCTAAATCGGGCTAGCGTTAACCAAGTTGTAACCCGCGTTTCGGGGGTTTTGATGCACGCCTTGGCGCTCGCCGGTTCGGCCGTATCGATCATTCTCGTTATCTTTGGAAGCAACACTAGAGCGGCGGCCCAGATGCCACCCGTCGCCACGCCCGATGCGCGTGGTGCGACCACCGCTGCTCCTCAGAACACTGCCAGAGCATTGCGTGGTGGCGGCGCCAGTCAGGTCGGCGCCAATGGCGCGCCGATCATCCTCGAAGTCAACAAAGGCACCCTGATCCGGCTGACCGCCCCTGCAGCCACGGTCTTTATCGCCAACCCCGATATTGCCGATGTGCAGGTCAAGTCGCCTTCACTAATCTATCTCAGCGCCAAGTCCCCGGGTGAGACCGTGATCTACGCGGTCGATGCCAGCGACAGCGTGCTCCTGAACTCGCCGGTTCGGGTCGAGCACGACGTCTCACGTCTGCGCTCGTCACTCCGAGAATTGGCGCCGGGGGAGCGAATCTCTGCCGAATCTGTCGACGGCAATCTGGTGCTGAGTGGCATCGTGTCGGACGCCAGCAAGGCAGACAAGGTGCGCGCGCTTGCTGCTGCGATTGCCGGCGAGGCCAAGGGTTCGCAGGTCATCAACAAGATGACCGTCGCCACCCCGAACCAGGTCACCCTGCACGTTCGAATCGCCGAGGTCAGCCTCAATATACTGACCCAGATCGGTGTGGACTGGCACAAGTTTGGTACCAGCGCCGCGATCGGTACAACTGTTAACGGTCCTGGGCTGTCGTTCAATACGACCAATAACCCCACGCCGATACTGAACTCACTTATTGTCGGAACGTTTCCTTCTCTTTTCGGACAGCAGGTCAGCGCCACCCTCGACGCTCTTGCGACGGAAGGGTTTATCAAAGACTTGGCAGAGCCGGACCTCGTCGCGCTGAATGGTCAGACTGCCAGCTTTCTCGCGGGTGGCGAGTTTCCGGTGCCGGTCGCCGGTAGCAGCTCTCCACAAACGGGGTCCCGACAATTACGGTCGAGTTCAAAAGCTTTGGCGTGAGCCTGGCTTTTACCCCGACGATCCTCGATGCGCATCACCTTAATCTCCGTGTCCGGCCAGAGGTCAGCGCGCTGACCTCGGTCGGTGCCGTGTCGGTGCCGCTCACCGCTACACAGACCGTCACAATCCCAGCCTTGACCGTCCGCCGTGCCGAAACCTCGGTCGAGCTCGGCAGTGGCGAAAGCTTTGCCCTTGCCGGCCTGCTACAGCACGATACTGAGCAGGACATCTCCAAGGTTCCCGTCCTCGGTGACATCCCAATTCTCGGGGCGCTATTTCGCTCGAACAGTTTCAAGCGGAACGAGACCGAGCTTGTCATCATCGTCACGCCCTACCTCGTGAACCCGGTAGCTACGCGTGTCGCCGCCCCGACAGACGGGCTCATATTGCCGAGCGACCCACAGCAGGTGTTGTTCAGCAGTACCTATCGCCGAGGTCTGCCACCCCCGGCGCGCGGTCCGCTCAACGCCGGCGGCGGGGGTCTGATCGGCCCCGGCGGCTTCCGGCTCGATTGAGGGAGAGCAGCAGAATGAAAACCCCCCTCTACCCGATCGCCGCCGCGGTCCTGGCACTCGGCGCCTGTGCTACCGACTATACCAAAAGTGAAGCGCCGAACATGTTGCAGGTCGAGGGCGCCGAGACCCGGGTCGATCTCTCCTTCATTCCGGGATCAGCTCGACTAGCGCGTCCCGATGCAGTCCAGCAGCTAGTGGCTGATGGGCGCATTCGGCCCACAGACCGCGTGACGATCTCGGCGGCCGGCCCTCCAGGCTTAGCAGAGCAGCGCAAGATCGCAATTTCGCGCGAGCTTCTGGCTTATGGCATCGTCGCCGATACATCGCCGTTCGGAAACGTACCCGCAAATCGCGCCGTTCTCGGAATCGGCCGATACGCGGTAACCCTGCCACCTTGTCCGAATTGGAGCGAGTCGCCCAATTCCGAATACACCAACGCATATCGTAGCAACTGGGGCTGCGCAGCGGCCACCAATCTTGGCCTGATGGTGGCGAACCCGGCCGACCTCATCAGCGGCAGGGCGCTCGCGCCGGCCGACGGCATGCCCGCGGTCACTGCCGTCCAGCGCTACCTCACCGATCGAATCAAACCGCCGCCGCAGCCCACAGCCTCGCCCTTCGCAGCGCCGGCCGGCGGCGGCGACACAGGCGGCGCCGGGGGCGGCGGAGCGGGAGCAGGAGGCGGGGCTCCGCAATGAACACTACACGCTCAAACGCCGGGTCAAAACCGGAGCGGGCGGGTATCCTCGCCGTTCTCCACGACCCGGCGACCGTCGACCGCGTGCAGGGCGTGGTGCGTGAGCTGCAGTTGGATGACGAGCTGATGATCGCCGACACGCTCGACGCGGCGTTGCGGCGGATCCGTTCGGGTGCGCTGCCTCGCATCCTCTTCGTCGATCTCAGCAATTCAAGCGCGCCGATCGCCGAAGTCAGTGCGGCACGAGCGGTGGCCGGTCCCGATCTCAAACTCGTCGTGCTCGGTACGGTCAACGACGTCGCGTTGTTCCGCGACCTGCTTTCGGCCGGGGCCAGCGACTACCTGGTTCAACCGGCGTCGCGTGACGCGCTGGCGGCGGTGTTGGACAAGCGATCATCCGCCATCGGGGCGACCCCCGATGGGCTGGGACAGGTGATCGTGTTTATCGGCAGCCGCGGCGGCGTCGGTGCGACAACGTCGGCCGTCGCGTGTGCTTGGCTGCTGGCCACTGAACATCCCGAGCGGATGGCGCTGCTCGATCTCGATCTCCATTTTGGCACCGTCGCTTTGAAGCTCGATCTCGATCCGGGCGGCGGGTTGTGCGAAGCGTTGGAGCAGCCGTCGCGCATCGACAGCCTCTTCATCGAGCGCGCGATGATAAAAGTGACCGACAATCTGCGCGTGCTCGCCGCCGAACATTCAGCAACCCAGCACCTCACCATAGATGCCGGGGCGATCGACGTTCTGCTGCACGAACTGCGCCGCAAATTTCCTCGGGTCGCCGTCGATCTGCCGCGCGGCGCAAACCCAATGCAGCGCGTCGTGCTCGCGGCGGCGAGCCATGTCGTTGTTTTCTGTGAGCGTAGCCTCGCCGGTCTGCGGGATACGATCCGCTTGCAGAGCTTGGTCCGCGAGCAGGCACCCCAGGCACGACTGTGGCTGGTCGAGGCGGGCGCCAGCGGCGAACGCGCCTTGATCGGCAAAGGCGAGTTCGAGAAAGGAATTGGCAGACCCCTCGACGCACGGCTTACCTACGACCCAAAATCGGCCGGCGCTGCGGCCAATTCGGGCCAGCCGCTGCCAGCCGCTGCGCCGCGCAGCGCGGTCGCGCGCGAGTTGCGCCAGCTCATGACCTTGCTTGCCGGCCCCGCGCAGGCCACTCCGAAACGGCGGGTATTTTCCCTTCCGTCGTTATGGTAGCGTTTTTTAAGCGACCATCCTCTGAAGAGACGCTCGACGCACGTATTGCCGTGCTGTCGCGGCGTGCACGGCCGCTCCCGCCCGTGCCTGATCGGGCCGCGGCGCCGGCTGCCGCGGCCGCACAGGACGCCGCGCCGGAGCCGGACATCGCCCCGGACCCGGTGGGGGACACAGCTGCCGAACTGATCCAGGACGCGGCGCCGACACCTCTGGCCACGCCCTCTGCTGCCGTGGCGCCAGATTTGTCTGACGAGGATCGGCTTCTCCTGGCGCAGGAAGAGCTTTTCTTGCGCCTATCGGCGGAGCTTAGTCCGGAACGCCTCAGTATTCTCAGCCGCGGTGAACTTGCCAAGGTCGTGGACGCAGCGGTCCACGGCTATTTCGCGCGCAACGGGTTCGAGGCGGACCCGATCGCCCGACGCAACTTGATCACGGCCCTGATCAAAGGACTGCTCGATCCGAACAAGCCGCAACCCGCCGCCGATGATGGCGGAGTACGGCGTGCTTTCAACCGGTCGGCGGTCGCGGCGGCAAAGGCGCAGATCCAACCGCTCGTCCTAGAGCACATGGACGTTACCGCCGCCGCCGAGATGCCGCGCCCGGTGTTCGAGGCACAGCTCAGTGGCTGGGTCAAGGATCTGCTCACCGAAAACAAAATCCAGCTGAACTTCGTAGAGCAACACGAACTCGTTGAATCGCTGCTCGCTGACATGCTCGGGCTTGGACCCCTCGAGCCGTTGATCGAAGACGACACTGTGACCGACATCATGGTCAATGGGGCACAGCAGGTTTATGTCGAGCGGCGCGGCAAGCTCGAGCTGACCGGCGTCAAATTTCGCGACGACGACCACGTCATGAACGTGGCCACGAAGATCGTGACGAAGGTCGGCCGGCGGATCGATGAATCAACGCCCCTCGTCGACGCCCGCCTTCAGGACGGCAGCCGGGTCAATATCATTGTCCCGCCCCTGGCGATCGACGGGCCGACGATCTCGATCCGCAAATTCTCCAAGAAAACGATCACCCTCGATACGATGGCACAGCAAGCCAACATCTCTGCCGAGATGGCGACTCTGCTGAAAATCGCCGCACGCTGCCGTCTCAATATCCTGATCTCCGGCGGCACCGGCTCGGGCAAAACGACATTGCTGAACGCTATGTCGCGAATGATCGACCCGGCCGAGCGAACCGTGACGATCGAAGATGCCGCCTAGCTGCAGCTCCAGCAGCCGCATGTCGTGCGATTGGAGACCCGGCCGCCGAACCTCGAAGGCAACGGCGAGATCACGATGCGTGACTTGTTGCGCAATGCGCTGCGCATGCGCCCCGACCGCATCATCCTCGGCGAGATCCGCGGTGCCGAGGCGCTCGACGTGTTGCAAGCAATGAACACCGGTCACGACGGATCGATGAGCACGATCCACGCCAATGCGCCGCGCGAGGCGCTGACCCGGCTCGAAAATATGGTGGGAATGACCGGCATCAACCTGCCGTCGCGCGCGGTGCGGACCCAGATCGCGGCCGCTGTCCACCTGATCGCCCAGGTCAACCGCATGCGCGATGGCATACGGCGCATCACCCATATAATTGAAGTCGTCGGCATGGAAGGTGACGTGATCACCACTCAGGAGCTGTTCGCGTATCAGTTCCAGGGTGAAACGACCGACGGCAAGTTACGTGGCGTGTTCAACTCGAGCGGCATTCGCCCGAATTTCTTGCCGCGGGCTGAATATTACGGGCTCGATCGTGCTCTCCTCGAGATCATTTGAGCCGATGACCAGCGCAGCGCTTCCCTTGCTATTAGCCTCTCCGCTCCTGGGGGCGGAGAGGGAGCGGTGGTGAAAATGGGTGTGTCACTGGATCTGGAGACCGCGATTGCGATCACCTGCGCACTGGGCGTGGCGTTGGTCTTTTGGTTCGCGGCATCGACACTCGCCGGCGTGTTTGGCGATCGCCGGATCAAACGGCGACTGGCGGCGGTGCAGGACCGCGCCCAAGGCAAGCCGTTGACCGACGCAGTGGCAACCCGATCGCTCGCAAGGCAGCAGAGCGCGACCCCGAGGATCGATCGCATTGCGCGGCGATGGTTGCCGCGCCGCGATATCTTGGCCGCCCGCCTTGCCTGCACCGGGCGTGCAATCAGCGTCGGGCAGTTCGCGATGGTGAGTGTTGGTCTGGCGGCGGGGTCGGCGCTCGTTTTCGCGATTATCCTGCCTATCAAGGTGCTTCCGTGCTTGGCCCTCGGCGCGCTGATCGGGACCGCACTCCCTAACATGGTTGTGAGCCGCATGGGAAAGCGCCGCATCGCGGCCTTCGTGGCGCTTTTCCCGGAGGCGATCGATCTGATGGTGCGGGCGCTGCGCTCGGGTCTGCCGATCAGCGAAGCGATCATTGGAGCAGGACACGAGATCAGCGATCCCGTGGGCGGCGAACTGCGCCGCGTCGAGGCCGGGATGCGGCTTGGCCGCGACCTCGAGAGCCTGCTCTGGGAAATAGCAGCGCGCATCAACGTGCCGGAATTCCGCTTTTTCATCATTGCCCTCAGCGTGCAACGCGAGACCGGCGGCAACTTGGCGGAGACTCTCGCCAATCTTGCCGATGTGCTGCGCCGGCGCCGACAGATGCGCGCCAAAGTCCGCGCCATGTCGAGTGAGACACGGGCAACCACGATGATATTGGGCGGGCTGCCGGTGGTCGTCGGTTTGTTGCTCGCCTTGACCTCGCCCGCCTATCTCCGACCGCTGCTCACCGACATCCGGGGTCTCATGCTCGACGGGCTCGCGCTGGTGATGCTCGGCACCGGGATCACCATCATGATCAAGATGGCGAAGTTCGAAATATGAAAAGCACCCGCCTTCAGGACTTTCAGATCGCGGACTGGCTTCCTAATGGCATGGGGCTCGACGACGCCATCGTCCTGCTCGCATCCTTAGCGGTATTGGCGACATTTTTCGCGATGTGGCAGGTGCTCCGGCCGAGCAGCGCGTTCGAACGGCGTGTCGAGCAAATTGTCCAGGGCAAGGAAAGACTGCGCCAAAACCTTCTCGCGACGCGACACGGCCGGCCGCGCCTGACCTCTGTCGGACTGATGCGCCAAGCCGTGACGCGGCTCAATCTGCTGCGTTCACGGCAAGCCGCGGACGCGCGCGGCATGCTCGCCCGGGCTGGCTTTAGATCGCAAGATGCAATGGTGGGCTATTTATTTGCCCAGATCAGCCTTCCTTTCCTATTCGGCATCGTGATGCTGGCGGATACTCACGTGCTCCGTCTGATGCCGCTGCCGCCGCAACTCAATTTTGTGCCGTCCATGGCCGCCGTACTGCTCGGCTTTTGGACTTACCCCGGTTTCGTGGAGAGATGAGAGCTTGGGATCAGGCTCTCTGGCTTGACGTCATGTTGTCCTCCGGTTTGGTGGCATTCTTTGGTTCGGCCCCCGGCGGAGCCATTCTTCCGTCCC
>Ga0306924_10000118_pt1 | contig 54934 bp, 59 predicted proteins | sample sta12Can44000111_FD_203756 | JGI IMG/M metagenome (GOLD analysis project Ga0306924, IMG submission 203756) | Lab enrichment of tropical soil microbial communities from Luquillo Experimental Forest, Puerto Rico - statanox.12C.anox.44.000.111 (v2)... | ecosystem: Environmental > Terrestrial >... | reverse complement strand
TATCCGACGCTCTCCGAGATGATGAAAGAGGCGGTGCTCGATGCTTATGGACGCGCCCTCAATATCTGATGCCCGTCATCGATATTCATACCCATTGTTCGCCGCGCCCGCGCGATGACCCCTTCGGCGTTGCCGAGTCGCTGCGAGGAACACCGGTCGGCAAAAATGTGGTGACGAACTATCATGGTTTGCCGGCGGTCGCCTACCACGAGATGACCGATTTCGAGCTGCAGCAGGACGTCTGCGCCAAAGCCGGCATCACTGGACGAATCATCAGCAATCCATTCGCGGCTGAGGTAATCACCACGATCTCGCGAAAGCCCGCGCTTGACGTCGTCAAATACATCAACGACCAGACTGCCGCAGTGGTGGCGCGCGCAAACAGCAATTGGGGCCTCGGCACCCTCAATCCGCTCGATGCAAGCCACATCGCCGAAGGCGAGCGCTGTCTCGGTCCGCTCGGACTGAAGGGCCTGCTGATCACGTCGAGCTGGCACGGCCAATTCATCGACGGCGAAGCCGCCCTTGGTTTCTGGGAATGGGCGCAAGCGCGCGCGGTGCCGCTCTTCATCCACCCGCCGCGCGTGCCCATCGGGCACGATCAGCAGATGGATCAATACAAGCTCGACGAATTGGTTGGCCGCCCGTTCGACACCGCCATGGCACTCGCACGCATGATCCTGTCGGGATTATTCGACCGCTATCCCGACTTGAAGATCGCCGTGGCCCATATGGGCGGTGGACTTCTGCCGGTGATCGGGCGACTCGATTTCGGCTGGCGGCTCGGCTGCGAGGGCATGCCCGAGCGCGCCGTCATTCGCTGCAAAGAACGGCCGAGCGATTATCTCGCAAGGCTTCACGTCGACACCATGGGTTTCTGGGCGCCGCATGTGCGCGAGGCGCTGGAGGTGTTCGGGGTCGACCGTGTCATGTTCGGCACCGACTACGGCCCAGTGCCCATCGATCCCGCGGAACACATCGACATCGTCAACGGGCTGCTAACCTCCGTAGCCGATAAAGAGAAGGTTCTTTGGCGCAATGCGGCGCGTTTTTTCAACTTGGACGGCAGCACGTGAGCTCTTATCGATCAGGGATCGGAGAAGAACTGCGGCGGTGCTGTCCTAGATGCTGCGCATGGATGCTCGCGGCACTGCTGCTCTCACCAATTCAGCAAGCGACAGCCGAAGGCATCGTGCGGCTGGCGGCGACGACGCCGTCGCCGGCCGCCATGGCCGAATATCGCCGCAAGTTGGAGGAGTACACCGCCGCGCGTCGCAAATACGAAGCCGAGGCCGACGCCTACTGGAGTTCAGTTGCGGCCAAGCGGCGCCTGCGCCAAGCCAAACGTCGCAACAACCAGGAGCTTGTGCTTGCCGACTATGTTCTGACCCAACCGCCGATCTATTCCGGCCCGCCGCAACCGATCGACCCTTCAGCGGCGATCGAAGAGGCGCCGCCGAGGAAATACGTACCGGTAGTGGCCGACTTTCTGCGCGCCGCCGCCAAGGAATTCAATTTTGTTCCGCAGCACCCTCGGAGCGAGCTCGAGTACAAACGCGCTTACGTCAAGGTCGCCTCCGCTGCCGGACTGACGAAGCAACAGATCGTGCGCATTTACGCCTTCGAGTCCGGCGGCGACGGCAAATACGACGTGCAGGCAGGATTGGAACAGCCCAAGCCGGGGGCGCAGGCCGTTTCCACGGCGCTCGGCTACAACCAGCTCTTGGCCACCAACAGCGTCGAGCTCATGGCGGAGAAGGGCGATCGGTTCATCAAGACATTGAACGCGAAGGCCGCAGGACTCCCCGAGGATGCGAAGAAAGCGCTGCAGCGAAAAATTGCCGTGCTTAAGAGCATGATTGGTTTTTGCCGCAGCGTGCCGGACACCTGGAGCGAGCACGACAGGCTGGCAAACACGTCCAAAGGGCTCGCCGTTCATGCCCTCAATCTGGATCTCGACGTGGGTCCTTTATTGCAAACGCAGAAGCTCCTGGACTCCGTCGTCTTCGCGCGCGCGCAGGGATATGGCGGAGAATTGAGCGCGGCCGAGCTCGAAATGATGAACCTCACCGGCGACGGCAACGGCCTCGACATCATCAGAATGCTGCCGGCATGGCGGGAGCGCGTGCCCACCTCAAATTTCTTCCAGCCGGGGGGTTATGAGCGCAACCCGATCGCCGGCCGCAGCGGCGTCGTCGCGAAGTTGATAGCGGCGACCAACGCAGTGATGGATCAAGAGAGCAAGTTGCAAGGCGCGAAAGATTTGGCTGCCTTGTTTGCGAACTAAAACGCGATTTCGCAAGCGAACGGCACGGGCGGCGCAGGTTGCTTTCCGGCACTACGGATTGTTCGCGATCTGCTCCAGCACGGGCCTCCACATCTGCTGCTCGGCGTGAATGAAGGCCGGGAGTTCCGTTGGCGTCATGGGGCGCGGATAGTTGCCGGTCGTTTCGAGCTTATCCTTCGTGGCGGGATGAGTAACGGCGGAGATCAAATCTTCGCTCAACTTGCGCACGATGGCATCGGGCGTGCCGACGGGGGCGACCAACGCGAGCCAGCCGCGGACGTTCAGGCCAGGAAGCGTTTCTGCGGCGGTAGGAAGATTAGGAAACTCCGGCAGGCGCGTCGTCGAACCGACGGCAAGCGCTTTGATCGCGCCGGACTGCAGCACACCCGCGAGCGGCGGATAGCCGTCGATGACCATCGGCACCCGCCCGACGATCACATCGTTAAGCGCTTGCGCCGTGCCGCCAAGGTAAGGAACCATCAGCAGCTTGATGCCTGCCCGTTGCTGCAGCGCTTCGCCGGCCAGATGGGACAGCGTCCCGCGCCCGGTTGCGGCATATGAGATGTCGCCCGGCCGTTTTTTCGCAAGCGCGATGAATTCGGGCAGCGTGGTCACCCCGAGCGAAGACGCCACGGTGAAGAAAAACGGCTGTTCCGCGACGAAACCGACCGGGACGAAATCGCCGGGAACTTGGAGCGGCAAGTTGGCCTGAAGTCCCGGCAGCGTCACGAAGGCCGACGAAGCCGGCATATACAGCGTATAGCCGTCGGGCGCCGCAGCAGCGGCGGTGCGCGCCGCCACCGCGCCGCCGGCGCCGGGATGATTGAGCGTGAGGACCGGTCGTCCCCACATCTGCGACAGGCGGTCGGCGACAATGCGCAACAATGCGTCCGGCGATCCGCCCGCTGCCGAATGCGTGATGATCCGCACCGGCCTCGAAGGAAAGTCCTGCACTTGCGCCCACGCCGCTGGTGAGACCAGGGCCAGCAGGGCTACAGCTGCGGCCCGGCGCAAGAATTTGCGGCGTGGAAATCCCATGGCGTCCCGTGCGGTTCCGACCGGAGATACTATTATGCCGTTACTGATCGCGCTCAAGGGCCGCGCGATTTTGCTTTCGCGGCCCAAGTGCGCAGCGTTCTCGCCGTGTGGTCGTTCATCGGAAAAAACGACTCGATGCGCAACTCTTGCGCCGTAATATCCTGCGGAGTTCCAAGCGTTGCGATCGTCGTGAACAGTTGCAGCGCCACATTGTCTTTGCGGAAATGCATGGCGAGGACGGGAGTCGCATCGTCATCGACGGTAAACTTTTTCAGAATGTTGCGAACGTCCCTATAGGCCAGCAGTCGTTGCAACAGGTTTGCGCTCTCGGGAGTACCATCTGCGGCGGCATCCGCTTCCACGCTTCGAACGAAGTAACGCACCACATCCTCCCAATTGACCAGGAACGGCCGCAACACGTCGGGCGCGACCAAAGCGTCGGCAAGATTGACCTTTGCATCGGGCGGCAAAGGCCCAACAAGAAATTCGGTGAAGCGCATCATGCCATCGTTGGCCTTGAGCACGTTCCAGTGCCGGTCGACAACGACTGCAGGAAAGGGCTCCTGCTGACTCATGATGTAGTCGACCGCCTGACGCACGTGGGCGAGGTCAGGTGAACCAAGGTCCGTCTCGCGCCATATCGGGGCAAAGCCGGCAGCGAGCAGCAACGCATTTTGTTGGCGCAGCGGAACATCAAGTGCCGCGGCCAAGCGGGCGACCATGTCGCGGCTCGGCGAGGCACGCCCCACCTCCAGGAAGCTCAGATGCCGCTGCGAGATCTCCGCACGTTGGGCGAGATCAAGCTGCGACCAGCCGCGACGTTGCCGCCACCATCGCAGCGCCGCGGCAAAGTCCTTCTCACCCGGCATGAATACCTCCCAAGTAGTTGCGGCCACGATGCCGAGCAGGAAAATGCCACATCCCTTTTCGTCACGGCAGGAGGTGGGATTGGGACTCGGGGTCCTGATCGCAATTGTCTCAAGCGCCCTTGGGGGAACGGCGGCGGCGGTCACGCGCTATCTTGTCAGCGATGCCGATCCACTCACGCTCGCCATTCTGCGATGGGACATCGGTTTTCTCTGCGTGCTGCCGCTCGCGTTGGTTCTGCGCAGGCCATGGCCCACCCGTCACGATTGGCCCGCCGTTGCCGCATTGGGGATTTGTTTCTTCGGACTGTTTTTCATTTTCTACAATATCGCCATTGGCTACACGACCGCGGCCCGCGCAAGCCTTGCACTCTCGACGCTGCCGCTGCAGACGATGCTGATCGGCGCCGTGCTCGGTGTCGAGCCGCTGACCGTGCGCAAGTCTGCCGGCGTTGGCGTTGCCATGCTGGGGGTTCTTGCAGCGCTTGCGTCGGGTCTTTCCGCGGCTCCGGTCGGGGCCTGGCGCGGTGAATTGATCATGACAGCCGCGGTCCTCTGCATGGCCGTCTACAATGTCTTGTCGCGTCCCCTGATCCAGAGATCGAGTGCCCTCGGATCCCTGACCGTAGGGATGGGATTTGGCGCGGCGGCGTTGACCCTCGCCGGTATCGCTACCAATCGAATTTCCGCGCTAAACGGCTTTGGTGTGCCGCAATGGATTGCTGGCGCCTATTTGGGAGTTGGCGGCGGGGCGCTCGCGTTCATTCTCTGGGTGCTGGCGCTGCAGCGGGCAACGCCGACGCGCGTGGCCAACACCATGACCGTCAATCCGATTGCCGCAGCACTGCTCGCCACTCAGCTTGTGGACGAACCAATCACCTTGAACCTTGTCGTAGGCCTTGTCGCGGTATTTCTCGGTATTTGGATCGCCACGACAGAGCCCATGCAGCCGTGCTGAAGCACGTCTTCCGCTGCTGGCACGACCGATTCACTTGATCTCGACGTCGTTCCAGAAACCGATCCAGTGATCGACCTGCTTCATTGCTGCGCGCGGCGCCTCGTATGACCATGCGGCGCGCTCGCTGCGTGCGCGGTCCGCGGCGAGGTCGTAGAACTGGACGCCGTGCGGACAGGCCAGGTCGCTCTGCGTCTTCGGCGTGAGTTGAAGCAGATCCATGCGCACGGTCTCGCGCGGGAAATAGCGGTAGCCGTCCACTTCGAGGGTCCGGTTGCTGTCTGCGATCACCTGACCGCGCCACATCGCCTTCATGGGTGATCCTCCTAAACCGAGACTGTCAGTACCGAGCTCGCGCTCTCCGCGACCGTTGGGCGGACCTTTTACCTGCCGCCCCCGCCGAAGAAGCCGCTGGCATCGCGGAGAATCTGTTGCCGAATGAATGGATCAGGGTCGGCACCCATCACGATGGATCCGGGTTGGCCGCACGGAGTCCAGCAAACCAAGTTGCCCGGCGGTGTGTTCCGGTACCCTTGGGCCGCATACGATGGCTGCTGCCGGTATTTTTGCCGCGCGTCGGCGGGCGAGGCGAGAACCATTGTGAGGCCCAGCGCAGACGCAACCAATCCAATCGAGACCGCTGTCCTGTTGATCGACATGGAGTCCTCCATCGATTCCCGTCCCGCGGCGCCAAATATGGCGTCCACCGCCGCCACAGGCCAGCCGATGGTCATCACAACTCCGTGTCGCTCCTGCCATTCGTGTGCGCTGCGATGAGGCTGATAGTTCGCAGCTATCGCAAGCTTGCACGCCGCGGCCAGCGCATCGGCGCTGGGACATGCCACGCCGCCTGCGGCCGGCCATTCGGCTACCGGATTTGCGCAATGCAGCGGCTTGCGCGGGCTGCGCCCTGTCCGTAAGTAAGTCCCGGAGCTTCCATGACCGTCGTTCTCGACCCCAGCAGCAGACCGCGCCATCCGGAGAAAGCCCATCGGCCGGACGCGCCGGTGCTGAAAAAGCCCGACTGGATCAGGGTCAAAGCCCCCGTATCCAAAGGCTACGAAGAGACGCGCGCAATTGTGCGCACGAACAGCCTACACACCGTCTGCGAGGAGGCGGGTTGCCCCAATATCGGCGAGTGCTGGGACAAAAAACACGCGACTTTCATGCTGATGGGCGACACCTGCACGCGCGCCTGCGCCTTCTGCAACGTCAAGACCGGCTTGCCCGGTCCGCTCGATGCTGCCGAGCCCGAGCGGGTGGCGGAAGCGACGGCGAAGCTCGGCCTCAAGCACGTCGTGGTGACCTCCGTCGATCGCGACGATCTCGATGATGGGGGCGCCGCCCACTTTGCCGCCGTCATTCGCGCGATCCGCGCGCGCTGCCCAGCGACGACGATCGAGGTGCTCACGCCCGATTTCCTGCGCAAAGAATGCGCAGTCGAAAAAGTGGTCGCAGCACAGCCCGACGTTTTCAACCACAACCTCGAAACCGTGCCCTCGAAGTATCTGACCGTGCGGCCCGGCGCACGCTATTTCGCGTCGATCCGCCTGTTGCAGCAGGTCAAGGAGCTCGATCCCGCGATGTTCACCAAGTCCGGCGTCATGGTTGGGCTCGGCGAGGAGCGAAACGAAATCCTCCAGCTGATGGATGACCTGCGCGCGGCCGACGTCGACTTTCTCACCATTGGCCAGTACCTGCAGCCGACGCGCAAGCATCACCCGGTCGTGCGCTTCGTGCCGCCAGCGGAGTTCAAAGCCTACGAGACCATCGCTTTTGCCAAGGGCTTTTCAATGGTTTCTTCTTCCCCGCTCACGCGCTCCTCGTACCATGCGGGTGACGACTTCACGCGCTTGCGGACGGCGCGACATGCGCGGCTCGGTCGTGGCTGACGACCGCGGCCGCCGGTGATTGTCTCGGATACAGCGGCGGTCGGCGTGCCTACGAATTCCTCGCAGCGGATTCATTGATGCCGGAATTTTCCACCACGCGCCGCGTCCGTCACTCCGCCGCTCACATGTTCGACCTCGTAGCCGACGTGGAGCACTATCCGGAATTCGTGCCACTGTGCCGCTCGCTCAGGGTGCGCAAGCGCATCCCTGAACCGGAAGGCGTCGAAATCCTAGTCGCCGATATGACGGTAGCCTACAAATTCGTGCGCGAGACTTTCACCAGCCGCGTCACGCTAGACCGGCCGAACCTGCAGATCCTGGTCGAGTATCTCCAAGGCCCGTTCAGCAGACTCGAAAACCGGTGGGCCTTTCACCCGACTGGGGAACAGACCTGCGAGGTCGAATTTTTCATTTCTTATGAGTTCAAGAGCCGGACCCTGGGGTTACTCATGGGCACCGTGTTCGATGCCGCCTTCCGCCGCTTCGCCGCAGCGTTCGAACGGCGGGCGGACGTCGTCTATGCGCGATAAGGACTATGCGATCACTCCGCACAGCGCTTGCACAACGACAGCCGGATTCGTACCCGCGAACGAGTTACCCTGACGAGGATGGCTGTTCGGCCCGTTCCGCGGCGGCGAGCTCGCCGAGCATCGTCAGCGCGTCGATGACACTCGCGCGGCGGATCTCTGCACGCCCAATGTCGCCGTACCGACGCTCCTCTTGAATGCATCGGCCGCTGCGCGAGACCGCGGCAAGATGCACGAGCCCCACCGGTTTGCCAGCCACCGCGCCGCCGGGCCCGGCGATGCCCGTGATCGACACCGCAAGATCGACAGGGGCGTGCGCCAGCACGCCTCGCGCCATGGCTTCGGCGGTCTCGCGGCTCACCGCACCATGCTTTGCCAGGATTAGCGGACCGACGCACAGCATCGCTTGCTTCGCTTCGTTGCTATAGGTCACGAAGCCGCGCTCGAACACATCGGAAGAGCCGGGGATTTCCGTCAGTGTCGCCGCGAGCAAGCCACCGGTGCACGATTCCGCAGCGGCGATCTTGAGCTTTTTGTCGCGGCAAAGATCGAGTAGGCGGCGCGCCCGCCCGATCAGCTCATCCTGCGCCACTAGAATCGCTCGCGCCATGGCAGTCGCACGGTGGCATTGGCGAATGCCGCCATGCCTTCACCACGCCCGGCAAATCCCATTTTCTCGCTCGTGGTCGCCTTCAGGCCGACACGCTCGATCGCGACGCCGGCGATCGCGGCGATGCGCGCGCACATCGCATCGCGATGCGGGCCGACTCGCGGCGCCTCGCACACGACGGTAACGTCGAGATGGGCGATGCGCCCGCCTCGCGCACGCACGCGTTCGGCCGCGAACGCCAAGAACCGATCGGAAGAGGCGCCACGCCACTGCGCATCGGTCGGGGGAAAATGCACACCAATATCGCCCTCGGCGAGCGCACCGAGAATGGCATCGACGAGCGCATGAAGAACGACGTCGGCATCCGAATGTCCGGACAATCCGCGCGTATGGGGGACGCGCACGCCACCAAGCATCACGTGATCGCCGTCGCCGAAGCGGTGAACATCGAAGCCGAAGCCGGTACGCACGTCGCTCAAGGCCGATAACTTCATGGCCTCGGCGCGCGCAAAATCGTCGTCGGTGGTGAGTTTGACGTTTTCGGCTTCGCCCTCGAACGTACTGACCCTGAGGCCTGCCCATTCGGCAAGCGCGGCATCGTCGGTGAAATCGTCGCGGCCCGCTGCGTTTGCCCGTCGATGCGCATCGAGGAGGGCGGCAAAGGCGAAGGCCTGCGGTGTCTGCACCATGCGCATAGGCGTGCGGTCGATGGTGCCGGTGACGTAGCCCGCGGCATCCACGGTCTTCACCGTGTCGGCAACGGGAATGACCGGGACTGCCGCGCCGCTCGCGCGTCCGGCAGCAATTGCCCGCGTGATGAGCGCATGGGAAGCGAAAGGCCGGGCCGCATCATGCACCAGCACCAGTTCGGGATGGTGGGATTGCACGGCTTCGAGTCCTGCGCGGACCGAGGCCTGCCGCGATGCCCCGCCCGGCACTGCCGGCAACAAAGCAAGCCCGCCGCTTGCCGCGCGGAACAGCGCGGCGTCATCGGGGTGGATAACCGGCTGAACGAGAGAAATGCTGGCGTGGCCGGCCAAAGCGATCAGGCTCGATCGAATGGCGGGCTCGCCTAAGACCTGGCGGTACTGCTTGGGCAAATCCCCGCCCGCGCGCAGCCCGCGGCCCGCTGCCACGATGACGGCTGCGACGCTAGCGGCCATGTCCTGCTACTCGAAGATGACGTTGGCTCATGGCTTTAGCGCGTCGCGGCTGCCGCGCAAACGCACGAACGCCACCGATGGGGATTCCGGCTCTTTTTTTTGCGCTGCAGCACTTGCGCATTTATGCTCCTTGGCTAAACTCTATGCAGCCGGGAATGTCGCCTAATTCATGTGCAAGAGACCCTAAGTGCCTTCACTGCAAGCATTTCTTCTGCCCCGGCCCGTTATTATCGGCCGTGTCGCGCTGCCGAACCCGGCGATCTTGGCACCAATGTCGGGTGTGACCGATGCTCCGTTTCGTCGCCTGACAGCCGCGCTCGGGGCCGGCTTAGTCGTTTCCGAAATGACCGCAAGCGCGGCGCTGGTGCAGGGCCGTACCGACGCGCGGCTGAGCGCCGAGGGGCAGGGTCTGCACACGCACGTCGTCCAATTGGTGGGCTGCGAGGCGCGATGGATGGGAGAGGGCGCGCGCGTCGCCGAGGCCTGCGGCGCTGCCATCATCGACATCAACATGGGCTGTCCGGCCCGGCAGGTCACCGGCGGGCAATCGGGCTCCGCCCTCATGCGCGACCTCGACCATGCCCTGTCGCTGATCGAGGCCACCGTCGGCGCGGTCTCCGTGCCCGTCACGGTCAAGATGCGGCTGGGATGGGACGACTGCACCATCAATGCGCCCGAACTCGCCCGCCGCGCAGAAGCCGCGGGCGTGCGCCTAATCACCGTACATGGCCGAACGCGCTGCCAGTTCTATAGCGGCAGCGCGGATTGGGCGGCGGTTCGCGCCGTCAAGGACAGTGTTGCGATTCCCGTCGCGGTGAACGGCGACATCTCCACCTGCGGCGATGCCATTGCGGCCCTCGCCGTCTCAGGCGCCGACGCCGTGATGATCGGGCGCGCCGCCCGCGGGCGTCCGTGGGTGGTCGGACAGATCGGCCGCCACCTTACGTCAGGCGCGCGCGAGACAGCGCCGCCGCTTGCCACCCAGCTCGCAATCATTGATCGGCTGTACGACGAGATGCTCTCGCACCATGGTCGCGACATCGGCCGGCGTCATGCACGCAAGCACCTTGGCTGGGCGCTCGAGGCTGCGGCCGAGACGGCCGACGCATCCGACGCGCTGCTCAAAGTGCATCGCGCGCGCGTGCTGACTGCAGAAGATCCGGCAGCGGTGCGCCGCCACTTGGCCGAGGCCTATGCCGACTTCGGCTCCCAGGCGGCGCGCCAAAAGGAATTCGCTGGGCCGCAAAAGGCATTTCACACCGCATATCGCGGCGAGAGGAAGGCTGCATGAGCCGGCATGAGCCGATGCCCACGCTTCCTTCTGGCACGGCAGATGCCGTTCTCGACGCGCTGCCGCATCCCGTCATCATGGTTGCCGCCGACGGAAGGATCGCCAACGCCAATGCAGCGGCAGAATCCTTTTTCGAAGCGTCGTTACCCCTGCTTCGCCGTCATACGTTGCGCGAGCTGGTGCCGTTCGGAAGCCCGCTGCTCGCGCTTATCGAGCAGGTCCGCGGGCGCGGCGCCGCGGTCAACGAATATAAGGTCGACCTGAGCACGCCGCTCACTCCCGGCGAGCGGCTGGTCGATCTCTATGTGGCGCCTTTGCCGGAGCGACCGGATCAGATCGTCGTCATGCTGCAAGAGCGCACGATCGCCGACAAAATGGATCGCCAGCTCACGCATCGCGGCGCCGCGCGTTCGGTCACCGCGCTCGCGGCCATGCTCGCCCATGAGATCAAGAACCCGCTTTCAGGCATCCGCGGGGCGGCCCAACTGCTCGAACAATCGGCCGCCGACGATGACCGTACGCTGACGCGGCTCATCTGCGATGAGGCCGACCGCATTGTGAAACTCGTCGACCGCATGGAAGTCTTCACAGACGAGCGGCCGATCGAGCGCGAGGCCGTCAACATCCACGCCGTGCTCGAGCACGTAAAACGGCTGACCCAATCGGGCGTGGCGCGTCACATCAAATTCGCCGAGGATTACGATCCTTCGCTGCCGCCGGTATTCGGCAATCGTGACCAGCTCATCCAGGTGTTCCTCAATCTCGTGAAAAACGCTGCCGAAGCGATCGGCGAGAACGGCAGCGACGGCGAAATCGGGCTTTCGACCGCGTTTCGCCCTGGCGTGCGCCTGTCGCTTCCGGGCAGCAAGGCGCGCGTGTCGCTGCCGCTCGAATTTTGCGTCAAGGACAACGGACCCGGCGTCCCCGAGGATCTGTTGCCCCATCTTTTCGACCCGTTCGTGACGACGAAATCTACTGGATCCGGCCTTGGCCTCGCGCTGGTGTCGAAGATCGTCGGCGACCACGGCGGAATCATCGAATGCGAGTCGCAACCGCGACGCACCATTTTCCGTGTGCTCATGCCCATGTTCTTGGGTAACGACGCCGAGCCGGGCGGCGCTACCTGAAGAGGATGCCAATGCCCGCTGGAAACATTCTGGTAGCGGACGATGACGCTGCGATCCGCACCGTACTCAACCAGGCGCTATCGCGCGCAGGATACGAGGTCCGTTCGACGAGCAATGCCGCGACACTGTGGCGCTGGGTGAGCCAAGGGGAGGGCGATCTCGTCATCACCGACGTGGTAATGCCGGATGAGAACGCATTCGACCTCCTGCCGCGGATAAAAAAGTTACGGCCGGAGCTTCCCGTGATCATCATGAGCGCGCAGAACACGTTCATGACCGCGGTGCGCGCGTCCGAGCGCGGTGCTTACGAGTATCTGCCGAAGCCGTTCGATCTTAAGGAGCTCATCGGGATCGTCGGCCGCGCGTTGGCGGAGCCGAAGGAACGCACGCGGCCGAATGCCAAGGCGGACGATTTCGAGTCCATTCCGCTGGTCGGCCGCTCGCCGGCAATGCAGGAAATCTACCGCGTGCTCGCCCGGTTGATGCAGACCGATCTCACTGTGATGATCTCGGGCGAGTCAGGAACCGGCAAGGAGCTGGTCGCGCGCGCGCTGCACGATTACGGCAAGCGTCGCAGCGGCCCGTTCGTCGCCATTAACATGGCGGCGATCCCGCGCGATCTCATCGAGTCCGAATTGTTCGGCCACGAGAAGGGCGCCTTCACCGGCGCCAATACCCGCAGCTCCGGCCGCTTCGAACAGGCCGAGGGCGGCACGCTGTTCCTCGACGAAATCGGCGATATGCCGATGGAGGCGCAGACGCGGCTGCTGCGCGTGCTGCAACAGGGCGAATACACTACCGTTGGCGGACGCACCCCTATCAAAGCCGACGTGCGGATCATTGCTGCAACCAACAAGGATCTGCGCATTCTGATTCAACAGGGCCTGTTCCGCGAGGATTTGTTCTTCCGCCTCAACGTCGTGCCATTACGCCTGCCCCCGCTACGCGAACGCATCGAAGACGTGCCCGATCTGATCCGACATTTCTTCGCCCTAGTGGAACGCGAAGGGCTGCCGGCGAAGCAGTTCGACCAAGCCGGGCTCGAACGACTGAAGCGGCATCGCTGGCCCGGCAATGTACGCGAACTGGAAAATCTCGCGCGCCGGCTCGCTGCGCTCTACCCCCAGGAAACGATCACGGCGGCAGTGCTCGACGCCGAACTATCGCAGCCGGCCATGCTTTCCAGCGCCCAGGAGCCGCCTGCAGAGGAGGGGCTTTCAGCCGCGGTGGAACGCCATTTATCCTCTTACTTCGCGACTTTCGGCGACGCTTTGCCGCCCCCCGGCCTTTACCACCGTATCCTGCGCGAGATCGAGCATCCGCTCCTCTCGGTGACTTTGGCAGCCACCCGCGGCAACCAGATCCGCGCGGCGGATCTGCTCGGGGTCAATCGCAATACCTTGCGGAAGAAAATCCGCGATCTCGATATTCAGGTCTTCCGCAGTAGCGGCTGATGCATTTTTGATACGGGCGTTGGTGTGGTGCCGATCGGCCACAGGGCGACTTGGCGCGCCCCGGAATTGTCGCAATCCGGCAACATTGTTGTATAAAAGCATCAGTAGTCGACCAGACCCATCGATCAGGGGGGCACCTAAACGGGCGTATTTCCACGCGCTGTGCAGGCTGCCGTTTGGGACGAGACGAGTCGATGACCAGCATCGGCCAGGCCGCCACCACCGAACTGATGAACGCTGCCGCCGCCCCTACGTCGGGGTGGATTCCGCGGGCGCTTGGTCTCGTCGCGGTCGCGCTGGCGCTGCTCTCGGCGCTGGTGACCTTCGTTGTGCTCGCCGGTCTCACGCCGATCCCCCCTACGCACGAGGTCGTCGTCACGCTGCTGCTCGCGAACGCGGCCACGGTGCTTCTGCTGGTAGCGGTCATCGCGCGCGAGGTCTGGGGCATCGTGCAGGCGCGGCGGCGCGGCCGCGCGGCCTCGCGGCTGCACGTTCGCATCGTAGCCTTGTTCTCCGTCATCGCTGCGGTTCCCGCGATTCTGGTCGCCGTCGTGGCAAGTGTCACGCTCGACCGCGGCCTCGACCGGCTGTTCTCGCAGCAGACGCAGTCTCTGATCGAGAACTCGCTTATCGTTTCCGATGCCTACGTGCGCGAACACGTCCAGTTCGTGCGCGCCGACAGCATCGCGATCGCCATCGAACTCGCGCGCGCAAAGCCTCTGTTCGATCAGTCGCGCGAACAATTCCATCAGTTCCTGGCGGTTCAGGCATCAATCCGCGGACTGCCGGCTGTCATGCTGCTCGATAAAGGCCTCAACGTGATCGATCAGGTGGACGCACGGACCAGCGAGGTTTTCGTCAAACCATCCGCCGAGGTGCTGGCCGCCGTCAACGACACCGAGCCGCAGGTGGCGATGTTTCTGGACGCCAACTATGTCGCCGCGATCATCAAGCTGCGCGGGTACAATGACATCTACCTGTACATCGCTCGCCTGCTCGACCCACGCGTACTGGCGCAGCTGCGGGCAACACAGGCCAGCGTCGCCCAGTACGCAGATCTCTCGGCGCGGCGAATCGGCATCCAGATCGCGTTTGCGCTGATGTACACGGTGATTGCGCTCATCGTCCTTTTGTCCGCGGTCTGGATTGGTTTGAACTTCGCCAACTATCTAGTGGCACCGATCCGGCGTCTGATCGGCGCTGCTCAGGTCGTATCGACCGGCAATCTCTACGTTCAAGTGCCGACGCGACGCTCTGAAGGCGACCTCGCCCAACTGGGCGAGACCTTCAACAAGATGACACAGGAGCTGCGCACCCAGCGCGACGACATCGTTCGCGCACGCGATCTGATCGACAGCCGCCGTCGTTTCACCGAAGCCGTTTTGGCAGGCGCGAGCGCCGGCGTTATTGGGGTCGATGCCGAAAGCTGCATCAGCATTCTCAATCGATCCGCGGAGCGGCTGATCGGGCGTACGGAAGCGGAGGTGCTGGGGCAGCCTCTGGCTGAGGTCGTCCCCGAGCTTGCCGATATGCTCGCAGCCGCGCGTTGCGGCGTCCAGCGTTTGGTTCAGGGCCAGGCGACCATCAACCGCAACGGCCGTGAGCGCAACCTGTCGGTCCGCGTCACGAGCGAGCAGTCAGGTGCGGCGGAGGGCGGCTATGTGATGACGCTCGATGACATCACCGACCTCGTGGCGGCGCAACGCACTTCGGCTTGGGCGGATGTCGCGCGCCGCATCGCGCACGAAATCAAGAACCCACTCACCCCAATCCAGCTCTCCGCCGAGCGCCTGCGCCGGAAATACAGCGGCGTGATCAAGGAGGACGGCGGCGTCTTCCAGCAATGTACGGACACCATCGTTCGCCAAGTCGACGATATCAAGCGCATGGTCGACGAGTTCTCGCGCTTCGCCCGAATGCCGAAGCCGGTCATGACGGCCGAGGACGTCGCCGACACGGTGCGACAGGTGGTATTCCTGCAACGCGTCGGCAATGCCGACGTGGACATCGACCTCGAGATCGCCGAAGATCCGATGCCGGCAAAGTTCGACCGCCGGCTCATCTCGCAAGCGCTTACCAACATCATCAAGAACGCCACCGAAGCCATCGCCGCGGTGCCGCCGGGCGAACTGGGGCGCGGCCGCATCCGAATCTGGGCCGGTCGCGAAGGCAACGACGTCGTCATCGACGTGATCGACAACGGGATCGGGTTACCCAAGGACAATCGTAGCCGATTGCTCGAGCCCTACGTCACGACCCGCGAGAAGGGCACCGGTCTCGGTCTCGCCATCGTCGGGCGGATCCTCGAGGAGCATGGCGGACGCATCGAACTCAGCGATGCCGCCGATAAGATCCCCGGCCAGCGCGGGGCATGGTTGCGGCTGCGCTTTGCCGCAGAAATCGCCAACTCGAACGAGGCCAATGCCGCGCCTCAATCTCAAACCCCCCAACTTGCGACGAACGCTTAAGCCATGGCTGATGACATCCTCATTGTCGACGACGAAGCAGATATCCGGGAACTCGTTTCCGGCATCCTGCAGGACGAAGGCTATATCACCCGCTCAGCGCGCGACAGCGACGACGCGCTGGCACACGTTGCGAGCCGCCGGCCCAATCTGGTGTACCTCGACATCTGGCTCCAAGGCAGCCGGCTCGATGGTCTGCAACTGCTCGACGCGCTGAAGGCGCAGCATCCCGAATTACCCATCGTGATGATTTCGGGACACGGCAACATCGAAACCGCGGTCGCCGCGATCAAGCAGGGCGCCTACGATTTCATCGAGAAGCCATTCAAGGCCGACCGACTGGTTCTGGTGACTCAGCGCGCGCTGGAGACCTCACGGCTCAAACGCGAAGTCAAGGCGCTCAAGCAGTTGGCGCCCTCAACGCTGGTCGGCAAGTCGTCATCGATGAATCAACTGCGCCAGACGATCGAAAAGATTGCTCCTACCAATAGCCGCATCCTAATCGTCGGGCCGGCGGGCGCCGGCAAAGAACTGGCAGCACGCGCCGTGCACAGCCAATCGGCCCGCGCCAATGGACCGTTCATCGTGATCAATGCCGCGGCGATGATGCCGGAACGGATGGAGGTCGAGCTGTTTGGCGTCGAGCAGCCGACGAACGGGGGAGGGCGCAAGGTCGGCGCACTGGAAGAGGCGCATGGCGGCACCCTGTTCATCGACGAGATTGCCGACATGCCGCGCGAGACCCAGAACAAGATCTTGCGGGTGCTCGTCGAGCAGACATTCCAGCGGGTCAGCGGCACGCAGAAAGTCCAGGTCGACGTACGCATCATTTCCTCAACCGGCCGCAACATCGAAGCTGAAATCGCCGCCGGCAAATTCCGCGAAGACCTCTATCACCGACTTTCGGTGGTGCCGATCCGCGTACCGCCCCTGGCCGAGCGGCGCGAGGATATTCCCAACCTAATCGAATACTTCATGCACCAGATCTCACAGGCGACCGGCTTGCCCAAGCGGCTGATTGGCGAGGACGCCATGGCCGTCCTGCAGTCGCACGATTGGCCCGGCAATGTGCGTCAACTGCGCAACAACGTGGAGCGGCTCATGATCCTCGCCGGCGGCGACCCGGAGGCGGTAATCAATGCCGATATGCTGCCGCCCGACGTTGGCTCCATGGTTCCTTCCATGCCTGGCGGCGACGGCGGCGAACATCTCATGGGATTGCCTCTGCGCGACGCCCGCGAGGTTTTCGAGCGCGAATATTTGGTCGCCCAGATCAGCCGATTCGGGGGCAACATTTCCCGCACGGCCGAGTTCGTCGGCATGGAGCGTTCAGCCCTGCACCGCAAACTTAAAGCGCTTGGCGTAGACTGAGGGCTGATGTCGCGCATTGCCTATGTGAACGGCCGCTATCTGCCGCAGCGCGCGGCCGCCGTCCACGTCGAGGATCGCGGCTACCAGTTCTCCGATGGCGTCTATGAAGTGTGCGAGGTGAGGGGCGGCTGCATCATCGATCAGCGTCTGCACTTGGCGCGGCTTAAACGCTCGCTCGATGAGCTTCGCATCGAGATGCCGATGTCAGAGGCTGCCCTCGCAATTGTGATGCGCGAGTGCGTGCGACGAAACCGCTTTCGGGACGGCATCGTGTACCTGCAAATCACGCGCGGAGTGGCGCCTCGCGACCACGGCTTTCCGCCGCCGGGCACGCGCCCTAGTGTCGTGGTCACCGCTCACGGCCTCGATGCCGCGGGGAACGAGCGGATCGCCGCCGAAGGCGTAGCCGTCATCACCGTTCCTGACAATCGCTGGCAGCGCGTCGATATCAAGTCGATCTCGTTGTTGCCCAACGTGCTGGCGAAACAAGCGGCGCGCGAGCAGGGCGCGAAAGAGGCATGGTTCGTCGACCACGGCGGACATGTCACGGAGGGATCATCGAGCAATGCGTGGATCGTCACCAGGGGCGGCAAGGTCGTGACGCGGCCAGCCGATACCGGAATTTTGCGGGGCATCACACGAACCGTGCTGATCGACGTTATCAAAGCCCAGGGCCTGCAGCTTGAGGAGCGCCCCTTCACCGTCGAAGAAGCCTGTGGCGCCCGCGAGGCCTTCCTGACCTCTGCCAGCCAAATCGTCATGCCCGTGGTTCGCATCGACGACCGGCCCGTCGGCAATGGGGCGCCAGGGTCGGTTGCAACCGCGCTCCGCGCGGAATTTCACCGCTACGCCGAGTGGACCTGATGGTCCGCGTTGCCCGCGGCAGGGCGGCCGTGCCCCCAACTTGTGCTTGCACCGTCCGCGGACGTGGCTTGTAATGGTAGGGTCCGGGTCCTGCGACGAGAAAATAGGCACAGCGACTTGGCAATAAGTCTCGCGGCAAGGGGCCCGCGAGCGAGAAAATGGAACAACGACGATGGCGGCAGACCGCTCACAAAATCTGCAAGATACCTTCCTCAACCACGTCCGTAAGAACAAAACCCCGCTCACGATCTTCCTGGTGAACGGGGTCAAGTTGCAGGGGGTAGTGACCTGGTTCGATAATTTCTGCGTCCTGCTGCGACGCGACGGGCATTCCCAGCTCGTCTACAAGCACGCGATCTCGACGATTATGCCGGGTCATCCGATCCAGCTGTTCGAAGGCGCCGAGGAGGCGCCCGCCGCGGAAAAGGTTTGATTGGAACCGCGCCGGTTCGATAGCCGCAGCAACCGGCTGAGCCCGCCGGAAGGCCGTGAGACGGGCCGTGCGCTCGTGATCGAGCCCTACCTGCGCTCGCGGGTACCGGTCAGCGCAGCCGCACGCGCCAAAGCCGAACTGCGCTCGCCAGATGCGAGGCTCGATGAAGCCACGTGGCTCGCTCGCGCCATTAATCTCAACGTGATCTCGTCCGGAGTCGTACCCCTGGGCGGCATTCGCCCCGCGACTTTCATCGGCAAGGGCAAGGTCGAGGAGATTGCCGGCCTGGTCAAAACCGATGACGCGGGCATAGTGGTGGTGGATTGCGCGCTCTCGCCGGTGCAGCAGCGTAATCTCGAAAAGGCCTGGGGCGCGAAGGTGCTCGATCGCACCGGATTGATCTTGGAAATCTTCGGCCGGCGTGCCCGCACCCGCGAAGGCGCCCTGCAAGTCGAGCTGGCGCATCTGACCTACCAGAAGAGCAGGCTGGTGCGCTCCTGGACCCATCTTGAACGCCAACGTGGCGGCTTCGGCTTTCTCGGCGGGCCTGGCGAAACCCAGATCGAAGCCGATCGACGCATGATCGAGGAACGCATCGCTCGCATCGAGGCGGAGCTCGAGAAGGTCAAGCGCACGCGCAAACTCCATCGCGACAGCCGCAAGCGCGTGCCATATCCGATTGTGGCGCTCGTGGGCTATACCAATGCCGGCAAATCGACCCTGTTCAATCGGCTAAGCCAAGCCAGCGTGCTTTCCGCCGACATGCTGTTCGCGACGCTTGACCCCACATTGCGCGCGGTCGAGCTGCCAAAGGGATTACGCGTCATCTTGTCCGATACTGTCGGCTTCATCTCGGATTTGCCGACCATGCTGGTGGCGGCGTTTCGCGCCACGCTCGAAGAAGTTATCGCAGCCGACCTGATCCTACACGTGCGCGACATCTCACACGAGGAGACCGACGCACAGTCGCTCGATGTCGAAAAAGTTTTGTCTCAACTGGGCATCGCCGAGCAGGACGGCGGACGGCTGCTGGAGGTTTGGAACAAGATCGACCGCCTCGACCACGACTTACGCGTTCGCTTGCGGAATCGCGCTGACCGTCAGACGGCGAGGCCGCCGGTACCGGTCTCGGCGCGAAGCGGGGAGGGACTTGACCTCCTCGCCACCGAGATCGAGCGCCGGCTCGCCGCGCGGCGAGTGACGCTCGACTTCATTCTCGACGCCGCGGACGGCGCCGGCTTAAGCTGGCTTCATCGGCACACCGAAGTCATGTCCAAGGCGCTGCGCGAGGACGGAGCGCTCGCGATCACGGTTCGCGCCGACCCCGCCAACGCGGAAAAGGCGCGAGCGAGGTTCGCTCGCTCCCAGACGCACTGACGAACTGCCGCAGGCGCGGCGAGCGGCTCAGTACTTCTCGATACCTTTGATATCGACGATGCGGCTCCAACGGGCCGCATCCCGCTCGATATGTTCTTGCATCTGATCGGGCGTAGAGGGCATCGGAACGTTGCCCACTATCGCGAGTTTGTCGCGAATGTCCGGCAGCTTGAGGATTTCGCGCAGTTCCCAATTAAGCCTGTTAACAACCGCGCGCGGGGTTCCGCCGGGCGCGGCAAGGCCCAGCCAGGACATGACCTCGAAGCCCGGCAGCGTCTCGGCGATTGTCGGGATATCAGGCTCCAGCACAAAGCGGCGGCGCGACGACACCGCCAATCCGCGCAGCGTACCGCCGTTGATCTGGGCGAAGGCGATGGTGCCGGTCTCGATCATGACGTCGAGCCGCCCGCCCAACAGATCCTGCACAATCTGCGTGTTGCCGCGGTAAGGAATGCCGCGTAGCGAGGTGCCGGCTTCGACATTGATCAATTCGCCGGTCAGATGATGGACGCTGCCAGGCATGTTCATTCCATAGGTGATCTGAAACGGCGCGGCTTTGGCGCGGACGATGAGATCGGCAAAAGAACTGATGGGCGAGTTGGGGGCGGTCGCCACCACCATGGGATAAGCAGACACCAAAGTGACGAAGGCGAAATCCTTGATCGGGTCGTAGGGCAACGATTTGGCAACGGCGGCGCGCGCGGAAAAGGCTCCCGTCAACATACTGAGCACATAGCCGTCGGGCGGCGATTTGGCGACCGTGTTCCAGGCGGCTATGCCGGTGCCCGCCGAATGTTCGACCAATACCGGCTGCCCAAGCCGCTCGCTGAGCCTCTCGGCGAGCAGACGGCTGACGAAATCCGGACTGCCGCCTGCCGGCGTACCGGTCACGATCCTGAGCGCGTGCGTCGGCCATTGCTGCGCGGCCGCCGAGGCAGCCAGCATCGCAACCAGCGCGACGGCGAGGAGGCGAAAGAGCATCTGCATGCCAGAAATCGTTGCTGTGGACCGACGCGCTGATCGACGCGTTTCAGCGCGATGTTACCACCGAGGTCAACTCCGAGGACAGGCACCGAGAGGGCGCCGCGAGGCTCGCTCAGCGTGAGCCGCCGGGATCTGGTGTGCGTTCGGCAGCCTTGGCCTCGTTCCACAACTCGTCCATCTCCTCGAGGCTTGCCGTCTGCGGCCTCTTGCCACGATCCGCAAGCGCGCGTTCGATCGCCGCAAAGCGGCGCTCGAACTTCTGATTCGTAGCACGCAGCATCGCTTCGGGGTCCACATTGAGATGGCGGGCAAGGTTGACGACAGCAAATAGGAGATCGCCCACCTCTGCGCCGGCGGTTGCGTGATCGCCTGCAGCCAGTTCGCGCTCGATTTCGTCCGCCTCCTCCCGGATCTTGGCCAGCACTGCGCGCGGGTCGTTCCAATCGAAGCCGACCGTGCCGGCCTTGCCCTGTAGTTTCAGGGCACGGGTGAGGGCGGGGAGGGCGGCCGGAACGCCCGCGAGGGCGCTCTCGTGACCGCTTGGCTGGCTGCCTGTTTTGGCTCGCTCCGCGGTCTTGATGCTCTCCCAGAGGCCCTCGACCGCCTTCGGCGTGAGACCCCGCATTTCACCGAACACGTGAGGATGCCGCCGTAAGAGCTTTGCGGTGAGGCTTTCGACCACGTCGGCAAAATCGAAGACGCCTTGCTCCTGCGCCATCCGCGCATGAAAGACGACCTGGAGCAGAAGATCGCCGAGTTCATCACGCAAGTCGTCGAGATTGCCGCGCACAATGGCGTCGGCGACCTCGTAAGCCTCTTCGATCGTGTAGGGAGCGATTGTCTCGAAGGTCTGCTGCAGGTCCCAGGGGCAGCCGCTGCCCGGCGTGCGCAGCGCCGCCATGATTTCGAGCAACCGGGCGATGTCGCGCGAAGGGGTCATCGCAAGATCGACGGGAACAGACCATGCGGACCATACAAGGGAGGCCGCGATCTGTCCCCGCGCGTCTAGTGGCCGGACCGCTCGCCCTGCCGGCTCGCCTCAAACAGGAACCAGCAGCGCTTTTCCGCTTCGTCGATGAACACCTCGAGGAAGCTTGCGGTCGCCACGTCTTCGTGCTTGTCAGCGAGCTCGTGGGCGGTGCGCATGTGGCGGATTTGAGCCTTGTTGTCGTGCATCAGCTCGAACAGCATGTCGATCGCCGGCACGTAATTCTTGTCGTTGTCCTTGACCCGCTGCAGCTTGGCGATATGGCCAATCGAGCGGATGGTGGTGCCGCCGATCCTGCGCACCCGTTCGGCCAGGATGTCAATGCTGTTTTCCAGCTGGCCGGCCTGCTCATCGAGCAGAAGGTGGTAGTCGCGGAAATGCGGCCCGCTGACGTGCCAGTGGAAATTCTTGGTCTTTAGATAAAGCGCGAAGGTATCGGCCAGCAGTCCATTGAGCGCGGCCGATACTTCGCGCACGGCTTCGGCGAAAGGTCGGTCGGAGTGTCGAGGCGCGCGGGCGCGGTGCGGGGTTCAAGCTTTCTTACTTTGGTGGTCACGGGGGCTACCTCGGTGTTCGGAGGGGACACGGATACTAACGCCGCGCCCGGCGCGGGCGCTGTGATCAATTTCAGGTAATGCGCACGGTGCGATGACCGGATTCGCATAAGAGATATTATGGAACATATCTGGCGACTTAACTTCCGCCCGCAAGCCTCTGTTCGGGCGCGAAATAACGGCTCGGGTTATTGGATCGGCCCCGTTCATGCCAACGTCGCGTCGGGCATGACAAGCCTGAGGCCGTCGAAGGCGGGCTCCACGTGGGGCGGCAGCTTTCGCCGCAGCTCTTCGTAATCGAGGTCAGCGTGAAGGTTGGTCAGGATCGCGCGATCGGGTCTGATCCGTGCAATCCAGGCGAGGGCGTCATCGACGCTGAAATGGCTCGGGTGCGGCCGGTAACGCAGCGCATCAACGATCCAGACCTCAGTCCCGGCTAGCGCCGCAACGCTGGCCTCGGGCAGCCCGCTGAGGTCGCAGGAATAGGCGAGTCCTCCGAAACGAAAGCCCAGCGAGGGAATATCGCCATGCTCTTGGAGAACCGGCAGCGCGGTGATCGGGCCGCCCTCTCCGTTGACGGTGACAGACAGGCCCGCCTGCAATCGATGCTCGGTCACGATTGGGGGGTATTCGCTACCAGGAGGTGCCTCGAAGCAATAGCCGAAGCGCGCGCGCAGCGCCTTCGATGTCGGCTCGTCCAAATAAACATCGACCCGCCGGCGGCGGCGGATGAACAGCCCGCGCAGATCGTCGATGCCATGGGTGTGATCGGCATGCTCGTGGGTGAAGAGCACCGCGTCGAGCCAGTCCACCTCGGCGTCGAGCAGCTGCTCGCGCAGGTCGGGTGAGGTATCGACCAGAACCCGGGTGACCCCTGCCCCGTTGCGCCTTTCAACCAAAAGCGACGTGCGCCGGCGGCGGTTCCTCGGATTGCTCGGATCGCACGCGCCCCAGCCGAGCGCCGGCCGCGGAACGCCGCCCGAGGAACCTGAGCCGAGGATCGTGAAGCTCGCCGTCATGCCGCGCGCGCTCAAGCTTGCAGAGGTTGCCTGAGTTCCTCCGCGGCGGCCGCTTGGACCTTACGAAAGAGACGGAAGAAGTTCTCAGTGGTCTGCTTGGCGATCGCGTCCAGCGATATGCCGCGGACGTCGGCCAGAACCTTGGCAGTCTCGACCACATAGGACGGCTCATTGCGCTTGCCGCGGTAGCGACCTGGGGCGAGATAGGGCGCATCCGTCTCGATGAGGATGCGATCCGCCGGCAGGCTTTGCGCGATCGCGCGCAACTCGTCCGATTTCTTGAACGTTAGGATCCCGGTAAACGAGATGAAAAGACCGAGCGCAATCGCGCGGCGCGCGAGATCGCGGCTGCCGGTGAAGCAATGCAGTACGGCAGGGAAAGCTCCCCTCCCCGTTTCCTCCTCCAATATTCGCGCCATGTCCTCGTCCGCCTCACGCGAATGGATCACGAGCGGCAGCCCGGTTGCGCGCGCGGCGGCGATATGGTTGCGAAATCCTTGTCCCTGCGCCGCCGGCGGGCTGCGCTCGTAGTGGTAGTCGAGCCCGGCCTCGCCGATGGCGACCACTTTGGGATGGCGGGTGCGGCCGATCAGCTCATCGACAGTGATGTCGAGCTCCTCGTGCGCGTAATGAGGATGTGTGCCCACGGAGCAATAGACACCGGGAAAGCGCTCGGCGATGGCAATCACCTCAGCGTGGCGTTTGACTCGCGTCGAAATGGTGACGACGCGCGCGATGCCGGCCGCCCGCGCGCGGGCAACGACAGCATCGAGCTCGCCGGCAAAATCGAGAAAATCGAGATGGCAGTGGCTGTCGATCAGCATCAGCTCTGCGCGCTACCTTCGCTGTCAACATAGCGGGGAAAGACCGGGCTTGGCGCCGGCAGCGCCGTGCCGGCGGCGATGCGGTGCGCCTCGCCGAGCGCGTCGAATTGACGTTCCCCGGCGGGGATGGCGAGCAGATCGAGCAGTTTGGCGGCGGACGTCGGCATGAACGGCTGGACCAGTATCCCAACCTGCCGGATCACGTCGGCGGTGACATAGAGGACGGTCCCTTGCCGCGTCGGATCGGTCTTGGCGAGCGCCCACGGGGCTTCGCCCGCGAAATATCGGTTGGCTTCAGCGACTACCGCCCAGACCGCATTGAGCACCTGGTGCAGCTGCTGCGTCTTCATCGCCTCGCGCGCCTTTGCGATCATACCGTCGGCCATCGTCAGAAGCGCCCTGTCGGCATCGGAGAATGCCGCCGGCTTCGGCAGCACGCCGCCGAGCTGGCGCGCGATCATGGTCAGAGAGCGTTGTGCCAGGTTGCCAAGATCATTGGCGAGATCGGCGTTGATGCGGTTGACAATGGCCTCGAGGCTGTAATTGCCATCCTGCCCGAACGGAACTTCGCGCAAGAAGAAGTATCGAACCTGATCGACGCCAAACGCATCCACGAGTGCAAATGGATCGACGACGTTGCCCACCGATTTGGACATCTTCTCGCCGCGGTTGAAGAGAAATCCGTGTGAGAAGATGCGGCGCGGCACCTCGACCCCTGCGGACATCAGGAACGCGGGCCAATAGACCGCGTGGAAACGCACGATGTCTTTGCCGATAACATGCAGGTCCGCGGGCCAGTAACGACGAAATTTGGCGCTCTCGACGTCGGGATAACCAACGGCGGTGATGTAGTTGGTGAGCGCGTCGACCCACACATACATGACGTGCTTTGAATTCCCCGGCACCTTGACGCCCCAATCGAACGTCGTGCGCGAGATCGAGAGGTCCTGCAGGCCGCCTTTGACGAAGGCTGCGACCTCGTTGAACCGCTCCTTTGGCAGCACGAAGTCTGGATGCCGAGCGTAGAGATCAAGCAGCTTCTGCTCGTAGCCGGAAAGCCTGAAAAAATAGCTCTCCTCCTCGACCCATTCGACCGGCGTGCCCTGCGGGCCGACGCGTTCGCCCTGCTCGTTGAGCCTGGTTTCCTCCTCGTCGTAATAGGCTTCGTCGCGCACCGAGTACCAGCCGGCATATTTACCCAGGTAGATGTCGCCCGCAGCCTCCATGCGTTGCCAAATGCCGATCGACGCACGGTGATGACGCTCTTCGGTGGTGCGAATGAATTCGTCATTCGAGCAGTTGAGCCGCTTCACCATCTCTTGGAAGCGCGGCACGTTGCGCTCGACCAGTTGCTGCGGGGTGAGCTTCTCTCTCGCCGCGGTCTGCAACATCTTAATGCCGTGCTCGTCGGTGCCCGTGAGGAAGAGCACGTCGTAGCCGTCGAGCCGCATAAAACGCGCGATCGCATCGGTCGCGATCGCCTCGTAGGCGTGGCCGATATGCGGCGGGCCATTGGGATAGGCGATGGCGGTGGTGAGGTAGTAGCGGGGCTTGTCGGCCATCGGTCGGTTCCGTCGCGCGTTTTCGGAATGGACCGAAAAGGCCGGGACCACGGGCTCCTTGCCGACAAAGTCGGCGGGGGTGCCCGGCCCGGCCGTGACGCTTGATCGCTTAGGTATCAACCGTGCGATGCCTCGGCAAGCCAGCCGAAGACGTTGAAAACAAGCGGTCTGCGCTCGAGATTGTATTCTTCGACGTCGCGCGCGGCCGCATTCACCTTCTCCCAGACCTCAGCCAATCGAGCAAGACGCGCGGGGGCCTCCTTGCCGGCGGTCAGGCGGGCGGACAGCCATGCGTTCACGGTGTCGACAAAGGTGGCAAGCGGTGCCGGATCAACGCCATAAAGCCGGTCCCCGAGCGCGTGCAGCGCGAGCGGATCGACGCGCGGCAATCGCTCGAGTAACGTCATCGTCTGGTTGCGCAGATCGAGCGCGTCGCCATCGAGCAAAGCCAAAGCGCGTCCGACGCTTCCGTCCGCAGCTCCGCTTACTGCCGCGACTTCGGCAGCATCGGCTTCCCCTCCGATCGCGGCGGCAACGGCACGCGCCACGTCGGCAGCGTTCAGTGGCCGCAACACCAGCGGTCGGCAACGCGAGCGCATGGTCGGCAGAACGCGCGCGGCCGAACGGCTCACCAACAGCAGCACGGCGCGCCGCGGTGGCTCCTCGAGAATCTTGAGCAGCGCGTTCGCGCCCGACGGGTTGAGTTCGTCGACGGCGTCAACGATGGCAATCCGCCAGCCGGCCTCCCCGGCCGTCGAACCGAAAAAAGTGACCGTCCGGCGTACGTCCTCGACCTGAATATCCTGGCGCAGCTTGCCGGTTTTTTCGTTGACTGTGCGCTCCAGCACCAGAAGATCGCCCTGCGCCTGCGCCGCGACACGCCGCGCGACTGGATGGTCGGGATCGACGTGTAGCGAGTTCGCGCTCTGCGCCAGTGGGGCGCGCGGATCGGGATGAGCAAGCATGAAGCGCGCCATGCGATAGGCGAGCGTCGCCTTGCCGATGCCGCCAGGACCATTAATCAGCCAAGCATGCGGGAAACGCGAACTCCGATAGGCGGCGAGCAGCGCCTGCTCGGCCTCGGCGTGACCATAGAGAACCACGGTCTCGCGCGGGGACGGCCACTCGGCGCGGTCGGCTGCATCGTCGCTCACGAGACAGCGCCTGCAGGCACGTTCGGCCTGCGCGGAGACTCGAGCCGTTCATTAACGATTTTCCAGATCCGCTCGGCGACCGCAGGCTTTGCCTCGGTGGCGTCGATAGCGATACAGCGATCGGGCTCCTCGGCCACGAGGCGGAGATAGGCGTCGCGTAGCGCCTCGTGGAAGGCGCGCGATTCCGCCTCGAACCGGTCGGCCACCCGCTCGCCGCGTCGCTTGTTGGCGCGCGCAAGGCCTACCTCCGCCGGCACATCGAGGATGAAGGTGAGGTCGGGCTTGAGGTCGCCCACCGTCACCCGTTCAAGCGCGCGGATGAAGAGCGGATCGAGATGGCCGAGGGCACCTTGATACACTCTCGTCGAATCGATGAAACGATCGCAGATCACCCAGGCGCCCTGTGCCAGCGCGGGCTCGATGGTATTGCGCACGTGGTCGCCGCGGGCAGCGGCAAAGAGTAGCGCTTCGGCTTCCACGCCGAGTGGCTTCGCCACGCCTGAGAGCAACACGTGACGGATGACTTCGGCGCCAGGCGAGCCGCCAGGTTCGCGCGTGAGTTTCACGCGGATGCCGGCCGACGTGAGACGATCGGCTAGGAGCGTCGAATGGGTCGACTTACCCGTACCTTCGCCGCCTTCGAAGGTGATGAAACGACCGCGCATCGTGCGTAAACCAATGATGGAGGAGAGAGGCCGCAATCGTCGCCGCAGCCCGCGTTTCGTCCTGCGTCTTCTCTCTTTCTGTTAATCTTGCCCTCATCGGCAAGACATGCATGCCCGGTATCGCAGATAAGTTTACGCAGTCTGCGCAAGCTTGACCGCGTGCCGGGCATTGAGGCCGTTCGGGATTATAGCCGCTTGAAACCGGCGCGGAACAGGCCGAGCACGAGTTCGGTCGCAGCGTCGAACGCGCGTCGCGGCATGGAGCCGGTGTCCACGCTTTCCGCCGCCTGCAGCGGCACCTCGAGCACCACGAATTCTCCCCGCCACACCTTCAGCGTCCCAATCTTCTGACCTTGCTGCACCGGTGCCCGCACCGGGCCGGAATAGACCACACGGGCGATGATCTTGTCGCGCGAGCCGCGCGGCACCATCAATCGCACCTCTTTGCCCGCCGTGAGCGGCACGGATCCCTGGGCGCCGCCATAGACCTTGGCCTGAGCGATTTCCTGGCCGTCCGCGAATAAGAGTCCGGACTGGAAACTGTGAAACCCCCATTCCAGCATCTTTTTGGCTTCGTCGGCGCGCTCTTTTTCCGACCTCAGCCCGTTGACGACGACGATCAAGCGCAATCCGTTCTGCACCGCCGAGCCGACGAGGCCGTAGCCGGCCTCCTTGGTGAAGCCGGTTTTGAGGCCGTCCGCTCCGATGTTCATCGCAAGCAGGGGATTGCGGTTGTATTGACGGATCTTGTTCCAGGTGAATTCCCGCTCGCTGTAATACTTGTAGTAATCGGGATAGGTCTGGACGATATGGCGCGCGAGCTTGGCGAGTTCGCGCGCCGTCATGAGCTGTCTCGGGTCGGGCAATCCGGTCGAGTTACCGAAGGTCGATTTGGTCAGGCCAAGTTCGCGCGCCCGTTTCGTCATCAGCTCCGCGAAAGTAGACTCATTGCCTGAAATGCCCTCGGCAAGCGTGATGCAGGCGTCGTTGGCCGACTGGATAATCGCGCCGTGCAGGAGATCGTCGATTGAAACCTTGCTGTGGATCGGAATGAACATGCTTGACGTGTGAGACGGCGCGCCGCCTCTGCGCCACGCGTTGGTGCTGACGATGAATTCGGTGGTCGGAGTAAGTCGCCCCTGCTTGATCTCGTTGAACACCACCTCCTGCGTCATCAATTTGGAGAGGCTGGCCGGCGGGATCAGATCATCGGCCGATTTTTCGAACAGCACAGTGCCGCTCTCGGCCTCGATGAGGATCGCGTGCGGAGCCGCGGTCTGGTAGCCCTCGCTCGATTTCGGTCCTGATACCGGATTGGGTGCGGCGGTCGCGGAGACGACGGCGCAAGCAGCAACGACGGCGGCACCCCATCTTGCCCAGGACGGCCGTAAAAAGTTACCCAGCACGCGAATGTTCATTGAGTGTGGCAAGCCGCACCTGGTCGAGGTCCAGGCTCCCTTCCCTGCCCGGCATTTGCTTAGCAACTTACGCCTTCGAGAATCAATGCCGGTTAGGGCGGCTCGATGTCGCGATGGTTAGAATGGCGCGTCAGTGGAGCCCACGGCCGCTCATCAAGTCGAGCACTCCCGGCTCGCTGCGCATCGGCGCAAAGGCGGCCACGGGAGGATCGGGCGGCGGGTCAGGCTCGGCCGGCGTTTCCACAGCTGTTTCCGCAGCGGAGGCCGACCGCACCAGCGTCCTCGATTTGGACCGGTCGGCCGAGGCGACCTCGTTCGAGACCGGTACGATGCGGCTCGATGCGCTGCTGAGCGCAAAGGCGCGCGAAGGCGGCGCTTTCTTGCCCTCCTCGAGATTGGAAATAAAAGGTTTTGCCGCAGCGACCATGACCTTCGAAGGCGCCGGCGCCGCTGAACCGTCGCGCAGCGTCGCCATGAGGATGGTGTCATCGCTGCCCTCGATCGGCGCCGGCCCAACATATTCGACCCGAACGTGCGCAAGTCCCCGGCTGTAGAAGTCGAGCGCTTTTGCTGTTCCAATCGAAAGGTCGATGACGCGGTTGCGATGGTATGGACCACGGTCGTTGACCCGCACGATGATGGAGCGGCCATTGTCGAGATTGGTCACGCGCACATAGCTCGGCAGCGGCAGCGTCGTATGTGCCGCCGAGATGCTGTGCATGTCGTAGACCTCGCCATTGGCGGTCAGCCGTCCGTGGAAATCGCGGCCGTACCAAGAGGCCACGCCTTCGGCGCGATAGCGGGGATTCTCGGCCGGCACATAGGTGCGGCCGTTGACGCTGTAGGGCTTGCCGATGCGGTAGCTGCCGCCGCCCTTCGGCACCGGCTCGCCCTCTTCAACCACGCGCGGGCTGTATTCCTTGCTGGAAAAAGGACCCGAGCAATGGGCGAGCACAGCACAGCAGGCCGCGAGCGCGCCGACGCGAACGATGCCGCCGAAATCGATGACCGAGACTTGCCGCCCCATCCCACCCCCGCTCCGCGACCACCCCGCGGCGCGCCAGGAATGGCCGGCGACGCCGAAGCATGAACGCGGCTCGGTTGCGCCCGACTCGCTGGCCGCAACCGGTCCCCACGCTGCGCATATCGCCGTTTGATCGCGGCAGGAATGGGGCTGCTTTGTGCCGCCTATCGGCAGGCAGTGCAGTGTTGCAAAACCGCCTCAGCGGCGACGCCGCCGGGCAAGCATCAGCCCGAGTTGCCGTCCGTTAGGGATTGGCGCATCGCGAAGACCGCGATGGCCGCCACAAGGCCAGTGAGGAGTAAGCCGCAGAAGCCGATCGCAACCGCCAGCACGCGCGTGAGTGTCTGCCGCGGCACGATATCGCCTTAACCAATGGTCAGGCCTGTGATGAAGGCAAAATAGACCGCGTCGCCGATCGTCCAGTCTTCCAGAAGGCCAACCAAAAGGCCAAGAACAAGTTCGATCACCAGGATGGCCGACAAGACCGGCCAAGCGACATGGATTGCTTGGCCGAGCGCCACAAGGAAGCGTCGCCGCACGTCCTTTGGTGCCGGCCGGCTCATATCCGCTCTCAAATCTTTCTACCAACTGCCTGTCAGAACGTCGATTTCAGCTTCAGATGGTCTAGCCGATTGATCGACTTGACGTCGATGCGCCGCACTTGGCTCTCCTGCAGCACATCGAGCACCACATCGGCGCCCGCGCTGCCCTGCGCCCAGACCTTGCGGTAAAAATCGGCCAGGCTCTTCGGATGCTCGCCGTTGACGCCGACGATCACATCGCCGCGCCGGATGCCGGCCTTCTCTGCAGGGCCGCCGGGCGTCACGCGGCTGACGAACAGCCGTCCGCGCAGTTCCTCGGTGTTGAGACCAAGCCAAGGCCGGCCGGGGCCCGCGGCGCGCCCAGCCGAAATGAGATCGCCGAGGATCGGCGCCAGCCGGTCGATCGGCACGAACATGTTGCCCGGCGCCTTATCGCCGCCGCCGTGAGCGTCACCGACGATCAGGGAGCCAACGCCGACCAGCTTGCCTTCGCGATTGATCAGCGCCGCCCCGCTCCAGGCGGGGTGGGGCGGCGCTGTGAAGAGCGCTTCGTCGAGCAGATACTCCCAGCTGCCGGCGAATTCGCGCTTGGCCACGACATAGGCGCCGGCCACCATCGCCGGACCGCCGAAGCTTGCGACCAGCACGGGATCGCCTTCCTTGATCTCGGCGGACTTGCCCAACGGCATCGGCTTGAGCTTGAGCCGCTCGATCGTGCGCAACAGGCCAAAGCCCGTTTCATGATCGTAGCCGACAATGTTCGCGGGCACGGTACGCCCGTTGTTATCGATAACTTCGGCCGCATACGCCTCGACCATGAGATAGCCGATCGTCAGAATAAGGCCATCGCCATCGATGAGGATGCCTGAGCCTTCGCGTTCACGGCCCAGGCCTTGCACCGTGCGTCCGTCGGGGGTGATGTGGGTGTTGACGCGCACCACTGCCGAAACCAACTCTTCGATCGAAGCCGTCTGCGTGACGGCGGGCACGCTCACGAGCGTCAGCAGCATTGCGGCGAGCGCCGCGGGGCGCGCGACGGCGGCAGTGATGCCGCGGGAACTCATCGGCATGAATGCTCCCGGAGCTTTAAAACGCTAATTGGCGGGACAGCGTCGGTAGGTCTTGAGCTGCTGAAAATCGGGGCCCGCCGAAAGCTCTTCCCGGTCATTCGACACGATGATCCGGTTCACTTCCGTCAACTCATTCGGCTTGGCCGGGTCCGTGCAGCGCATATGAGCGGAGTAGATCGGCCCGGCGGTGCCTGCAGTCTCCGTCACCCATTGAATTGTGCAGGTTGCTTGCGATGTCGCGTATCCTTTTGCCGACACCACAAACTTGGACTTGTCGTCGCCGCACAGCTCCGCGTTCGGCGCCCACGTTCCCCACAACCGCTCGGGCACGCTCAGGTGACGAACACTGTCCGCGAGCGCAGCATTCGGCAAGAGTGCAGAGACGAGAGCGATGAGGGTGCGCATGGTAATCGTCCCGCGCTGTGGTTATGGACAACTCTACCCCTGTGTCTGCGATGTTTTCCAGCCCGTCGTCCGGGGGGGGGCCGAGCGGTCTTGCGAGCGCATGACCAACGTGAGTTTCACTGCATCGGGGAGTGATGGCGATAGGCCAGGGCCGCTGTGCGGCTAGTGGGCTGCGGGGAAAACCCGTTTCAAAGGCTCGAAAGCACAGACAAAATGCTGTAACGCTGGTGGGTTTTCGCCAGCAGGAGGTTTCCATGCCTCAGGTAGACCCATGGGAGAAGGCGGCGGACTGCGAGCGGGCACTGAGGATCACGCTTGATCCGATCCACCGCGAGACCCTGAGCAACATCCGCGAGTTCTGGATCGCGCTGGCCCGAGAGAGCCGGTTTCTGAGCGAGGACGCCTTGGCCGCCCAGATCGAAACGATCGGCCGCCTTCATGCCCGGCTCGACCGCGACATGCACGCCAGACGTCACTGAAAGGCAAACGGCCCGCGGATGGAGCCGTCACGACGGCGCGAAGCCCGTCAATGGCGGGAGCTCACTTCGGCTGCAGATGTTGATCCCCGCCCGGCGTGCCCGGCGGCGGAATGACCTTGAGCTGACCACCGCCCGGCGGCGTAACCTGCATCTCCCGGTCAACGCCCGCAGGCGGGCATATGACCCCCTTCGATTGGGCAAGTTTGTCGCTTAACGGCTCAGAACTACCGCCGCCCACCGTCGGCGGCTCGCCTTTGACGTCAGGCGGGCACGTCGCTCCCCTCTCGGAAGGCGGATTCGTGGTCGGTTGTGCCAGCGCCACATTTGTCGCCGCAACTGTCACCAATACTGAAATGATCGGGACGACCAAACGCAACGAGCAAGTCCTCGCGGATTTGCACAGCATGCGTAATCAACGTGCAGAAGCCCCTGAACGTTCCGCGCTATCTCCCGGGCAAGGAGCGCGCACAGGCCGCAAGGCCATTGCCGCCACTTGGAAAGTAGCAAGAGTATTTGCAATTGAACCCGAATAAGCGGACATGCTGGGAATAGCACGGCCGCTGCTCGCGCAAACGCCGTCCCTAATTCAAACCGGCAGAAGAGCGTGACCAGCAGCAGCGATACTGAGGTGGTCATCGTCGGTGCCGGCGCCGCTGGGATCGCGGCGGCCCGGCGGATCGTGGACGCGCGAATCGACTGTCTCGTGGTCGAGGCGCGGCCGCGGCTTGGTGGGCGGGCATGGACGATTAACGACCGCTCGGGATGTGCAATCGACCTGGGCTGCGGCTGGCTGCATTCGGCGACCCGAAACCCGTGGCGAGAAATTGCCGAGTTGCAAGGCCGCCCGATCGAGAAAACGCCGCCGCCGTGGATGCGACCTTCGGCTCCCATCGGCTTTCCGCTTTCGGAGCAGATCGCCTTTCTCAAAGCGCAGCAGGAATTCCATCAACGGCTCGACTCGCTTCCCGAGGAGAAGCCGGACGTTGCAGCCGCGACGTTCCTCGAGCCGCACAGTCGATGGAACGGCCTGATCAATGCCGTGAGCACCTATGTCAGCGGCGCGGAGCTCGATCGCGTATCGGCTCGGGATTTCGGCCGCTATGCCGACAGCGGCGTCAACTGGCGCGTGGTGGGTGGTTACGGAACGGTGATTGCCAGCCATGGCCACAACCTGCCGGTCATGCTCGCTTCTCCGGTGCGGTCGATCGATCACAGCGGGCGGCGACTGACGTTGGAAACACCAAACGGTGTGGTCACCGCCGACATCGTCATCATCGCCGTCCCGAGCGCCGTGCTCGCGGTGGAGGCAATTCGATTCAACCCGCCCCTGCCCGCGAAAACGGAAGCAGCGGCCGGCCTGCCCTTGGGGCTTGCCGATAAACTATTTCTATCGCTGTCGGACGCCCAGGAGTTCGACAAAGAGAGCCGCCTCTTCGGCCGCACGGACCGGAGCGGGACAGGCGTCTATCACGTGAGACCCTTCGGGAGGGCGCAGATTGAGGCGTATTTCGGCGGGCGCTTGGCAGCAGATCTCGAAGCGGCCGGTGACTCTGCATTCGCCGACTTCGCGATCGGCGAACTGGTGGGCTTGCTCGGCAGCAATTTCGCCCGCCGGGTGAAGCCGCTCAACCTGCATCGTTGGGGCGATGATCCGTTCTCTCGCGGCTCCTACTCCTATGCTCTGCCGGGGAAAGCGGATTGTCGCGCAGAACTCGCCGCTCCGGTGGATGATCGCCTGTTCTTCGCCGGGGAGGCATGCTCGCGCACCGATTATTCGACCGCGCACGGCGCGTATCTCACCGGGGTGGCCGCTGCCGAAGGGGCAATCGCGGCGCGGCAGATCAAGCGATCGGTTGCTCGGTCGTGATCTAGCAGGCCCTCATCGCACGATCAGGTAAACGCCAATCCGCCAGCGACATGCCACGCCATCACCATCGGTATCGACTGCCAGGAAACATCAGCGGACCTTCGTTACGCTCCGCTCTGCTCGTGAAGAAATCTTCGTTGCGACCAGCCCTGAAGCGCCGGTCATCGTCGCGGGAATATTCCACATACCGATCTCGGCGCCGGTTCGATGCTCGATCTGAGTCCCGCTCCTGCCAGCGGCCCTCCCCCCGATCTTGCCGCCGGTCCGCCGAGTCCCGCTCCTCCCAACGGCTCTCCGCGCCGCCGTCGCGCCGCCAATTCACTGCCTGATCGAGCCTGTCCCCGCGGCTCGAAGAACGGGCCGGGACGTTCTCGTCCGCAGGACGGTCGCGCCATCCGTTCGGTGCTTGACTGGAGTTGCGGTCTTGCCAACCGCCGGAAAAATTGCCGGTCGGCATACCGTCATCCGAGGCAAAGTCCCGTTGCCACGCTAATGCTTGCGTGGCGTCTTGCCCGCGGCTCGAACGGCTAAGCGTAGCAGCGTTGCGCCGGGCGGTAGTCGTCTCCCGCTGGGTCGCGCGCTTGCTGCGGCGAGACGATTGCGCATGTTCCTCTTGGCGGTTGGATGCCTGGGTCTGGGCACGCTCAGGCTCCGCCGACTGGGCCTCGCGCGCCGGCTGCGCCGTTCTCGTTGGCACGCTGCCATCCGTGCTCGTGAGAGTCTTCGCCGGGCCTGGGCCGCCTTCGAGGCAATTGGCGTCGTCTTTAGGGCAAAGCTGCTGGTTGCATGGAGCTGCGCAATCGGCAACGGCACTCTTCGCAGCTGAAGCGGCTTGAGCGGGTTGGCCGGGTCGGGCAGCTGCGGAATCCTTCGTCTCCGCGGCGCTCGCCGCTGCGGGCGCTGTGCCGGTCGCGCTGGTTGCAGCTTGGCTCGATTCATTGGCGGGCGGCTTCGACTCTTTCGACGGCTCTGCCTCGGTCGGCTTTGCTTCGTCCGATATGGCCGTCCTCTCCGCGATTTTTGGCGCCGGCCGGCTTGCGTATGTAACCGTCGGCTCAGGCGCGAGGAGCCCGCGCGTGAGGGTCTGGAGTTGCGGTAACGCCGTGCCGGCGCCAAAGCAGGCGAGCGCGCCTGCGACCGTCAAGATAGGTTTGACAAACGACCGGCGCTTTCTTGCACTCGGCCCGCTGGTGCGCCGCGTGAACCGTTGCGGGCTTGCACCTCTGTCCGCGCCAGTCGCCGGATGGACGGGGTCGCGTGGGTATTCCGATAGGTCGAGCGGCTCCAGCAGGTTTGAAGGCTCGAGGAGCTGAGCGGGCTCATGCGTCGAAGACATGTTTCGACTCCTGATGCGCGTCCCGACCGCCGCAAGTTCCAACCCTGAATTCATGATGTGTGCACGCACACATTCGAAGAACCACCGCCTGTGGCGATGGTTCCTTGCAACGCGAATGCGTGCGGCTGGAATAGTCGCCGATGGGCGCGCGAGGTGGCATTCAGTGCTGTTCACGCGCCATCACAACGTGGCGAGGTCACGGTCTTCGGACATCTTCGTCACTACGCGGGACGGGAACTAGCCGGCGAAGGCCACGCGCTCCTGTGCCTGCGCCTCTTCCCTCGTCGTCGGCTTGGCCGGCAGCTGCAACACGGTTGCCTCCTGGCCTTCGCACAAGAACGTCAGAAGCAGCGTCTGTCCGTCGGGCAGCTCGAGCGCATCGTGGTGCATATGCGGCTGCTCGCGATTGATTTGGCGAAAGATCGCCGTCTTGTGCTGGGTCGGCCCGCAAGCGCCATACACCGCGATTTCCGTTTCGAAGGCGAGCTCCGTGCCGGGCAGCACGCAGACCGCGGTGCCAGGATCATTCGGCGCGGCGAAACCGCGGGTGCCGGTACCGAAATTGGTTGTTCTCAGCTTGTCGCCGACGCTCGCGGGGCGCGATTTGACATGCATCAGGCTATAATCACACATGGAAGGGGGCTCCTCTGTTCCACATCCGTTTCGTCTAACGCGCGGAAGGGATCATGGTTCACTGCGACAGACATGCGCTATGTCGGCCCCCCAACATATCTTGCATGCATGCGCGTCCCCCGGCTCCCAACCGGAAAGCGCAAGTAATTTCGTATCGTCAGTTGCGCGGCGCCTAATGCAATCGGTGGCGGCGACGCGGCTCGCGAGACTGAGTTCAAAGATCCTTTTACCTGCGAGCGTTACTGCAGGCCCGTGGGATTGGAGGTCGAACCGATCAGCGTCGGCGCCGTACCCAGCGTGTCATTTCCCTGAACCCTGTTATTATTGAACGATTGCGTGGCGCCGCTGAACGCCGTGCCGTTGAAGACGATATCGTTGTTGGACAGCCGGATGGTCACCGTCCCACCGCCATTTTGAGCGCCGGTCCCGTTGTTGCTGCTCACGCTGTTGCCGACGTAGGCTTGCGCCGCCGCGAGCGGGCCCTCCGCTTCAATGCCTGCCCGCGTGTTCCCTGAGAAGACCGAGCGGTTGATCGTCGCCCTGGCGTTGTTGCCGATCGCAATGCCGAAATTGGCGTTTTCAACACGCACGTTGTCGAAGACAGCATCAATTCTTTGCCCCGCGACCGCAGCACCCGCCGCACTGATCGGTTAAGCTGGATGCCGGTTTGGCCCATGTTGCGCACGGTCGTGTTGGAGACGAACAACTTGCCGCCGGCCGTGCGCTCTTCGGAAATGCCACGCGCGGCTCCGCCGAAATTGCCATCAATCAAGCTATCTTCGATAAACACCGCGCCCCCGACAATGGTGCCGCCGCCGGTGATCCTGATTCCGATCAGCCCGGTGTTGACGCCATTGAGATTGAGGTTGCGCAGACGCACGGTTTTTTGCGTGTCCTGCACGTTGAAAAGATCGAAGGAGATGACGATGCCGTTGGTGCCGCTGGAGAGGATCGAACCGAACACCTCGCGACAATCGATGGTGAGGGACTTGGTAATGGTCACAGCGCCAAAGCCGCCCGGATCGAGGCAATTGATCTCCCCATTGATGGCAGTCTTGGACATAGCGCTGGCGAAGGTCTTGCACGGCGAGGTGCGCAAGCATGGATTGGCATCATCGCCCCCTCCCGACACAAACGTCCGCAGCGACTGGGCCTGAACGGGCCGCGCCTGCGGCAGCATGAGCACGAATGATGATGCAACGAGCAGGAGCAAAGTCCTACGCATGGCGCCCTCCATTATCAATTCACGCATCCGCCGGATTTGCAGCGCTACTCCGATGGCTGATAGGTCAATGCACGATAGATAGGCCAACGGCCTACACAACCAATGATAGCATGACCCTCTCCGCCAAACGGGCGGCGTAGACGCGCGCCTCCTGTTCTTATGCGTTCCAAGGCTCGGCGACCGCCCGCGATCGGGGCGATGCCTATCCCCCGCTCCGCACATACGCCCAAAGCAGCTTGAGATCATCGTCGCTGATCTTGTCGCGCCAGGGCGGCATCGCCGGAGGCTTGCCGTCGAGCACGGCGTTGCGGAAGCGCTCGAAATCCCCCTTAGGAAATTTGCGCAGATCAAACGTCACCCCGCCCGGAGCAACCATGTCACGCCCGTGGCAGCTCACGCAAAAATCGTCGTAGACCTCGCGGCCAAGTTCAGCATCGTCGGCTTGCGCCCCGACAGACCAGGCCACCCCGAACACCACCACGACCCATACGGCCCGTCGCAGGCGCATGTGGCGCGTGCCTAAACTTTCTTTTGCCGCAGCGCCGCCACTTGGATCGGCGGGACCCATGGCTTGTCGGCCCAGGCCACACCTTTACGCGCGACCTGCGCGTCGATGAGGTAAGGCTTGCCTTCGACCGTCGCCTTGCGGGCCCGCGCGAGCGCCTCACGCAGTTGCCCCGGCGTTTCGACTACCTCCCCCTCGACGCCAAACCCCTTCGCCACCGCCGCCATGTTCATGTCGGGCCGGCCCAGATAGTCGTGGACGAATTGGCCGGTCTGCACCATGCGACCGCCCGGCACATTGGCGATCACGCGTGAATGCGGACCGCCATAGGCATGGTTGTTGTAGACGACGGTGATCACGGGAAGCTCGAGCCGCGCCATGTTCCACAGCGCGGTCGGACCGAAAATGAAAGAGCCGTCGCCGACGAGGCAAATGACCTGCTGATTCGGACGCGCGAGCTTAACCCCCACCGCCGTGCCGACCCCAGAGCCGAGATGAGCGCCGTAGTAACAGCTCGCGCCCTCCCATCGGATTGAAATCGAACGAATGCAGGGCTACCGATCCCGCCTCGTGCACGATGATTGCGTCGGGGTCGGCGAAATTCGCCACCTCCCAGGTCACCCGATCGGCAATGATCGGACTCTCTTCCCAGTCGGGATTGTTTGCCACCTGCGCGCGCACAGTTTTCGCCCATTCGCTGAACTTGCGCACGTCCATCGCGCGTGCGGTTGCTTTTTCTCGCAGCGACGGCGTGAGCAACTGCTCAACCGCCGCGGTGAGATCGTCGAGCCCATAGCCGACATCGCATACAAGCGGCACCTCGGTGAGCATCACATTGCCCATGCTGGCGGCGTCGATACGCATGTCGATGAATTTTGGCCCGCGCGGCACAATCGGCGCCGGACCATTGTGCTGGAACTTGTTGCCGACATTGATGATCACGTCGGCGCCCTTGGGATAGTTGAGCGCGTTGAGGCTGCTGCCGGCGAGTGCTCCCACCCAGAGCGCGTGCGTCTCCGGGAAATTGGCGTAGAGCTGGCGCACTTGCGTCACCGGCATACCCAGCAACTCGGCAAGCTTGACGGCCTTGCCGACCGCCTTTGCCTTGTAGATCTCGTCGCCGACGACCATGAGCGGCATCCGCGCCTCGACGAGGAGTCTCGCCGCGCGCTCAATTTCATCCGGATTTGGACGCACGCGCATGCGCGGATCGACGAGGTCCTGCGCGATGATCTCGGTGCGCACCCGTTCGTCGTTGTAATCAGAATGCCAGGAGATGTAGGCAGGACCGTAGGGCGGCGTCCAGGCCGCCTTGAATGCGCGACGAACGGTCTCCGGGATCATGTCCGGCCGGCGTGCCAGCCACGTGTACTTGGTGATCGGCTGGACCATCTGCTCCTGGTTGGCGACCTCTTCGAAGCCGTCGCGTCCTGCCGGCCGCGTCTGATCGGTTCGATAAGAGTAAACGACGAGCGGAGTTTGCTCCTTAAACGCGTTGAACATCTGGCCGACCGCGTTGGCCATGCCGACGACCCCCGCCTCCATGACGATTGCGGCCTCGCCCGAGGCCTTGATGTAGCCCGCGGCCATTGCAGCGCCGGGTCCTTCATGCGGCGTGAGGATGTATTTGAGCTGCGGTCGGTCGACGAGGGCCTCATAGAACTGCGCATCCTCGCTTGCGGAATTGCCGAACACGTATTTCACCCCGCACGCGATGAGCTGTTCGGCAAAGGATGCGCCGCCCGTTCCTTGAAACGGCTTGACCCCGGCGACGGCAGTCGGGCCTCGCGCCACCTCAGCCGTCGAGTGCGCTGTCGGCGGAGCAGCCGGAGCCGATCCGGCGCCTTGGGCATAGCTTTGCCCCGAGTTCACCGCGGCGACGGCAGTCAATACCGACTGGGCGGCGCCCGCCGTCAACCCGGCCTTGGTCAGGCCGCCGACAAAGCCACGCCGCGAAATGCCCTGCGACAAATACCGTGCAACCAGCTCTCGCATTGTTCGCTCCCTTGAACCGCTCACGCGACGCGATCAGCGCGTCGCATTATCTCGATGGCGTGCCCGCCGGTTTGGAATTCGGCCCAAAATCGTTGCCGAGATAATCCGCCATCAGCTTAATTTCTTCCTGTGTCCACAAGCCCCCGCGCCCGATCATGCGGTAGATCGCGGCCTCCCATCCCCGCCGATCCTGCCGCTGGTCACGGAACATCGCATCGGTGTGGCATTGGAAGCACTTGCTCATCACTACGCTGCGTCCGGGATGTTGCGCGCTCTGCTGAGTGCCGTCTTGCGCGAACGCGGGTGCAACCACCACCACGCATGCGAACACGACTGTCACTGTTCGCCCAAGGGTCATTGCATTTCTCTCCGTTCGGACAATCCCAATCGGATTGCAACCAAGCTTCACGTCGGCCAATGAGCTCGCTCGAAATCCTAATCGAGAGCAGCCCTTCACGCCAGTGATCGGCGTTCGCCGAGCACCAGGCAAGCGAACAATGCTTGCAGCTCAGCACGTGGTCCGATACCTGGGCGAACCAGTGCGACTAAGACGATGCCCTCACCCGCAACAGTCTAGTTTTTTTCTTCCAGCGCCGCGTTGAGAAGGCGGCGGCACTCGGTTAGGTCGTGCAGCGCCGCGCGCAACTTTTGGACGTCCTCCTGGGCAAGGCCGCCTATCGCAACGTCGGCCGCGGCGGAATAGTCGGCCTGCGACCGCGGCGGCCGGTCATCATCGGCGAGGTCGCGCAGCGACGGCCGCCGCACCGCATCCGCACCCTCCCCTATCGGCAGCTCGACTGCCTCGTCCGCCTCGAGGCTCTGTCGCGCCGGCTGCGGTGCGCCCGGTTGCCAGACGCTCTGAACGAAGCGCACCCCTTGCTCGCGCAACAGACGCTGAACGCCACGGATGGTATAGCCTTCCCCATAGAGAAGATGACGGATACCGCGCAGAAGGTCGAGATCGTCAGGCCGATAGTAGCGGCGTCCGCCGCCGCGCTTCATCGGCCTGATCTCGCGGAAGCGGCTTTCCCAGAAGCGCAGTACGTGTTGCGGAACCTCAAGTTCCTGCGCCACTTCGCTGATGGTGCGGAATGCGCCCGGCGCCTTCTCCACCGCCGCTCTAGCTCCCCTCGGCCATTCGTGACGCTATTTTCGCGCGTTGGAATCGGCGTTGATGCGCTGCTTGAGGATCGCGGACGGCTTGAACACCATCACACGGCGCGGCGAAATCGGCACTTCCTTGCCAGTCTTGGGATTGCGGCCGATTCTTTGGCCCTTCTTTCGCACCACGAACGAGCCGAATGACGAGAGCTTCACCGTCTCACCGCGTTCCAAGCAGTCGGTGATCTCCTTCAAAACAAGTTCTACGAGCGTCGCCGATTCAGTGCGCGACAATCCTACCTTCTGGTAGACCGCCTCGCACAAGTCCGCGCGTGTGACCGTCTTTCCCGTCATCGCCAGCCCAGCCTTCGGCGATCCACATATCTCTCTGAATTAAAAGACGATATTAGCTTGAGCCGGAGCGGTCAACCGGGCGCGAGCGGAAGATTTGAATATTCCTTCGTCACCACCGCAGCAGCACCGACCCCCAGGTGAAGCCGCCGCCCATCGCTTCGAGCATGACAAGATCGCCGCGTTTGATGCGGCCGTCCGCGACCGCGACCGCAAGCGCAAGCGGAATTGAAGCTGCCGACGTATTGCCGTGCTTGTCCACGGTCGTGACAACCTTCTCCGGCGCGATGCCAAGCTTCTTCGCAGTGTCATCGATAATGCGCTTATTGGCCTGGTGCGGCACGAACCAGTCGACATCGCGGGCGGTATAGCCGGTGGCCTTGAAGGCATCTTCGATCACATCGGTGATCATGACGACCGCGTGCTTGAAGACTGCCCGCCCTTCCATGCGAAGGTGACCGACGGTTTGCGTCGACGATGGGCCGCCGTCCACATAGAGCTTGGCCTTGTGACGTCCATCCGAGCGCAGGTGCGAAGTGAGGATACCGCGGTCCTCGCGCGTGCCGGGCCCCTGTTGTGCCTCCAGCACCACCGCCCCCGCGCCGTCGCCAAAAAGAACACAGGTACTGCGATCGCTCCAATCCAGGATGCGCGAAAAAGTCTCTGCGCCGATGACCAGCGCACGCTCAAATGCGCCGCTCTTGAATAGACCATCGACCGTAGCAAGACCGAAGACGAACCCAGAACACACCGCCTGCAAATCGAAGGCGGCGCCTCGGGTGATGCCGAGGCCAGCTTGCACGGCCACCGCGGCGGCCGGGAAGGTGTTGTCGGGAGTGGAGGTTGCAAGCACAACCAAGTCGATGGATTGCGCGTTGACGCCGGCGGCCTCAAGCGCCGCGCGGGACGCGGCGAGCGCCATATCCGAAGTGGTTTCCCCTTTCGCCGCGATGCGGCGCTCGTGGATGCCGGTACGCTGCGTGATCCATTCGTCGGAGGTGTCCACCATCCGCGACAACTCGGCATTGGTGAGGACCCGGCTCGGCAGATAGCTCCCGCAGCCGAGCACCACAGACCGCAGCATGGTCACGAAGCCGCTCCCCCGACGGCACGCGCCGGAAGTGTCTCACTGCGATGGCGTGTGAGGCTCTGACCGATCTTGGCCAGCAACTCGTGGCGGACCATGTCGTAGCCGAGATCGACCGCGTAGGCGAAACCCTCGGCGTCGGTGCCGCCATGGCTCTTGATCACGATGCCGTTGAGACCCAGAAATACACCGCCATTCGATTTGCGCGGATCCATCTTATTCGCGAGCGCGCGGAATGCGCCACGCGCCAGGACGTAGCCGAGTTTCCTCGTCAGCGTACGGTTCATCTCATGTTTGAGATACTGGCCGAGCTGGCGCGCGGTTCCCTCGGCGCTCTTAAGGGCAATGTTGCCGGAAAAGCCTTCGGTCACCACCACATCGACCGTTCCTTTGCCGATATCGTCGCCTTCGACGAAGCCGACATATTCGAACTGCGGCCATTGGCCAGCACGCAGGATTTGGCCGGCCTCACGCACCGCTTCGAGCCCCTTCACTTCCTCAACGCCGATATTGAGGAGCCCCACGGTCGGCCGATCAAGAGCGAACAGCACCCCGGCCATGGCGCTGCCCATGGCGGCGAGCTCGACAAGATGCCCGGCATCGGCGCCGATCGAGGCGCCGAGATCGAGCACGACGGATTCGCCCTTGAGCGTCGGCCAAAGGGCAGCAATCGCCGGGCGATCGATTCCCGCCATGGTTCGCAGATCAATCTTCGCCATCGCCATCAACGCGCCGGTATTTCCAGCGGAAACGGCGACGTCTGCCTCACCCTTCTTGACCGCGTCGACGGCAAGCCACATCGAGGATCTGCGCCGGCCCTTGCGCAGCGCCTGACTGGGCTTGTCATGCATCTGCACCGCGACATCGGTGTGCACCAGTTGCGAAGCCGACTTGAGTTGCGGGCGCGCGTCCAGCAGCGGCTGGACGGCGTCCCGGTTGCCGAACAGCAAGAAGTCGATATCGGGATGGCGGCTAAGCGATAGTTCCGCGCCTGGAATGACCATCGCTGCCCCATGGTCGCCCCCCATGGCGTCGAGCGCAATGCGAACTTTTTGGGGCATAGCGCAACAATACCGTGTCGAGGGAAACCACAACAGGGGGCCCGGCAATCATCGCTCCCCGCCGCGCCGGCGTTTCTTCAGCGCGGCGAGCGCCGCAAACGGATGTGCTGAATCCTCGCCAGCCTGTGGTGATCGGAAGATAGCGTCCGGCTTGCGCGGATACGGGTCCAGGCCGAGGATCAAAAATTCGGTCGCGATCTCGCCGAGGTCGACCCCACCGCCGGTCAATGTTTCCGGCTCATCAGTGGCCGGCACTTCCACCTCCGCACCCCCGACCACCGGCGGCGCTCCGGCGGGAGCGAAGACAAGATCGATCGCCTCGTCGATTTCGTTCTCAAGCGGCTCAAGCGTGACTACACAGGTCTGGCCAACAGTGGCCGAGACTCGCCCGACCACGTGTAAGCCGCCACGCCCGTGCAGCATGACGTCGAAGCTCGCCTCAAGGCGCGGCAAGGCGGCAAGCCCGGCATGCTCAGCGACCGCGGCCCGCGTCTGCTTATCAGCGAAAAGATCGAAGTGCCGGCCGCTCTCGGGCACGTCGCGCAGTGTGAGCGGCACGCTCCAGCGGCGGTTGGAACCGTGTTGCGGCCTTGTCATTACGGTACCCCTCTCTGTCTCGTGCGCAGAAATACCTCTTCGGGATCGGGAAAGGTGAGTTGGCCGCTCTCAAATCCATCGTTCGCGGCAAGCCGTCGCACGGCTTCGCGGACGTAGGCCGCAAGCACGACAGCTGCTCCGCGTTCCGACTCGCCGGCAAATATATTGCGTTGTAGGACCGCCGTAAGCCGCTCGTCCCCGGGCAGTTCCAACGCCCCTCGATACGCTGCTTGCCGACCATAAAACGCCTCGCCGATCCGGTGCATTTTTCGCGGCACCGCAAGGTCGCCTACGCCCATTTCCCGCATGCTGTCATCCATGTCCCGGCAGAACTGATCGAAGAGCTTTTGCCCGAGGGCGCGGATGGGCATTGCTTCACTCTCCAGACGCCGCAGAACCAGCACGGCATGGAGCATGATCATTTCCAATCGGCCGTTAACGGTGTCCGGCACACCATAGATCTGATAGAAGGCGGGCGCGCGTGCCTGTGCCACGATCGTGCCATAGAGACGCGCGATGCTCTCGTCCCGCGGGGTACGGCGAAACAGCTTCGATATCATCAGGTTAGCTCGGCGGCCGGGGACCGGATGCAGGACCAACGGAAATCCGATAGCGCCAAGGGGACAAACGCGCCAGCGTCCATGACGATGATATGGGAATCGTGGGCCCGCATGAACAGATCGACACCCCGCATTGCCCCGTTCACCGTTGCAGCCGTGATGGCAGTGGCCATGCTGCTGAGCGGCTGCTTCTCGGAAACGTATCAACGCGGATACATCGTTCCCGAAGGAGCACTCGAGCAAATTCCGATCGGATCTACCCAGGAACAGGTCTTGATCGTGCTTGGCACACCGTCGACGGTGGCGACAGTCAGCGGGGAGGCTTTCTATTACATTTCGCAGCGCGCCGAGCGGCCTATTGGCTTCATGCCGCAACAGGTCACCGATCAACGGGTCATAGCCGTCTATTTCGACAAGAATCGGCGAGTGGAGCGCCTTGCCAACTATGGCCTGAAGGACGGGAAAGTGTTCGACTTCGTCAGCCGTGCTACGCCAACTGGCGGCAAGGACGTCGCTTATCTCAACGCGCTCTTCAAAATCTTCTAGAGCCTAATTCGATGGTTCGCAGTGCGACCGCGAACACGGCGGCGCAAGTCGTCGTGGCTCCATCCCAATAGCTCACGGAATCGGCTCGTCTCGCCGGTTCGGCCAGCAGGCGTCAGTGCCAATGCGCGAGCACGGCAAGCAGCAAGAGCGCCACGATATTGGTGATCTTGATCATCGGATTAACCGCAGGACCGGCCGTGTCCTTGTACGGATCACCGACCGTATCGCCGGTCACCGCCGCCTTGTGCGGCTCGGAACCCTTTCCCCCATAATGGCCGTCTTCGATGAACTTCTTCGCGTTGTCCCACGCACCGCCGCCCGACGTCATCGAAATCGCGACGAACAGGCCGGTAACGATCACCCCGAGCAGCATGGCGCCGACGGTGGAAAACGCGGCCGATTTACCGGAGAGACCGCCGCCGGCGATCCAGTAAATCAGAAAGTAAACCACGATCGGCGAGAGCACCGGCAACAGCGAGGGGACGATCATCTCTTTGATCGCGGACTTGGTGAGAAGATCGACGGCGCGGCCGTAATCGGGCTTGTCGGTGCCCTGCATAATGCCCGGCTTTTCGCGAAACTGCCGGCGCACCTCCTCCACAATGGAAGATGCGGCGCGGCCAACCGCCGTCATACCCAGCGCGCCGAACAGATAGGGCAGCAACCCGCCGAACAAGAGCCCGACTACGACGTACGGGTTGTTCAACGAGAAATCGAGCTGGACGCCCTGAAAATAAGGATGGTTCGCCGCATTGGCGATGAAGAATTTTAGATCCTCATTATAGGCCGCGAATAGAACGAGCGCGCCAAGGCCAGCCGAGCCGATCGCATAGCCTTTGGTTACGGCCTTGGTGGTGTTGCCGACCGCGTCGAGCGCATCCGTCGATTTACGCACCTCTTTCGGCAGTCCGGCCATTTCCGCGATGCCGCCGGCGTTGTCCGTGACCGGGCCAAAGGCATCGAGCGCCACGACTATGCCCGCGAGCGAAAGCATGGTGGTCACGGCGATCGCGATCCCGAACAAACCAGCGAGCTTGTAGCTGATGAGAATGCCGGCGATGATAACAATTGCGGGAAGCGCCGTGGCTTCGAGCGAGACGGCCAAACCTTGGATGATATTGGTACCGTGACCCGTGATCGATGCTTTGGCAATCGACTGCACCGGGCGGAAGTTCGTGCCGGTATAGTACTCGGTGATCCAAATTATCAGCCCGGTGACGACGAGGCCAACTATGCCGCAGATGAACAGGGACGTGCCGGAGTAGGATTGTCCCGGCACGGTGCCGAAGCCGACCAGCAAATGTGTGACCAGCGCTACGCCGGCGAGTGAGAGCACGCCGGTGGCGATGACGCCCTTGTAAAGCGCGCCCATGATCGACTGGCTTGCGCCGAGCCTGACGAAGAACGTCCCAATGATGGAGGTGATGATGCAGATCCCGCCGATGGCGAGCGGATAGGTCATCATCTTGAGCAGCACCTCAGCACCCGCGGTGCGGAAGAAGATTGCAGCAAGCACCATCGTGGCGACCGTCGTCACGGCATAGGTCTCGAACAGGTCGGCCGCCATGCCTGCGCAATCGCCGACGTTGTCGCCCACGTTGTCGGCAATCGTCGCCGGATTGCGCGGATCGTCTTCTGGAATGCCGGCCTCGACTTTGCCGACGAGGTCGCCGCCCACATCCGCGCCCTTAGTGAAGATGCCGCCGCCGAGACGAGCGAAAATCGAGATCAGCGAGGCGCCGAAGCCGAGCGCCACGAGAGCATCGATGACGGTGCGGTTATCAGGCGCCATATGGCGCGTGCCGATCAAAAAACCGAAATAGAGGGTGACGCCGAGAAGGGCGAGGCCGGCGACCAGAAGGCCGGTGATCGCGCCCGCCTTGAATGCCAACTCGAGCCCATCCGCGAGCGAACGAATCGCCGCCTGGGCCGTCCGCACATTGGCACGTACGGACACATTCATGCCGATGAAGCCTGCCGCACCCGAGAGCACCGCGCCGATCAAGAATCCGAACGCAACCGACCATCCGAGGAAATAAGCAAGGATGAGAAAGATCACGATCCCAACCATGGCGATCGTGGTGTATTGGCGTTTTAGGTAAGCCTGTGCGCCTTCGCGCACTGCTGCCGCAATCTCCTGCATCCGCGCACTGCCTGGGTCGGAGGCGAGGACGGACTGGATCGCCCAGACGGCGTAGACGACGGCGAGCACGCCACAAAGGACGATCAGCCAAAGAGCGGTCATTGTGAAACCCCGGTTGACAAAGCGGCCGGGCGAACTGCCGGCCGCCGCTTATGTGCCGCGCATGATGTGTCGCCCACGCCGCGGCCTGAAGTGGCGCGGACATTGCCAAAAACGGCTCCGCGAAGCAACGCTCGAACCACGCCAGTTTTATTGGGTTTTCAGCGCCCGGCGGAGTTGATGGCCGGACTCACTTTCGGCAGCGTCCAGGGACCCGTCCCGAACTGCAGTTGGCGCTCCATCTTTCGCACGTCCCGTTCCATCTCGAGGCAAGTGAGCCATTCGACATAGCTTGGGAGATAGACGCCCGTTCGCATACACTGCTTCTTGTCGGCAGATGAATACGTCGCCTGGTCCTTAACGATCTGATCGCGCGCCTTTTGCTCGGAGTCGAGGCACGCATTGACATCCTGCTCGGTCGTGGTGCCCCCCATCAGGCTGACCATCGCACCGGCGGCAGCCTGGCAGGTTTTCTGAATATCGATGCCCGGCACCTCTCTGCGCCCTTGCGTCTCCAGTGCGGCGGCGCGTTGGCGCGCCTCGGCAACGTGCGCGCCGGAGCTGAAGTTCTGAGTGTAGGCCGAGAACGCCGCGGCGGTACCCGTGCGCACCGCGTCGGCCCAGGCCTTCTCATCCTCATCTTTGCGCGCTTGTTCCTCGAGTGCAGCGACGCGCTGACGCGCCTCGGCCGCGTGCGCGCCGGAACCGAACTTCTGAAGGTAGGCCGTGAATGCCGCGCCGGTTCCGGCGCGTACAGCATCAGCCCAAGCCTTCTCGTCCGCCTCCTTGCGGGCCTGCTCATCGAGCGCAGCCAGACGCTCGCGCGCCTCGGCAACGTGCGCGCCCGAGCTGAAGTTCTGAGTGTAGGCCGAGAACGCCGCGGCGGTACCCGTGCGCACCGCGTCGGTCCAGGCCTTCTCGTCAGCCTCCTTGCGGCTTAGCTCGTTGACGCGCTGGCGCGCCTGCGCAACGTGCGCGCCCCCACCGAAATTTTGAATGTATGACATGTATCCCGCGCTAGTGCCGGTCTTCTCAGCGTCGGCCCAAGCCTTCTCGTCGGCGTCCTTACGGGCCTGCTCGTTGAGCGCAACGATGCGCTGGCTTGCCTCCGATACGTGCGCCCCGGACCCGAAGTTCTGCAGATATCCGGTATATGCCGCCACGGTTCCGGTCTTCTCGGCTTCGGCCCACGCTTTTTCATCCGCCTCTCTGCGCGCCTGTTCATCGTCTGTCTGCTGCTGTGCCGCCGGCGGTTGCGAATCCGAAGGCTGGCTGCAAGCCGAGAGAAGGGCCCCGCTGGTCACGACGGCAGCGACCACGACCCCCCAAAATGCAGTCCATTCCGTACGATTGGGCCGCTGACCCAACTCTTCTTCGATCATGGCTGGCCGACCTTGCGCGCGAGAGCCCTTCCGGTCGCAATATACGCTTAAACTCCGACATATTCTAAGAGGACGCTGACCCAGAACGTCGCAGGTCGACTCGGGTTGGGCTCGCCGCAGGCCCGGCTAGGCCCAAAAATCGCGAAATCGCCTTCATAACCCCGGCACTTTCGTTCGACGCCGGCGCTCACCGGGCACGACGACCGTAAGCACGCCACTCACCGGCTCGTTATCGACGGCGACGGCGGAGCGGAGCGGGCGGCGCTTCCGGCAGTCGCTGCCAGATCGTTCCGTTGTCGAATTGGATGGTCACCCCATCCGGGGAATAGATCGCGCCGAGATTGGCTCTGGCGATCCAAAGCCGGCCCGGATAATCCACCCATCCGCGGGATGGCTGCCCGACTTCGTTTACCAAGTTGAGCTCCCAGCCGTTCTGAGTCACGAAAGCAACACCCGGCCCGGCGCAACCCGCAACGCAACGATAAGGACCGGTCAGATTCACGCCTTGAGCCGAGGCTTCGGTTGCGACCACAGCTGCCGATAGGGCAATCGCACCTAGCACGATTCGCATCGCTTTCTCCTTATTCTCGATTGCTCAGCGAAAAGATATCGCCTGAGAGTTTTGGTTAGCGGCTGAGCCAGCCACCCGCCAGTACCCGCAACGCAGATCAGAAGTGCAACGCACCCGGATGCCGGACCGTGGCCGACCGCGCTTGCGCCGGCCGCAGCGCGCCGATCTGGCCAAACGCGGATTTCATTTCGTCGATCATAAGATCGATCACGTGAAGCGGGCCCTCCGCGCCCAGCGCGCCGAGGCCCCACAAAAACGCTTTGCCGGCAAACGCCGCATCGGCCCCGAGCGCGACTGCGCGCACCACATCGAGGCCCGAGCGCACGCCGCTGTCCAACATCACGACCGCCCGGCCGGCGGCGGCGCGAACAATGGCCGGAAGCACATCAATGGCCGCCGGCAAGGCTTCGACTTGCCGTCCGCCGTGGTTGGACACGACGATGCCGTCGACCCCGAGCGACACGCACGTTTCCGCATCGGCCGGATGAAGTATCCCCTTCACCACCAAAGGTCCTTTCCAGCGCTCGCGGTAACGTGCGACCTCGTCCCAGGTGAAGGCACCGCCCATCTCGCGCCGTACGAAGGCCGCCACCTCGTCCACGTCCGCGATATCGCCGGCATAGGGCGTAAGATTGCCGAAACGCGGCTGGCCATGCCTCCAGAGCGACTTGAGGTAGCCCGGCGAGCTCAGGATGCCCGCGAGCATGCGCAAATCCGGCCGGAATGGCGAGGTGATGCCGGCCACGACCTCGCGCGATCGCGTGGTACGCACGGGCACATCGACGGTGAGAACCAGGACGTGCGCGCCGACGGCCTGGGCGCGGCGGACAAGATCGAAGCCGATGGCATGCTCGTTGCGGGAGCAGCGATAGAGTTGGAACCAAAGCACGTCAGGCGCGATCTCGGCTGCACGCTCGACGGTCATCCCCCCCACAAGACCGAGCACATACGGCACACGGGCGTGCTGTGCCGCGGCCGCGAGATGCTGGTCAGCGCCGGGCCATACGATCGAGGGACCTCCCATGGGGGCGACGCCGATTGGCGCCGAGTAGCGCCGGCCGAACAGTTCGATGTCGATGGGCGGTAAGACGGTGGTGACGCCATAGCGCGGCACGAGCTCGACCGCGTCGAGCGCACTCCAGTTGCGCGCGATGCCGCCATCGGCACCCGCCCCGCCATCCATGTATTCGAAGGCGAAGCTTGGCACATGCCGACGCGCGTGCTGACGCAGATAGAGGATAGTCGGAAAGCGGCGATGCAGCTTCAGAAAGCGCGGATTGTCGGCCGGCGTATAGCCCTTCGCGGCCGGCCGGACCAGAGCAGTCGTGTCCTGCATAAGCGATTTGCCCTCTCGCTCAGCATTATAGCAAGAGAACTAGGGCGCGCGCTCCTCACTTGCCTGCAGATGGCTCTACCGCCCGAGGCGGCCGATGATGGTGTCCGTACTAGCTCAGAAATGGCTGAACGACGTTTGCGCAAAGACGAGCGGCTCGCCGTCCGCGCCAAGAAAGCGGGCTTCCCCCTCCCCTCGCGCCACGGTGCCGATCTCGCTGACCAGCACACCCGCCGCCGAGGCCTGCTGGCTCAACGCTTCGACCTTGCCAGCCGGTACGCAGGCCAGAACCTCGTAATCGTCGCCACCCGTGACGATCGCTTCCATTAGCACCGGCGCTTTCGCAAGGGCGGCGCGCGCAGCGTCGGAGAGAGGTACGCGCGTCACGTCGATTTCGGCGTTGACAGCGGAAGCGCGACAGAGCTTGCCGAGATCTCCGGCGAGGCCGTCGGAGAGGTCCATGGCTGCGGAGGCATGGGCGCGGAGAATTTCGGCGATAGCGACGCGTGGTTCCGGCACGAGATAGCGGGCCTGCAGGCTATTGCGTGCTTCGCGGGTGAGGCTCCAGCGCTCGGCGGCGGCGATATCGCGCCGCAGCAGCAACCCTAGCGCAGCGTCGCCGATCGTTCCGGTCACCACTACGCGGTCGCCGGCTTTGGCACCGGCACGACGCAACATCTTGCCCTGCGGCACCGCACCGATGGCCGCAATCGAAATCGTGATCGGTCCCGCCGTGCTATCGGTATCGCCCCCCAGCAACGGACAGGCGAAGGCCTCCGCATCGGCGCCGAGCCCGCGCGCGAACGGCGCGAGCCATGCGTCGCCGATATCGTGCGGCAGCGCCAGCGTGAGCAGAAATCCGAGCGGCCTTGCCCCCTTGGCCGCGAGATCAGAAAGGTTCGCGCGCAGCGCCTTCTTGCCAACCGTCTCCGGCGGATCATCAGGAAAGAAATGCACGCCAGCGACAATGCCGTCGGTCTTGAGCACGAGGTCGCAACCCGCGGGCGGCGTGACCGCGGCCGCGTCGTCGGCAAGTCCGAAGGCACCGGGATGTTTGGCGAGCGGCTTGAAATAGCGTGCGATCAGCCGCTCCTCGCCGGACAGCGCTCCGCTGGCTTTGCTCATCGCGATCGGCCGCCGAAATAGTCGATTAAGTGACTGGTCGCCGCCGCCATGATAACCTCGCCCAGACCCAAAAAATAAGCAGGATTCCCGGCCACGTGATGGAAGCGTTCGATCTGTATTCGCCGGCAATCGACGCCAATCCCTTTCCCTACTACGAAGTCCTGCGCGAGCAATATCCCTGCTATTGGAGCGAAAGCGGCAAGCTCTGGATTCTCTCCCGCTACGACGATATCGTACAGGCGGCGCGTGATTGGGAGACCTTCTCCTCGTCGCAAGGCAACATGATCGACGAGCTTCCCGGCCGCGCGGGCGCGACCTTGGGGACGACCGATCCGCCCCGGCACGATCGGCTGCGGACACTGAGCCAGGCGGCGTTCGCGCGCAAGAATATCGAGCAGTTCATCACGCCTACCCTCGATATCGCCGATCGCGCGCTTAAGCGCATACGCGAACGAAAGAAGTTCGAGTTCATCAACGATTTCTCCAGCCAGATCACGGTGGGCCTGCTCTTCCGCACCATGGGCCTGCCCGAGCGCGACCATGCCGAAATCAGGCGAAAGGTCATTTTGGCGGTCTCGACCGACAAGCCCACGAAAGGCCGCACCGCGGAGCACATCGCCGCCTTCCAGGAGCTCAGCGACTTCCTAACCGCCGAGGTGGCCGTGCGCCGCGTCAACCCAACTGACGATCTCATTACCCATCTGGCCGAAGCCGAAATCGACGGTGACCGTTTGAGTGAGCGCGAGGTCGTGCTGACGACGGCGACGTTCGTCATGGCAGGGGTAGAATCGCTGTCGAGCTTCATGAGCATGTTCGCGCTCAATCTGCACGATCATCCCGACGCGCGACGCCGACTCGTCGCCGATCCCTCATTGATCGAACCGGCAATCGAGGAATCGTTGCGCTTCAACACCTCGGCCCAGCGCTTCAAGCGCACGGTCGTGCGCGAGATCACGCTGCACGGCCAAACGTTGCGCGTCGGCGACAAAGTGGCACTCGCCTTCGGCTCCGGCAATCGCGATTGGCGAAAGTTCGCCAACCCGGATGTCTACGATATCGACCGCCGGCCGCAGGGCCATCTCGGCTTTGGCGCAGGCAAGCATTTCTGCCTGGGAAGCCAGATGGCACGGCTCGTCACCGCGGTGGCAATGAGGCGTTTTCTCGAATGCCTGCCGGAATATCATCTCGCGGTCGACGAGATTGCTTGGAACTCTTCGTCAAACTTTCGCAGCCCCGCCGCCCTGCCGTTCGCAATTGCCTAACGCGCGGGCCGGCACCTCACCGCGTGGGTGGCGCAAACTCGGCGGCACGAAACTGCCGCGCGATTTGATCGAGCACCGCATTGACCATCCCAGTTTCGTCCTTGTCGACGAAGGCATTGGCGACGTCGACGTACTCGGAAACCACAACACGCCCCGGCACATCGTTGCGATGGCCAAGCTCGTAGGCTCCCGCGCGCAGCACCGCGCGCAAGATCGCTTCGATGCGCTTGAGCGGCCAGCCTTGTGACAGCACCTTATCGACCAGCGGATCGAGGCGGCGCTGCTCCCGCACCACGCCCGAAACGACGTCGCGAAAGAAGGCCGCCTCGGCGGGCAGATATTGCGCACCCTCGACCTCGCGACCGATCCAATGGCTCTCGAACTCGGCGAGGATGTCGTTCAGACCAGTGCCGGCAATATCCATCTGGTAGAGCGCCTGCACCGCCGCCAACCGCGCGGCGCCGCGGCGGTTGGCCTTGCGTTCGTCCTTCGGCGCGCCGGCGCGGACCATGACTCACCCCGTCGCGAGGCGGCGCTTTAGCCGCACAAGCGAAAGCGCCGCCCGCGCCGCGTCTCCGCCCTTGTCGGCCTCCTCGGGACGCGCGCGCGTCCAGGCCTGGGCATTGGTATCGACGGTGAGAATACCGTTGCCAATCGGCAGTCGGCGCGCCAGCGAAAGTTGAAGCAATGCGCGCGCTGATTCCTGCGACACGATCTCGAAATGCAGCGTCTCACCGCGAATGACGCAACCGAGCGCGACCGCACCGTCATAAGGTCGGCCCGAACGCTCGGCAGCGTCGGCCGCAATCGCTATGGCAGGGGCGACCTCGAGCGAGCCCGGGACGCTGACGCGCTCGAAGACTGCCCCCGCTTTTTGCAGCGCACGCGTGGCACCCGCAAACAAAGCGTCGGCAATGTCCTCATAGAAGCGCGCCTCCACGATAAGGATACGTGCGCCTTCGAGATCGCCTGAATCGCGATCGGCTACATCCTTATCGGCGGAGCGCCGGCGCTCGGCCATGGCCAGTCTCCAAGTATCGGCGCGGTCGTACCAAGGGGATCGGGCCGGAACAAGTGAGTGACGATCTTCCCGTCTTACGACCGCTGCGTCAGCCGCGCCACGTAACGCGCCATCAGGTCGACCTCAAGATTGGCCGCGTCGCCGACAGCGAGCAGCCCGAGGGTCGTGACCTTGAGGGTATGCGGAATGACCAATACCGAGAACGTGTCCCCTGCGACGTCATTGACAGTGAGCGAGACCCCGTCGAGCGCGAGCGAGCCTTTCGCCGCAATGAATGGGGCAAGCTGCTCCGACGAGCGCAGGGTGAACCGCGCCATGTCGTTCAAATCCGCACGCGCAACTACGCTTGCAAGGCCGTCGGCATGACCGGCGACGATGTGTCCGCCGAGCTCATCACCAATTTTGAGCGCGCGCTCCAAATTGATGCGCGTGCCCCGCCGCCAATTCCGCACGGTCGTCAGGCGCAACGTTTCGGCGGCGGCTTCGACGGTGAAGTAACCGCGGTCGTCCTCCTTGCCGCGCGCCACTACGGTCAGGCAGACGCCGCTGCAGGCGATCGATGCCCCCACGCCGATCGTATTCGGATCATAGCCGCAGGCGATCGTGAGGCGGGTGAGCCCTTGCGCGCGCGGTTCGACCGCAATCACCTCCCCGATATCGCTGATGATGCCGGTGAACATGTCACGACCGCTCGAATTTCTCCACCGTGTCCCCGCCGACGGTTTC